>WNGL01008494.1_pt1 | contig 11997 bp, 11 predicted proteins | sample 5400591 | NCBI WGS metagenome assembly WNGL01 (sample SAMN13153377, study PRJNA577476) | soil metagenome | isolation source: 80 cm soil or saprolite under Garry oak tree replicate 1 | place: USA:California | collected 2016-06-15
CACGAGTAGGCCGTGTATTCGAGCTTGTAGTCGGGCACGCACTGCAGGGTGACCTCGGTCACGATGCCGAGCGCTCCCAGGCTCACGCGTGCGGCGTGGAGGAGGTCGCTGTCGCTCTGCGTGATGGTCACGACGTCGCCCGCGCCCGTGACCAGCTTCATCCCGATGATTTGCGTCGAGAGGTTGCCGAGCCCGAGCCCGGTCCCGTGGGTGCCCGTCGCGGTCGCCCCCGCGATCGACTGCTCCCGGATCGAGCCGAGGTTCGCCATGCCCAGTCCCTTCTCGGCCAGTCCTGGCGTCAGCTTCTTGAGTCGGATGCCCGCCTGCATGGTGGCGGTGCGGCGCGGCACGTCGACCTTGAGCTCCTGCATCTTGTCCAGGTTCAAGAGCACGTCCCTGGTCAGCACCAGCGGAGACCAGGAGTGCCCCGCGCCCACGGTGCGCACATGCTTTCCCGACTGCAGCGCTGCCTTCACGACCTGGACGACCTCGTCCTGAGACCCAGGTTGGCAGAACTGCCCGGGCTGACAGGTGATCGTCCGTGCCCAATTCTGGAAGGTATGATCGTCCTCGCACGCGTCGAGGGTCGGACTGTTGGGGGCATCGGACGACGCGCCAGGGCGCGGGCCGCCTGCCAGAGCCACCGGTACCACGACGCCTGCATTGAGAAACGCCCGGCGGCTGATTCGTCGGCTCATCATGGTTCTGCTCCCTTTCGCTCCTGATCGGGTGGAGTCCACGCTCCTGCGCTATTGCAGTGGCGTGCGAATGCGTTGCAGCGTGATGTCCACCTTCTGCTTTTCATCGGCCTCCGCTCCCGCGAGCAAGGACTGGGCGACGACGAGCGCCGCGCTCAAGGTGCCCGGTCCCGGCTGACGGGAGGGTGCGAACGGCGCCGGAGGGCTTCGGGAGCCGGCACCCCGGCGCCTTCCCTCAGATCACCCTTGACGCGGACCGGATCGCCCTCGCGCCAGACCGGCATCGGGGCCAACCGCATGGCCTCGCGGACGCCTTCCGGCGCCGACTCCTTGGGAGCGCTCGGCTCGCCAACGAGGGGTGGGCTCATCTACTGTGCCGCGGCGGGGCCGCCAACAGGAGCACTGCCGCGAGCGTGCGCGCCTTCGGAAGGACCCGCATGGTGCCTCCTCTCTATGGCCCGGCCGATTCCTGACTCAAGGGCCCTTGAGATAATCGATCAGCGCGTTGCGCTCTTCCCGCGACAGCCCTTCGGTGCCGTACTCCCGCCCCGTGTGTCCGCCATTGCCGTTGCCGGGCCGCGTCGTGTCAAAGACGCAGGACGAGTCGCTCCCGCCGTCGGCCAGCCCGAGGTTCACGGGGTCGTACTCCCGGTTGCAGACGGGGAAGGACGGGGGCCGCGTCTTGGCGGGCAGCAGGAGATCCTGAATGGTGGGGACCGATCCGTTGTGAAGGTAGGGAGCGGTGGCCCAGACCGCGACCAGGGGGCGGCCGGCATACTGGCGGGTTACGCGCCACACGTCTTCAGGGCGCGGGGTGCCGCCGGCCGCGCTGATGATCTTCTTGAGCACGGTCGAGATCGCGGCATCAAACTCGGTCGTGCCGACGGGAAGCGCGAAATTCAAGGCGCGGCGCCGGTCCGTTCCGATCTTGTCCAGCGCGAAGAGCCGGTCGCCGAGGGGTTGCCCGGCCGGAGGATCGTCGTGGCACGTTGCGCAACGGACGCGGAACAGCTCGCGTCCTCGCGTCACACTTGCCGCATCCGGCGTCCCGAAGGCGCGGGGCCAGGCCGGCGGCTTGATCTTAGCGGCAATCCGCTCGAGCTCCTGGATGTTGGCGATGTTCACCGTGGAGACGAAAGTGCTGCGGTCGAACACGGCCCCCAGGCCCAGGGCCTGTCCGACGTTCCGCTCCAGGAGCGAGTTGGTGCTCCCGTCCCAGTGGTACCAGGAGGTGCGGCCGATGTCCCACAGATGCGGGTAGCCGATGGGAGCGGTCAAGGGCTGCGCGTCCGCTGGAAAGAGCAGGTTGCGAGCCCCGCCGAAGGCGTCGACGCGCCCAAAGCCGGGGAGGGTCGGATCACGGTCCTTCCGTGTGGCCAGGTGGACGAGGAACTCGGCTCGAGCTTTGAGCAGGCGCATTGTGTTCACGAAGTCGGCGAAGCTGCGCTGGACGGCCTCCTGGCGCCCGTCTGCCGGCGCGAGACGCTCGATCGCCGCCGTTTCGTTGGGGGGGGCGGCGAGGACCTTCCGCGCGCGGGGCTCGAAGGCCTCGCCACGGACGGTGCCGGGCGGGGCCGCCCCCGCCTCCCCGCGCCCCGCGAGCACGACGCCCTTGCCCAGCAGTTCGGCCGGCCGCGCGAGCTCTTGCTGATGCAGCGCCTGCAGCTCCTGGGCGAACGTCTTGTCGGCGCCCGATGCCTGCCGCATGGCCTCGAAGCGGGGGTAGGCCCGGGACAGGGCGGCCGTGGGGCCCGCTTCCCCGGCTTCCTCCCTGCCCCCGGGCTGCTGGCGCAACCGCCCCAGGAACGCCCACAATTCGCCGACGTCCGTGAAGGTGGCGGCGGTGGACTTGGCCAGGTCGCCGTAGAACCGGCTCAGGTCGAACAGGTTGGGCGCGCCATCGATGCGGACGACCGTGCGGCCGTCCCGGCTCAGCTCCGACACGTGGCAGGCGGCGCAATTCACGCCCACCATTGTGGTGCCCGCGAAGCGGAGGTCCCGCGTCTGGTCTGCGGTGATACCGATGGGAAGGCCCTCCGGGTTGTGAGGCCCTTTGCCATCGGGGATGAGTCCGAACCGCTGCAGCTCTTCCATGAAGGGCCGCTTCGTGACGCTGTCGGTGAGCGCCCGCAGCCAGCTCAGGGGATAGACCTCGCTGCCCTCGCTCAGGTGATAGAAGCGCGCCTGGTCGTCGCCGTCGAGGCCATTACGCGCCATCGACGGATCGGGGCTTGGTGCCTCGACCTGTGCCGGGGGCGTGGATCCCGGGCAGCCCAGCACCGACAGCAGGGAACCTGCGAGGAGGACGATCTTCGCGGCCGGTCGGGCGGTCACGGGTTGTTGCTCGTGATCTCGGCGTGCAGCGCCGGCGCCCGGGTGCGCAAGCCCTCGAGGACCAAGGTGAGTAGGGCGGCGACGGTGAGGTCCCGGCGCCGTTGGGCGAGACGCATCTTTCGGCTCCTCCGATGCCCCAATTCCCTCATTCCGGGGTTGGTGGTGTCTTCATCAATAGCCGCTTCAGCAAGTCCCGTTCGTCGTTGCTCACGCGGCCGTCCCACCTCAGGTCCCGCGCGAAGAGCCGCACGAAGCGGGCGAACGGGCGGTTCCCGCTCTTGAGCTCGCGCAGGGTCTCCCAGCGGTCGACGGGGTGCTGCAGGCGCTTTGCCACGCTCGGCGCGAGCGGCTCGGACGCGCACTCGGCGGGCGGGGCGGGCGCGCACGCCTCCTCGCGCAGCTCGGTCAAGCGCCCCGGGGCGGTCGTCGGGTTCAGCTCGACGAGGACGTCCGAAACGAGGTCCCACTCGTCCTTGTAGCTCCACGGGGGATACCGCACCGTCACCTTGACCGCGGGCTCGGGTAGTCCGAGGGGGTTGCTTCCGATGTAGAAGACACGCCCCTCGCCCGTAACCGTGACGCCATTCGGCACCGAGAGAAGCAGCTGCCCGAGTGACACCGGTTTTCTTTCGGCCGCGGCCAGCTCGCGAACGGCGCCCTCCGTCCTCACCCGGATCTCTTCCGTGGCAGGCCCGGGAAAGGACGCAACGCGAACGCGGTCGGAAGGGGGGCTCCCCACGAACTGCGCCGGCCTTCCCATCTCGACCGGCACCCGCTCCCCGTTCTGATCGCGCAAGGCTGTGAGATCCCATTCCACCCGGAAGGGACGCTCCTTGCCGAACGCGGCCGCCCTCTGCGCAGGCTCACCCTTGAGGGCCTCGTTCAGGCGGTCGGTGGCCGCTTCATCCGCCGGAACGGACGGGCGGCGGGGATCGAAACGAGCGAGCGTGCTGATCGCGACCGACCCCACCACGGCGGGTTGGTGGCGGACCTCGCCGAGCATCCGCACGCTGCCAACGATCTCCGCCTCCGCCACCGCGACCTCCGCCCTCGAGACTCCCTCGATCTCGGGTGGCGGCGGGTTCTCCCCTGCTCGCCGGCTCGTCAAACGCAGAACCACCGCCTGGTTTTCTCGTCTGCGGAGCTGCGTCCTTACGACCAGAAAACCACGCCGCTTCGCGTCTCCCCCCGGCCAGGTCTTCGAGGCGAGCAGCACCCCCTCCAGCCCTTGGGTCAGGACGCTGAAGGCGCCGGGCGCGGGAGGCGTCAGCGTCACCTGGCGAGCCGGCAAGCCCGCCTTCCCGAGTACCTTCATCGACAGGTCGAAGAGCCTGGGGGCTCGATCGTCCTGGGAGAAGGCTATCCACAGCTCGACCGGGCGCTCCGAGCTCCACGGCCTCCACGGGTCGGAAGAGCGCCGCGCGTTCTCCTCGTAGTCTTTCGCCTCGTCGAACCGTTCCGAGGTGTCCGGCACGAGAGCGAACATCCAGGCGTCGCGATCGGCCTGCGAGCGGGCCCAGACCAGCTCCGCCGGATGGATCTCCGGGCGCCACCCGTGGACGCGTTCCAACACGAAGGGACCCTGCATGCACAGGGTCTGGGGCGCGGCGAAGCCGGGGGGCGCGGACGTGTGGGTGGAGTTGAGCTGGGCGCGGCATGTCGAGCCCCGCCCACCGCAGAACCAGGTGTCGAACCCGGCCGTGGGCGAGACCTCCCCGTAGAGGCAGGCCTCGGTCCCCGCACCGCCATGGACTTCACTGCAGGGCGCCGTGTCGACCGCCCCGCTGCCCAGGGCCGCGCTGGCGTCACCGAGCAGGTCGCGGAATCCTTCCCGCCCGTGAAGCCAGGGATGCAGATCGCTCTCGTCACCGGAGAGGCTGTGCCAGAAGTAGGCCCACCGAATGTCGGTGCCGCACACCGTTCGGCGCATGACGTCGGCGGGAAACCAGATAGGTTCGTACCCGTAAAGGAAGAACTTCAGTGCGCCGTCGGCTACGGCCCAGGTCTTCTTCTTCGCAGCTCGCGAGCCGATCACAGACGTATACGGCTCGATAGCGAGGACCCCAGCGGACCGCTGGGCGCCTTCCCACAACCGGCCGAGCTGCTCCGGGGGGATCGAATCCCATTGCCCGACTTCCGCCTCCGGAAAGCGCAACGGTGTGCCGTCGCCGCACTTCGAGGCCGTGAGCAGGCCCGAAGCCAGCACTGCGACCAGCTTGGCAGAGCGCCAAGCCTCCATGGCCTCACCTCTCGCCCGGTCCCGCCCTAACTTAGGGGGAAGCCCCTGTCAGTCGGATGGACGTGGATACGGAATCTACGCCCTTGAGCCGGCTGATGCCACCCTTTGTTTACACTAGTGCACAGACGATCTGCCGTCTGCCTGAAAGAACGGCCTGCTTCGTCCGAAGAGTCCTTTGGGTCCGGATGGGTTCCCGCCTCGGGCTCCCGCAGGATCAGATAGCGCTCGCCCTGCTCCTCGCTACCCGAGGCCGCGAAAGACGAAAACGTCACATTGCCAGTCTTTTTTTCCCTACGTCGAGCCCCGGATCGGAACGCCGCCTTACCCGCGGATACTAACGTTCCAGAAATCGCTTGACAAACACATCATCGGGGAGCATATAGCCTGCGGGTCAGATTACGGTTACTTGCCGACGATCCGCGGCCGCGCGAAGCGCGCGGATGTCATTGTTGGCGGACATCACAATGCGCTCCCGTAAGTGGCACGTGCGGTGGCTGGTGTTCGCCGGATTGGCGCTCGCCTCTTCGTCCCCGATCGCGTCGCAGTCGCGCAACGAGTTCTTTCGCCTAGCTGAGGGCTCGCCACTTGCGACGGACGGCTTACCTCTACGAAGCGCGCGCACTTGCCGTCCGGCCGGCCACGTGGCACGGATCGCTCGAGCAGACGCTGCGTCAGGAAGGCGTGCTCCTGGGACTGGGCGGCCCCGGTCCCGGGGTCACGCACGTCACGTGCGCCCTGAACGCCCCGCGGTGCACGAACGGCATGTGGCAGGTGGCGGCGGCGGGCACAGGTCCGGTGGTGGCGGGGCCGTCGATCCGGGTTCCCGACGTGCCCATCGAGAGCGCGGTGGACATCGAGACCATGGCGGTCGAGGAGCTCGGCGACCACACGTTGGGCGAAGAGGTCGACCTGCGAGTCGCCAGCCCCGCGTTCCACGATTACCGGGACCCGCGCGAGCTGTGGGAGCTCAACGTGAGCCAGCTCAGCGCTCTCGACGTCAAGCGGACGAGGCAGCCGAGCAAGGCGCAGTGGGGCCCGTACGACCAGGCGCGGATGCGCCAGCTTCGCCGCCGTGACCTTCCTCCGGGCTTCGGCCTGACGGTGCCGGTCGAGAAGGTCCGCGCATTCGCGGCGCTCCCTCGACAGCTGCTGCTGCGGGACGAGGAGCGGCTGTCCGCCATCCGACTCCAGTCTCCCGGCTTCAACTGGAACGCGCTGGAGGATCTCGAGGCCAAGGCCCAGGCGATGCAGCCGCCACCGCCTCCCCAGCTGCCCTCGCCGACGCCCTGCAACCTGGCGGAGCTTCAGCGTCTTCAGCAGGAGTTGCTGAAGGCGGTCACCTTTAAGCTCCCTTCCGCCCCCCTCGGGCAGGTCAACGTCGGCGTGGTCGAGGAGGAGACGATCGACGTCCAGCATCCGGCCTTCGGTCCGGGCTTCCAGGCGGTCGCGTTCCTCCCTTCTCAAGCGGCCCCCGCCGCGGTTGCCTTCCCGGGACCGCCCGACTGCAAGACGGAGATGTCGAAGGCAGATCACGCCACCGCCGTGGCCGGGCTCATCGCCAGCCGTGCGACCGCGCTGGGGCTCGGCGGCCTGGCCCAGAACGTCCAGGTCGTCTCCTTGATCAGCAAGGACGACGTCGTCGCCGACCAGCTCCTGGCCGCGTTCAACAAGCGCAATGTGCGCATCTTCAACCTCAGCATTCACTACGACGAGAAGCGGCCCATCAACATCCGGCAGAAGGTCAACGACCTCCGAGGAGCGCTCTTCGTCGTGTCCGCCGGCAACGACGTGACGGACAAGAAGCCCGTGTGCGAGAGCGCGATTCCCTATCCCGCGTATCCGGTGTGCGAGGGGAACCGGAAGAACGTCCTGGTGGTGGCGGCGACGAACCTCGACGGGAGCGCCCTTATCGAGAAGACTACGACGCCATCGGCGCCCGGTTCGAACTGGAACGAGCAGCTCGTCCACATCGCCGCGCCCGGCATGGGGTATTTCGCGCCTGGCCGCGACAACACCTACGTGCCCGTGCGCGGGACCTCGTTCGCGACGCCGCTGGTCACCGCGACCGCCGCGCTGCTCTTCGCGCAGGGCGTCCAGGACCCCTGGCTCATCAAGCAGCGCATCATCGCGACCGCCGACCAGCGCGACAACCTGCTCCACAAAGTCTACGGCGCCGGCCTGCTGAATGTGGAGAGGGCGGTGACGGAGCCCAAGCACGCGATGCTGGGCACCAGCAACCCCCGTACCGTCGTCGAGCTGGAGCCCGGGGACATCACGTTCAAGTGGCAGACGGGGTCGGGCGGATCGCGGACGCTTCCACTGAGCTACGTGCGGCGGCTGACTCGGAGCCAGGGCGGGCAGAGCTATCGGATCGTCTACTTCGACGACGTCACGGAGATGTTGGTCGTCCAGGACGACGTCGATCCGGGTTCGTGGCCCGTCAATTATCGCCTCGTGGACCTCGCCACGGGGCAGCCCACCGGCAACGTGATCCCCGACGATCTCAGGAACTACAAGGACTACGTCGGCCCCATCGCATTCTGAGGGCCGCGAGGAGGCGAGATGCGGACCGTCGCGTGTGCGTCCCTGATCGTCGTGGCGGCCGCCGCCGGCAGCGCCACCGCCCAGACCCTCCGTATCGACCGCGAGAAGGTCCTCTACACAGACATGCACGTGGCCCCGGTGGGGCCCTTCGCCTCGACGCCCGGACCGCCGGCAAGCGGTGTAATCTGGTCGACGACTATCAGCCACGACACGGGCGTGCCGGCCGTGCGCGTCCATGTCCAGGTGCGGCGGGGGCGGCCGGCCGCGGACTGGCGGATCCGCTTCCGAGACCTCTCCGGACGCGAGATCGAGTCGTTCCCGGGCGGCTCACCGCTGCTTGCCAGCGGCGGCATCTGGAGCGGCGAGATCCCGGGGCGCGGCGCGGAGATCGAGCTCGTGACCGACACGAACGCCCAGGGCCTCGAGATCGCCGTGGACCGGTACGCGTATCGCGTGATCTCCGCGATCCTGATGAGCATCAGCGGCGTTGATCAACGGATCCCTATCGGAAAGGCGCCCGCGGCCGTGCAGGGATGGGCAGGCCCGATCGCGCGGCTCAGCTTCATCAGTGGGGGCGAGCAGTACGTCTGCACGGGTTTCCTCCTGACCCGCGACCTCCTGCTCACCAACGAGCACTGCCTAGGGACCAACGAGGCCGCGCTCTCCGCGCTAGCCGAGTTCGGGTTCGACAGCCTGGCCGCCACGCCGACGACCTTCCGCGTCTCCAAGCTCGAGGCCGTGGACTCCCCGCTCGACTACGCGCTAGTGCGGCTCGTCAAGGCTCCTACCGGTTTCGGACGCGTCACGCTTGGCAGCGTCACCGTGACGGACGGCCAGGCGCTCGTCATCATCGAGCACCCTGCGGGCGAGTACAAGCAGGCCTCCATTGACGACTGCAAGGTGCGGACCGCCTCGCGCGCGGGCGTCACCGCCGCGCTGACCGACTTCGGGCATCTGTGCGACACGCTCGGCGGCAGCTCGGGCTCCCCGGTGCTCGACCGCCAGACGGGACGTGTCGTGGGCCTGCACCACCTGGGCTTTCTCTCCGGGGTGGCAGATCCCGTGAACCAGGGCGTCCACATCGGACTCGTCCTTGAGGACCTGAAGCGCCGCCTCCCTGCGCTGTACGCCGAGGTCACGGCGGCCAACTGATGGACGCGATGAGCCTCGTGATCGTTGCGGCGGCCCTCGCCGGCCCAGCCGACGCACAGCCGGGCCGTATCGACCCGAAGAAGGACCTCCACCGGGACGTCATGAAAATGGCCGCGGTCGGACCGTATGTATCGAGCCCTCGGGCGGTTACGGGAGTGCTCTGGTCCCAAAGCATTAGTCATCTCACCGGCGCTTCCGCTGTGCGCGTCCACGTCCGCGTGCACAAGGGGCGGTCGGCGCCGGACTGGAGGATCTGCTTCCGCGACCTCGCGGGCCGGGAGATCGAGTCCTACGACGGCAACTCGCCCTTCCTGGCGACAGGCGGAATCTGGAGCGGCGAGATCCCAGGCAGTGGCGCCATCGTGGAGCTCGTGACCGACACGAGCGCCGCGGGCCTCGAGATCGCGGTCGATCGCTACCTGTATCGCGAGAGCTCGCTGATTCCGATCAGCATCCCCATGACTCCTTCTGTCATCGCGATGACACAGGCTCCGACAGACATCCAGGGCTGGGGTCGACCCGTCGCGCGCCTCAGGTTCATCAAGGACGGGCAACAGTACGTGTGCAGCGCGTTCTTGGTGACGCAAGACCTGCTCCTCACGAACGAGCACTGCGTCTCGACCGCCGAGAGTGCGCGCTCGGCGCTCGCGGACTTCGGGTTCGACGGCCCCGACGCCACGTCCAGGACCGTCCGTGTCTCCAGGCTCGAGGCGGTCAATGCCTCTCTCGACTACGCCGTCGTGCGCTTGGCCGAGATTCCCCCCGGATTGGCCCGCCACCCTGACTTCCGCGACGGTCACCGTTGGCCAACCGCTCGTGATCGTCCATCACCCTATGGGTGAGCCCAAGCAGGCGTCCATCGACTGCGATGTGAAGAAGGTCTCGCTCCGGGGTGCCGGCGACTCACCGACGGACTTCGGGCATCTCTGCGAGAGCCGCGGAGGCAGCGCCGGCTCACCCGTGCTCGACCGTCGGACGGGCCAAGTCGTGGGCCTCCATCATCTAGGCATGCTGCCGGGCAGCTCCGACTCCGTCAAGCAAGCCGTGCACATCGGGTTCGTCCTCGACGACCTCAAGCGCCGGTTCCCCGTGCTGCACGCCGAGATCACGGCGGCCCACCCCTAGACGGCGACATCGCAGAGGAGACTCCTTGTCGCCGTGATCGTCGCAAGGAGTCTTGCTGGCGGTGTCGGAGGCCGTCACGCTGTCTCCGAGCGCAGTCTGCCGCCGGCTGCGCCGTCGTCACGAACAAGGGCCTCACCGGAGACGACGAGCGCCCTTCTATCACCTGGCGGACGGGCAGCGTTCCATTTCGGGTTGACCTGCAGACCGTACGCGGGTTCAGGTCGGTGTGGTGTTCTGACTTTTTCGTCGGGGACCCTCGCACCATCAAAACACCCCTGTGAACCACGAACCGGCATGGGCGACTCGCCCCCTGCGCCGCGACGTGTGCCTCGCTGGCCACGGTTCGGTCCCGCGCTGGTGTCGGCTCCGTACGTAGCCGGGGCGTCGCCGCGCGTTGCGACGGGCGCAAGTGCTGGCCCCTCAGTGCGGAGGACCTTCACTTCGGGAAGAGCCAGGTCGTGGACGCTGAGGCCCGCTGCTCGGTCGCGGGCCGCTCGACTGGGCCAACGTAAAATCTCGCGAAGGTCCGAAATAATTGACCCCCCTGTGACCAGGGGAGGCCTACGATTAGCCCCCATGGAGCAGGAAAAGGCTAAGACCTCGGCTGGATCGACGGACGCGCCAGGGCTGGATCCTCGCGACTTCGCCGAGCTTCTGGTGTCCGGAATCCAGGAGCTGCTCGGCGCCACCGACGAGGACACCCGCCAGTGGCGCGAGAGGCTCGTGGAGGCCCGGCGCCTACCCAGCGGTAGCAACACACCTCCGGTCCTCTCCCGATCCGGCCGTCACTGAGGGTTGAGGAGCGGAACGGCCGGGGATGCGGCATCGTGCGGCGCCGTCTCACTGCCCAAGAGCCGTTCCGTTTCATCTCGTGAATCGGGTCCCGATGTCGGAGGTCGGGGAGGAGGGAGGCGCCCGTGAACGTCAAGGGTATCTACTCTTATAATTGAGCGATTTACAGGCGCCATTGATTCGGCCTACACACTGGCAACACGCCAGATAGGGTTAAAGGCTCGCAGTAACGGCGGGACCCCGCCGTTACTTTTCGCTTGACGCCGTGTAACTCAGGGCCGCGGGAACACAGTCACGCCGCCGCGATATGCACAGAATCCGCTGGCGGGTCCGACGTATACTGCAAGAGACCGACCTTCGCAGGAGCGAAGATCACGACATGAGAATCCGTGAGTTTCAGCGTCCTATCGCTTGGGCTGCCATGACCTTCGCCGTGGCCGCACTGCTGGCGGTTCCGTCCGCTGCGGGCGCGCCTCCGGCCAAACACCCGATGCTCGGTGAGGCCGCGCCTGCTTTCCGCTTGTGGGACCTCGCCGGTAGGAGCGTCTCCCTGGGAGATCTGCGCGGCAAGCTCGTCGTGCTGCACTTCGGCGCGAGCTGGTGACCGTTCTGCAATGCGGAGGCTCCGCATCTCCAGGCGCTCGCCGAGAAGTACAAGCCCAAAGGCGTCGAGACCCTCGTGATCGACGTCCTGGAATCGCGGGAACTGGCCGCCGGCTGGACCGGGCGATGGAAGCTGACGGCTCCGGTCCTGCTCGACGGCGACGGCAGAGTGAGCGAGAGCTACGCCCCGCCGGGCATCCAGCCTGACCTGCCGCGAAACCAGGTCCCCATCGCCTCGAACCTCATCATCGACCGGGAGGGGAAGATCCGCTTCTACTCCCTCCTCGACTCCATGAACTTCGACGCCCGGCTCGTCGCGCTCACGGCACGGCTCGAGGAACTGCTGAAGGTCCCTTGACCTGGCTCCTGGCCTTCGCCGCTCGCGAGAAGTGGACCAGTTCTGCTCGCGAGAAGTGACCCACGCTAAGAACACGACCTGAGACTCGATTCCGCGAGGCGGTGCGACTTGGTGGGTCGTGGCCGTGTGCCGTGGATCGACCGACGCAGGCG
>WNGL01022572.1_pt1 | contig 11994 bp, 10 predicted proteins | sample 5400591 | NCBI WGS metagenome assembly WNGL01 (sample SAMN13153377, study PRJNA577476) | soil metagenome | isolation source: 80 cm soil or saprolite under Garry oak tree replicate 1 | place: USA:California | collected 2016-06-15
GATTAAGATCATGCAAAATGAGCAGTTGAGTATCAATAGAGTAGACGACTCATGAATCAAGCACCAGTTGTTTGCCCGACTTCGATAAGATAGTTATCAGGATCACGCATGTAGCAGCGAATCTCCACGCCATGGTCCTTTGGCTCCGTAAGGAAGTGGGCCCCTTTGCTTCGCCACTCATCGTAAGTGGCTCGGATGTCTGCAACACGAATATTCAAGAAGCTGGAAACCTCATTCAGACTCTCAGGGACGCGCAGAGCGACGGTTGGTTTATCATCGGTTGGGCCGCCACCGACGTTCAAAATCAGCCAACTATTGGCAATATGGATGATGGTGGGTTCACCACTGCGGACAATAGTGCCTCCAAGAATGCGCAAGTAAAACTCCGCCGATCGTTGCACATCTGCAACCGTCAAGAAGTGTGTGAGGACAAAGCCTTCTTTGGGAGGCAATTGATAGTCTTCACTTGTAGTCATGATCTTTTCCCTTGCAAAAATAGTGATTGGTCAAGAGCTCATTCGTAGAATATACTTTATGTGAGTTTCTTGTCAAGAAATGTGCACCAAGCTGAATGATAGAGACCTTCGTCATCTGTCATGTGATGATGGAGATACATGAAGTGGGCGAGGGCGATTGTCCTGCCACTCTGTCCATGCCAGAGCTTTGAGGGTAATCCAACAGACGGCGGTCAAGGCCGCGAGCATATCAATGATCATCATTACCAGGCCTGCCCACTGCTGGTCAGAAAGGTGGGAGATGCCCCACAAGGGCAGTTTTGAAGCATAATAGGGATAGAGGAGGGTAGGTGACCAGAACAGTGCTGCCACGAGGGGAACGGTGCCTAGCTGTCCCAGAGCAAGGTAGGCTAGTTTTGCGAGTGGCCGCATCTTTGTGAGTCCAGGCACCGGCTCGATGATTGGCAACCAGAACAACAGGCCAGCCGTGACAAAGCTGAGATGCTCTACTCGGTGAATCGGGTCAGATTGGAGGGCCAGCAGGTAAAGCGATGGAAGGTGCCAGGTGTAGAGGCATATCAGCCATAGACCTAATGCGCAGTATGGCGAGAAAATGACGCGTAACAGTGGGTATGTGTAGCGATTACGCAGGAGTGGCTTGAACACCGCTCGTGTCACGGGAGCGACAAGCCGTGGAAATAAGCCAAGGAGGAGAAGGGTGGGAGCGATGGTTAACAATAGTTCGTGTTGCAACATATGCGCTGATAGTAAGCGCTGTTCGGCTATGGTATCCAGTGGTGATTCGAGAGCAATAAAGATTACGGCTAATCCTATGGACCAGGCCCATGCAGAGGGCATATTGTAGTGTCCAGCTTTATGCCAGAGTCGCCGGACGAGTAAGACATAGATGCACTCTGCTGCTACCAACCCGATCACGATGGGTATATCTAGATGCCAGGAAAAAAAGGGATCATACATACTGACTGACCTGTATATGAAAATGCGGCACGGTTTACATCTTATCCACGTTCAACACCGGCGTACCTGAAGGTAAGTTTATTGGTTTGAATAAGTGCTGGCATATGCCATCCCTCTCTGTTTTCAGGAAGCCTGATTGCTTAAATAAGTCTTTAGCTGATCGAGGTATGCTTTTAACAAACGTTTTTCTTCCTGGCGCTCCTCTCCCGTGGGCGTCCTGTCAGGTTCAAGCACACGCTGGAGTGTGGACGTCATCATGTCTACAACTTGCTCGTCAGAGAACCTGAAATCATCTGGCAGCAGGCGATCGATCGTGGCACAACCCCACGAGATGGCGGTCAACAGGAAAACCTGTTCGCGCAGGCCGACATCACTGCGAACCAGGCCGTGTTGACGCAGAATTTCCATTAGCGTGATGTATCCCTGTAACTGGGCCTGATAGGACGCCGTGCTAAACTCGTGTGTGGCCAGTTCACCGATAAATTCGGCATCTCGCAGGAAGAGGGCCTTCATCAACGGGTGCTTCAAGGTCGCCAGCATCGAATACTTGATCATTCCAGCCAGTGTCATCCCCTCAGGGTCGTCCTCCATGTTTTGCCCGATCTCGGTGAACAATCGCGTCTCTTCGCGGTAAATCAAGGCCATGAAAAGCTCTTCACGCGTTTTCCAATGCAGATAGATGGTGCCTTTGGCTACCCTGGCCTGTTTCGCGATATCCTCAATGGTGGTCTTACGATAGCCCCATTTCTGGATCAGCTTTCCTGCCGCGTCCAGAATGCGCTGTTCCCGCTCCTCGCGCTTCGACAACTCCCTGCCCGCCTCTTGTTCCTCGATACGTTGACCAGCCAACTTTCCTGCTACCTTTCTGCTTCTGACTGATTGACCAGATGCACGAATGACTAAAATTGTTTATGTGTTCACAATTGTATGCATGAGAGGGGCAAAAGTCAAGCTCGGGCCTGGCACCCACAAGAGATGCCACTACATTTCTCTCTTCGAACGGCTATACTGTTGACTTAGTGTTTTAAACTATTATAGGGAGGCCCCACTGAGGTGACCTACAAGTGGCACCTTTATAGGCGCGAACTTAGCAATGAGAGGACGCTGAATCGGCTCCCGAAGCTGGGCGACCACAAGGGATCGCCCCTACTATGGACGGGCTTCGCCTGGCAATACATGCGTAGTATGGCAGTAGGACCTTTTGCGGGATTGCACTATCAATGTCATTGGTCAGCAGAGTCATCTCATACACGAGGCAGCCGCACATAGAAAGATTAGTAGTAGAGTTATGTCAATAAAACAGCCGGCTTCACCACCAGGCGTTCCTAAGACACGGGATCAATCAATAAGCAGAGCGCCGAAGGGCTTAGTGCGAGTTGGTATGTTATTATTGCTGGTCATTCCTGTTTTTGTCGCGTGGCAGGTACTCAACTATCTTATGAATAACACCGACCCCACGGTTGCGGGGCGCCCGCTCTCGAATGTAAAAACCCACCTGCACCAGGTAGCGCTGGGAGGGAAACCGGGAATTATATACCTGGGCACACATTTTGGTTTATTTATCAGTACCGATGGTGGAAGTAGCTGGCCGCAGCAGCGCGGAATACTCAATACAATGATGATAATGAATATTGCGGTCAGTCCGGCTAACCAGCAGGTGCTGGCTGTTATCGGTCGTCCAACCTCTGGCATTGGCAACCAGGCAGGCATCTACTTCAGTTCCGATGGAGGGGAAAACTGGCATTTGGGCGCCGCTCCTGCCAGCCTATCACCGTCAGCTTATCTTTTCACTGTGCAGGCTGGTGTAGCCAACCAGGGTAATTTCTATGCTTTCTACGAGTATGGCGGGTGGTACGAGACACGGGACATGGGAGCGCACTGGCATCCCATTACAAGCGGTGCGCTATCAGGCATGCAAACACCCTCGTTGCTCACCGACCCTGCTGATCCCAATCACCTTTTGTTGGGAGGAGACCAGGGGCTCTTCGAGAGTCGGGATAATGGGAGTCATTGGAACCCGATCAAAGCTATCATACGCAACTGGCCCATCTGCCTATGTCTACCCCACCAACGCGCCTTGTGGTCAATGCTACAGGCAGCACATTGTATGGTCTGTCGGGGCAAGACCTGTGGTCCTCAGACGATAGCGGGACAACATGGAAGCACCGCTGGCAATTCGACCGGGGAGACCTGATTTCCCTGCTTGTTGATCCTCAAAATTCTGACCGCCTCTACGTGGGATTTTTCCTGCCACCAAAAGTGATATTCAGCATCGATGGAGGGAATTCGTGGCAAACACTGACTGATTGAGAAAATCTGGTATCGAAGGAGGAGAAAGCGCTATCGAGCGGCGGCGAGCGGGTTTATCTGATAGGGATAGTGGCTGTGCCAGTACTCAGTTCCGTTGCTGGCGTTGAGCGCGTACAGAATACTTCGTCCATATCCATCGATGCTCGCCAGGTAGACAACCCCGTCCAGGACAACCGATGGCGTAAAAGAGATCCCAACGTGGGGGTTACGCCATAAGGGCTGGTGCCAGAGGACTGCGCCATCCGCACTGCTGAGCGCATAGGCTCCATCTGTGTTGATGTACAAGACGTTCTCTGCAATGGTGGCAGGGTAGTGTCCCGGGAAGACAAATTGGTATTTCCAGTGCAGACTTCCGTTGTTCTTCTCCAGGGCATAGAGGCACCAATCGCCCGAGCTGACATAGATATTCTCGTTGTGGATGACTGCTCCAATATAGCTGCCCATGGTGTACCGCCAACGCTCTGTCCCTTTTTCGGCGTCCAAGGCACAGAAATAGCTTTTCTCCGGGTGGTCGACCGAGCCGCTTGTGCCGGCGTAGAGCAGATGGTCGGCGACGACGAGTGGTCCGCTCATAATCGTTTGCGCATCAGGCTGGTAGAGCCAGTAGACCTCACCGTTCTGTGCGTTGATAGCATAGACACCCATCTGGCTCATCGCGTAAATTGTGTCCTCCACAAGTGCCTGGGGAGAGAGCCATCGCGTATCGAAGGCGATGCGACGGAGCACGGTGCCATCCTGTTCGTTCAAGGCATAGGTGCCGTTATAGACGATACCGTCCTTCACTATCGGGACTGCGAAATCCCCAAATGGTATGGAGACTTTCCAGGCATCGGTAGGCGTTCGCCAACGCAGCGTCCCATCTCCGGCATTGAACGCGTAGGTATATCTGCCAGAGCCAGAAGCACAGACATAGACGACGCCATTGACCACCCGCGGAGTTCCGAAGAGCATATGTGGAGGCGGAGGATAACTCACACCGGGTTGATATCCGTATTCCCTGGTCAGCGTCAGCTGCTGGCACCAGCGTACCGTCCCATCGCTGGCATTCACCGCGTACAATTGGCCGTAAGTGGCCACGTAGAGGGTCTCTTGTGCCCCTACCTGAGCGACAGTAGTCAGGACAGGAACCGGTGGCAAGTCCTGACACCTGTTCAGAGCCACCTCATCCGAAGGGGATGTCGTATCCTGGTGCATTGCCAAAATCTCCTCTCTCTTTGCTTGCTTCTCTTTATCGCCGATTCATCGGCCCTGGTTCTCATCCACGAATTTCCCCAACGCACCACTTAACCTTCCCCCTTCTGCTTCATTTTCTCTTGAAGAGCCGCATAATTTGCTCGGACTCTCTCTGTACTAGGATGTCCTTTTCCCAGGACTTTTTCAAAGATGCCCAGCGAACGGCGGTAGAGCGGCTCCGCTTCCGCATACTTGCCCTGATCCTGATAGAGGCCGGCCAGGTTGTTGAGCCGGGTGGCCAGATTGGGATGCTCGGGGCCTAGCGTCTTCTCGCCGATGGAGATGGCCCGCCGGTAGAGCGGTTCCGCTTCCCCATACTGAGCACGATAATATAAGTAGTAGCCGACTTCATTCAGTAATCTTCCCGCTTCGGGGAATGTCAATTGCCATTGGTCAATGAAAAGAGCACATGCCTGGGCATGGGGCAGATATCACCAACGAGTAGCGCAGCAGCGTGCCTATGGCCTCATCGAGGAGCGAAGCATCAGCAGCTATGGCTTGCAGGCGCAGGCCAAGTTCAGATGCACCGTCGAGAATCAGTTGCTCGGGAATGGCATCGGGGGCGAGAAAGGCACAGAAGCGTAACAGGTCGGCGGCTACCGGGTCGAGCAGTTCCACCTTTTCAAAGGAGAGGGACCAGGTTTTGGCCACGGGCTCAGGATGCTCTGTGCCGCTTCCGCCGCGCCGCTGCAAGAACCTGACCTGGCGCTGCCGGTACTGTTGTAGGTAAGTAGAGAGGCGACTTTGCGTTTCCTCGATATAGGCTCCTGCCTGATCCAGGGCCAGGGGCAAGCCATCCATCTCCCTGGCCAGGGCTTCGGCAGCAGCACGGTCGGTGGCTGAAGCCTGATCAATGGTCCCACCAGGGGCAAGCACTCGGGCACGCCGCAGGAGGAGGAGCATGCTTTCTTCAAGATCCATCTTTTCTACCTCGATGCGTTGAGCAAGGGTGCCAGGCGCCGCAGCGCGGGTGGTGAGCAGGAGGTTCCCATGGTCTGCCGCAGGGAGGAATTCTTCCACGAGCGAGAGATCATCCGCGTTATCGACGATCAGCAGCCACCGGTCATGGGTGGTGAACCAGCGTTTGACTGCAGCCACGATTTTTTTCTGGTCCTGCTCCTGTTGCTCAGGAAGGGCGAGCAGCGCTGCCAGTTCCACGTAACTGGTGATGAGGGCGTCACGGGCAGCGGCGTTCATCCAGAGGATGGTATGGTAGGTATGGTAGTAGCGATAGGCGTACTCGACGGCGGTCTGGGTTTTCCCGATGCCACCCAGGCCGCTGATGGCCTGAGCCTGAACGAGAGCTGCTGCTTTCGTTGTGGTGAGGTTTTCACGCAGGTGTTTGAGGAGCTCCTCGCGTCCGGTGAAGAAGGGGTTGCGCCGGAAAGGCATATTCCAGAGTGCTGGAAAGGCGCCTGGGAATGTTTGTGGCTCTGCGACAGAGTGCTGAACTTTGCCTGGAAAACCTGGCGCTTGCGGTGGTTTGGCCCGTTTGGGCTGATCTTGATCATGCCGGTGCACTTCTCTCAGGAGCTTTTCCTTCGCTTCTGCTTCGTCTAAGTCAACAAGGTCAATATAGACAAGGGGTCCGAGAAGTCCCTCAACTTGACATGGTCGTACGCGTATTGGCAGCAGGAAGCCCTGTTGGCCGGTCGGGTCCTTGTGGTAAGCAGCTTGCCACTCGACGGTGGTGTAGGGGGAAGCAAAATAGTCGGGCGAGAGAACGGCAATTGTGCGTTGCGCTTCCCTGGTTGCCTTGTCCATGGCATGTATGAAGCTGGAGCCGGGTTGAAAGTCCCAGGCTTGAATGACGACGGAATAGTTGGCCTCTTCGAGTTGGTAGGCGATCCATTCGGCCCATGGCTGATCGAGGCCTCGGTAGCTAATGAAAAAGTCTTTGAGGACTTTATCCATTGTGTATGCACCTGCTTTCGCATGTGGTCTATTTTAGTTAAACATGAGTGTATTGTACCTGATAAGGCATAATCCATCAAGCTTGAGGAGAGGGCTTGTGCGGTCGCCATGAGGAGTAAAGTGAAGCGACCTTACAGGACTGGGGCGTGGGGCTGCGAGATCCTTCGCTGCGCTCAGGATGACAGCGTTGGCCGACGGCAAAGAGTGACCGGGCTGCCGCGTGGGGCTGCGAGATCCTTCGCTGCGCTCAGGATGACAGGGTTGGCGGATGGCAAAGGGTGACCGGGCGGGTGGGTGGAAGTTGAGCCTGGCGGAGCACATCAACAACTAGAATCCGAAGGGTTCATGCGCTTGCAAAGAGAGTCACACGCGGATCGACGGTAAGCGGGTGCAGAAGAAACGACAGTACTCAAGAAGTCCCCATTCCAAATAGGGCACATGCGCTGGAAATGCATCCTCTTCCTTTCTGCTCCGCCTTGCTCAACCTATACAAGAGTATACATTATTTTATTTATACATTCAAGTGTTGTTTATGTTTTACAAAAGATCAATATTTGGAGGCAGAGATGTTCGTCTGGGTGATGGGAATGTGCGTTGATTCTGGAATCATGCTGCTGACAATGTGAATCAATTGTGAACTCTTCACGACACATTTTGCGGTCCGGTATTTGTACCGAGAGGTAAAGAAAGTCAAACACCTTAGGGTGAAAAATAGGGCTTTACTCGGCCTGTTCGCTGGTGTTTTCCTGCGTTCGCTTTGTACTTCTAGACTGGCTTTGTTGTTCATTGTGTATCACCAATGACAGCAGTTTTTCACCGTCTTTGCTGTCAAAACTGCTGTCAACAGAGACTCACCCTCACTCTTGCTAAATAGCAAAGTGAAGGTGAGTCTCTGTTGAGGCTCACCTTCATTTGTGCTGAATAGCAAGGGATAGACGAGTTTCTACTTATCGAGGGACATACGAGCAACATGTATTTTCCGAGTGGTGTTGTTATCTCTAGCTGATGGTTAGTTCTTCAATGATCACCTCTCGCTCGGGGAGATGGAGAACTATAACATACTCACCCGCTGGCACATCGCTAAATACAAAGTGTCCAAGGTCGTCTATTTGTGTACGCAGGAATGGCTTCTCCGTTTGTTTATCTCCATCTGTCGCAAGTGGCCCAGGTGGAGTATACAGATCTGCATTCATCCCTTCAAAAGCATCAATACTCTCGCTGGCACTTGTACTAGTAAGGATGCCGAGCAACATAAGGATTCCATAGTTTGAATGTGAAAGGTGAAGAGAAATATCAAGCGATTCAGCTTTGTATTGACGTGGAAAAGCCGATGCTGGTACATCACTGCGCACCATCAATGGGATCTTCTGTCTCACAAGAGTAGCAGTCTCTTTCATCAAATACCCCTTGCTCCAGAAATTATCTACTCTTCCAGCACTTTTTTTAAAGTGTACCATAATTGTTTGTCCAAGTCTAGACATCGTATTCACTCGCGAACTTTATCCACTTGACACATGGGATACTTCACAAAGCATTAGACCAGGCTGTAAAGTGGAAGTTGATTGCAAGAAATGTTTGTGATGATGTCTCACTCCCACGTCAAGCAAGGCACGAGAGACAATCTTTGATCAAAGAACAAGCTCAAACATTGCTTGAGGTTGCGAAGGGACACCGATTAGAAGGACTTCTCACAGTAGCATTAGCAACTGGAATGAGAAAAGGAGAGTTGCTGAGCCTAAAGTGGCAAGATATCAACTTTGATGATATGAGCCTTCAAGTGCGTCGAACCGTAGGGAAATTCAAAGGTGGCTATAAGGAAAGCGAGCCAAAGACATCAAGCAGTAGAAGGAAGGTTATGCTTCCTCAATTTGTGGTTGATGCATTGAAGCAGCATCGCCTTCATCAGATAGAGGCTCGTCTACAGGTTGACACAGCTTGGGTTGATCGTGATCTTGTCTTCTGCAACATAAATGGCGATTACTTTCCTTTGACCAGCCTTGATTACCAGTTTCATAAACTGCTTCAAGAAGCTGGCTTGCCGCGCATACGATTTCATGATTTACGTCACAGTGCGGCAACCATTCTGCTCACAATGGGCGTCCATCCCAAACTGGTACAAGAGCTCCTGGGGCATAGCCAAATTCACATGACGCTAGATACATACTCTCATATACTTCCGTCGATACAACGAGAGATGATGAACAAGCTAAATGATGTGTTTGGAGATGAAGAACAGGAAGAGGGCAAGGGGGCTAAATGACGTATTCAGACAGCAATTTTTTGACAACGTGAGGGTGCTACTAGAACTGAGTATCTTGCACTTTGCTTCTGCATAAATGCTACCGGTAGTTTGTGGACAAGGGAATTTGCCTCGTTTTAAACCTATCAAATAGTAATGATCTGAGTTCAAATTGCTCAGGATATATACCGGAAATCAGGCGCGATTTCCCTTGTCCACATACTATCGTTATGCCGCAATTGCGTATGAGCAGCAATTGCGGCATAAACTGGGTCATGCGACGGCCTCAATGAGTGAAGGGGGCTGGTCGATAAAGGACCAGCCCCTTTCATGTATTCGTACGAGAGCGAAATGGCTTAGGGGCCGAACGAGTTGACGACAACACTCGTTGTATCGACGGCTGGGTGGTCCAGGTCATGGGGAACCGCCACCGAGACTGTCCCGCTGCAGGTAGCCGTGCCGTCGGAGGCCTCGAACGAGATGCGGTAGACCCGCCCGTCGCCGGTCCCACTGCGCTCGGCACGCAGCATCATCTGATTAGTATGCCCAGAGACGAGCTGGGCATCGGGAGCCTGATCGCCATCACCCAAGCCGTTGAGCGCCTCGTCCTGGGTCACTCCCTTCACCGTGATCGTCACCGGGTCTCCGTCAGGGTCGGTCGCGCCCGTGAGGCTGACAATCTGGAACTTGTGGTTCGGCGGCCACAGACTGCTCGGGTTGGCCACGACCTTGGAGCAGTCCGGCGGCTGGTTGGTCACCGGGACGGTGATCGTCAATGCCTGGTGACCGATGTCGCCGCCGTCGGCCAGGGCCACGATGTCGAAGTGGTGATCACCGGGGCTGGCGCTGGCCGGGACGCTGATGGTGACGGTGAAGTCCAGCGTGGCCGGCGTGGTGACCGGACCCACCTTAACCGGGTCGAAGCTGATCCACGAGGCATCCAGGTTCGGTGCCACAACCTCAAGGTGCACATCGTTGACCGAGGCCGAGGCAGCCTTGATGAGCGACTCGACCTGATCCGCAATAGAGGTGCCCAGGTTGACCGCCGCGCTGCCGCTGTAGCTCGCAGCTGCGATCTGGGTGTAGCAGTCCAGGACATCGGAGGCAGCCGCGATCGCGAACAGCGTCCGTTGTGCTGCCTTCAGATTCGCAACCACGGTGCCAGTGAACAGGCCGTGTGGATCAGAACCCGTATCGGGGCATGCTGGGAAGGTATTACCCGCGCCATGGGGCGGTGCGTCGGTGATGAGCACGACGAACGTGCGGGTATCCGGCCGCCACAGCGGTGGGCCGTCTGGGGTGGCGTTGGCCAGCACCAGGTTCTGTGCCTCAGGGTAGTCGCCGCCACCACCAGCCGTCATGGCGTTGATGGCATTCTGCACCAATGACGCATCGTTGGTGTTGGATTGTCGGACCACGTACTCCTGCGAACCGTCCACGGCGTCTTTGAAGTCGACCACCGAGAAGTTCGTATCTGGGATGTCGGTGTGGATCATGTTCACCAGTTGGGTCGCCTGGGACTGAGCCTCGCTGATGGCGCCGCCCATGCTGCCGGTCGTGTCGATGGCGATCTCGATGTCGGCCTTTCGAGGCAGTGCCGGGACCGTCACCGTCTTCTTCTCTGTGGCTGTCCCGCCAGCATTAACTGTCAAGTGCGCACTCGGCGGTGACACGCTGGCCCGTGCCGCTGTTCTTGCCATGAGGAGCACGATCCCCGTCAGGAGCACGAGCACGGAGAAGACAGCAAAAGAGCGTGAAAATCTGAGTTTCATTACTTTCCCTTTCAGTAGAGTTAGTAAGGGGTACTGCAGTAGGAAAACAGCTCTGAAATGTGACCATCATCCCCACAAAAGCCCCTAGCGAAGTAACGCTTTAGAGGCTAACAGTACCACCCATAGGTCATAGAAGATGACCAAGCAGGTCACCATCTATGCATGACGTAAGATTTCGTGATTTGACTGAGTTTAAGTCTCTGAGGATAATCCAACGGAAACGTACGAGAAGACCAAGAAATAGCTGCATTCCATGAACGAAAAGAACCTCTTTGGAGGTTCTTTCTGAATCATCAACACCGTGGGAGGTCCAGCATGTCGTGACTCGGTTTGATCACCACCGACGACCAGCCAGATTGCAGGGTCCTGGCCGGAAATCTTGATCCGCTGGACTTTCACTCGCCTACTCCCTTCACATCCTCTACGTTTTCGAAGACCTCCTAATAAACAGGATACGACGGAGATGAAACGATATCTTTATCTTCATTGTATCTCGGTACTTTGTCGGCTCTGGAACTGTACGCGATGCTGAGGACTCAATCTGTAATTGCTCAGGTGCGAAGAGCCCTGGCGCGGCCAACCATCAGCAGAACAGCAAGGATACGCTCTTTCCCGAAGCAACAAAGTACCGATAGGATTAAATGCTGTCAAGATTGCTGTCAAGTCGTGTTTATCAGGATATAATATAGGGGCTAAGGCAAGCTGCCAGGCTGATTGAGTAGGTTAGGTCAAGCACCTTAGGGTGAAAAATAGGGATTCATCCCAATAGACATTATTGGCAAGATACCTTATGCTGAATTTGTATTTCTTCCGTAACTATTGAGAACTTCTCGCCGCCTGTGGCGGCTCGACCATTCTGTTTGTTGGGAGCCTGGCAGTCTGCGACTGCCAGGCTCCCAACAAACAGAAAATCCGTGCGAACTGCCGTAGGCAGCGGGGAGTCAAGAAGAATGGCATTCTCTCTCATCCTCAATAGAGCTGATAGAAAGGTACAAGAACGTATTATGAGGACATCTTATCGCTGCTTACGCTTGTCAGGTGCAGCATTACTGGGTTTAGGGCTGCTTTTTGTCGTTGTGGGAACGGTTTCTGC
>WNGL01008497.1_pt1 | contig 11992 bp, 8 predicted proteins | sample 5400591 | NCBI WGS metagenome assembly WNGL01 (sample SAMN13153377, study PRJNA577476) | soil metagenome | isolation source: 80 cm soil or saprolite under Garry oak tree replicate 1 | place: USA:California | collected 2016-06-15
TTGCTGCCTCAGAAAGGGCGAATTTAGGAATCCGGTAATGCCCTGGGAACGGTGGTTTGCAAACGCCGCCAGCCCCATCTCCCGATAACTCATTCCCCATAGCGGAGAAACATCATCCACCGGGACAGCCCAGGTCAGTTCGCTGCCGCTCGAGGGATTGGCGCCGCTGCGGTCAGGCTCGAGCAGAAGTGTCACGCGCCACCGGGAGAGAAGTTCATTCGCAAGCTCCGGAAACTGGTTCGCGTCAGCGGCCGCTTCGACCGCCCTGGACGTCAGGATTGCCGATGCTTGATGATTGCCGTGGCCCCCGCGAACTCCTCCCCAACCATTGATAACCACCTGGGGGCGCAGCGTGCGAATCTCGCGCACCATGTCTTTCAGCACCTGGTCGCCCCAGATGCGCAGCGTTTCTTCGGCCGTCTTCGAAAATCCGAAATCCGGCGCGCTCGTGAACCGCAGATGGACTCCGTAACCGCGCGTCGCGGCAAGCAGCTCCGAGGTGCGGATGAGTCCGAATTGTGGTGCTTGCTCCGGCCCGAGCGCGTTTTGCCCACCTTCACCACGCGTCAGAGTAAGAAGTGTGACATCGGCATGGAGCCCTCTCGCAAGATACGTCAGCAGGCTGGCCGATTCGTCATCCGGGTGCGCGGTGACGTAGAGAATCCGCGTGGTCACGCGCGCGCTGTCAATCGCTTCAACCGTTTCGGCCAGGCCCGGCCCGGTTCCCGGCGCAGGGGGAAACTGCGCCGCCGCCGGCGGCGCGAGAAAACTTACGATTGCATAGGTGAGGAGGAACGACGGCAACCTAAGGGACTGTCCCATCATTTCGCCCCTGCGAAAGACCCGCGAAATGGCCACTCGCTCTGAAGACGCGCACGAATCAGGAACACACCAGCTCCGAGAATAATCACCAGCAACCCCCACCAGACCGCTTGACCGGTCCGGGAAAAAAGCCACGCCCAGCCTGCAATCGCCAGCAAAGCAGGAAGCGGGTACAACCACATCTTAAACGGCCAGCGCTCGCTCGGCCAGCGCCGCCGCAGCAGCAGCAAGCCCACCGCCTGGCCGATAAATTGCACGATCAGCCGCATCGCCAGAATTGCGGCGATCACCGTGCCGAGCTTGAACAGCAAACTGAAGACGAATGCGAGTGTTCCCAGAAAAATGAGCGAGAGGTGCGGAAAATGCTTCTTAGGATGGAGTTTCGCGAACGGAGCGAAGAAATTTCCGTCCAATGCCGCCGAATACACCACGCGGGAATATCCCAGCAGCGCGGAAAAGACCGATGCGAAGGCGATCCAGAGAATCATCACCGTGGCCACATCCGCGGCGCCTGAACCGTAGATGCGCTCGACAAACGCGCTCACGATGAACGGCGAATCCTGCGCCTGTTGCCACGGCAGCACGCCGAGAATGCTCGTCTGCATCAGCAGATACAGCACGGCGATGCCGCCGATGGAGATGAAAATCCCGCGCGGAATGTTGCGCTCCGGCGAGCGAATCTCTCCGCCGATCTGGCAGATGTTGTAGTAACCCCAGTAGCTATAAATCGTGCTGACCATCGCCGAACCCAGCCCGGCGAAAAACACCGGCGAGAGATGCCACGCTCCTGGAGGGTAAGTGAAGGCCAGCTTTGGATCAAAGTGCGTGGCGCCGCCCCAGATGAGCCAGAGGAACGTGCCGATGACTCCCACGCAAAGCAGCAGGGAGATTTTCCCGATCGCGGTGATCTGCCGGTAGAGAAGCACCACCAGCAGCACCACGAGCGCGCCGGAAACCCCCTTTTGACCGAAGCGCCCGAGCGGCACCAGGTAGGTGACGTATTGCGAAAAGCCGATGGCTCCCGATGCAATCACCAGCGGGGCCTGAATCAGCGTCTGCCAAATCAGCAGAAACGACATCAGCCGCCCCCAGCGCCCCGGCCCGTAGGATTCGCGCAAAAAGACGTAACTGCCGCCAGCCTGCGGCATTGCCGCGCCCAGCTCCGACCAGACAAAGCCATCAAGCAAGGCCAGCACTGCTCCCGCGGCCCACGCCAGCAGGCTCTGCGGCCCGCCCATGGCCTTGATCACCAGCGGCACAACGATGAACGGCCCGATGCCCACCATGTCAATCATGTTCAAGGCCACGGCCTCTTTCAGGCCGAGGCCGCGTTCGAGCGTCACGGGTTGGGAATTCCCTGCCATGTGCCGAGCCAGGCGAAGCGCTGAGGATAACAGATGCGCCGCAAGCCCCAAAACGCCGCGGGGTGCGCTAACATGGAGGCGCCGTCAAACGACGGTGCCCATGGTCAAGCTGGGAGTCATCGTCACCGCCGCCACCATCACCGTTTTGACGGCGGAATTGCTGTCGCGGCGAACGCGCCCTTTCCCGGCGTACGGATGGATGGGCCTTGCGGCGCTCCTGTGTGCGGAATGGCTGATGTTCCGCGGCGTCGAGCCGGTGGCCACGTACTTCACGCCGATTGCCTGGACCGCCTACATCCTCATCGCCGACGCCGCGCTCTTCGCCATGCGCGGCCGCTCGTTCCTGCGGGGCGCCCCGCGCGAACTCGGCCGCATGGCGCTGCTTTCGATTCCCCTGTGGCTCATTTTTGAAGCCTACAATCTTCGCCTGGTCAACTGGACGTATGTTGGATTGCCGGCGAACCCTGTGGCGCGCTGGCTCGGATACGCGTGGTCTTTCGCCACGATTACGCCCGGAATTCTTCTCACTGCGGAGCTGGTGGAGTCTTTCGGCCGGTTCTCGCGCCCGCGCCGGCCGGTGCAGTTTTCTCCGGCAGCCGAACGCGGAATGATCGTTTCCGGCGCAGCGCTGCTCGTGATTCCGCTGGCGTTGCCCCGCTCCATCGGGTCTTATTTGTTTGGCTTCGTATGGGTGGGATTCATCCTGCTCCTGGACCCGCTCCTGAAAAGACGCGGCGCGCCGTCGCTGCTGGGCGACCTGGCGCACGGGCGCGTGGAACGCTTTGGCTCGCTTCTGGTCTCCGGATGGGTGTGCGGCTGGCTCTGGGAATTCTGGAATTTCTGGTCCGCCGCGAAATGGCATTACATTTTTCCAATCCTTCAGCAATGGAAAATCTTTGAAATGCCGGCGCCCGGCTATCTCGGCTTCCTGCCGTTTGCGGTCGAATGCTTTTTGCTCTACGTATTTGGCGCCGCATCGCTGGGCTGGTTGCCCGGCGCCGCGCGCAAACCCCGCGCCGGTGTGGCCGCCGCCGCGGATGACTCCCGCGCATGAACCGCCCTTTGTCGTGGGTGCGTCCCGGTGTTGTCTCGTGTCTCCTCGCTCTGACTTTCACTGCTACAGCCGCGCGCGCGCAGATCCTGAATCCGCCGCGCGAGGCCACCGAGGGCCTGCAGCTTCTCTATGGCGGAGATCCCGGCGCGGCCATCGAACGCTTCCGCAGCTTGCAGAATCGGCAGCCGGACCATCCTCTCGGGTATTTGCTCGAAGACGACGCGCGCTGGTGGCAAATTCTTTGCGAAAGCGCCGAGTATAAGTGGGGCATGGTAGACGCTTGGCATCGCGAAAAACTCCGGAAAGATGCGCCCTTTTTCGATCTGGCGGACAAGGTTATCGCCCTATCCGAGGCGCGATTGAAGGAAGAGGAAACCGCCGAGATGCACTTTTACGCGGGGATGGGCTATGCATTCCGAGCGCGGCTGTTGGCCCTGCGCGACGAACGCCGCACCACGGCCCGCGCCGGAGTGAAAGCCCGCGAGCATTTCCTTCGCTCCATAGCTCTTGACCCTAACCTCGCGGACTCCTATGCCGGCCTTGGCCTCTACAATTATTACGTGGATACGCTTTCCGCCATGGCCAGGGTCCTGCGATTTTTCATGGGGATTCCCGGCGGCGATAAGCGCGTGGGGATGAGGCAGCTCGAACGCGCCATGAAAGAAGGCGAGCTGACTCGCGTGGAAGCCCGTTTCTATCTGGCGAAAAACCTGCGCAACTATGACCGCGATTACGAACGAGCCGCGCAGGTTTCCGAGCCGCTGGTCGCGGAGTACCCGCAGAATCCCATCTTCCACCTGCTTCTCGGGGACATCAATGCCAAGCTCAGACGCAAGGAGAAAGCCGCGGCCCACTACGGCCAAGCCGCCGAAATCGCGCTCCGCGACCCGGATTGCCAGAGGCGCATCGGCCAGCTCGCCGCCGCTGCCCTCGCTGCACTCGGCATACACTCGCCCGCAAGCACCGCTCCTTAAGCGCGCTTGCGGCTCGCTTGCGCTTTCGAAGCAAACGTTCCGGACCCTCCGTGCATCCAACTCCGCGCGCCAGGCGATGAGACGAATTACACGGATAAGGGCGCGGCCCTTTGCGGCTCCCGAAGGCCATGTAACACAGATTTGCTGCTTTGGGTTAAGATAGGGGCGGACCGGAGCGCTTTCTTCCCGACTTCCTCGCTGGCGGTGCGAATACCTGAAGGGGGCTGAATGGCTCTGCCATGGTCGCTCCGGGCCTGTTCGCCGAGTCCTCAGGGCAAGAAGGAGTATGGCTGGATGATGCGTCGCGGCTGGATTGTGGCTGTCACGGCGTTCCTGTTTGTCGCGGGCTGCAATGATTACAACTATACGATTCAGACCCCCACCGGATCCACGCTCACGTTTCTCGCCCCTCAAGACATCTCTGCGGGCGGGCCGGCTTTCACGCTTACGGTCAACGCCGCGTTCAACAGTTTGGCATTCGATAAGACCACCATGGTGATGTGGAACGGGAGCGCTCGCACGACGACTCTGGTAAGCGCCACTCAGGTGACGGCAGCTATCAGCGCCTCGGACATTGCCAATCCCGCAACCGTCCAGATCCAAACGGTCACCAAGCAATCCGGCCAGGGCAACAACGGCCTTTCCAACACCCTGCCGTTCTTCATCAATCCCTCATCGTTCCCTGTGCCAACGGTCACGTCTCTGAGCCCCCCCAGCCAGGTGGCAGGCGGCGCGGATTTTCAGTTGACCGTGAACGGCACGAACTTCGTGCAGAGTGCCGGTAATCCGGTCGGCTCGGTGGTGGTTTGGAACAAAAACAACCTCGTCACGACATTCGTCAGCGCAACACAGCTGACGGCTACAGTCCCCTCCGCTTTCATCGCGTCTCCCGGCACCGCAACGATTACCGTCGTCAACCCATCGCCCGGCGGCGGACCGAGCCCGAGCGGAGTCACGTTTACGATCACTAGCACGCCCGCCGCCAGCACCGGCGGAGATTTCGCGGCCGCGTCCATCAGCGCCAATGGACGCTACGTCGCCTTTGTCTCCAAAGGGGATTCCGGGCGGCAGGATGTTTTTGTCCGCGACACCTGCCAGGAGGCCCCTGCGGCGTGCGTCCCGGCGACCACGCGCGTCTCCCTTGCGCCCGGCGACGCCGACCCGGATGATTCCAGCGGCGCTCCTTCCATCAGCGCCGACGGGCGGCTCATCGCATTTCAATCCGCCGCGACAAACCTGATTGCCGGGGGCACACGCGGCACGCAGGTTTTCCTGCGCGACACCTGCCTCGGCGCTTCCGGAGATTGCCAGCCGTCAACGTCGCTTGTATCCGTGGATTCCGACGGCGCTCTGGGAGGCAACGACAACCGATCTCCGTCGATCAGCGCGTCTGGGCGCTTTGTGGCGTTTGTTTCCGTCACGCTGGAACGCACACCGCAAAAAACTCCGGGGAGCAAGAGTTCGTCCTTTGAACAAGTCTTCGTCCGCGATACCTGCCTGGGCGCTGCCGCATGCACGCCGCGCACCGTGCGCATCTCTCTCCACAATGGAAACGACGCGGGAACCGGCGGCGTGCTTCCGGCCATCAGCGGCGACGGCCGGCGCGTGACCATTCCTTCGCCCGCAGCCAACGTGTTTACGCCGTCGGTGACGATTGACGACCGCCTCTTCCTCGCGCTCACAAAACCGCACGAATAGGGTCTGTTGGGAAACGCTCGGCCAGTGCATCCGCGCCGGAAGCCACCTCCGGGCGGTGGACGCCGTTCGACCGTTCTTTTTTCAGGCAAAACGCACTTTTACGTCGGGGCGCTTTTCCAGGTGCACCGAGTCAATGAACCGCACGTGCCGCGAATCGAGCGTCAGGATCAGCGAATGGGTGCGGATTCCTTCGCCGAAGAATCGCACGCCGCGCAGCAGGTTGCCCTCGGTCACGCCGGTGCAGGCGAAGATGATGTTCTTTCCCGGGGCAAGGTCTTCGGTATCGTAGACGCGCTTGGGGTCCTTAATGCCCATCTGCGCCAGCCGCTGCTCGTGCTCCGGTTTCGAGACGACCAGCCGCGCCAGGATCTGCCCGTTCAGGCAGCGCAGCGCCGCAGCCGTCAGCACGCCTTCGGGCGCGCCGCCTGTGCCCATCACGGCATGAACGCCTGTGCCGATGACCGCCGCAGAAATTCCCGCAGAAAGGTCACCATCGCCAATCAGGCGGATGCGCGCGCCGATGGCGCGAATATCGGCGATGATTTTCTCGTGGCGCGGCCGGTCGAGAACGATCACCACCAGATCCTCGACGTCGCGATCGAGGCGCCGCGCAACCGCGCGGAGATTGTCGGCGACGGGCGCGTCGAGATCCACCGCGCCTTTGCAGGAGGGGCCGACAATAATCTTCTCCATGTAAAGATCGGGCGCGTGGAGCAGGCCGCCGCGTTCGCTGGCCGCCAGCACGGCAATGGCGTTGGGCGCGCCGGTTGCACACAGGTTGGTTCCCTCGAGCGGATCAACGGCAATGTCCACGGCAGGAAAACCCGAGTTGGGCTTGCCGCGGGCTGCGCCGACTTTTTCCCCGATGAACAGCATGGGCGCTTCGTCGCGTTCGCCTTCTCCGATGACAATGGTGCCGTCCATCGGCACCGTGTCCATCACGCGGCGCATCGCTTCCACGGCGACGTCGTCGGCGTGATGACGATCGCCCTGTCCCATGGTGCGCGCGGCGGCGATGGCCGCCTCCTCGACAACGCGGAGAAACTCCAAGCCCAATTTGACTTCCATATTCGCTCCTGGGGAATCGGGCGCCTATGATAATGCAGATTGGGCGTTTCTCATATCGGGGTGACGCTTCGAGCAGACTGCGGAAGGAAACCTCATTCCCAAGGAACGGTGGGATCTCGGATCGTCTTTAACGGCTCGGGGACGCTGCAAGGCAGGGCAAATGTTGCCCTGCCCTGCCTGTTTTGTGAAGGAACGCAGCGGGGTCTTTATACCTGTCCGTGTTATCTGTCGCGGTCCCTATCCCTGTCGCAGCGGAGCTGTCCGTCAACGTTCACGATGCCGCCAGCGCAACTGTCCCAGTCGTTGAGTTGCGACCAAGCCCACCGGCCGTCGCGCGTCTGGCACCTGGCTCGAAGAACATCGCCGTGCAAATGGATGTCGCGGCAGGTTTCTGTATAAGAGCCGCGCGGCGCCAACCAGCCCTCTCTTCTCATGCAATGCAGTTCCCCGTCATCGTTCACGATCTCTGCAGTACAGCGGCCGAAATCTTCGAGGACAGCCTCTACCAATCGCCCGTCCGACGTTTCGCACCTGGCAATGAGCACGTCTCCGCGAACGTGGATGTCCCGGCAGGTTTCTGTATAAGAGCCGCGCGGCGGCGAGTCTCTGTCTCGATCGAGGTCTCGATCTCTGTCGCGATCGGTGCCGCACCGGAGCTGCCCGTCAACGTTGGTGATAGGGCTGGTGCACCGGCTGAAATACCCGAGGGAAGTGTCAACCCACCGGCCATGCACATTCTTGCATCTGGCATAAAGGGTGTTCCAGCGCATACGGATGTTCTTGCAGGTCTCAGCGTAGTCACCGGACGGCGGCGAGCCTCCCTGCTGGCAATGAAGGTGCGCATCAACATTGGTGATATCTCCGGAGCACCGCTCGAAGGCATGCAGGGAAGTGTGGTGCCAACGACCCGCGTTGGATTGGCATGTGGCGTCGAGGGTATCGCCGTTCAATGCGATATCCTTGCAGCTATCGTGGTACGAACCGGGAGGAATCCCTCCCTGAGCAGCGCTGGCCGTGACCGGCTGCCAAGCAATCATCAGCAGCGCGACGACTCCGAGCGCAAGTAGATAACGCATGTCGTTTCTCCTTCTCGGTAAGGTGCCTCGGGCACCGGGTGTGAGGCTGTCGTTATGCTACGTGACCTCGGCCGGAAACGGTACAGCCCTGGAATGGGGTGTTTCGCATCAGCAACCATTCCCGGTGGTGCTTCGCAGCCGTTGTATCAATCTGCGGACTCTTAGGGGTTTCCTCGCGGAGAGGCAAGCGGCTGGATGACGGCATTCACGAGGTACGGCCCGTCGAATTCGGTGCGGTCGCCGGGTTTTTCCCCGGCCACCGGGAGCAAGCGCGCGGAAAGCGGCTTGTGCCACTTCACGGAGAGGCTGGCCACGTCGGCGATTATCAGGGCGAGGCGATCTTCGGTGACGTCGCCCGGCAGCGGCACGACGTCGAGCCCCGTACCGCAGACTGCCGAGTAAGCAAGCAGAGCGTCGAGCGTGAGCGTGCCTTCGCTCCAGCGCTGCGAGAGCCGCGCGTCTTCGAGAATGGGCAGCATCAGGCCGGAGTAGCCGGCATGCTTCACGGCAACGCCCTTGAGCACTTCGGTGATCAGTGCGACAGCGGTAAGAGTCCCGCTGGAGCCCACGGGCTGCTTGGTCAGCTCCTCGATTGCTGCTCCGATGGAAACATCTTTGAGCGGCGCCGGGGACATATCAATGCCCATGTAGGTCCACCCCATGTCCTGATCAATGCGATTGGCCAGACGTTCGATGTCCGCGCACTGCAGGCTCAGAGTGTCCGTGAGGGTGCGTTTTGCCGTGGCGAGATCGGGGGCGTTGTGAAAGGCCGCTGCGACGACGTTCGCCGATTGCAGGCCGATGGCGAACTTGTGGCCGAAGCCGGTGTGATACGAGCCAGGATAGAAGGGAGTCGCTTCCGGCACCAGCGCGGTCGCGGAGAAGCGGAAATTGCCCTGGCTGTGCTCGGTGCTGTCTTCCAGGAACTTCATCAGGCGCGCAGCCGCCCCAACCGCTTTCCAATGGACACCGTCTTCCCCGGCAACAACCACGCTGCCGTTGAGAAACTTCGCCTTGCTCAGGATTTCGCCGAGGCGCACAGTCTGTCCCGGGTCGTCGTCATCTTTGAGCATCGCCGGGCCGATGGACACGATGAAATTTTCCTTCTCCGCGAGCGCGTCCAATTCACGAAAGAACGCGACGGCCTCTTCCTGCTTCATGTTCCCGGTGTATTCCGGAAAAGGCTGCGTGGAGATGCGGATGGTCTGGACTTCGTAGCCCCGGGACTCATAGACCGTCCGGGCATACTTGAGCATTTTCAACGTGTCGGCGATCTGCGCCTTGTAGCCGGCGCGTTCGAGGGTGAGGAATGCCGTGATGGTCCGGATTTTTGGCTTTTCCGGAGCGGGGGCCTTCTGCGCGGGAGAGGCTGCGGAGACGAGCAATACAAGCGCAGAGATACAGAAGGCCCGGAGAAACGATGAAGAGGGAAAACGCATGGCCAGCCCTCCTAGCAAGAATCCATCCCCCTGCGGTTTCAATCAGTAACCGCAGGATAGAGCAGCATCAGCTCTAATACCTGTCGCGATGTGTCGGAGCTTACAGACACGATTCGTCTCACTTCCGCCGCGGCACCACCTCCATAAGAAGCGCGAGAGCCCGCTTGAAGCTCTTGTCTCCCGGCTCGCTGCCCTTGTAGTGTCCTAGGCGTACCACAACGAGGTCGTGAGACGGGATGATCAGAGTGGTCTGGCCGCCCGCCCCCGCCATGTAGAATGCCTCCTTGGGTACGGGAAACCTGCCGTCGCCATTGATCCAAAAGAAGCCGCCATAAATGGGGCGCTTGTCAGCTTCCCAAGCAGGCGCAAGCGTACTGACGAATTTGACGTACCCCTGGGGCAGAATCCGCTCACCGTTCCAGACTCCATCCTGAAGATAGAGATTTCCAAGCCGGGCCCAGTCCCGCGCAGACGCGAGCTCGTACCCTTGCGTCAGAAAGTTTCCAAAAGGGTCCGTTTCCAGAACCATCGTTCGGATGCCGATCTTGTCGAACAGGGCGCGCTGCGGGAAGGAGAAGTACTCCTCCCCCCGCTTCTGGACGGCAAGTCGAATGAGATAGTTGATCAATACGGGGTCGGTGTTGTGATAACGGCCCACCGTGTTGGGCGGCCACTGTAGCGGGCGGGTGGCAGCATAGTGGAAGGAGTCAACGCTACCCGTGTAGAGATACAGGTGGTCAGGATATGTTCCTGATGGGTCGTAGTCTGGATCCTGGGGTGCCTTGATGCGCAGCCCGCTCGACATATGCAGGATGTCGGCAATCCGGATCTTGCGGCGCGGATCGCCAGCATCCTGCCACTCGGGAATGGGCGCCGGCTGCCAGAGGCCGTAGACGCCTTGCTTGACGAGGATCCCCATCAGCGTGGCCGTCACGCTCTTGCCCATCGACCAGCTTTCGAGTGGCGTGTGCGGGGTGATGCCCTCGCCGTACCGCTCAGCAATGAGGCGTCCTCTCCACGACACCACGAAGGCGGCAGTCATACCTGCGGCCGGCTCGAAGGCAGCGTCCACTGCCTGCTTCACCTTGGGCGCATCGATCTCCGACGGCGGTGGGTCCTTGGGCAGAGCATCACCCATGGGCCATAGCTGTTTGGAGGGGTCGGGCAGACGGCTCTTGAGTTTGATCGGCGCGAAATTCACAGAGTTCTTACCTACGGGGAGCGTCACGCACCCCTGGTCACCCAAGTACTTAGCCGTGCGCGTAACCCCGTTCGGGAGCGTGATGTGCACGGCCTTGTTGACGCGATCGATCACCGGTTTTCCCACCTTTGCACGCTCGGCGTAAGGACTGGTGAAGTATCCGACGTTCTCGGCAGCGAAGTCGGGATCAAGGCCGGTAATGAACACCGCTGAGCACATGATCTTGGCGAAGCCTGACGTGTGATGTTCGAGCGGATCGCCCGGAGGTGGCACGTATGGAGTATTGAGCTCAAGCGATTTCGCGCGCGCGATGAGCGCGTCGCGGCTCGAGACCGTCGCTTGCGGCGGCGCCGGGGCGGCCGCCTTCACTACGGGTGTCTCGGCCTCGTATCCGATGGCGGCCGTGCAGACTGTCAGCGCGAGTGCCGTTGCGATTGTGTGCATCCTCATCCCTTACCTCCCAGCACGAGACGAGCCCCGACCTGCTTACATGTCCAGGGTACAGCTTTTGCCCTAGAAACAGGCCCAATTAGTTCAGTAGAAGGCCGAAATGCCGGTGATCTTCTCACCGATCACCAGACGATGGATGTCGTGCGTGCCTTCGTAGGTGTACACCGATTCCAGGTTGTTCATGTGGCGCATGACGCAGTAATCGTCCACGATGCCGTTGGCCCCCAGGACTTCCCGGGCTTTGCGGGCTGTTTCCAGCGCCATCCACACGTTGTTCATCTTCAGCATCGAGACGTGCGTGGGGTCCAGTTTCCCGGCGTCCTTCAGCTTGCCGGCGTGCAACGCCAGCAGTTGCGCCTTGCTGATTTCCGTGATCATCCACACCAACTTATCCTGCACAAGCTGATGCGAAGCAATCGGCTTGTTGGCAAACTGTTTCCGCTGTTTCGCGTAGTGCAGCGCCTCGTGGTAGCAGGCCATGGCCGCGCCGATGGCGCCCCAGCCGATGCCGTAGCGCGCCTGGTTCAGGCAGCCCAGCGGCCCCTTCAGCCCCGCCACATTCGGCAGCAGATTCTCTTCGGGGATTTCGCAATCGGCCATGGAAAGCCCGGAAGTGACCGACGCGCGCAGCGACAATTTTCCGTGGACGTCCCATGCCTTGAACCCTTTCGCGCCTTTTTCCACCAGGAAGCCGCGGATCTTGTCGTCTTCACATTTCGCCCAAATCACCGCCACGTCGGCGATCGAGCCGCTGGTGATCCACATTTTTTCGCCGTTGAGGATGTACTTGTTCCCGCGCTTCACCGCGCGCGTGAGCATCCCGCTGGGGTTCGAGCCGAACTGCGG
>WNGL01008500.1_pt1 | contig 11991 bp, 10 predicted proteins | sample 5400591 | NCBI WGS metagenome assembly WNGL01 (sample SAMN13153377, study PRJNA577476) | soil metagenome | isolation source: 80 cm soil or saprolite under Garry oak tree replicate 1 | place: USA:California | collected 2016-06-15
GATGGCCGCCCAGGTGTTGGGGGCGATCTCGTCGTAGCGATGCTTGTTGGTGTCGATGAGATCGAACTTCGCCATTTTCTGCGCATCGCCGGCGACGAGCCTGGGGCCCCCGCCGTAATAGACGAGGAAGGTCTGGATGGTCTTGCCCGGCGCGGCGGTTTGAGCCGCTAGAGGCAAGGCCGCGCTTAGGAGAAGCGCAAACGCGGCGGAGCGTGTCGCGTTTCCGAGACCGGCGTTGTCGATAGGGACACAATAGTCTGAAAGTTTCATGATGTCCTGGATGTAGGAGACCCGTCAGAACTACGCAGCGACCATGTGACGAAGTCATGGATATATAGCGCGGCGGAAAAAACGCGCGCTGGGCAAAGGCGGTCAAGACGCCGGCGTCAAGGCCGGAGGAATCGCGCCGTCGATCAGTGAGGCTGGTATTGCGTCGCGCCGAAAAGGATCTCGCGCGCTTTCGGATCGTACTGACCCGGAGGCGTGGTCTGAACGTCGGCGAGAACCTTTAAAGCGCGCTGCACGGCGGGGCGCGCCGCGATCCCGTCGAACCACTTCTTGACTCTGGGAAACTCCGCCCAGTCGATGCCGTTTCGCTCGCTCGCCCGCAGCCATGGAAAAATCGCGATGTCCGCAATCGAGTATTGCGTCCCGGCGAAGTACGGCGCCTCCGAGAGGCGCTTCTCCATCACCCCGTGCAGGCGCCTGACCTCGTTCGTATAGCGGTTGACGGCGTAATCGATGCGTTCGGGCACGGCGTTGCTCCGGAAATGGCCGGCCTGCCCCATCATGGGTCCGACCGATCCCATCTGGAACATCAGCCACTGCAGCGCGACGTACTTTTCGCGATCGTCGCGGGGCAGCAGCTTCCCCGTTTTTCCCGCCAGATAGATCAGGATCGCCCCCGACTCGAAAACTGAGATCGGCTTTCCGTCCGGCCCGTTACGGTCCACGATCGCCGGGATCTTGTTGTTCGGGCTGATTCTCAGGAACTCCGGTTTGAACTGCTCGCCGGTGCGGATGTTGACTGGCCGGACCTCGTACTCGAGGCCGGTTTCCTCGACCATGATATGGATCTTGTGCCCGTTGGGCGTAGGCCAAGTATGAACTTCGATCATCGGGAACTTCCTCTCGTTCAGCAGTTGCTCCCCATTCTGAAACTCAACGGAAACAATTGGCGCGCCCGGCGGGAGTCGAACCCACAACCCCCAGCTTAGAAGGCTGGTGCTCTATCCAGTTTGAGCTACGGGCACGGGCAAGGCTCACGCTGCAGCCGTACCGGCTGCGGCGATCTGGTCGGGGTGGAGAGATTCGAACTCCCGACATCTTGCTCCCAAAGCAAGCGCGCTACCAGGCTGCGCCACACCCCGCGGGTGTGCATCTTACGCCTTCGTCCCTGGCACGGTCAACGCTTTAAGGGCCACCAAATTCCCGGTGAAAAGTGACTTGCCCGCTCTGGTGATTTCTGGTATCAAATTGCCTTCGTTTCATTGCTTCGCGCGGAGATGACGATTTGGAGCTGCTCCACAAATCCTTACCGCCCTACCTGCCGAAAAAGGGTGAGGAGTACATGAACCCGAGACAGCACGCGCATTTCAGGAAGGTCCTCGAGGCGTTGAAGGTGCAGCTGTCGCAGGATATCGATCGAACCGTCCACGCGATGCAGGACGACGCGACCGTGTTTGCCGATCCCAACGATCGCGCCAGCCAGGAATCCGACATCGCCCTCGAGCTGCGCAACCGCGACCGCGAGCGCAAGCTCATCAAGAAGATCGACGAAACGATCGCGCGCATCGACAAGGACGACTACGGTTACTGCGAGAACTGCGGCATCGAAATCGGCCTGAAGAGGTTGGAGGCCCGGCCGACCGCGACTTTGTGTATCGACTGCAAGACGCTCGACGAACTGAGGGAGAAGCAGGTAGCAAAGTGATCGGCGGGAAAGCCGATCATCCTGAGGAGCCAAGCGACGAAGGATCTGCTTCGTAATTGAAAAATGGCGCCGTCGGCGCCATTTTTATTTTGGCCCTCGAATCAGGACTGCGCCGCAGCGGCCTCCTTGACTGCTTTCATGCTGAGGCGCACCCGACCCTTCTCGTCGGCCTCGAGCACCTTGACCTTCACCTGCTGGCCCTCTTTGAGGTAGTCGGACACGTTGTTGACGCGCTCGTTTGCGATCTGCGAAATGTGCAGCAGGCCGTCCTTTCCGGGAAGCAGCTGCACGATGGCTCCGAAGTCGAGCAGTTTCAGCACGGTCCCGTCGTACACCCGGCCCACCTCGACGTCCGCCGTGATGTCCTCGATCCGCTTCTTCGCCGCCTGGCCGCCCTCGGCGGAGACGCAGGCGATCGAGACGGTCCCGTCGTCGGAGATCTCGATCGTGGTCCCGGTCTCCTCCTGCAGCCCGCGTATGACCACACCGCCCTTGCCGATGACGTCGCGGATCTTCTCGGGATTGATCTTGATCTTGATGATGCGGGGTGCGTAGCTCGAGATTTCGGCCCGCGATCCCTCCAGCGCCTCCTTCATGATGCCGAGGATGTGCATCCGGCCTTCGCGCGCCTGGGCGAGCGCGACCTGCATGATCTCCTTGGTAATACCTTCGATCTTGATGTCCATCTGCAGGGCAGTCACCCCGCGCTCGGTCCCCGCCACCTTGAAGTCCATATCGCCGAGGTGGTCCTCGTCGCCCAGGATATCGGTGAGAACCGAGAAGCGCTTTCCTTCCTTGATGAGCCCCATGGCGATGCCCGCGACGTGCGCCTTCATCGGCACACCCGCGTCCATGAGCGCGAGGCTGCCGCCGCAAACCGAGGCCATCGAGGACGAGCCGTTCGACTCGGTGATCTCGGACACGACGCGCATCGAATACGCGAATTCCTCGGCTGCCGGCAAAACCGCCGCGAGCGCACGCTTCGCGAGCCGTCCATGGCCTACCTCGCGACGCTTGGGCGAGCCCATGCGACCTGTCTCGCCTGTGGCGTAAGGCGGCATGTTGTAATGGAGCATGAAGCGCTCCTTGTACTCGCCCATCAACGCGTCGATGATCTGCTCATCGCGCCCGGTCCCGAGGGTCGCCACCACCAGTGCCTGCGTTTCGCCGCGGGTAAAGAGCGCCGAGCCGTGCGTGCGGGGGAGCGCGCCCACGCGAACACTGATCGGCCGAACGGTGCGGGTGTCGCGGCCGTCGATGCGGGGTTCGCCGTCCAGGATCTGATTGCGTACGATTCTCGACTCGAGCTCGAAGCATATTTCCTTCACCGCGTTGGCATCGGGCCCGCCTTCCTTGCCCACGCCGACCTCATCGAATACCCGCTTCCATATACCGTCTATCGCCTCGGACCGAGCCTGTTTCTGACGCAAGGCGAACGCATTCCGCAACTCGCTCTCGGCCAGCTCCTTGATGCGGCTTACGAGCGTCGGGTCTCTCTCTACGGGTTTCCACTCCCAGGCGGGCCTTGCGGCCTGGTCGGACAAGTCGTGGATCGCCTGGATGGCCGCCTTCATTTGTTCGTGGCCGAAAACAACCGATCCGAGCATGACGTCCTCCGGGAGCTCGTGCGCTTCCGATTCGACCATCAGCACGGCGTGCTCGGTACCCGCCACCACGAGGTTGAGCTGGCTTTCCCTGAGCTGAGTCGCGGTAGGGTTGAGCACGTATTCGCCGTTGATGCGGCCGACGCGCGCGGCCCCGATCGGCCCGTTGAACGGAATCCCGGAAATAGTGAGAGCCGCGGAGACCCCGATCAATGCCGGAATGTCCGGATCGACTTCTGGATTGCACGACAAGACCTGCGCAACCACCTGCACTTCGTTGTAGAACCCGTCGGGAAACAGCGGGCGGATGGGCCGGTCGATCAGCCGGGAGGTCAGCGTCTCCTTTTCCGAAGGCCTGCCCTCGCGCTTGAAAAACCCCCCGGGAATCTTGCCCGCGGCGTAGGTCTTCTCGACGTAGTCGCAAGTGAGCGGCAGGAAGTCCTGTCCTGCTTTGGCCTGCCTCGCTCCGACCACGGTGCACAGCACGACGGTGTCGTCCATGCTCACGACGACCGCTCCGTGCGCCTGGCGCGCCATTTCGCCGGTTTCCAGCGTCACTTGGTGCGTGCCGTAGGTGAACGTCTTCCTTATGGGGGTTAGCCGCATGGTTTTCTCGATCGGTTGACGGAACTCGGGCGAAGCGCCCTGTCATTCTGGTGAGGCCCGTGCCCACGCAGGGCCGCCGGACCGTATCTGGGATTCAAAACGCCCATCGGGATCCCATGGGCGTGGAGGATTTACTTGCGCAGGCCAAGTTGCTCGATCAGCTCGTGATATTTCCCGTTATTCTTTCGCTTGAGGTAATCGAGTATCTTGCGGCGCTGGCTCACCATCTTCAGCAATCCGCGCCGCGAATGGTGGTCTTTGACGTGCGTCTTGAAGTGGTCGGTCAGCCCGTTTATCCGTGCCGTAAGCAAGGCGATCTGCACTTCCGGGGAACCCGTATCGCCCGCTGCGCGCTGGTGCTGCCGGACGATTTGCGCCTTTTCCGTAACGCTGACCCGCATGCTCTGGCTCTATTATCTCTTCGCGAAAGGCCGGCATTTTACCTTGAAATCAGCGCCTTCTACAAGCGGTTTCGAATCGGAAACGCGTTTCAAGACAGTGCGAGCAGCCGCTTCGGTTGCAAGGTCCCGCGTGAGTCCACTTGCCCCGTGCCCAGGAACTTGGCGTCCTCGCCGAAAACGGCCATGCTGCCACTCGCAGAGTCGACTGATACCGTCCGCCCCTGCCGGAACTGCGCCGCAAGGGGAGCTTCGAGCGTCAGGCGCCGCCAGGATTGGAGCAAGGTTTCCAAGGGCAGGAGTCGCTCGCGTCGTTCCGCAACCGAAATCGCCTCGAGCGCTTCCAGCCTCATCGACTGCGCCAATGCGAACGGCCTCACGGCGATGCGCTGCAGCGCCGCGAGATGCGCGCCGCAGCCCAGGTCCGCGCCGATATCCGCGGCAAGCGCTCGAATGTAGGTGCCCTTGCTGCACTCGACGAGCAGGCAGACCGTATCCTCTTCGAAGCTTTCCAGCTCGAGTCGACGGATCGTGACGCGCCGCGCGACGCGTGGAACGTGCTCACCGCGGCGGGCGTAAGCGTACAAGGGCCGGCCTCGATGCTTGATCGCAGCGTACGGAGGCGGCAGTTGCTCGATCTCGCCCCGATAGCGCTCCAATGCGGCGAGCAGCTCGTTGCGAGTCACTTTGACTTCGGCGCGCGAAACCACCGGACCCTCGGCATCGCCGGTCTCGGTGCGCTCGCCAAGCTTCAACTGCGCGCGATAGCTCTTGTCCGCATCGAGGATCCCGCCGGAAAACTTGGTCGCCTCGCCCAGTGCAATGACGAGCAAGCCGCTCGCCAAGGGGTCGAGCGTTCCCGTATGGCCTGCACGCGCCGCTCCAAGCAGGCGCTTCGCTCTTTGCAATACCGCATTCGAGCTCGGTCCTAGCGGTTTGTCGACGAGCAACACTCCGTTGACTGCGGAGTGCATATCTCCCACGGGCCTCAATCCGCCTTCTTTCCAGTGACTGCAGCGTCGATCAGCTGCGAGAGATGCACGCCTCGCTCTACTGACACGTCGTGCTTGAAGCGGATTTCCGGGGTGACGCGGAGTCTCAGGCGCCTTCCGAGCTGGACTCGCAGGAATCCCGCCGCGCGATCGAGACCCGTTTCGATCGTCGTCAAGGATTGCGCATCGGCCAAAGTCGTGAAGAAGACTTTCGCATAGGCAAGGTCGGGGGAAACCTCGACGCCGGTGAGCGTAATCATGCCGACGCGCGGGTCCTTGAGTTCGGCGCGCAACAATTCCGACAGCTCGCGCTGGATCTGATCGGCGACGCGGCGCAGGCGTTGCGGGTTGGCCATGAGGTCGAAGCCTAGCGATCGGCATCCTACAGCAGATCCTTCGTCGCGCTAAGCGCTCCTCAGGATGGCGCGGACGCTAGAGCGTCCGCGCCACTTCCTGGACTTCGTAGATTTCGAACTGGTCGCCGACCTTGAGGTCGTTGAAGTTTTTCACCGACATGCCGCACTCGAAACCGGCTTTTACTTCACGCACGTCGTCCTTGAAGCGCTTGAGCGAATCGATCTCGCCCGTATGGACGACCACGTTGTCGCGCAGCACGCGCACTGACGCGTTGCGGCGCACGAGACCCTCGAGCACCATGCATCCGGCCACGGCCCCGACCTTGGAGATCTTGAATACCTGCCGCACGTCGACCAGGCCGAGTATATTTTCTTTTTTCTCCGGCGCGAGCATGCCCGAGAGCGCCGCCTTCACTTCGTCGACGGCGTCGTAGATGATGTTGTAGTAGCGTACGTCCACCCCCGAGGCCTCGGCCGCTTTGCGCGCGGCCGTATCGGCGCGGGTATTGAAGCCGATGATCACGGCCTTGGAGGCGAGCGCAAGATTCACGTCGGACTCCGTGATCGCGCCTACCGCGCTGTGCACCACATTGACCTTGACCTCGTCGGTCGAAAGGCGGCTGAGCGCATGGACGAGCGCCTCCTGCGAGCCCTGCACGTCGGCCTTGATGAGGAGCGCGAGCACCCTCGCCTCGCCTTCGCCCATGTGCTCGAACAGGTTTTCCAGCTTGGCGGCCTGTTTCTTCGCGAGCTTCACGTCGCGGAACTTGCCTTGGCGGAACAGCGCGATCTCGCGCGCCTTGCGCTCGTCGCCGAGCGCCATAACGTCCTCGCCCGCCGCGGGTACGTCCGATAGGCCCTGAATCTCGACCGGAATCGACGGACCGGCCTCGTGGACCGCGCTTCCGCTCTCATCGAGCATGGCGCGAACCCGGCCGAAGCTGCTCCCGGCGAGCACGATGTCGCCGCGTCGGAGCGTTCCGGATTGAACCAGCACGGTGGCCACCGGTCCGCGGCCCTTGTCGAGGCGCGCCTCGATCACGAGACCCTTGGCGAGTGCGTCCACCGGAGCCTTCAGTTCCAGCACTTCGGCCTGCAGCAACACCTGTTCCAGCAGCGTATCGATTCCGGCGCCGGTCTTCGCCGATACCGGAACGAACGGCGAATCTCCCCCGTATTCCTCGGGTACCACGGCCTGTGCCACCAGCTCCTGCTTGACCTTTTCCTGGTTCGCCTCGTGCTTGTCGATCTTGTTGATCGCCACGACGACGGGAACTTCGGCCGCCCTGGCGTGATGGATCGCCTCGATCGTCTGCGGCATCACGCCGTCGTCCGCCGCAACCACCAGCACGACGATGTCGGTCACTTTCGCACCGCGTGCGCGCATCGCCGTAAAGGCCTCGTGGCCCGGCGTATCAAGGAAGGTGACCATGCCGCGCGGCGTCTGGACATGGTAGGCGCCGATATGCTGGGTGATGCCGCCCGCTTCGCCCGAGGCGACCTTCGTGCGGCGGATGTAATCGAGGAGCGATGTTTTCCCGTGGTCCACGTGCCCCATGACCGTGACCACGGGCGCGCGCGGCATCAACGCGGCCTCGTGGTGCTCGGGCACGTCGGCGAGCAGGGATTCCGGGTCGTCAAGCTTCGCCGCTTTGGCCACGTGACCCATTTCGGTCACGACGATCATCGCGGTTTCCTGGTCGAGCACCTGGTTGATCGTCACCATGTTGCCCAGCTTCATCAGCACCTTGATGACTTCCGCGGCTTTGACCGACATCTTGTGAGCGAGATCCCCGACGGTGATCGTCTCAGGCACCATGACCTCGCGCACCACCGGCTCGGCGGGCGCGCTGAACTGCTGAACGGGTTCAGCTGCCGGCGCGACTGCGGTCTTGTGCCTGGCACCCTTGGGCGTATGCCAGCCGGAGGCCCCCTGTACGTCCCCGCGCGTCTTGATCGTACGGCGCTTGACGCCTTCGTCCTTCCAGACCTTGATTTCCTTCGCCTTCTTCGCTCCCTTCTTTTCGGCCCCCGGTGCGACCTTCGGCTTGTGGAGCGTCGTGTCGGGGGCCGGCGCCTGCGTCTTCACTTCGCTCGGCTTGCCCTCCGCGAGTTTGCGCTCGCGCTCCTGTTTTTCCGCCACGTCGGCGGCCTGCCGCGCCGCCAACTCCTCGTGCCGACGCTGCTCCTCCTCACGCAGCTCCGCTTCGCGCGAATCGACCGCGGCCCCGGAAGCACCGGACGCCTCCGCGGGCGCACCCGACTCCGCATCGCGCTTGACGAAGGTGCGCTTTTTCTTGACCTCGACCTGGATGGTGCGCGCTTTGCCGCTCGCATCGGACTTCTTGATGATCTCGGAGGTCTGCTTGCGCGTCAGCGTGATCTTGTTCTTGGGTTCCGATGAGCCGTGCGACTTGCGCAGGTATTCCAGGAGCCGGGTCTTGTCCTGCTCCGAAAGAACGTCTTCGGCCACCTGCTTGTGCACGCCGGCGGCCCGCAGCTGCTCGAGCAGCTGCGACGGGGGCACTTTCAGCTCGCCGGCGAATTGGGCAACGCTCGTCTGGGCCATGGGCCGGCCTTACTCCTGGGCAAACCAGTGTTCGCGAGCCTTCATGATCAGGCTCTTGGCACGCTCGGGGTCGACTCCCGCCATCTCGATGAGATCGTCCGTGGCGAGATCGGCGAGGTCGTCGCGGGTCTTCACGCCTGACCTGGCGAGCTTCGTCGCCAAGTCCTTGTCCATTCCCTCCAGGCCGAGCAGCGCCGGGTCGAGGTTTTCCGCCTGCTCCTCGCTCGCGATGGCCTGCACCAGAAGCGCGTCGCGCGCGCGGTTGCGCAGCTCGCTCACCGTAGCCTCATCGAAACCTTCGATCTCCATCATCTCGTTGATCGGCACGTAGGCCACCTCCTCGAGGGTCGAGAAGCCTTCCTGGATGAGGGTGTTCGCGACTTCCTCGTCGACGTCCAGCCGTTCCATGAAGAGTTTTCTCACCGAGGAGGCTTCCTCCTCGTTCTTCTTCTGCGATTCCGCCTCGGTCATGAGATTGATCGTCCAGCCGGTCAGCTCCGAGGCGAGTCTCACGTTTTGTCCGCTTCGACCGATCGCGATGGCGAGGTTCTCCTCGTCCACCACCACGTCCATGGCGTGTTTGTCCTCATCCACGAGGATCGAAGACACCTCGGCCGGCGCGAGCGCGCCGATCACGAACTGCGCCGGGTCTTCCGACCACAGCACGATGTCCACGCGCTCGCCCGCGAGCTCCTGGGTCACGGCCTGGACGCGCGCGCCGCGCATGCCGACACAGGTTCCGATCGGGTCGATGCGCTTGTCACGGGAATGCACGGCGATCTTCGCGCGAATGCCCGGGTCGCGGGCGGCCGACTTGATCTCGAGCAGTCCTTCCTCGATTTCGGGGACTTCGAGCCGGAACAATTCCATGATGAATTCGGGCGCGGTGCGCGACAGAACCAGCTGCGGCCCGCGCACATTGCGGTCGATTCGCATGACGAAGGCGCGCACGCGATCGCCCACGCGCAAATTTTCCTTGGGTATCATCTGGTCGCGCGGCAGCACCGCCTCGACGCGCCCGACCTCGATGATCGCGTTGCCGCGCTCGACGCGCTTGATCGCGCCGTTGATGAGCTTCTCGCCGCGGCCGAGAAAATCGTTCAACAGCTGCTCGCGTTCGGCGTCGCGGATCCTCTGGAGGATAACCTGTTTCGCGGTCTGCGCCCCGATGCGGCCGAAATCGATCGGCTCGAGGGCCTCCTCGATATAGTCTCCGAGCTGGATGTCGGGGTATTGCTTCTGCGCCTCCGAGAACGCGATCTGCTGCGGCGCATTCTCCACCGCTTCATCGGACACCACCTGCCAACGGCGGAAGGACTCGAAGTCCCCGGTATTGCGGTCGATCGCGACGCGCACGTCCACGTCCTCGTTGAAGCGCTTCTTCGTCGCGGAAGCGATCGCCATCTCTAGGGCGCCGAACACCACGTCCTTGTGGACGTTCTTCTCCCGTGCGAGCGCGTCCGCCTGCAGCAGCAGTTCGCGGCTCATATATCCCTCGGGCATCACGGCTTGGGCACCAGGCGCGCGCGGTCGAGGTCGGCGAGGTCGAAAGCGAGCCGGCCGCTGTCGTAGTCGAATTCGACCCGGTCGCCTTCCACCGCGCGCACGGTGCCGACGAAATTCCTGCGCCCGTTGACCGGACGGCGCAGGCGCACCTGGGCCTCATGACCGGCAAAGCGGGCAAAATCCGCCGCTTTTTTCAGCCTGCGGTCCAGGCCCGGGGATGAAACCTCCAGCCGGTGGTACTCGATCCCCTCGACTTCGAACACCCGCTGCAACTGCCGGGTCACGGATTCGCAGTCGGCAAGGGTGACCCCCGCCCGCTCCGGTTCGAGTTCATGTATCTTCTCAATAAACACGCGTAACATCATACCGTTGTTGACATATTCGAAGTCGGCAAGCCCGTACCCCAGTCCGACTACGGTGCGCTCAAGCAAGGACTCAAGCGAGCTCACGACCACGCGCAACCCTCAGGCATAAATAAAAAATGGGCTCGAAAGCCCATCTCAAAGACGCCGAAAGTATAGCAAGAAACTTCACCCGGAACAACGCAGAGGGGCTCGCGCAGGGGCCTGCAACAGCCACGCGGCCTCCCTGGGCTCGAGTTCACGCCATTGGCCGCGGCGCAGATGAGGCGGCAACCGGATGGGCCCGAAGCGCACGCGCATCAGTCGGCTCACGGTGATTCCAAGGGACTCGAACATTCGCCTGACCTCGCGGTTGCGCCCTTCGCGCAGCACGACCTGGTACCAGCGGTTCGATCCGCTGCCTCCGCCCGGGGAGATGCTGTCGAATCTGGCCGGGCCGTCTTCGAGAACGATCCCTTGGGCGAGTCTGCGCAGTTGCTCGCGCGTGAGCTCGCCCCGCACCCGCACCGCGTACTCGCGCTCGATCTCGTTGCTAGGGTGCATGAGCCGGTTGGCGAGCTCGCCCGAGTCGGTGAAGAGCAGGAGGCCGCCCGTGTTGAAGTCCAACCGGCCGATCGCGATCCAGTGACTGCCCCGCATTCTCGGCAAATGGTCGAACACAGTCGGTCTGCCTGACGGATCGCGCGTCGTGACGAGCTCCCCGGCCGGCTTGTGGTAGATCAGCAGGCGCGGCGCGCGCTCTTCGAACCGCAGCGAGACGGGGCGCCCGTCGAGAACGACGCGATCGCGCGACCCCACCCGCTGCCCCAAGGCCGCGCGCGTGCCGTTGACCACGAGCCTGCCGGAAGCGATCGCAGCTTCCATATCGCGACGCGAACCCAGCCCGGAGCGTGCAAGAACCTTGTGAAGCTTCTCGGCGGGCGCCGCGGGCCTAGACCGCGCTGGGTTGCGCGGCCGCTGACTCGTCGGGCGCGGCCTGCGAGTCGGGCTCGGACTGCGGATCGGGCTCGGACTGCGGAGCGGGCGCGGACTGCGAATCGGGCGGCGGGGTCGGTGTGAGGTCAAGCGTTTTGGCGATGTCTTCAAGAGGCGGCAATTCCTGCAATGAGCGCAGGCCCAGGTCATCGAGGAAAGTCTTGGTGGTCGCGTACAGAGCCGGGCGGCCCGGCACCTCCTTGTGTCCGATCACTTCCACCCAGCCGCGCGCTTCCAGGCGCCCTATCACCTCGGCTGAAACGGTGACGCCGCGTACCTCCTCGATGTCGCCCCGCGTCACCGGCTGTCTATAGGCGACGATCGCAAGCGTCTCGAGCACGGCACGCGAGTAGCGGGGCGCTTTTTCGAGATGAATGCGCTCGAGGAATTTCTGGTACGAGGCGCGCGTCTGGAAGCGCCAGCCGCTCGCGGTTGCCGCGAGCTCGACACCGCGGTCCTTCCATGCCTCGCGCAGCTCCTCGAGGAGCCTGCGGATCGTGTCCGCGCCGATCTCCTCGTCGAACATTTTGCGCAGCTCCGAGATCGGAAGGGGCTCCTGCGCGGCGAGCAGCGCCGCCTCGAGCACGATCTTAACTTCACTCGGACTGAGCATGAGCCAGCTTCACGTAGATGGGCGCGAAAGATTCAGACTGCGTCACTTCGATCAGATTTTCCCTGACGAGCTCGAGC
>WNGL01008502.1_pt1 | contig 11990 bp, 4 predicted proteins | sample 5400591 | NCBI WGS metagenome assembly WNGL01 (sample SAMN13153377, study PRJNA577476) | soil metagenome | isolation source: 80 cm soil or saprolite under Garry oak tree replicate 1 | place: USA:California | collected 2016-06-15
CGCAGGCGTTCAGCCTGTGTGCCCGCTGTGCCTTTTTTCATAACATCGCTCCTTTAGATAACACTGTTATTTTAACAGGCAAATGCAGGTTTGTCAAGGGGTAGACATCGGGATTTACCTTTCCTCTCTTGCTTCCACTCTCTGGGTCACAATTCGTCTCTTCACCGGAAAATCGATGTCTCTGAAGCTTACTAGCTCCCCCGATGACCCATTCATCCTCTTTGCTCTTCCGACTACCTGTTCCTACCAGCCGCAAACCCCTTACTTCTGTAACAGAACTGTTTGATTGAATGCATACAGGTTGTGATCGTTGGAGCCAACGTAGACGACCTCGTCAGCCTCCACCGGTGAGGAGACGATACTGCCTCCAGTGGTGAAGCTCCACAGCTTCTCGCCCGCCTGAGCACTCAGAGCATAGAACGTGTGATCATGCGAACCGACGTAGACGACCCCCTCTGCCACCGTCGGCGAGGAGTCAATGCGCCCGCCGGTAGCGTAGCTCCAGTACTCTTCACCCGTCTGCGCATCAAGCGCATGCAGCCGGTGGTCATGCGAACCAACATAAACGATGCCATTGTCAACGGTGGGCGAAGAGTCAATGCTATCTCCTGTCTGGTAGCTCCACACGAGAGCGCCCGTCCTGGCGTCTAGGGCATAGAGCGAGTGATCGCACGAGCCAACATAGGCGACCCCCTCTGCCACTGCCGGCGAGGATTGGATGCTGCCTGCCGTCTCGTAGCTCCACAAGAAAGCTCCGCTTAATGCATCAAGGGCATAGAGCGAATGATCCTCAGAGCCGACATAGACGACTCCCTCAACCACGGCTGGCGAAGAAACAACCGGTCCCCCTGTGGCATAGCTCCAGAACCGCTCACCCGTGTTCACATCAAAAGCATAAAGCGAGTGATCCTGTGAGCCGACGAAGACCGTTCCATTGGCCACCGCTGGCGAAGAGTCAACGCCTCCCCCGGTCTTATAGCTCCACAGCCTGGCACCTGTGCTGGCTGCGAGGGCATAGAGCGTATCATCAGCGGAGCCGACGTAGACTATCTCATCGACGACAGTTGGTGAGGAGTGGACGGCGTTACCAGTGATGTAGTTCCACAGTTCCTCGCCAGTAGCGACATCCAAGGCGTACACGCGATGGTCGTGCGAGCCGACATAGACGACTCCCTCAGCCACCGCTGGCGAGGATTGAACGCTTCCGCCGGTGGCGTAGCTCCATAACCTATCACTAGTGAATGCATAGACGATGCCGTCTTGTGAGCCAACATACACGTACTGGTTAGCAACAGCAGGCGAGGAGACAATCGCGCCACCAGTCATGTAGCTCCAGAGCTTTTCACCCGTTATGGCGGCAAAGGCATATAAGGTGCGGTCCTGCGAGCCAACGTAGACGACTTCATCAGCGACGACCGGTGAGGAGTCGATGGCACCTCCGGTCCTGTAGCTCCATCGTTCATTACCCGTCCGGGCATCGAGGGCATGGAGAGTGTCACCATGCGAACCGATGTAGACGACCCCATTGGTGACTGCTGGCGAAGAGAGAATGATTTTCCCGGTCTGGTAGCTCCAGAGCTTTTCGCCCGTGCCAGCATCGAGGGCATAGAGGTGATGGTCCTGCGAACCAATGTAGACGACGCCATCGGCACCTGTCGGCGAGGAACTGATGCGGTCCCCGGTGGTGTAGCTCCATACCCTGGCACCTGTGCTGGCATCAAGGGCGTACACATTGTGATCCCACGAGCCGACGTAGACCATCCCCACGGCAACGGTTGGTGAGGATTGAATACCCGCCTCTGCCGCGTAGCTCCAGAGCATATCACCGGTGTCCGTGCTCAGGGCGTACAGCGTGGAGTCTGTGGAGCCAACATACACCAATCCACCCTCGACGGCAGGGGAGGACTCGATGGCGTTGCCAGTGGTGTAGCTCCACAAGAGAGCGCCCGTCCGGGCTTCAAGGGCATAGAGTTTTGCATCCCGCGAGCCGATGTAGACGACATCATCAATGACTATTGCTGTAGCGTAAATAGCGCCTCCAGTCGAATATCTCCAGAGTTCCTTGCCGGTCCTGGTATCAAGGGCATACAGCGTATGGTCCTTTGAGCCGATATACACGACCCCACCTGCAACCACTGGCGAGGACTCGATGGCATCTCCGGTGATATAGGTCCAGGCGTTTCTCAAGCGAGATACATTTTCTGGATAGATCACGTTATTAAGAGGAGCATTCTGTGTCATGCCGATCTCCTTTGAATTTCGCACGCATGTCTGTAGCTCATTGCCACAACGCGCATATATTATACCTTCCTCTTCATTCCCCGTGCATCACCTTGATGAGCGTCTGACGGGTTGATGGCAACAGATCATCCCAGGCGGTGGTCTGCCAGTCGTCGAGACTATCTGCCGGGGGAATCCAGGGTGGCAGGGAAACCAGCAGGCGATCGGCCAGGGCGCTCACAAACGGCTCATACGTTTCTCGAAACTCGGCCAGCTTTCGCTCGGTTGCCGTTCCCGGATTTAAGTGGATGCCGGACGACGCGAGCATCTCTTGCAGGTGGGCAAATTCGGCCGATGGCAGCCGAGCTGCGTCGGTTGTGGGTGATGTATTAAGCACCTGGGCGAGGTCGACGACTGCGTGACGGGCCATCGCAAAAGTGAATCTGGCTGCTTCGTCCGGTACGCCCTCAATGCCTGTGAGGATCAGCGCACACGTATCCAGGACCACTGTCAAGGCCCCCACCCAGGATTGTTGATCGTGTTGCGAGCGGTAGTAGGCCAGGACAGGATACGACAGGTGACTCTCCAGGATGTCCGCGCACCACTCTTCCCAATCGTGCAGGAGCATGCGCAGTTCCTCGACGTTTCTGCGTGCATGATTGCGACGCAGGATCTCAACTGCCGTCGCCGGGGAACCTGCTCGGGAGTCCAGTAAGGAGATTCTCAGCTCCCGCCGCGAGAATGCCTGGTAGAGGATGGGCACGTAGCTGATCACCAGCGCCAGAAAGCCAAACCCCAGCGCGACTTCGATCACCACCAGCAAGCGGGCCACTCCTGGCACAGGGGTGACATCACCCAGGCCCAGGGTGAAAAACGTGGTTCCGCTCAGGTAGAGATAGGTGACGAAGCTAATTGTCTTCTCGGGGGCGTTTAGGGGAAGAGCCAATCCCCACAGAAGCAGCCCAAATCCGAAGACGAAGAGCACCGCCCAGAACACGATCAATGCCAGTAAGGAAAGTGGTCCCAGATAGCCGAGATAAGTGTCTCGTCTTGCGCCTGCTTGCATGAAGAGGCCAGCAGATCGCCACGCCGTCTGGATCACACGATCGAAGAGCCGGGCGAGGCGGATGCGTCGTGTCACCCGGCGCGGCAAGACGATCGTCTCAAAGGCGTCCTGGGCAACCAGCAGAATCAGCACAATGCCGAAGATGACCGCAAGAATTCTCATTGTTTCCTCCTTTTGTCTTCTCTTTTTTGAGACGTATCAGATTTGGGCTATGTTCCTATTCCAACTACCCTGGGCCAACCCCAATTCCGAACATCTATTTGTCCTATTTTATGCTCTTTAAAGAGCATAGTCGAGCTATAGCCTGTAGAATAGAGCTTATTAACCCGGGTGGTAGTCGTATCGATATCTGTAGCAATAAAGGTCCCAGTTATCAAGTACAACACCGAATTCTGTCCTCGGAGTCGTTCGAGTAAGGAGACCTCCCGTAGTGCGTCAAACCCTGAGCATTCCTGAGCCGGGCCAGTTGGTGGATGTCCGGCAGCGACGTTATGTAGTAGTGGATGTGGCCCAGAGTACCTTGCCTCCTGATCTCCTCAAGCCAGGCAGCTTCTTGGGTCAAACCTCTTCGCACAACCAGAGCCAGCATCTGATTACCCTCACCTCTGTCGAAGATGACGCCCTGGGCGAAGAGCTCCAGGTTATTTGGGAGGTCGAGCCGGGGGCGCATGTGGCCGAGAAAAATGCCCTGCCTGTGCCCGTAGGCTTTGACTCGCCTCAGAGGCTCGACACCTTTCTCAACGCGGTACGCTGGGGAGCGGCTTCCAGCGCGGATGTCAAGGCTCTGCAGGCACCGTTCCGTAGTGGGGTTGAACTGGAAGACTACCAGCTTGATCCGGTGGCGCGTGCTATCCAGATGCCGCGTGTCAACCTGCTCATTGCCGATGATGTTGGCCTGGGTAAAACCATCGAGGCCGGGCTGGTCTGCCAGGAGTTGCTGATCCGCCATCGCGCCCGCAAGATGCTCATTATCTGTCCCGCCGCGCTGCAAATTCAGTGGCGCGACCAGATGCGCGCTAAGTTTGGCCTGGAGTTCCGCATCGTTGATAGCGAGCTGATGAAAAACCTGCGCCGCGAACGCGGGTTGCGCGTCAATCCCTGGACCCATTTTCCGCGCCTGATCACCTCGATTGACTTTCTCAAGCGCCAACGACCACTGCGTCTGTTCAGTGAGGCGCTACCGGCAAACGGCGAACCGACGTACCCGCGCAAATTCGATTTGCTGATCGTCGATGAAGCGCATAATATCGCACCTTCGGGGCGAGGACAGTATGCCACCGACTCACAGCGTACTTCGGCGTTGCGCCGCCTCGCGCCCCATTTTGAGCACAAATTGTTCCTCTCGGCCACGCCTCACAATGGCTATTCGGAGAGCTTTACGGCCCTGCTTGAACTGCTGGATAACCAGCGTTTCGCACGAGGCGTCAGAATTGACCGTGAACAACTCCACGCTGTGATGATTCGCCGCCTCAAATCCGAACTGCCTCCGCGCTGGGATGGCACGCCACGTTTCCCCCGGCGCGTCTTGGAGCCGATCGAGGTAGAGTATAGCCCCGCAGAGCGCGATATGCACAAGCTCCTGCAAGAGTACACGCGCCTGCGCCTGGCAAAGACAAGCGACGAGGTGGAGCAGTATGCCACCGAGTTTGTGCTGAAGCTGCTGAAGAAGCGTCTTTTCTCATCACCAGAGGCGTTCGCTCTCACACTGAGACAGCATGAAGACTCGCTGGCGAATGCAAAGCGGCGCGGCCCCACTTCGCTCAAGACCAATATGGGTATCTTACGCCGTCAGGTGGAACAGGCTGAAGAGGAGAGCGATAACGACGAGGAGTTGGACGAGGCGCATACCGTCGCCCTGGAAGCTGCCGCGCCGCTCTTTCGTGAGCCAACTGCTCACGAAAGAGCTCTTCTGGCACAGATGCGCAACTGGGCCGCGACCGCTCGCTCTCGCCCCGATAGCAAGGCCGCGCGGCTGATTGCCTGGCTGCACGAGGCCGTCAAACCCGAGGGCGTGTGGTCGTCTACCCGCGTGATTATCTTTACGGAATATCGCGCTACCCAGAAATGGTTGCATGACCTGCTGGAACGCGAGGGGCTGGCCTCACAGGGGCGGCTGTTGACCCTCTATGGTGGGATGCGTACAGAGGAACGTGAAGCGGTCAAAGCTGCCTTCCAGGCCGATCCCAGAGAGTCAGAAGTGCGTATTCTGCTGGCAACGGACGCAGCCTCCGAGGGTATCGATCTGCAAAACCATTGTGCCCACCTCATCCACTACGAGATACCGTGGAATCCGAATCGCTTGGAGCAGCGCAACGGGCGTATCGACCGCCATGGTCAACGCGCCTCCGAGGTGAATATCTCCCACTTTGTCAGTAGCAAGTTCCGTAATCGTCCTCAGGTGAGTGAAGATCTGAACGTTGGCGAACTCGATGACGACCTGGAATTTTTAATGCGTGCCGTGCGCAAGGTCGAGTCGATTCGCGAAGACCTGGGCAAAGTCGGCCCGGTGATCGCTGAACAGGTTGAGGATGCCATGCTGGGACGACGACGGCGGCTCGATACCCGCTCCGCTGAGGAGAAGGCCGCGCCACTACGCAGCCTGCTGAAGTTTGAACGCCGGCTGCGCGATCAGATCGAGCACCTGCACCAGCAATTGCAGGAAAGTCGGCGAGAATTGGGTTTGACGCCAGAGAATGTACAGGCTGTGGTGGAAACGGCTCTCGAACTGGCAGGGCAACCTCCATTGCAACGCATGACGCTACACGACCCGAACGGGGAGAAGCCGAGTATCGAGGTCTTCTACCTGCCTCCCCTCAAGGGAAGTTGGGCCGCGTGTAGCGAGGGTATCGAGCATCCCTACACGCACCAGCCCCGGCCTCTGGTCTTTGATCATGAACAGGCGCGGGGACGTGATGACGTCGTGCTGGCTCATCTCAACTCGCGGCTGGTGGCTATGTCGCTACGCCTGCTGCGTGCCGAGGTCTGGTCGCCCGATACGCAGCGCAAGCTGTACCGGGTGACGGCCCGGTTTGTGCCTGCTCACGCCCTTGATACGCCTGCCGTGATTGCCCATGCCCGGCTCGTGCTGCTTGGCGGCGATAGCCAGCGTTTACACGAAGAGCTACTCACGGCGGGTGGCTTTTTGCGCCAGGGCCGCTTTGCACGTATGAATGTGGGCGAGGTTCAGCGTGTGCTGGCAGCGGCCACGCTCGATCCAGTGTCGCTACCTCTGCAACAGCGCTTGCAGGAACTGTGGCCCAACCATCGCGACTCCCTCATGCAGGCACTGGAGACACGCATGCGCGAACGCACAAACGGCCTGCAAAAGCTCCTGGCAGAACGGGCCGACAAAGAGATGAACGATATCACCACGATCCTGAGCGAACTGCGCAACAACATCCTGGCCGAGTTGAGGCAACCTGAAATTGTGCAATTGCAACTGGCAGGCTTCACTTCGGCAGAACAGGAGCAATTCGAGCGCAACATGTCCGCCCTGGCGCAACGAGCCGAGCAGATTGAAGATGAGATTGTGAAGGAGCGTGAGGTGATTCGCGCACGCTTTGCCGATCCGCAGCCGCGTCTCTTCCCCGTAGCTGTGACCTATCTCGTTCCCGTGCACCTGGATCGTTAGGCAGATGGGAGGCTCAGTGTTACAGGTGTAGTGGGTGTGACCCAAAGTTTGAGTGAGGGTGGCTCAATACCCGTTTTCCCTATGTCCTTTTTTCTGTGTATCTCGGTCTAGGGTCCACTAGGGGGTCTTCCTTCTCCAATGAAGCAAAGTAGTCGAGCAGCAGGCGATGAATGAAGATGTAGCCTCCCCCCACTTTGTGGAGTAGGAGCCGTTCGGCAGCCTCATCAAGAAAGGCCACTAGGTTCCAGGGAAGGGAGTCTGTGCGCCAGAGCCAGAGGCGTAGGGTGAAGTGTCGGACAAAGGCATCTAGTCCCAGGACCAGTATGACCAGCACGACGAGCGGCAGGAAGATCAGCCGCCCACCGGTCAGCTCGTCGACCAGCTCGAAGATCAGCCCGAAGATCAGCCCGAAGATCAGCCCATTGCGGGCAGAACGCCAGATTCCTTGATTGGGAGTGCTGCGCAGACGATCATCAAGCCCCTTCGTAGAGAACCCAACGACTAGCCCCGCAACCAGCCCCGCAACTAGCCCCGCAATCAGCCCGGCAGGTAGCTTGTCGACTAGCCAAGAGAGCAGTCCGGCATCCCGTCCGAAGCGCTGCCAGCTGACCCACCCGACGAGCAGCCAAGAGAGCAGTCCGACGCCCAGCCCGACGCCCAGCCCGACGACGATATTCCCTTTCGTCCCCCTCCATGACCGTGTGAGCACCTCCCTGGGCTGTATCTGACCCAACCCATAGACCAGCGTGGTGACCAGCGTGGTAACCAGCCCAGTGAGCAGCCCGAAGACCAGCTCGGTACTCAGCGTAGCGACCAGCCCAAAGTTCAGCCAGAAGTACAGCTCGATACTCAGTCCGATACTTAGCCCCAAGAGCAGCCCGATACTCAGCCCGACACTGAGCTGATACAGAAGGCGTGTACGCCGCTCTGCCAGCCACTCTGGTTGCAGGCGTTCTAGATAGAAGACCGTTTGATGGTGCTGCTGCATCCCCGCGGCTAAGAACGCCAACCATCGGAGCGTTTGCTCACGGGAAAAGCGTCTGGAAACGCCGCGGTGGGTGAGCATCCGCTCGACATAGGTAGCAAACACCTTCCGCTGCCGGTCCGTGAGGGAGGCTCCTCGTAAGAGCTCCTCGACGGGCATGCCATGATAGGTCAGCGTCAAGATACTGAGCATCAATGGAGTGGTGGTAAGCTCACGCAGCGTAGTATCCTGGTGCAACGCCACCCGTAATGCCGAGAACGGTTCTCCCCCACGTGCTAGGTAGGTATCGACTTGCTGCTGGGTGAGCGGTTGTAGCATCACAGCAGTGCCCAGCTGCACTCGAGCGGTTTGTGCGAGATAGTCGGCACTGCGACTGCAGACCACTAGGGATAGCAGCCCATGTTCCTGTCGATAGGCATTGATGGTCTCAATGCACCGTGTCCGATCCTTGGGTGCGACCTCATCCAGTCCATCAAGGAGGGGAAGAATTTGGTTCGCATCCACCCAGGTTCGACCCAACGGGCGTGGCACCTGGTACTTGCTATTGAGTTCCTCCACAAGCCAGTCGGTGAGCGGCTGTTGTTTCATCGCCCATGACGAGAGGTTGAAGACGACTGGCATCGGGTGATGCTCATCTTGCTTGGCTCGTTCCAGCAGATCACGGGCTAACTCGAGCAAGAGGGTGGTTTTCCCGGAGCCAGGAGCACCCAAAATGAGCAGTTCCTCACCAGCTACATCATAGACCTGGGTGATGCGAGTGCCTGTGGGCAACGACTGTGGTGCGGTATGAGGGTGTTGGAGCACCAACTGCCACGGATTGGCCACGGCATCAGGGTGTTTCTCGAGTCCCAGGGCGATGAGTGCCGCTCCATGCAAGGAGTGTTCCAGCATGCCTTCAATCCAGAAGGCGCGTACCTTCCGCAGCAGCCGCTCGCGGTTCTTTTGGCTGATAGGTGGCTTAGTTGGCTTCGGGCTGGTCTGGCTCTGAACAACAGGCAGGGGTATCACCAGCTGTTCTAGTTTCGGCTCGTCTTTTGTTCGTGGCGAAGGTATGAGCCACGGTTGCGTCGTCTCACTAGAGAGGTTCGCTTCTCCTGCTCTCGGAGCTGTCACCGATGCAGGCATTGTGGTAAAGGAAGCATGCGGATCCAAGGAAGCATGCGGATCCAATGTTTCCCGCTCAGGAAACAGACGCGAGACGAATGGCTGGGTGGCAGGACAGGCTTGCTCTAACGCCGAGGCGAAGTCCGCGACAGAGGCAAAGCGTTGCTCAGGATCTTTGGCAAGCGTTTTGAACACAGCCTCTTCCACGGCGACGGGAAGGTCGGGCAGACGCTCGCGCAAACTGGGTGGGGGTTGAGAGAGGTGGTGACTGAACACTTCAAAGAGCTCACCGCGAAAAGGCGCTTCCCCCGCAAGCCATTCATACACCATGATGCCCAGTGCATATTGATCACTGGCCGTACACGGTTTGCTCCGGATCTGTTCCGGAGCCATATAGAGGGGGGTTCCTGCTGGATTGTGCGTTGGGAGGGAGTCCAGGGTGCGTTGCACCACCGCCAGGCCAAAATCGCTGAGGACGATCTCGTCTTTGGTATTGAGTAAGAGATTGTCCGGTTTGACATCGCGATGGATCACTCGCTGCTGATGGGCATAATCCAGAGCCGAAGCGATCTGTTTCACATAGGTCACGATCTGTTCTAAGGGCAGACGTGTGCCTCTGGGGTGCTGCGACCGCAAGGTGCCACCTGGCGTATATTCTATCACGAGATACGGGATCTGGTCTTGAATGCCAAACTCAAGGACCTGTAAAATATGGGGATGCTGCAAATGGGCAATGGTGCGGGCCTCGCGGCGAAACTGCTCGTGCGTCTTTGGCTCTATTTGCATATGCAGGACTTTGATGGCAGCCAGTCGCTCTAAGTACTGGTGTTCTCCCAGATACACCTCAGCAAAAGCTCCCTGCCCGATTTTTCGCAGCAGGCGGTAATAGCCGAGCTGTTGTCCGACACGATCAGCCATAGATGCGTTCTCTCCAAGATGCAAGGACACGAGTATACAAGGGCGCACGAAGCTTTCGAGAGAGGCTTCCACGCCTATGATACCACAGGTAGGGTCTTGTTGGGGAAAAGCAGACACAAGCACTTTTTCGGAGATGTACTTCACCTCTCATTGAGAGAGTTGCCCTCATACGTTATAATGGCGACGGTGAGTCTCATGATGAGTGTCTAGCTCACGTCAGAGGGGCGTCCAAAATGATGTGGAGGAGAGCAACCAAAGGAACGGCGGGAACCCTGTCTGGGAGACAGGTAGAGCCACAAGGGCCCCACCTCTGCTCCACAGCCGTCCCCGCCCCTACGCGAGAGCCCGATCGTTTTGGCAGTCGTAAGGGCACCTACGGGAGAGTGTTAAAGTTGTTCGGGTATTTTAGGAAGGTGTTGTAGCTATGTCGATTGCGCGTCATCATGCTGAGTGGTTGTCGTTGTTGGAGGTGTCCGGCCCATTTTTGAGTATGCCTGTCTTGCTGCGCGTCTTTCCTCAGGGGCTGGACGCGCATGAGCCTGAGTTGAGCCGCTTCTTGCGTATGGCCTATGATGAGTGGGCCGATAATCAGGCGGGGACACGACCTGATCCGGCCATTCATAGGCAATGGCTACGTTATGTGTTGATGAGTGTGCTGGATATGCCGAGGGAGTATGTGGCTGAGGGTCCGGCTTTGCCTCTGGGTCTCTTTGCTGCCATCGCCGACGAAAACGAGACGGTGCGCCCGGATATGGCCCTTGTCTCGCCAGATGAGCGCAAGCCGCGCCTGCTGATTCAACTATACGCTGCCGGACAAGACCTGGAGAAGCCGCTGGCAGGTGCGCACTGGAAAGCCTCACCGGCCACACGCATGATGGAACTGCTACGGGCGACTGGCGTGCGCTTGGGGCTGATTACCAACGGTGAACGTTGGATGCTCGTCGATGCTCCGGCTAACGAGACGACGGGCTTTGCTTCGTGGTATGCTGCGCTCTGGCTTGAGGAGCCAGTGACCTTGCGGGCCTTCCGTAGCCTCTTGCGCGTGCAGAGATTCTTTGGTGTGCCTGACGATGAAACCCTTGAAGCTTTGCTCAGTGAGAGTGCCAATAACCAGCAAGAGGTCACGAACCAGCTGGGCTACCAGGTACGCCAGGCTGTTGAGGTGCTGGTGCAGTCGCTTGACCGCATCGACAAGGATCGCCAGCGCACCCTGCTGGGCGATCTGCAAGAGACGGAACTCTACGAGGCCGCGCTGACCGTGATGATGCGCCTGGTCTTCCTCCTCTCGGCAGAGGAGCGCGGCATGCTGCTGTTGGGCGAACTGCTCTATGATCAGTACTATGCCATCTCGACGCTGCAGGCCCAATTGCGTAAGCAGGCCGATCAGTACGGCGAAGAAGTTTTAGAGCGGCGGCACGATGCCTGGAGTCGTTTGCTGGCTGTCTTTCGCGTGGTCTATGGGGGCGTGCAGCACCAGGATCTGCGCCTACCCGCCTATGGTGGGCATCTCTTCGACCCCGACCGCTATGCGTTCCTGGAAGGCCGCACTTCTGGCACATCCTGGCGTGAGCAGGCAGCTGAGCCGCTGCTGATCGATAATCGCACCGTGCTGCACCTGCTGGAAGCCTTACAGTTTCTGCAGGTGCGCGTGCAGGGTGGCTCAAGCGAGAGGAGACGCCTCTCGTTTCGTGCCCTGGATATCGAGCAGATCGGCCACGTTTATGAAGGCTTGCTTGACCATACAGCTCGCCGGGCGCAAACACCTGTGCTGGGCCTGTTTGGGTCGCGAGAGCACGAGAGCGAGGTAGCACTGGCGGTGCTTGAGCAACTGTCGGCCCGAGGCGAGCCAGCCCTGTTGGATTTTTTGGAGGAGCAGACAGGGCGCAGCCGCAGTCCCATCAAGAGTGCGTTGGCGGTATCGCCTATGCCCAAACGTTTTAGTCGCAGCAGTTTGATGGCGGCCTGCGACAACAACGCTGAATTATGTGAGCGCGTGCTGCCTTTTGCCGGGCTGCTGCGCACGGATACCTTTGGCAGACCAGTCGTCATCACCGCTGGCTCGGTCT
>WNGL01008507.1_pt1 | contig 11987 bp, 3 predicted proteins | sample 5400591 | NCBI WGS metagenome assembly WNGL01 (sample SAMN13153377, study PRJNA577476) | soil metagenome | isolation source: 80 cm soil or saprolite under Garry oak tree replicate 1 | place: USA:California | collected 2016-06-15
TGCCGTTGCTCAAGGACAACGAGCTGATCGGCGCCATCACCATTTACCGGCAGGAGGTGCGGCCGTTTAACGACAAACAGATCGAGCTTGTGAGCAATTTCGCGAAGCAGGCTGTCGTCGCGATCGAGAATGTGCGCCTGCTCAACGAGCTGCGCGAATCCCTGCAGCAGCAGACTGCGACCGCCGACGTGCTCAAGGTCATCAGCCGCTCGACGTTCGATCTGCAAACCGTGCTCGATACGCTGGTCGAATCGGCGGCACGGCTCTGTGAAGCGGACATGGCCGCGATCAACCGTCAAAAGGACGATATCTATTACTCGGTCGCAAGCTACGGCTTATCCCCTGCATTGAGGCAACACATGGAGGAGCGTCCGCTAGCGCCGGGTCGCGGGTCGACTGCTGGGCGGACTCTACTGGAGCGCAAGGCAGTCCACATCCACGATGTTCTGGCCGATCCCGAATACAAAATGATTGAGGCGGCGCGCATCGGTCGCATTCGCACGATGTTGGGTGTTCCGCTGCTGCGGGAAGGAATGCCGATCGGCACCATCACATTGATGCGTCACGAGGTGCGTCCGTTCACCGACAAGCAGATCGAGCTGGTCGAGACCTTTGCCGACCAAGCGGTGATCGCGATCGAGAACGTGCGGCTGTTCGACGAGGTGCAGGCGCGCACGCGCGAACTGACCGAATCTCTGGAGCAGCAGACGGCAACCTCGGAAGTGTTGCAGGTCATCAGCAGGTCGCCGGGCGAGCTGGAGCCGGTTTTCCAGACCATGCTGGCAAATGCGACCCGCCTGTGCGGGGCGAAGTTCGGTGTGGCCTACCTGTGGGAAGGGGACGTCTTCCGTCTTGCCGCCCACCATAATGCACCGGCGGCGTATGTCGAAGAGCGACGGCGCAACCCGATCCTGCGTCCCATACCCGGCTCGAGCCTCGGACGCGCGCTGGCGACCAAGCAGCCGGTTCAGATTGCCGACGTCCAAGCCGAGCCAGCCTACCAGAGCGATCCGTCGCTCAGCGCGCTCCCCAGTCTTGCTGGCGCGCGGACGCTTCTCACCGTCCCGATGCTCAAAGAAAACGAGCTGATCGGTACGATCAGCATTTATCGCCAAGAAGTCCGCCCCTTTAGCGACAAGCAGATCGCACTGGTCTCGAACTTCGCCAGCCAGGCGGTCATCGCCATCGAGAACGCGCGGCTGCTCAACGAGACCAGGGAAGCGCTAGAGCGGCAGACCGCGACATCAGAGGTGCTGCAGGTCATTTCAAGTTCGCAAGGCGAGCTCGCGCCGGTGTTCGAGGCGATGTTGGCGAACGCGACGCGCATCTGCGGGGCCAAGTTCGGAACCCTCACGCTGTTCGAGGGGGATGAGCTTCGCGTGGTTGCCATGCATGGCGCTCCACGGGCGTATGAAGAGTTGCGGCGGCGCGAGCCGAGGATTCCCAACGTCGTACGCCGCCGCTACGAGGAAAAACAGGTGTGGCACATCGCCGACCTCACGACAGACGAGCGTTACGCGAACACGCCCCTCGTCACGCACGCGGGCGCGCGCTCGTTCGTCGGCGTGCCGTTGCTCAAGGAGAATGAGCTGATCGGCAACCTCAGCATCTATCGGCAAGAGGTACGCCCCTTCACCGATAAGCAGATCGAACTCGTCAAAAACTTCGCTAGCCAGGCCGTCATCGCCATTGAGAATGTACGGCTGCTCAACGAGCTGCGCGAATCGCTGCAGCAGCAGACCGCCACCGCCGACGTGCTCAAGGTCATCAGCCGCTCGACCTTCGATCTGCAGACAGTATTTGAGACGTTGATTGGATCAGCGGCAAAGCTGTGCGAGGCGGAAAATGCGTTCATCTTCCGGTACGACGGTGACATCTTCCGCATGGTCTCAGGTTACAACGTACCGTCCGAACTTGCGCAATTCGCCGATCGCAACCCGATCCGGCCGGGACGCGATAGCGTGACGGCGCGCACGGGATTGGAGCGCCGGACCATCCATGTGGCGGATGTGCGAGCCGATGCCGAATATTCTTACGGTGCAAGAGACGTCTTCCCATATCGGACCGTGCTCGGGGTACCGATGCTCCGGGACGAGGAACTCGTCGGGGTCCTCTGTCTCTTCCGACCTGTGGTTCGGCCGTTCACCGACAAGCAGATCGAGTTGGTCGAGACCTTCGCCGACCAAGCGGTGATCGCGATCGAGAACGTGCGGCTATTCGACGAGGTGCAGGCCCGCACGCGCGAATTGTCCGAATCGCTGGAGCAGCAAACGGCGACCGCCGAGATCCTCGGCGTCATCAGCAACTCGCTCAGCGACACGCAGCCTGTATTCGACGCTATCGTTGAGAGCGGGCTGAAGCTGTTTCCGGGCGCCACGGTCATCGTCGCGCTCGCGTATGGGGACAAGGTCGATGTGGCGGCGGTCGGCGCGCCCGATCCCGCGGGGGTCGCAGCGGTGCGGAGCCGACTTCCGATCCCGCTCACGCGCGAGTACATGCACAGCGCCGCCATTCTCGATCGCAGGGTCGTCGACATTCCCGACGCCGAGAATGCGCCGGCCGAATTGGCAGCCGGCGCCCGCAACTTCCTGGCGACGGGTTATCGGGCGGTCACGATCATGCCGATGATGCGCGGTGACGTCGCGATCGGCGCGTTGAGCGTGGCGCGCCTAGCGCCTGGGCCGCTTTCGGCCAAGCAGCGCGCGGTGCTCAAGACGTTCGCCGATCAGGCCGTCATCGCCATCGAGAACACACGGCTGCTCAACGAGCTGCGCGAATCACTGCAGCAGCAGACCGCAACGTCCGAGGTTCTGGGCGTCATAAGCCGCTCGCCTGGCGAGCTGGAGCCGGTGTTCCAGGCAATGCTGGAGAATGCCACGCGCATCTGCGAGGCGAAATTCGGCAACCTCCTATTGTACGACGGAGACGCGTTTCGCATCGTCGCGATGCACGGCGCGCCGCTGGAATGGGACGCGTTGCGGCGGCGCGACCCGGTAATCCGCTTCAGCCCCGCCAATCCCCTCGGCCGCGTTGTCGCGACGAAGCAACTGCAACACATCACCGACTTCAGAATGGAGCAGTCCTACATAGACCGCGAGCCAGCGCCGGTTGCCTTGGCCGAGGTAGCCGGCGCTCGCACCGTTCTCGTCGTACCGATGCTCAAGGAGAATGAGCTGATCGGCGCGATCGCCATCTACCGCCAGGAGGTGCGCCCCGTTCGCTGACAAGCAGATCGAGCTGGTCCAAAACTTCGCCAACCAAGCCGTCATCGCGATCGAGAACACCCGGCTGCTCAACGAGCTGCGGGAATCGCTGCAGCAGCAGACCGCCACCGCCGACGTGCTCAAAGTGATCAGCCGCTCGACGTTCGATCTCAAGGCGGTGCTTCAGACCCTGGTCGAATCCGCTGTTCGGCTTTGCGATGCCGACAAGGCCACGATCACCCGGCAGATAGATGGCGTATTCTATCGGGCTGAATCCTGCGGCTTCTCCGCTGAATTCATGGATCGGGTCAGAGCCATGCCGGTCGAACCGGAACGCGGAAGTGTCAGCGGACGCGCCCTGCTCGAAGGCCGCAGTGTTCATGTCGTAGATGTCCGGGCCGATCCAGAATTTACTTTCGCGGAGGCCCGGCAACTCGGCGGCGTTCGCACCGCGCTCGGCGTTCCTATGTTGCGTGAAGGCGTGCCGATCGGTGTGATGGCATTGGCGCGCTCCGAGGTGCGGCCTTTTACCGAGAAGCAAATCGAGCTGGTCAGTACGTTCGCGGACCAAGCCGCCATCGCGATCGAGAACGTGCGGCTGTTCGAGGAAATCCAGGACAAGAGCCGTCAGCTCGAGGAAGCCAGCAAGCATAAGTCGAAGTTCCTCGCCAGCATGAGCCACGAGCTGCGCACGCCGCTCAACGCCATCATCGGCGTCACCGAGATGCTGCTGGAGGACGCCCGCGATTTCAAGCGTGAGGACGAACTCGAGCCGCTCGATCGGGTGCTGCGCGCGGCGCGCCACCTGCTCGCCTTGATCAACGACATCCTCGACCTCTCGAAGATCGAGGCCGGGCGAATGGAGCTTCACCTCGAATCATTCCCGCTCGTGCCCACGATCGAGGACGTAGCCAAGACGGTCGAGCCGATGGCGGCGAACAACGCCAATCGGATGGTGATCGATTGCGCGCCGGATCTTGGCACGATCCACGCTGATCAGACCCGCTTCCGGCAGGCGCTGCTCAACCTCGCGAGCAATGCCAACAAGTTCACGGAAAATGGCACCGTTACCATCGCCGCGCGGGCGCAACAGCTCGATGGTTGCGAGCGGATCACCATTGCCGTCACCGACACCGGGATCGGCATGACCGAGGAGCAGATGGGGCGGCTGTTCCAGGAATTTTCCCAGGCGGATGCCTCGACCAGCCGCAAATACGGTGGGACCGGACTTGGCCTTGCGATCAGCCGGCATTTCTGCCGCTTGATGGGCGGCGACATCACAGTGGAAAGCAAGCCGGGCGAGGGCTCAACCTTCACCATCCGCCTGCCCCGGATCGTGCAGAGCGTCGAACCGCTCATGCCCCTGGGCGAGTCAGAAGCGCGTGCGGGGCCAATTCATCCGATCGCCGAGGAGGCTGAAGAGCCGCTGATCCTGGTCGTGGACGACGATGCGACCGTCCGCGAGCTCGTGGTGCGGCATCTGGAACGGGCCGGCTTTGCGGTGGTCACGGCGCGCGGTGGCCAGGAAGGGCTGCGCCTGGTGCGGGAGCTGCGGCCCGCGGCGGTGACGCTCGACATCATGATGCCCGATCTCGACGGCTGGACGGTACTCGCTGCGATCAAGGGCGATCCGGCACTGGCCGACATTCCGGTGGTGCTGATGTCGATCGTCGACCAGAAGAACCGCGGCTACGCGCTCGGCGCGGCGGAGTACCTGGTGAAGCCGGTCGATCGCGCCAAGCTCGTGGAGACACTGAGGACCATCTGCGGCGCGACCGCGGGACGCGCTCTCCTGGTCGACGATGACGAGCTGGTCCGCCGCAGCGTACGCCAGGTGCTCGAGCCGCTCGGGTGGAACGTGAGCGAGGCGGAGAACGGCCGGGTAGCGGTCGACTCGCTCACGGCCGCGCAGCCCGACGTGATCATTCTGGACCTGATGATGCCGACAATGGATGGGTTCGAGTTCATGGACCAACTGCGCGGACGCCCCGACTGGCAGGACATTCCGGTTGTGGTCATCACCGCCAAAGACCTGACCGACGCGGACCGCGATCGCCTCAACGGCGGTGTCGAGCGCATTATTCAAAAGAGCGATCGCGACGAAATGCTGCGTCAACTCGGTCGCGAGATCAGCAGGTGCGTCAAACTGCGGGCGGCGAGGGTCGGATGAAGATTCTCTACGTCGAGGACAACGAGGACAACGTCTACATGCTGAAGAACCGGCTCACGCGCGCCGGCTTCACCGTCATTGTCGCCACCGACGGGGCGGAGGGCGTCGCCATGGCGGCATCGGAGCAGCCCGACCTGGTTCTGATGGACCTCAGCCTGCCCGGTATCGATGGCGAAGAGGCGACCCGGCGGATCAAAGCGGATGCGGCCACCAAGCGCATCCCGGTGATCGCGCTGACTGCGAATGCAATGGCCGGCGATCGGGAGAAAGCGCTCGCGGCAGGATGTGACGACTTCGATACCAAGCCGGTGGAGCTCGAGCGGCTGCTCGGCAAGATCCGGGCGCTGACGCCGGCGGGACGCGGATCATGAGCGACACCGAAGCCGCGCTGCTCGTGGTCGACGACATCGAGGACAATCGATTCGCGCTGAGCCGGCGGCTGGCGCGCCAGGGCTATCTCAACGTCACCACGGCGGCCGACGGCCGTCAGGCCCTGGAGCTGCTCAACTCCCGGCCGTTCGATCTCGTGCTGCTCGACATCATGATGCCCAACGTGAACGGCTACGAGGTGCTGGCGGCAATGAAGGCGAGCGAGGACCTGCGGCACATCCCCGTGATCATGATTTCCGCCGTCGACGAGATCGACAGCGTCATCCGCTGCATCGAACTAGGGGCCGAGGACTACCTGCCCAAACCGTTCAATCCGACCCTGTTGCGCGCCCGCGTCGGGGCCTCTCTCGAGCGCAAACGACTGCACGACCAGGTGACGGCGCGCACGCGCGAGCTCACGGAGGCGCTGGAGCAACAGACTGCGACGTCCGAGGTGCTGCAGGTCATCTCGACCTCACCTGGCGAGCTGGAGCCGGTCTTCCAGACCATGCTGGCGAATGCGGTGCGCATCTGCGAGGCGAAGATCGGCACGCTGTACATCCGCGAGGGAGATGCCTTCCGCATGGTTGCTGCTCATAACGCCCCGCCTGCATATGTCGAAGCGCGCATGCACGAACTGATACGACCGCCCCCGGACGCGACGCTTGGGCGTCTCGCCGCCACGAAGCAGGTGGTCCACATTGCCGACATCAAGACGATACCGTCCTACCTCGAACGCAATCCCTTTGTCGTTACCCCGGTCGAGCTTGGCGGCTATCGGACGGTGCTCGCCGTCCCCATGCTCAAGGACAACGAGCTGATCGGCGCGATCACCATCAATCGCCAGGAGGTGTGCCCGTTCACCGACAAGCAGATCGATCTGCTGAAGAGCTTCGCCAGCCAGGCCGTCATCGCCATCGAGAACACGCGGCTGCTCAACGAGCTGCGCCAGCGCACCGACGATCTGAGCGAAGCACTGGAGCAGCAGACGGCGACTTCGGAGGTGCTGAGCGTAATCAGCAGCTCGCCTGGCGAGCTGGAGCCAGTGTTCCAGGCCATGCTGGCGAACGCGGTGCGCATCTGCGAGGCCAAGTTCGGGAATTTGTATCTCTGCGAGGGCGACGCGTTTCGCATTGTTGGGATGCATGGTGCGCCACCCGCATATGCCGAGGCTCGTAAGCGCGATCCACTGTTCCGACCGCCCCCGGATTCTACCCTTGGGCGTATCGCCATCACGAAGCAGGCGGTCCACACCACCGATATCAGAACAACACCGTCCTACATCGAGCGCAATCCATTTGTGGTTCACGTCGTCGAACTAGCCGGTTATCGGACAGTAGTTGGCGTTCCGATGCTCAAGGATAATGAGCTCGTTGGCGCGATTATGATATTTCGCCAGAAGGTCGAACCGTTCAGCGACGAGCATATCGACCTCCTAACCAACTTCGCTAAGCAAGCTATTATCGCCATCGAGAACACCCGCCTGCTCAATGAACTGCGCGAGTCGCTCCAGCAGCAGACCGCCACCGCCGACGTGCTCAAGGTCATCAGCCGCTCGACCTTCGATCTGCAGGCTGTGCTCGACGCGCTCACCGAGTCGGCGGCGAACCTTTGCCGGGCGGACCGGGCTGCCATCCGGCTCGCCAAGGACGGCGCCTACCATCACGTCGCGAGCTACGGCTTCACCCCTGAGCAGAAGGAGTACATGAAAGAGCATGCGCTCAGGCCGGATCGCGGTTCGGTCGCCGGCCGGGTCGTACTCGAAGGCAAGGCCGTTCATGTCGTGGACACCAAGGCCGATCCGGAAATGAGGCTAACCGTAGGATCCGGGTTCGCCAACGTGCGCACAGTCCTCGGCGTGCCGATGCTGCGCGAGGGCACTCCGACCGGCGTGCTGGTCTTGACGCGCAGCACCGTTGAACCGTTCGCCGACAAGCAGATCGAGCTGGTCGAGACCTTTGCTGACCAGGCGGTGATCGCGATCGAGAACGTGCGGCTGTTCGACGAGGTGCAGGCGCGCACGCGCGAGCTTTCCGAATCGCTGGAACGGCAGACGGCGACCTCGGAGGTGCTTCAGGTTGTTTCGAGCTCGCCCGGCGAGCTTAAGCCCGTGTTCGACGCGATGCTGCGAAACGCGGTGCGTATCTGTGGGGCTAAGTATGGCATGTTGTCTCTCTGTAAGGGAGAAGAAGCTCGGTCAGTCGCGATGTACGGCGTAGAGCCCGCCCTTGTCGAGAAACTGCAGGGCAAACTGCGTCGTCCCGGACCCAACACAGCCGCTGGTCGCCTGATGCGTACGAAAGCGGCGGTTCACATCGCCGATGTGCGAACCGAACCGGGTTTCTTCGATACGCCGCCAGGATTCGCCGGCCCGCAGTTGGCGATACACGCTGGTGCGCGGACCTTGTTAGCCGTTCCGATGCTGAAAGAGAGCGAGCTGGTCGGCTATATCATCATCTATCGGCAGGAGCCGGAGCCGTTCACCGAAAAGCACATTGAACTGGTTACGAACTTCGCCGCCCAGGCCGTGATCGCCATAGAGAATACCCGCCTGCTTAACGAGCTGCGGCAACGCACAGACGATCTGAGCGAGGCGTTGGAGCAGCAGACCGCGACCTCCGAGGTGCTGGGCGTCATCTCCAGTTCGCCTGGTGAGCTGGAGCCGGTGTTCCAGACAATGCTGGAGAATGCCACGCGCATCTGCGAGGCAAAATTCGGCGTCATGTGGCTTTGCGAGGGCGGGGGGTTTCGGTCCGTCGCGCTGCATGGACCGGCGGCGCATGTCGAAGAGCGGCGTCGTGAACCGGTCATTTACCCTGGCCCGGAGCTTCCTCTCGGGCGTATCGCCCACACGCGGCAGATTGTTCACATTGCCGACATCAGGACGGAGCAAGCCTACATCGAACGCTCCCCGACGTTCGTTGGGCTTGTCGACGCCGGTGGTGCCCGTACCTTTCTCGGTGTTCCGATGCTCAAAGAGAACGAGCTGATTGGGGCGATCTCCATCTACCGTCAGGAGGTGCGCACGTTCACTGACAAGCAAATTGAACTGGTGCAAAACTTCGCCGCCCAGGCCGTGATCGCCATCGAGAACACCCGGCTGCTCAACGAGCTGCGCGAGTCCTTGCAGCAACAGACCGCGACCTCCGAAGTCCTTGGTGTCATCAGCAGTTCGCCCGGCGAGCTGGAGCCGGTGTTTCAGAGCCTGTTGGCAAACGCGACGAGGCTATGCGACGCCAGTTACGGCGCGATGTGGCTGAGCGAAGGAGATGCCTTCCGCGGAGCGGCATTTTACGGGGACTTGCCTGCGGCCTTCACGGAGCGATGGCGGGGCGGAACGCCATTTCGGCCTGCGCCCGAGGTCGTGCTCGCCCGCGTCGCGCAAACCCGCAAACCTGTCCAAATTGCCGACCTGCGCGAAGATCGATCCTATCTTAACGGCGACCCGTTGGCGGTTGCTGGGGTCGAGGTTGCTGGCGTTCGCACATTCTTTGGCGTCCCGATGCTCAGGGAGAACGAGTTGGTCGGAGTGATCGCCGTCTACCGTAGGGACGTGCGGCCGTTCACCGACAAGCAGATCGCCCTGATTTCGAATTTCGCCGCCCAGGCCGTCATCGCCATCGAGAACACGCGCCTGCTCAACGAGCTGCGCGAGTCCTTGCAGCAACAGACCGCCACCGCAGACGTGCTCAAGGTGATCAGCCGCTCGACCTTCGATCTGCAGGCGGTACTCGATACGCTCGTCGAGTCGGCTGCGCAGCTATGCGAGGCCGACAGGGCGGCTCTTACGCGTCCAGTTGGAGAATGCTTCCAACATGTCGCGTCATATGGCTACTCCGCCGAGTACCAAAGATACATGGAAACGTATCCGATCCCCTCGGGTCGAGGCTCGATGTCTGGACGAGCCTTTCTCGAAGGCAAGATCGTTCATGTCCCAGATGTTTGGGCCGATCCGGATTACGTAGTGCTTGACCGACAATTCAATGTGCGTACAGCGCTTGGGGTCCCGCTTCTCCGCGAAGGTACTCCGATCGGCGTCATCATCCTGCAGCGGTCCACGGTACGGCCCTTTACTGACAAGCAGATAGAACTGGTCTCGACCTTCGCCGACCAAGCAGTGATTGCAATCGAGAATGCTCGTCTTTTCGATGAGGTGCAGGCACGCACGCGAGACTTAAGCGAGTCCCTCCAACAGCAGACCGCCACCGCCGACGTGCTCAAGGTCATCAGCCGCTCGACGTTCGATTTGAAAACGGTTCTGCAAACACTCGTCGAGTCGGCTGCTCAGCTGTGCGACGCAGATAAGGCGACTATCACGCGGAAAAGGGGCAGCGCGTTCTATCGATCGGAGGCCTACGGGTTCTCTCCGGAATTCATCGAATACGTCAAGGATATCTCGATCGCGCTGGAACGGGGGACAGCCCATGGCCGAGCGTTGCTGGAACGCAAGGTCATTCATATCCACGACGTGCTGAACGACCCTGAATACACTTGGGCAAAAGCACAGGAGTTGGGGAAATTTCGCACGATGCTCGCGGTACCGATGCTGCGCGAAGGCGTTCCGATCGGCGTTCTTGGATTAACCCGCTCCGAAGTACGGCCGTTCACTGACAAGCAGATCGAGCTGGTCAGTACCTTTGCCGACCAGGCGGCGATTGCGATCGAGAACGCGCGCCTGTTCGATGAAATCCAGGACAAGAGCCGGCAACTCGAACTGGTGAGCGAGCGCAAATCGCAGTTCCTCGCCAGTATGAGCCACGAGCTGCGCACGCCGCTCAACGCCATCATCGGCCTGACCGAGATGATGGTCAGCAACGCGGCGCGCTTCGGCACGGAAAAGGCGCTGGAGCCTCTGCGCCGCGTGAATGCCGCCGGCACCCACCTCCTGAGCCTCATCAACGAGATACTGGACCTCTCCAAGATCGAAGCCGGCAAGCTCGAACTCAATCCCGAGCCTGTTGATTTGGCCAGGCTCATCGATGAGGTCATCGGCACGGCGGGACAGCTTGCCGAGAAGAACCACAACTGCCTCGTCGTCGAAGCCCAAGAGAACCTGGGCGCGCTCACCGCGGACTCCATGCGGCTCAAGCAGATTCTGCTGAATCTGCTGAGCAATGCCTGTAAGTTCACAAAAGAAGGCGAGGTCGCCCTGCGGGTGCGCAAGGTGGTGGACGGCCGCGATTGGGTCGAGCTTGCCGTCGCTGATACCGGCATCGGCATGACCGTCGAACAGCAGGCGAAACTGTTCCAGGAATTCACTCAGGCGGATTCCCTGACCGCGCGCCGTTACGGCGGGACGGGGCTCGGCCTTGCCCTCTCGCGCAAGCTCGCGCGCATGATGGGCGGAGACGTCACCGTCACGAGCGAGCCGGGCAAAGCCTCGGTGTTCACGGTGCGCCTGCCAAGCGATCTGACACCAAGCCGATGTATACTTCTTCCAAGCGACTCTGGCCGCGCTGCAGGAACTTGAGGCCGGCGAACCCGTGGCAACGATTTGAAAAGCAAGCAGGGCCTCTAGCTCGGTCTTCGGTTTGACCGAGGCGCTCCTGACCGGTCGCATGTTTCGGCTTTGCGCAAGGAGACAGGACCGTGAATGCCAAGCGCGCCACGTCCCACCGATCGGAGGTCGGTCGCTCCAGTGGCGGTGAACGGCACAGGGGCAGCCCCTTCTTCCTCGTGCTCACCGCGATCGGCGTCGTGTTCGGCGATATCGGGACGAGCCCGCTCTATACGCTTCCTGTCACGCTCGGGGCCACCGGTCACGCGCTGCCGACCGCGTCCGACGTGCTTGGGATCGTCTCGCTGATCTTCTGGGCGCTGATGGCGATGGTGTCGCTCAAATACGTCGTCCTCGTCCTGCGCGCCGACAACGACGGTGAAGGCGGAATCCTGGCGCTGTTGTCGCTGGTGGCGTCCGACCGGATCGCGAACGGACCCGGCATTCCAATTCTGGTCCTGCTCGGTATCGCGGGAGCGGCGCTGCTTTACGGCGACGGCGTCATCACGCCGGCCATTTCCGTGCTTTCCGCCATGGAGGGCCTCAAGCTGATCACGCCGGCATTCGAAGACTTCATCTTGCCGCTGACGCTCGCGATCCTGATCGGGCTGTTCATGATGCAGCGCCGCGGGACCACGAGCATCGGCCGCTTGTTCGGCCCGGTCATGGTCAGCTGGTTTCTCGTCATCGGCTTGCTCGGCGTCATCAATATCTGGGCGGCGCCCGAAATTCTCAAAGCGGTGAGTCC
>WNGL01009547.1_pt1 | contig 11984 bp, 12 predicted proteins | sample 5400591 | NCBI WGS metagenome assembly WNGL01 (sample SAMN13153377, study PRJNA577476) | soil metagenome | isolation source: 80 cm soil or saprolite under Garry oak tree replicate 1 | place: USA:California | collected 2016-06-15
GCCTCGGCGGACTCCGCCTCGATGAGGAGGAAGCCGCCGATATCGACCTCGCGAAGTTCGACATCGCTGACGGTGCCACGCTGGACGATCTTGCCCGCGGCCGCGAAGGGGGCCCCGGCGCGCAGCACGCCGGATCGGGCCAGCCCGCCCATGTACTCCACCCAGCGGGCGTTGTAGTCCTGGGTCTCGGCGTCGGTCGCCTGTGGCTGCGCGCCCCGGCCCACGAGCAACAGCATGTACTGGCCCATCAGTACCGTCTCCCTTCGTCGGGCCCATTGTGCCAGTGGGTCATCCGTAGCGGGCCCGGCCCGGCGGCACGTCGAGCCGGGCGGACATCCCGCCCAGGGTGTAGTCGGCGCTGGCCAGGAAGTCGTGCGGGAACCCGCGGGCGACGTGGCTGGCCTGGTCGAGCCGGGCCAGCGCTTCGGCCGGCAGGGTGACGTCCAGGCAGGCCAGGTTGTCGGTGAGCTGCTGCGCAGTGCGGGCGCCGAGGATCGGGATGACGCCGTCCCGGGATCGCAGCCAGGCGAGGGCGACGAGGGAGGAGGTGAGCCCGAGGCTGTCGGCGACGTCGGCGACAGCCTGGGCTATCGCCAGCCGGCCGGGGTCGACGTCAGCCAGCCGCCGCTGGCCGCTGAGCGCGGCTGGCCTGGCGTACTTGCCGGACAATATCCCGGCTCCGAGCGGACCCCAGGCCAGCACTCCGAGGCCGAGGCCGCGGGCCATCGGGATCAGCTCCCGCTCGACTTCTCGCTGGACGAGGGAGTATTCGATCTGCAGTCCGGCGAACGGGGTCCAGCCGCGCGAGGTGGCGAGGGGGCGCGGATCACCTCGTCGGGCGGGGTGAGGTAGTCCCAGGCGTGCAGCCACAGCACGTCGACGTGATCGGTCCGCAGGCGTCTCAGCGATCCCTCGAGCGCCTGTACCAGGCTCTTGCGGTGATTACCGCCGGCGTTCAGGTCGCCGTCGCGCAGGCTGAGTGAGTACTTGGTGCCGACGACGAAGTGATCCCGGTCGGCGGCCAGCAGCTCGCCGAGGATCGCCTCGGCGGAGCCGTTGGTGTAGTTGTCGGCAGTATCGATGAGGGTGCCTCCGGCCTCGGCAAACACCTCGAACTGTTTGGTGCTCTCGCTTTCGGAAGCTCCCCAGCCCCAGTCGGTCCCGAAGGTCATGGTGCCCAGCGCGAGCTCGCTGACCCTCAGCCCCGAGTTGCCCAGCAATGTATAGCGCACGGTCTGCTGACTCCTTGCGTGTGCATGGCAGCTTGCTGCGGCGCCCGGGCGGCGCCGCCATCTCCGCGATCATCGGCCGCAGCCCGCTGCGCTGTCCAAGACAAGCTGTTATAACTCTTGGCTATGGACGCATGGTCCCAGCGTGGTGTCGTAATTCTTCAAGATCCAGCCGCGTCGGTGCACGCGTCGACGAAGGACCGAACGACGTGGCGCGGGTCGTCTCTGTGCCACCCGACCGCGAGCTGAGCCGGGCTGAGATCGCTGACGGGAACGCAGACGATGCCCGGGCGGTCGTACACGGCGGCGTTTCCCGCCGACACCAGGGCGACCGCCGCCCCAGTCGAAACGATCTCGAATTTCTCGTCGGCGGACGTCACCTCGGCGGCGATGACCGCGGGTCGCCCGGCCCTGTGGTCGGTCGCAAGCCAGAACTCACGCAGCGGGCCCGCCGTGCGGGGAAGGGCGACGAACGGCTCGTCGGCGATCTCGGCGAACGTGATCTCCCGCCGTCCGGCCAGCGGGTGCCCGGCGGACAAGACGGCATAGCGGGGTTCGCAGGCCAGCACCCGGACAGCGATGTCGTCAGCGTCGACCGGCAGCCACAGGAACGCGGCGTCGGTGAGCTGGCGGCGCAGGCCGGCGGTCGGGTCGGCCCAGCTGAACGACCGCAGGTCAAGCCGCCAGCCGGGTTCACGTTTGGCGAAGTGATCGATGATCCCGGGGTAAAGGTCGCGCCCGATCGAGGTGAGCGTCCCGATCCGCAGCCTGCGCGCCTCGGCCGCGACCGCGCTGGCGACCGCGGCGGTCCCCTCGTCCCAGCGGTCGAGCAACGGCCGGGCCACGTTCAGCAGCGCTATCCCGGCCGCGGTGAGGCTGACCTGGCGGCGGTCGCGCAGGAAAAGGCGCGCGCGCAGGGCGGTCTCCAGGCCCCGGATCTGTTTGCTGAGCGCGGGTTGCGAGATATGCAGCCGCTCGGCGGCCCGGGTGAAGTTCAGCTCTTCGGCCACCGCGACGAAATAACGCAGGTCCCGGAGGTGAGCGTCCATAGCCAACGGTTATCACAACCGGCCGGACCGTCCTAGCGCCCAGGCCTGGTTACCCGGTGCCGAGGAGGTGCCGGGACACCCGGGCCAGGTGAGTGCGCATCGCCACGGTGGCCCGGTCCGCGTCCCTTTGCCGCAGGGCGGTCACGATCTCCTGGTGGTCCCGGCGGTATTCGTCCCGCCGGCCCGCGGAGGCGCTGCGCCGCTTGAGGTCGCCCCACATCCGTCCGTGCCGGGCCTGCTCCACCTCGGAGTACAGCCGGATGAGGAGCGGGCTGCGCGTCGCCGCGATGATCGACCAGTGCAAGGCGGCGTCCCAGACCTCGAACTCGTCATGATCCGCCGCCCGCTCTCCGCCGCGCAGGCAGCGGTCCATCTCGGCGAAGTCGCGGGCGGTGGCCCAGGCCACGACCAGGGACATGGCCGTGGGCTCGAACAGGCGCCTGACCGCCATCACGTCGGCCGGCGCGTAGTCGGCGGAGCCTGACAGCCCGCCCAGCGGCGGCTCGCCCTCGGCGGGGTCGCGGTCCTGCCCGGCGGCGGGATCCGGCCGGGCCCCGCCGGGGCTGCCGGAGCCGTCGGGGCTACCAGGGGCGGCGGGGAAGCGCAGGAAGGTGCCCCGGCCGACTTCGCGGGACACGCGCCCCTCGGCCTGGAGCACGGCCAGGGCGTGACGGACGGCCGAACGGGACACCCCGAGATCCACGGCGAGCTGCCGCTCCGTCGGCAGCCGCGTGCCGTAGGCCGCGCCGTCACGCTCGGACTCCGCCAGGATCAGCGCCGCGAGCGCCCTGCGCTGCAGCACCGAGTTGTCGCCGGCCATGTCCTAAACCAATCTAACCAATCACACCATGCGAGAAGATTCTTACATCAATTGTCGTAGATGTCACGCATTGACCTGTCCAGATCCCCGTGCCTATGATTCAGCCAATCAATCGATTGCAAACCAATCAGCTTCCACAACCACAATGGTCCAGGCGGCGGCCCGGCGCAGCCGTGAAGGTAGAGCGCAGCCGAACCAGGCAGAGCCGAGCCACGCCACGCGTCAAGGAGGTCTGGCTCGTGAGACTCGCCACCCTCATCACGGCAAGCGGACCGCGCCTGCACGTCCGGGCGCACGGCGGCGGATACGTCGACATCGGCGAGGCGACCGGCGAGGCGCGGTTCGCGGCGTTCGGGTCCTTCGTCGAGGCGGGGCCGGCCGCGCTGGAAGCCGCCCGCGGCCTGCGGGACCGCGACGGCCGCGAGTACCCGCCGTCGGAATTCGGCCCGGCGGTGCCCGCGCCCGGGCGCGTCCTGTGCCTCGGCCTGAACTACAGCGAACACGCGCTCGAGGGCGGCCGGGCCGTGCCGACCTGGCCGGACACGTTCGTGCGGGGACAGCAGACGGTGCTTGGCCCCTACGCGGACCTGGTCAAGCCGGCCCTGACCTCCTCGTTCGACTACGAAGGCGAACTCGGCATCGTCATCGGGGCAGGCGGGCGCTACATCCCGGCCGGCAAGGCGATCGACGCGATCGCCGGGTTCACCGTGCTGAACGACGCGTCGGCCCGCGACTGGCAGCGGGCAGGCACCCAGTGGACGCCGGGGAAGAACTTCGACGCCAGCATGCCCATCGGCCCCGAGGTCGTCACCCCGGACGAGGTCGACATCGCCGACGTGGCGCTCACCACCATGCTCAACGGCCAGGTCATGCAGTCGGCGCGTACCTCGCAGATGCTCGTGGACGTGCCGAGCGCGGTGGAGTTCTTCTCCTCGTTCACGACGCTACGGCCAGGCGACGTCATCGCCACCGGGACACCCGGAGGCGTCGGCTTCGCCCGCAAGCCCCCGGTCTGGCTCCAGCCCGGGGACGTCATCGAGATCACGATCGAGGGCATTGGCACCATCCGCAACCGCGTGATCGCCGAGTCCGGCGACCGCTCCGGCTGGCGGTGGCAGCCAGGTCCCTCTTCTGGCGGCCTGTAGCCAGGCAATGCACTGGCGCGGCCGTCCTCCGGCACACACTCTCATCGCAGAGGGGACGTAGTTTCCATGACTATCCGGAGCACACGAAGATCAGACCGGCCCGCCCTGAGGCTGCGGGCCGCCGCCGGCCTGACCGCTGCCGGGCTCGCGGCGGCGGGCCTGGCCGCCTGCAGTTCGAGTGCGAGCAGCAGCGGCAGCACGAACGCCAACGCCGGCGCCGGCGGCTCGCACGGCAGCCTCGTCGTCGCCGACCTGGCGCCCTTCAGCGGCCCCGACGCCGCCCTCGGCCCCACCTACCTGGTGTCCTGCGACGGCGCCACCCAGGCGATCAACAACGCGGGCGGCGTGCTCGGCCACAAGCTCGGCTGCAAGGGCGTGGACACCCGGGGTGATCCCGCCGACGCGGTGCCCGCCACCAGGCAGATGTTCGCCACCACGCCCAACCTTGCCCTGGTCATCGGCGTCACCTCCGACGAGGCGGCGAGCGTGGTCCCGGTCATCAACGCCAGCAAGATGGTGGTGTTCGGGATGACCGGGCAGTCCGAGTTCGACTCCACCCACTTCCAGTACTTCTACCGGCTGGTCCCGCCGGACCTGGAGGAGTCCTACGCGATGATCGTGATCGCGCAGCAGCTCGGGTACAAGCGGGTCGCGCTGGCGTTCGGCAACGACATCGGCTCCCAGACCTTCATCCAGCCGGCCATCACCGCGATCGGCAAGGCGGGCATGACGCTCGCGGCCAACGAGAGCCTCGACCTGCACGCGAGCACGTTCCGGACCGAAGCGGACAAGATCGTCGCCGCGCACCCGGACGTGATCCTCACCGAGGCGCTCGGCCCGACGGACGCGACCTTCCTCTCCGAGGTCAAGCAGCTCAACGGCGGCAAGATGATCCCGGTCATCGGCACCTCGGCGGACATCTCCCCGGACTGGTACAAGTCCGTGGCCGCGGCGATCGGCGCGTCCACGGTGGCGAGCAGCTTCCGCGCCGACAACCTGGTCACCGAGACCAGCGGGCCGGCCTACACCCCGTTCTTCAACGCGATCATGTCGGAGAAGGGCAAGGTCGGCAGCACCGGGAACTTCGACACCTACCTGACCGCGCCGGGCGCCGTGCACCTGTACGACGCGATCAACCTGTCCGCGCTCGCCATGGTCGAGGCGAAGTCGACGGCGCCGAGCGTGTACGCGCCGTTCATCGAGAAGATCGGGGACGGCTCGGCGGGCGCCGAGGTGGTGTACTCGTTCGCCCAGGGCATCGCCGCGCTCAACCAGGGCAAGGCCATCCGGTACGAGGGCCCTGGCGGCCCGACCAGCTTCGACTCCTTCCACGACTCGACCGGCATCTTCCAGGTCGACACCTACAGCGCCTCCGGCGCCGTCCAGGTGACCGGCAACATCACCGCCGCGCAGCTGCGCGCGGTGTCGTAGCAGAGGAGGTCAGCGCAAGGCGATGAGCCTGTTTCTCGCGTCGCTCGGCTTCGGCCTGGTGACCGCGGCCGTGCTGGCGATCGCGGCGGTCGGTTTCACGATGCAGTTCGCCGTGACCGACGTGCTGAACCTCGCCTACGGCGCGGTGATGATCGCCGCCGCGTTCGTCGCCTACTGGCTCAACCAGGCCGGCGTCAACGTGTGGATCGGCATGCTAGGCGCTGCCGTGGCCGGAGCGGCCGGGTCGGTCCTGCTCAACAGGGGGATCTACACGCCGTTCCAGCGCCGCGGCAGCGCGCCGATCACGATCGTGATCGTCTCGCTGGGGATGACGCTCATCATCGAGTTCGGCCTGCAGGCCATCGTGGGCGGCACCAACGTGTCGTACACGATGAGCCAGGGCCCCACGGTCAAGGCGGGCGGCCTGATCCTCACCACGGTCCAGCTGGTGATCATCGCGCTGTCCGTCGTGGTCATGGCCGCGGTGCACGGGCTGCTCCGCTACACCAAGCTCGGCAAGGCGATGCGGGCCACGGCGGCGAACCGCTCGCTGGCCCGCAACTGCGGGATCAGGACGGACCGGATCGTGACCCTCACCTGGATCCTGACGGGCGCGCTGTGCGGCATCGCCGGCACCGTGTTCGCGATGAACAACGGCAGCTTCGGGGCGACCAGCGCGGACCTGTTCCTCGTGGTGATCCTGGCCGCCGTCTTCCTCGGCGGCCCGGGCCAGGCCTACGGCGCCATGGCCGGCGCCGTCATCATCGGGCTGGCCACCGAGATCAGCGCGGCCTACATCACCCCGTCCTACAAGGACGTGATCGCCTTCCTGGTGCTGCTGATCGTGATGGCGGTGCGGCCGGGCGGCGTGCTGGGGGCGACGGCCTGATGACCAGCGCGCAGCTGTACTACATCATCATCCTGCTCGTCTACGGTGGCGTGGACGTCATCGCCTGCCTCGGCCTGAGCCAGCAGTTCGGCGTGGCCGGCGTGACCAACTTCGGCTTCATCATCTTCCAGGCGGCCGGCGCGTACACCGCCTCGATCCTGTCGCTGCCCAGCCAGTCCGCCAACGGCGGGTTCCAGTCCTACATCGGCGGCTGGAACCTGCCGTGGCCCGTCCCGTGGATCGGCGCGGCCATCGTGGGCGGCCTGATCGCGCTGCCGTTCACGTTCCTGGTCGGACGGCGGCTGCGCGGCGACTTCGCCGCGGTCGGGCTCCTGATCACCGCGGTCATGGCGAACCTGCTGGCCACGAACTACCGTCCGCTGCTGAACGGGTCCGCCGGGCTTTCCCTGGTCCCGGCCCCGCTGCAAGGCAACTACGATCCGACGGCCCAGAGCTACCAGTGGGTGTACGCGGCGGGCGCGGTCATCCTGGCCGTCGCGGCCTTCCTGCTGGTGCGGCGGGTGACCGAATCGCCGTACGGCCGGTCGCTGCGGGCCATGCGCGACAACGACCTGGTGGCCGATTCGCTGGGCAAGAACCTGGTGTCGATGCGCGCCGCGGTGCTGGTTCTCGGTGGCGCGCTGGCCGGGCTGAGCGGCGCCATCCTGGTCGGCTTCATCAACACCTGGGCTCCGGCGGCGTGGGGCTACGCCGAGACCATCGTGCTCTTCGCCGCCGTGATCATCGGCGGCGCGGGCAACCACCGCGGCGCCGTGCTCGGCGCGGTCCTGGTGCCTGTCGCGTTCGAGGAGATCACCAGGTTTATTTCGGGGCCGCCCGGCCTGGTCGATGACCTGCAGTGGGTCGCGATCGGGCTGCTGATCGTGATCTTCCTGTGGTTCCGGCCGCAGGGGGTGCTGCCCGAGCGCCGCCGAGCGATCGGGGCGGGCGGGCCGTCGACAGAAAACATGGACATACCGAACGAGGATGTGGTGACGCTGGCCCGCGCCGGGCCGGAGCCCGGGCGGGCGGATGCGGTACGCCCCGCCGCGGCGTCTGTCGCCGTCGGCGGGCTCCTCGCCGCCCGTTCGGTATCACATCCTGCTCAGGCGGACGGGAGCCCCGTGCTCCGTACGGTGGACGTGACCCGCGAGTTCGGCGGGGTACGCGCGGTCGCCGGGGTGTCCATCGAGGTGCGGCGCGGCACCCTGACCGGCCTCATCGGCCCGAACGGCGCCGGCAAGTCGACGCTGCTCGCCCTGCTGGCCGGCACGATCCCCGTCACCTCGGGACAGGTGATCTACCAGGGGTCCGACGTCACCGGCGTGCCCGCCTACCGGCGCGCCCGGCTCGGGCTGGTCCGGACGTTCCAGCTGGCCAGCGAGTTCAAGCGGCTCACCGTGATGGAGAACCTGCTCAGCGCGGTGCCGGTCAACCGGGGAGACTCGCTGGCCGGGGCGCTGCGCGGGCGCCGCTACTGGCGGGACGACGAGGAGGCGGCGATCGGCCGGGCCCGGGCGCTGCTCGACCGGTTCGGCCTGACCGGCTACGCGGACACCTACGCGGGGGACCTGAGCGGCGGCCAGCGGCGGCTGACCGAGATCATGCGCGCGCTGATGACCGAGCCCGCCATGCTGCTGCTCGACGAGCCGATGGCCGGAGTCCACCCGCGGCTCGCGCGGCAGATCGGGAACCAGTTGCTCGGCCTGTGCGCCGAGGGTATGACCATCCTCATGGTGGAGCACGAACTGGCCATCATGGACGAGTTCTGCGACCCGGTGATCGTGATGGCCGAAGGCGCCGTCCTGGCCACCGGCACGATGGCCGCCCTGCGGTCCCGGACCGAGGTGGTGGAGGCGTACCTTGTCGGCTGATTCGGCGGCGCCCGCCCTCCGTGCCGAGGAGGTCCGGGCCGGCTACGGCGCGGGCGACATCATCCACGGGGTCTCGGTCTCGGTCGCGTCCGGGTCCGTCGCCTCCGTCGTCGGGCCGAACGGGTCGGGCAAGTCCACCCTGCTGAAGGCGCTCGTCGGCGTGGTCCGGCTGTCGTCCGGGCGGGTGTTCGCCGGCGACCGCGACATCACCGGCCTGCCACCGGAGGAGGTGGCGCGGGCCGGGGTGGGGTACGTGCCGCAGGTCGACGACGTCTTCGCGCCGCTCACCGTCAGGGAGAACCTGGAGATGGGCGGCTACCTGCTGAGCAGCCGGGAGATCGGCGCGCGGATCGAGCGGGTGACCGGCGTGTTCCCGCGGCTGGGGCAGATGCTGGCCCGCCGGGCCGGCCGGCTGAGCGGCGGCGAGCGCAAGATGCTGGCGATGGGCCGGGTGCTCATGGTCGAGCCCGCCGTGTTCCTGCTGGACGAGCCCACGGCCAACCTGGCTCCCCAGGTGGCGGCCGAACTTCTCACCGGGCACGTCCGGGCGCTGGCCGAGGCCGGCGCCGCGGTGCTCATCGTCGAGCAGCGGGCCCGGGCGGTGCTGGCCATCTCGGACTACACCTACGTGCTCGGCGGCGGCCAGGTGCTGATGGCCGACACCCCGGCGCGCCTGTCCGCCAGCCGCGAGTTCACCGAGTCCTTCTTCGGGACGGTGCCGAAGTTATCTCGGCGAGCCGGATCCAGGCTGGCGACAGCGTGTAGGCCGCCGTCGCGACCAGCCGGGCCATGGTCAGGTCCTGGGCCGGCGGTTCGGCCGGCCGGGTGGCGAGCCACCGCTCGGTGCGCTCGGCCAGCGGGTAGAGGCGCGGGTCGTCCGGGGACCACTCGAACGCCGCGTCGTACTCGAGGTAGATGGCGCGGAACTCCGGGTCGTCCAGCGCGTCGAGCTTGCCGGCGAGCCAGGTGGCCGCGTCGCCCGGCGAGACGGACTGCATGAGGATCCAGCCGTCGCGTTCCATCTGCACCGCGCGCTGGCTCACGCCGAGTTCGCGCAGCCGATCCAGGTAATCGGCGACCTCCGCCGAGACGAACAGCCGGTCGCCGGCGGTGAGCTGGGCGATCCGCTCGCGGGTGCGGAGCAGTTCCGCGGCTCGCTCTTGCAGGGTCCGGTCGATCTCCGCGATCGCGGCGGCGAACCGGCCGGGGTCGGCGGTGAGCAGCTCCTTGATCCGGGCGAGCGGAACGCCCGCCCCGGCGAGCGTCTTGATCTTGACCAGTTCGATGGCGTGCTCGGCGCCGTAGCGCCGGTACCCCGACGCGTCGCGTGGCGGCTCCTCGAGCAGGCCGCGCTGGTGGTAGTGGCGGACGGCCTTGATCGTCACGCCCGCGTAATCGGCGAGCTGGCCGATGGTGATCGTGGGCTTCGGTCTTCCCCCGGCCCGCTCGCCGCCCATGACGTCCATCATGTCACCGGCCCTGTCGCCGGCCGTGTCACCGGGCCGCGCGGCGGAATCCGGCCCGCGCCCACAGGTAGCCGGCCAGCGCCATCGCCGCGCACCAGGCCAGCGCCAGGTAGGCGTTGTCGCCGGCCGGCGTGCCGGTCAGCAGCGCGCGCAGGCTCTCGGTCACCGGCGTGAACGGCTGGTGCGCGGTGAACCAGCGCACGCCCACGGGCATCGAGCCGGCCGGGACGAACGCGCTGGACAGGAACGGCAGCAGGAACTGGATCGGCAGGGTCGAGCCGTTGGCCCCGGCCACGGTCTTGGCGCCCAGGCCCAGGGCGACCGACAGCCAGGCCAGCGCGAAGGCGAACGCCAGGACGATGCCGACCGCGGCGAGCCAGTCCGCGGCCGATGCCCGCGGCCGGAAGCCGACGGCCAGCGCCACCCCGGTGAGCGCGATGGTGGCCACCAGCGTGCGCAGCACGCTGCCGCCGACATGCCCGGTCAGCACCGCGCCGCGGGCGATCGGCATGGTGCGGAACCGGTCGATGATGCCCCCGGTCATGTCGGTGCACACGGTGATCGCCGTGGTCCCCGAGCCGGCCGCCACCGTCATCATCAAGATGCCGGGCACCAGGAAGTCGACGTACGGCGCGCCGTGGGTCACGGCGCCGAGGCCGCCGCCGATCGTCCCACCGAGGATGTAGACGAACAGCAGCAGGAACACGACCGGCGCCATGATCGCCCCGACGAGCAGCAAGGGGAACCGTACGGTGTGCTTGAGCTCGCGCCCGACCATCGTGGTGGCGTCCTGGGCGGCGAGGGTGAGCGTGGTCATCGGGTCTGCTCCTTCGCAGGGTTGCCGGTCAGGGCGAAGAACACGTCGTCGAGGTCGGGCGTGTGGATGGACAGGTCCTCCACGGCGACGCCGTCGCCGAGGCGGGCGAGGACGTCGCGCAGCGAGGCGATGCCGCCCTCGTTCGGTACCCGCAGCACCAGTTCCTCCTCGTCGCGCGTGCCCTCGGGCAGCGCTTTAGCGGCCGCGTCGAGCGATTCGGCGTCGGCGAAGCGCAGGCTGATGTGCGCGCCCGGGATGCGCCGCTTGAGCTCCTCCGGGGTACCCTCGGCGACGATGCGGCCGTGGTCCAGCACCGCGATGCGGTCGGCGAGCTGGTCGGCCTCGTCCAGGTACTGCGTGGTCAGCAAGATGGTGACCCCGTCGGCGACGAGGTCGCGGATGAGCTGCCACGTGGTGTGGCGGCTGCGCGGGTCCAGCCCGGTGGTGGGCTCGTCCAGGAAGATCAGCCGCGGCCGTCCCATCAGGGTCATCGCGATGTCGAGGCGGCGCTTCATGCCGCCGGAGTAGGTGACCGGGGTCCGCTTGGCCGCCTCGGCCAGGTCGAACTGCTCCAGCAGGCGGGCGGCCCGCGCCCGCCGCTCGGCCTTGGGTACGTGCCGCAGCTGGCCCATGAGGAGCAGGTTCTCCTCGCCGGTGAGCCAGTCGTCGACCGCGGAGAACTGCCCCGTGACGCCGATCACCGCACGCACCGCGTCGCCCTCGCGGCGCAGGTCGTGGCCCATCACGGTGGCCGTGCCCGCGTCCGCGGGGATCAGCGTGGAGAGGATCTTGACCGTGGTGGTCTTGCCCGCGCCGTTCGGCCCCAGCAGGGCGAAGACCTCCCCTTCGCCGATGCTGAGGTCGACTCCGTCCAGGACTTTCGTGTCCCCGTATGTCTTGTGCAGGCTTTGCGCGGAAACCGCGGTACGGGTCGCCTGCCTGGTCGTTCGGTTCATGCTTCACATGCTCGAACCTTGCCCCTGGGTCAAGGTCAAGCCCTTTATGACACGACTTTTCGCCTTGGCGGCCTTGGCCGCGTCTTCGCCGCCGCACCCCCTTCCCTGCCCGCCTTCCCCGCCCCAGGGGCCCGAGCCCGGATTCAGGTGGTTGTGACGTTCTAGCTAATAGGACGCGCGGCAAAATAACCCGCTGGTTCCCGGATTACGGCATATTAGTGTGGTATGGGCGCTAGAGAGGTTACCCGGGAGATGCTGGCGGCGAAGTTCCAGGCGATTTTCCCGCATCTGGATGAGCGGCAGCGGCG
>WNGL01025639.1_pt1 | contig 11984 bp, 9 predicted proteins | sample 5400591 | NCBI WGS metagenome assembly WNGL01 (sample SAMN13153377, study PRJNA577476) | soil metagenome | isolation source: 80 cm soil or saprolite under Garry oak tree replicate 1 | place: USA:California | collected 2016-06-15
CGGCGCAAGCGTTCGGATTCGGCTTTTGCCGGTCTTCCGCCGGTTTCGGCGCTCGCCCGTAATCAGCAACCTTCGCTCCCGGTCCGGGCTAAGCCAAGTACACATTCACCAGCGCGCAGATCGCGAACAGTTGGGTGGCATTCTTCTGCAGTCCTCGATAGTGCAAATCCATACAGAAGATCGTCGTCAAGGGTTGGAACGATCTCCTCGACTTGACTTGGGCAGCGGACGGAAAGGCCTTGTATGTCGTTGCCGGCATCCGCGCCGCACATGTGCTTCTGCATGTAAATCTTCAGGGAAATGCTCGTATCCTATGGCGGAGCCCCGGAGCGTCCGGCGAAACCCTCGCATATCCGTCCCCAGATGGTCGCCATCTGGCTATTCAGAACTGGGTAGCAAATGGCAATATGTGGATGATGGAAAATTTCTGATCGCTACGTACGCTTGCCGAATCTTGCTGCTCGCAGGTCATGCCTTGCCTAGAATTGCAGCTGGGCCTTAAGTTGAATCATCCTCGCGGAAGCATTGCCTCCGGAGAAGCCGGTCCCCAAGACACTCGTAGGTGGTTGCTCCGAACGTTGAGTCCGAAACTGCATTATCTGGGAAACCAAAATTCGGGTGATTGAAGAAGTTGAAAAACTGCAAGCCGACTCCCAACGTCGCGTTTTCCCATCCATGTATCTTGGTTTTCTTCATGATTGTGAAATCAGTGTCGAAGTAACTCGGCCCACGAAACCGATTACGCCCTTGGGCGAAGGACACCGCAGGACCCTTGCACGGACCTGACGGACCTGGCAAATTGCCGGTGTTAAATCCTGTCTCGCAGGTTGATTGGATGAAAAGTGCGTTTGGATTGGGGATGGTCGAACCATCAGCCAATACAAAGAACTGCGGTGGCAGACAAGGATGCGGAGAAAGTGGAAAAGCTGCGCCTTCGCCGCATGGTGGTCCTGAACCAAGGGGACCAGCCGGCACCGCGTAGATAGCTCCACTATAGTTGTTTTGCGCGAGGTTCCCGGATTCCTCCGGATCAAATACAGTGTATGGAAATCCGGTGCGAGCGAAGATCGTTCCGGAGATCTGCCATCCAGTCAACAGAGAGTCCCAGCCATGATCGCGAAGCAGATGTTTTACTGGGAGTTCCCAAATGTAGTTTGCATTAAAGGAGTGCCGCACATCGTAGTCGGCTGGCCCATAGGCTCCCCGCAGATTGTTCGGATTCTGCGGAGTGAGGAACGTGGCATTCGTGAAGGGGAGAAAACCTCCATTGGAGATTTCATCCAATGCGTGGCCATAGGTATAGTTGGCCTGGAATAAACTCTGGCCCCATCGGTGCTTGAAAGAAACAACCATGCCGTTGTAGTTGGATACCGCGTTGGTGTCAAACTCAGTTACAAACGAAAATCGGGGGTCAGCGCAAGGTGGCACAGGTGGGCTGGTGCACGCACTTGTGGGGAGTGAGCCAAAGCCATATGCATTGGCATTTGTATTCTGCACTAATTCGTGAATACCGTGATGGCCGAAGTAACCAACGGTGAACGAAGTCCTGGCGCCAAAACCTTGCTGCCATTCCAGACTCCATCTTTGATACTGCACGTAATGAATGGTCCTGTCTGCGTCGCTTACTGCCGGTAGAGAGAAGTTCGGAATCGCAGCCTGAATTTGAGCTAGAGTTTGGCCGCTCGCGAACCCCTTGAGAAATGCAGCATTCGAAGCTGCCGCATCCTCAAATAAGCTGGTATTTTCGTCAGGGGTGAGATTGTTCTGCTGCGGGGCAAACGAGTTATAGGCTGGGACGTTGCTCGAAAGCGAATCGAAGACGCCGGCTGGCAACGGATCATAGAAAATGCCGCCGCCGCCGCGAATTACCGTCTTATGCGAGAGACCGAGAGGCTGCCAGGCAAAACTAAATCTCGGCGACCACAGGATGCTGTCAACACTCTGAAAAGCGTGTTTCTGGTTAATCAGGATCGCCTGATTGTACGGCATGTTCGGGTCATGGTTGAGCGATTCAAACGGCGCAGCCAGCCGGGAATAGCAACTACCTTGGCAAAGCGGATTGGAATAATGCTCGGTCCTGAGGGCTAGAGTGAAGGTTAAGTTAGGCTGCGCGTGCCATTCGTCCTGGCCGTAGATTCCAAAATTGAGGAAGGAAATTCGCTTGTCACCCTGCGAGGTGAACGATTGTGTCAACTGCGTAAAGTTAACACTGGGAGAGGCATCATCAACGCCGCCGTGAAAAAAAGCATCGAGCGTCTGGACATTCAATTGCCCAGTGACATTGACTTTGAGAGGCAGTTCAGTCCAATAGATGCCGACAAAGTTTGCGCCGAATCCGAACTTGTGGTTTCGCCAGCTTTTCACCACATCGTCCGAAATTTGGTACTGCGTCTCGTACAGGCCAAAGCCAAATGCACTAAATGAATTGGCCGTCGCCAGGCTATCGAAAGTGCCTTGCACGAAATTCAGCGTGGGCCGAAACACCGCCAGCGCTTGCGAAGGATGTTTTAATTGGAAAGCGCCGCTGTTGCCGCCGTAACTCCCAGCAAGCAGAAATTGGTTCGCAGCCGATACGCCAAATGTATGAGTCTCGATGACTCGGCCTTGCCACCAAGGCGGCCCGCTGTAATCAGCATCGAAGAGCGGGCTGATCGGGTCGGTGTAATTTGCCTGGCGGCCGACCTCATACTGCAATCCCAAGGAGGCGCGGTCGTTCTTACCGGCGTTCCAGTCCACGCGGCCTGATGTGAGCGCGTCGTAACTTGGCCGGCTGCGACTCGAAGTGAAATGCGCCGAACATGGAACTGTGGTCCCAAGCCCATTCGGTCCTGTCCATCCATTGCAGCCCAGATCGCCCGGACCGAAGCCGCCGCGAACAGAGGAAGTTGCTCCCGGCGCCGCGTTATAGAGATTGAATATGGTCTTATAGAACGCAACTGAGGCAGCAGTTAACTTAGGGTCGGACTCGATATTAGCAAGGGTTGAGGCTTCGAACTCAGGGCTCGGGATCTTCACAAGGAAGATCTGGGGAATAAGCACCCGCAGCCCCTCGGTGTCCAGAAAGAAAAACATTCTGTCTTTTTTGACAGGTCCGCCGAAGGAGGCTGCCCACTGATTGGCGATATTTGGGGGGCGCGGTTGGCCGGCGGCGTTCAAGAACCAGTTGTTGGCATTGAGCGCGCGGCCGTTCCAATAATACTGTGCGTTTCCGTGAAATTTGTTTCCACCGGACTTTGTGAAATAGTTTATGTTCCCGCCCGCGGCGCCGCCGAACTGGCCGGAGTAGCCAGTGCTAACGACAGTTGCCTCTTCAATCTGGTTCTGTCCCAACGTTAGGAAGAGCTTACCGTTCAGACCGTTGTTCTGGTAATTGTCGTTTTCGTTGATTCCGTCAATGGTGCGAAGATACGAAAATCCGGGCATCCCCAAGATCGAAAACGCGGCGAAGCTTGTATCGGTGTTCATGACTACACCGGGTGCGGTTTGCACGATGTAGCTAAGATCGTTGCCGGGATTTGGTACCTCTGAGATTTGCCTCTGATTCATCGTTGCGGAGACGTCGCCATTTTCAGCGTGGATCAGCGGCGCTTCGTCCGTCACCGTAATTTCGCTGCTTGCTTTTGCAATTTCCAGGCTTACGTTCACCGAAATGGGAGGCCCCAACAAAACGTCCACCATTCGCCTCTGTTCTCGAAAACCATCGTGCGACGCTACCAAGACGTATCTGCCTGGCGCGAGAAAGAAGAATCGGTACACTCCCTCGCGATCAGTCTTCGTTGATTGGGTTATGCCCTTGGAATTGTCCTTGATCTCGACATCCGCATTCGGCACAACCGCGTTGCTTTGATCGGTTACGACACCGGTCAAAGCACCAGAAATTGTTGTTTGGGCGTTCAGGTCACTTGCGAAGAGAACGGCCAGAAGAAGCAATGAAAACAAGAATTGTGTCGGCCGCAATCTCATCGAACCACCCCAACAGATTCGATCGAGCAAGACCCGGAATTAGAGTGGCATCATACTCCCAATTTGGTCAGATTGTGTACAGCGGGGTATCGCGCGCCCGACCGGGTTACATTTCCCCAGGGAAGGAATCGCTTTCGTGGACCACACTACTTCAATACCGACTTCGCCATTATGAAAAACACGAAAATCCCTCGCTGGGAAAACGCCATGCTGGGAATTGGTTTTCAGTTCTTCAATTTTTTCAACCATCCCAATTTTGGCTTGCCAGAAGTTGATATGTCTGGCCCAGAATTCGGGGCGATAGGATACCTGGATCAGCCGCCTACCAGCGTTTTGGGTGCTGGTCTTGGCGGCGATGTTTCCCCACGCATGATTCAATTAAAGGTCCAGCTTCAATTCTAAGACTTGCGGAGGGGATCTTCTCAATCAAAGCTGACGCAATTTCCTTGCCGTCAGAAGTTTTCCAACATCCATATGTTGCCACTCCTGGTATCGCTCGTTATTGCCAAGTGGCGACCGTCGGGAGAGGGCACTCCGATTGTGTACTCAGAAGCTCCAGCGTTCTGCCACAACGGACTTGCATTTCCCTGCATATCCACATACAGAAGCACTGTTCCGCTGCGGACACCAGCCGCAACAAACAGACCTCGGCCCGTGGCGTCCCATGTCAAGGACTGCACATCATTCCAACCCTTCACCTGAATCTGCTGTATCGGTTGGCCGTGTGGGGAGAGAATATAGATGGGTCCGTCCGCTCTACGGGTTGCGGCGATACGGGAGCCATCAGGAGAGAGCGCCGTACACCAATACGCATTCGGATCAAGGTCTAACCGAGTGAGTTCAGAACCGCGTCCCTTCAAAGGATCGAGAGCCGAAATGATCTCCTGTTTGCCATCTCCGGTCAGTTCAGCAATTGCGCACAACTCAGATGGAGATCCCGATCTTTCTCCAGCGCTTTGCTGATAATGTCAGCGAGCTTATCTGGAAATTCCGAATTAAGACTCAGGGGAGAGGCCGGCGTTCGGTTTAGGATGGCTTCGAACATGACGGCGGAGGTGGAACCGGAAAATGGCGGCTTTCCGGTTGCCATTTCGTAGAGAACAGCTCCGAAGGAAAACAAGTCTGTTCGGGCATCGAGTTCTTCCCCTCGGGCCTGTTCCGGGGACATGTAAGCCACTGTGCCAATCGCCTCTCCGGGAGTGGTGAGATGTCCCTCGCTCAAACTGCTTCAGGGTCACGCCATCCAGAAATCCATCACGATGAAGGGCTGACGGTCTTGCTGCCCGATTTCATAAATGGTGCGCTTACGGTTCGGCAGATTACGATACGCGACACTCGTTCAACGCAAGCTATGTTTGGGAGCTACCGCTGGAAAAACTGTTCCGGATTCATAGGTGGGTCGACCTTTTAGACGGATGGCAGATTTCTGGAACGATCTTCGCCCGAAGCGGATTCCCATATACGGTGGTTGACTCTCTTGAATCGGGAAATCTCGCGCGCAATAATTATCAGGGAATCATTTACGCTGTACCCACAAACCCTCTTCCTTCAGAGCCAGCGTGCGACAAGAGGGCAGCTGCTCCGCTATCCGTAACCCGATGCCAAATAGCACAAACGTTGCCAGATGGGACTCCCAATCCGAACGCGAGATTCGTACAAGCTGGCTGTGAAACGGGCCGCAATCGTTTCCGCGGTCCGAATTACTTCAACACCGATTTTACCGTGATGAAGATCACAAAATTAAGAGGCTGGGAGGGGGCGACGCTCGGGGTCGGGTTGCAATTCTTCAACTTCTTCAATCATCCGAACTTTGGCTTCCCCCGATATGACATTTCTGACTCAACGTTCGGACAAATTTTTGGCCTGGAGCAGCCCCCTACGAGCGTTTTGGGCACTGGTTTCTCTGGAGGCAATACTTCCGCCAGGATGATTCAGTTGAAGGCTGAGTTCAAATTCTAAGGCTTACATCGAGTCATTCATCCGAACTTCACAAGTTTTCCAGCATCCAAAGATTGCCGCTGGTGGTCCAGCCCTGCAGGGCCACATGGCGCCCGTCTGGAGAAGGGAACGCCTGGGTTTCACCTGAACCGCCTGTATCCTCCCAAATCGGTTGCGCATTGCCTTGAAGATCGACGTGCAAAACTACTCTACCGCCCTCGATGCCAACGACCACAAACAGGCCCTTACCATCCGCAGCCCAGCTGAAATTGAGCAGGTTGCTCCAATTCTTTATCTCGATTCGTTGAGTCGGCTGACCACCAAGAGAATGAATGTATAGTGGCCCTGCCGAGCTTGGCGTTGCGGCAAACCGACTCCCATCAGGAGAGAGATCTAGCCACCAATTGTTCGCCTTTGGGTCCACTGCAAATCGCGTGAGTTCTCCACCTAGTCCTTTCAATGGATCAAGAGTCATGACAATTGCCTCATTACGATCTTCGCTCGGTCGAGCGAGCACACACAACCCGGATGGAACTCGCGCGCAACTCATTAACAACGTGCCCTCTGTCGCGGTAAATAACCGTTCTGATGGTCCTCCATTAATCGAGACTCGCATGACGGGTTCCGGCGCTTTCGTGGGTGGTGCTCCTGTCTTCGCGAAATACAAAATCCATTTGCCATCCGGGGTCACACGAGGGTTCCGCCCGTATCCGTCAGGCACGATCGGCTCCGCTGTATCTTCGTCTAAATCCTGCTTATATAGGGCGAATTTGCCCGTGCGATTCGACACCAAAATAATTGCTTTACTATCCGGCGTCCAATCTGCCGCACCGTCGGAGCTTTCACTCAGCGGAAAATGTCTAATGTTGAGCAGGCGTGAACCGCCAGCAGCGATGTCACCTAGGTAGGAGGTCAAGTGTCCTACCCATTTGCGGAGCACGAGTTTGTTGCCATCCGCCGTGGCGCTAAAGTTGTTCATGCAGAAACCAGACCAATGGGTCAGCTGCCGTTTGTCCTTCGGTTGTCCTGTGTGCTGATCCAGCCGCATTTGCCAAAGATTGCAAGCGCTACCAAAAAAAGATCCGGGTTCCTCTTGAGAGTAGAGCAAGCGGCCGTCTGGGAACCAGGAAAGCTCATTGATCCTGCCCAGTTCGGAAGGGGAAAAAACAGTGGTTTCCGCCCCACCTTGGACAGCGCGGCTCACCAGTTTGTCCCCGTCTTTATCGGTCATCACGTAGACGATGCGCTCTCCAGTTGGTGACCAACTAAGGCAGCAGATGGCAGTGTTCTCGTCGCTATCAAAGAACTTGCGTGCGTCTTCTCCATTTGCTCCCATAACCCAGATTTCACGATTACCGAACTTGCCCCCGTTTGTGCCAAAGGCAATCAACGAGCCATCACGCGAAATCGAATACAGTTCTGCGTGATCACGCAGCTTCCGCGGTGGCCGACCTAAGATCGAAATAACCCAGATACTCGTTTCCTCCGCAGTCGGTATAAGGGGCAAATTCGAAGCGTGACTTACTGCAAGGAATCTCGTGCTGTCCGGAAACCAGGGACCAGTTTCCCAATCGATCTTCTCGCCCTTCAAAATATCCGGATCCGGAATTACGAGGGTGTCGCCGGTTTGGATCAGCTTGAGGTAAATGCGTTTTGCGTCGCTGTAGGCCAGGTACTTACCATCCGGCGAAATTGCTCCACTGTTAACAGGCTTCTCGAAGGAATTTGTGGTGAGTTGGCGTTGCTGAATCTCCCGCTGTGCGGCTGGACGCGATTGGACAAACCAAAGAACTGCAGCAGCCAACACGATTAGCATTAGCGATAGAAGGACCGTCAGCAGTGGCCAGTGTTGGCGTGGCCAGACAGCAACGCCAGAAGGGCGGATCTTCGAACCTGCAAACGGGACGACTTGATTCTCAACTACAGGTCTTGCCAAGCTTCGTCCCGACTCCGAATTGCGCTTGAGTCGTTTCAGATCAGAGCGCATTTCTGATGCCACCTGATAGCGCAGATCGCGATCCTTCTCCAGCGCCTTGCTGATGATTTCCGCTAACTGATGTGGGATCTCGGCGTTCATGCTAGTTGCGGGAACAGGTGTTTTGTTCAAAATAGCTTCGAAGATGACGGCAGAACTCGAACCAGCGAATGGGGCGCGTCCGGTTGCCATTTCGTACAAAACAGCGCCGAAGGAAAACAGATCAGTGCGGGTATCGAGTTCTTCACCTCGGGCCTGTTCCGGTGACATGTAGGCGACCGTCCCAATCGCGACGCCAGGCGTCGTGAGGTTGTTTTGATTCAGACTTGCGGTGGGCAAGGCCCTTGCAAGTTGCCGGCCGCTCGTGTCTTTGGCCAGCCCGAAATCAACAATCTTGGCGTGCTTGCGGGTAGTGACAAATATGTTGGAGGGCTTTATGTCACGATGAATGATCCCTCTGGTGTGTGCGGCTTCCAGGGCATCAGAAATCTGAATCGCCAAATCGAGTAGTTCTAGGATCGGCAGCGGTCTTGCGCCAATGCGACGCTCTAGCGTTTGCCCTTCCAGCAATTCCATGGCGATGAACGGACGGCCATCGTGCTCATCGACGTCGTAAACCGTGCAAATATTGGGATGATTCAAAGCCGAGGCGGCGTAGGCTTCGCGTTGAAAGCGTTCAAGTGCCTGAGGGTCGCGCGAGAGTTCAGGAGGCAGGAATTTAAGCGCAACCACGCGCCGGAGCTTCGTGTCTTCGGCTTTGTAAACAACTCCCATTCCGCCGGCACCGAGTTTTTCTAAAATGTGAAAGCGGGGCGGGCTTAGACCTGTAACGCTGTTATGTTTCTGATTCGAATTCTCCTCCTCAGCCATTAACCTGGCCGCCACATCGAACGCTGGCGACTCGATAAATTCTGCAGCCGATTTCTCGTACGAAAGCAAGGATTCGACTTCTTTGCGCAGGTCCTCGTCCTCTCCGCATTCCTCGTTGAGAAATGCAGATCTCTGATCTGCAGCGACCTTCAGGGCGGAGTGATACAAATGCTCGATCTGACGCCAGCGTTCAGGCTTCATCCGATGTGCCTCCACGCAGGTCACGCAGCAGCCAGACCTTGGCGAGGTTCCAGTCCCGAATCACCGTATCGGAAGAAATCTTCAATACCTCTGCCGTGTCTTTGACGCTAAGACCGCCGAAAAATCTCAATTCCACCACCCGACTCTTCCTCGGGTCCATGACAGCCAGGCGTTTCAATGCATCGTCCAACGCGAGCAAGTTGGGATCGGGCCGGGAAGTCAAGACCAGAGCCTCATTGAGCTCCACGTGCGGGGCCGCACCTCCTCGCTTCTGATAGCGCCGTGATCGGGCAAAATCGATCAAAATTCGTCTCATTAATTGAGCGCAGATGGCCAGGAAGTGAGCTCGATTTTGCCACTTGATCCTGCGAACATCGACCAGCCTGAGATAAGTCTCGTGGATGAGTGCGGTGGTCTGGAGAGTGTGCCCTTGGCGTTCACGGACCATGTAGCGACGGGCAGCCGCCCGCAATTGTTCGTACACTAATGGTACGAGTTTTTGCAGGGCCTCTTGATCTCCATGGCCCCACGCCTGAAGTAGGCCAGTCACGTCATGCGACGAATGTGGCTCCATAAGTTATGCGACTCTGCACCTTTATACTCGTTCCACGCCAGATTAAGAACCCGACCGCCCGTCTGGGTGGCTTCTCATAAGCAGAAATTTACTCGATTTTCTTGCAAGTTCTTGAATGCGATTCACGCTTAAAGGAAAGAGCGGAATTAGAACGCCCCGGAGAAGGGCTTCGAAATAAGGAGGCGCTGAAATGAAATCGCTAACAATATCCATGATACTGACCCTTAGCATTATCGTAGTAGTCCTTGCATTGGGAGGTCACTCACTTGCAACAGTTCCTGGCCCGAACGGACGTATCGTGTGGGGCAGCTTCAACCCTGATATCGGAGACGCCGATATCTATACTGCGAATCCCGACGGGGCTCACGAAACTAGGGTAGCCGGGCCTTCTGAGTGCCCACGTTGGTCGCCGGACGGAAGTCGAATCCTTCTTCCCGGGATCACCATTATCAACTGGGACGGTTCGAACCAGGTCCAATTCAGTTCTCAGACGACACAGAACTTTGGCTGCGCAGTTTGGTCACCAGATGGTTCGCGAGTCGCTTTTGAATCCTGGGACGACGTTGACCCCAGCTTTGTTGCCGGCATATTTAGCATTCGATCGTCTGATGGGGGTGACCTCAGACGACTTACTGCGAGTCCGTTTGGTACCCACGACATTCCGGGCGACTATTCGCCGGACGGGACCCGGCTCGTTTTCCTACGCGGACAGCTACTCGGTTCTAGTCATTTCAAGTCGGCTGTCTTCGTAGCAAATGCCGACGGCACGAACCCACAGCAGATCACACCCTGGGGACTAAATCCGGGAGACTTTTCTCCGCGCTGGTCGCCGGACGGGAGCCGCGTTGTATTCGTTTCGGCCGGCTCTTTGTTCTTCGTCAATCCAGATGGTTCGGGACTTCATAAGGTATTTCAGGACACCGGACGTACGATCGATTTAGCACCGGCTTGGTCGCCGGATGGAGCCAGGCTCGTATTCGTGCGCTGGGGTCGTGTGCTACAGAAGGCACTGTACACAATTAATGCTGATGGTACGGGACTTGCTCCTGTGTCAGCGCCCCACTCGTCTGGTCCGGTGGGAGGCGCTGATTGGGGTACCCATTCCCTACAATAAACCGAACAGCATGACTGTCCCGTACCGCAGATTGCGACACCTACGATTCTGAGCGAGGGGCCCGCCCATCTAACTGGTTCCGATCGTAAAAATTCTTGCATCTTTTACAAGTTTTCAAGCCCGATTCACGCCTATATGGAAAGAGCGGAGTCAGAACGCCGGGAGAAGCCGGGTTAAACACGTTCGCTATATGACCAGGTGTGGAACTGGCTCTGGCCCGTCAAATCTCCAATAGAGGAGTCACGTATGAGGTCCAATATCTCGATGTTGACCACGCTGATCACTTTGGTTGGCCTACAACTTCCACTTCTGGCACAACACACGCGCTACAAACTAATTGAGCTCGGGACCTTTGGCGGACCTTCGAGCTACATTGCGCCATCAGAGGGTGGGGGCCCCGGAAACCCGACGAGAGCTCTGACCAATAATGGCGTAGTTGTTGGTGCAGCTAGCACCGACATGCTCGATCCTTTCTCGCAGGAATGCGATGACTGCTTCGCTCAGCACGCTTTCCAGTGGCAGCAGGGAGTTCTCACCGACCTCGGCACTCTCGGAGGAAACAACAGCGATTTGACTAGCGTGGCTCACTGGATTAACGATCGCGGGTGGGTAGCCGGATTCTCCCAGACCGGTGGAGTTGACTCCTTTACCGGTGCCCCCGCAGGCCACCCGGTGCTCTGGGAAAATGGTGAAATCTTCGACCTAGGGACGTTGGGCGAGGAATTCGCCACTGCAACCGCCCTTAACAACACGGGGCAGGTGGTCGGATTTTCGTTTGATGGAGTTCCCGATCCAATTTCACCTTTCTTTAATCCGACCGAGAGCCGAGCTTTTCTATGGCACAGCGGCGTGATGCAGGATTTGGGAACGCTCGGCGGGGTCGATGCCGGCGCCTTCGCTATCAATGAGGCCGGGCAGGTGGCTGGAATCTCAGCTACGAATACCACACCCAATGACACCACCGGAATACCAACGGTCCATCCATTTCTCTGGGATCGCGGCAGGATGATTGACTTAGGCTCTCTGGGTGGGACACTCAGCGGTGTTGATGGTCCGACAATTTTGTTGAATAACCGCGGTCAAGTCGCTGGCACGTCAACTCTTGCTGGCGATACGACTTATCATCCCTTTCTCTGGGGACACGGTGTGATGCGGGATTTGGGCACTTTGGGAGGTGACACTGGCTTCGTGACTTGGATTACCGATGCCGGAGACGTGATGGGCACGGCGGACTTGCCGGGGCCGTCGGGCAGCCAAAACCATCATGCGTTCCTCTGGAGAAATGGAGTAATGACGGATCTCGGTACGCTGGGTAGCACCAGCCACGCAGAAGGGATTAACTCTCAGGG
>WNGL01011162.1_pt1 | contig 11983 bp, 11 predicted proteins | sample 5400591 | NCBI WGS metagenome assembly WNGL01 (sample SAMN13153377, study PRJNA577476) | soil metagenome | isolation source: 80 cm soil or saprolite under Garry oak tree replicate 1 | place: USA:California | collected 2016-06-15
CGTCGCCTCCACCGGTGATCAGGAGAAAACCATTCGCGAGCAGCGTCGCCGTGTGCGATTCGCGCGGCACGTCCATGCCCGACGCCGCGGAAAACACTCCCGTCACGGGATCGTACACTTCGGCCGTGGCGAGACTCTGTGGTGAGGGATTTGCATTGTAGAAGAAAGCGTCTCCCCCGACGACGAGAACCTTCCCGTTCGGAAATAGAGTGGCCGTGTGCAGCGTTCGTGCGCTGACCATCGAGCCCGTTACAGCGAAGGTCCCGCTGGCGACGTCGTACACCTCCGCCGTCGCCGTGGCGGCGCCGCCGGTAACTGCAGCACCACCCGTGATGAGCACATTGCCATTCGGCAGGAGCGTTGCAACGTGTCCAGCACGCGGCATCACCATGCTTCCGGTCGCAGCGAACTTTCCCGTGGCCGGGTCGTAGAGATCCGCGTCCGCGATCGCCCGGTAGTCCCCGTCTCGTCGTCCTCCCGTGACCAGCCCGTGGCCGGGTCGTAGAGATCCGCGTCCGCGATCGCCCGGTAGTCCCCGTCTCGTCGTCCTCCCGTGACCAGCACTTTTCCGTTCTGCAGCAATGTCGCGGTTTTGAAATCGGCCGGTGTCCGCACGCTTCCCGTCGCGGCGAACGTCCCGCTGCTGGGATCGTAGAGCTCCGCCGTCGCCGTCGGGCCGGTAGGGAGTCCGCCCACAAACAGCACTCGTCCGTCAGCGAGCAGCGTCGCGGGGCAGAAGACGCGCGGCGTTGTCATGTTTCCGGTCGGCATGAACGTCCCGGTGACTGGATCGAACAACTGGGCGCTCGCTGTCGGAGTGCCCGGCGCACCCTTGCCACCCGCCACCAGCACCTTCCCATTCTTGAGCAGGGTCGCCGTGGCCGAATGGCGAACCGCCCCCAGACTTCCCGTGGCAGTGAATGTCCCGCTCGCTGGATCGAATAACTCCGCCACCAGCGGGAACGTCGTCGGACCAACTCCCCCAGCGACGAGCACCTTTCCGTTGTTGAGCAACGTCGCCGTGTGCAAGTCACGTGGCGTGGTCAGGCTCCCCGTCCGCGACATCGATAAGCTGGGGGTTCCAGGCGCGGTCGTGTCCTTTCCGCAACCGATGACGCTGCAGAGTGCCGCGGCGATGACCGAGAAGGTCAAAGCTGAGTGTCTGTGCATACGCTTGCTCCTGAGAGAGACCGTGACGCATCCGTCGTCTCATGCAACGTTCCAAGCCAAGCGTCAAGCCACCGACAAGCGGGCATCCCCTGCTTTCAGCAACAGATCCTTCTGCGCGGTCGCTGGTGGACTACACGACGATCCGAACGGCCGGAGGACGACGCGAAAGCCCGCTACTTCTTCGCGGGCGCCGTTGCGGGCGGCTGAACCAGCTTGAGATCGAACCTTCCTTTGCCTTCGACAAAGAACAAACAGTCCGCAGCCGGATCGCAGCTCGTCGTGTGCCGGTAGTTGCCGCCCGGTTGCAGGAAATACGATCCGGGGCCAAGCCGGAATTCCGGCTTGCCCTCCGGAGTCTGGATGAAAGTCCCGGACACGATCACGACCTTCATGTCGTACGTGTGGGTGTGGAGGGGCGCAGCGAATCCGGCCGGGAACTTGAAGAACGCCCCGAATGCGCCCTTCGCGTGATTGCCCCACAGATCCGCAACCTTGACTCCGGGGGCGCCGCTCGGGTCGAGATCCGTCCATTTCAGGTCGCCGGGAGGCATAACGACGAGCCGGCTTGCCGCTGTGTTCGCGGCGCTCTTGCCTTTCGCCTGTCCAAGCAGTACCGCCGGCGAAGCGAGCGCGATCAGCAACGTCAGGAAGTTTCCCACCCTCATCGAGTCCCCCTCGTTAGTGGCACACGGTCTTCGCGATTGGCCGACGGGCCTGAACCTATCGCCCCATGCCGCAGCTCGCCATTGCGCCCTTCACCGATAGCCATCGGGAAGCCTTCCCTCTATTATCTGCGGTCGTCTACGTCCAGCGCCGATACGCCAACCAGGAGGACGCCGTGCGGATTCCATGCGGGGTCGTGTTGCTATCCCTGATGACCGGTGCCGCGGTCGCTCAGCAGACCGACAAACCCGTGGTTCAAAACACGTCGCCCAGTCAGTTCCAGAAGAATCCGGCTCTCCCCGACTGCCTCACGCTAGCGGTGGAACGGGGTGACCCATCGAACGGGCCGTCGATCCTGCTGGTGAAGGGCACGAAAGGCTGTAGCGCGCCCTGGCACTTCCATTCGCCCAACGAACAACTGATGATGGTGAGCGGCACGGGCCGGGTGGAAATGAAAGGCGAACCCGCCGTGAACCTGCATTCTGGCGGGTTTGCGTATGCGCCCGTCAAACATGTGCACCAGTTCACCTGCGTCGGCGGACCGTGTTCGTTCTTCCTGCATTCGGATGGACCGTTCGATGTCCATTACGTGGATCAGAACGGCAGCGAGATTCCAGCCGAGCGGGCGCTGCACAGGCAGCACAAGGCGAGTTAGAGAGGCTCGCTGCAACCACAGCGCAGTACGACAACGCGCACGAGCGCGTGGCGTTTCCCGTATGGAAGCTGCGATCGCCGTGAAACCTAGAGTCCCAAGCCACACTCCATTTTGCCGGAAGGCGCGCGGGACCGTGCCTCCTTGACGATACTGTGCGGAGACCAGTGGATCCCGACGCTCAGAGCAGCGCGGTGGTAGGGGTCCGCCCCCACCTGCCGACGCAATTCGCTGAGCTCAGCTTGAAACCCGATTCCTGAACGGAACTCGAAGATGGCGCCGAGGCCGACAGAACCCCATGACGGCTGCCAGGACGTGTTCCCAGGTTGCTCGACCCGTTCGAAGCTCCACAGCGGCACAGCGTAGACCTCGATCAGTTTCTTCCGGTTCGCGCATGCCATTAGAGGAATGGCAGCAGCAAGGGGAAAGTAGAGGCGCTTCACACCGCGCCAGTTCGAGCGATTAACACCCAACGCAAAAGAAGTGAAGAGGGTCACTTCGATTCCGAAGGCGCGCCCGCCAGGGTGCGCGTCTCCGCCAAACTCCGTGACCGTGCCGCTCACGTTGACGACGGGTAGTCGCAGACTGTCGGCGGTTATGTGACCGAGAGCGGCGATTCCCGCCAATGCGATAGTGGGAGCACCCGAATCGTCGACACCGGCATCGAAGGCGGCTCCGAAGCCGCGCATCACCGGATGGTAAACCACCGGCAAGCCCAAGGTCTGCGCACCGAGAGCCCCGGCCAAGACCGACAACAGCATCGCAACATGAACTGGCGCAAGGCGGCGTCGCATGGTGGCATCCTCGACATTCGCGTTCATGGTTGAACGGGACCGACCAGCGGAAACGGATTTCCAACCCCTTCCCAACAGTATCCGCGCGAATCGGTCGCGATCCCGCATGCCTCACCACTCGTCGGACTAAAGAATCCGTACCCGATATAGAAGACTGTTGGAAGCGACACGACTCCGAGCGAGCGGAATGTGAGCCCACCGCTCACGGGCGTGGGACTGGTCACACCCGCGCCCCAGCAGTACGCCTGCCCTGCCGGCGTTAAGCCGCACGTCGTGTGCGCCGCGTCCAGCGCCGCGAACCGCTGGTCGCTCGCGACCGGCGCGGGAGCGGGATGCGGCATGGTGTCCTGCGAGCCGAGGCCGAGCTCTCCGCCCTCGTTGCGACCCCAACACCACACCTGCCCTGCGCTTGTCAGCCCGCACGTGTGGTCCGCTCCCGCCGTGACTGCCGTGAAGCCGGGCGCCCCCCGCACCGGCGCCGGTTTGGGATGCGCGATCGTGGAGCTGTCGCCGAGCTGCCCCCAGGTGTTATCGCCCCAGCAGTACGCCGTCCCGTTCGTCGTCAGGGCGCACGTGTGCATGCCGCCGGCACTGATCGCGGCGAACGACAGTCCACCCGCCACGGCCACGGGTACCGCACTGCAGGGATAGTCGTGCCCGATCTCGCCGTTATTACAGGATGGGAGCGTCGCGTCGCTGCCCAGCTGGCCGGCATCGTTTGCACCCCAGCACCAGGCGGCACCGTCCGCCGCGACTCCGCAGATGTGCTCGTTGTCGCTGTTGGCGGCGTTGCGTTTCCCCGCGCTAAGCGAGCGGAATGTCAGTCCGCCCGCAATGAGCACCGGATCTCTGCTAAAGTGGGAACGGCCGTCGCCGAGGTAGCCGGCACCCCAGCAGAAGCCGCGAAGGTCGGTTGTGATCCCGCACGCGGCTGCACTCCCGGCGGCGATCGCGCTGAACGTCAGCCCACCCGCAAGCGGGCGCGGCTGATACAACGTAAGGGCGGTGTCGGGCGAGTTGATATCGAGACCCCAGCAGTAGGCCGCGCCTCCGCTGGTGAGCGCGCACCGGCCGCCGGCCCCCATGCGATCGAGCGGAATACGCGCAGAACCGACACGCACCAGCGCCGCGGCCTGCATGCCTCCCGCCTCGGCGATCACGAACGTCGTTCCGGGACCCACCGCGCGGACCAGCCCGCCGCTGACGGTCACGATGCTCGGATTGGACGACGTCCAGGTGAACGACGCGTCGACTTCCCACTCGCGGCAGAAGTCGATATCACACTGTTGGGTCGTCGCGCTGGCGGTCAGCTGTACGGTGTCGCCCACGACAAGAACCCAACCGGACGGTCTCACGTATACGGCGGAGATCCCCGTTCCGCTCCCCGGCCCAGTGAGGTTGGGCCCGAACGAGAGATTGCATCCTGCCAGCGCGAATACCGCGAGCGCACCGAACGTCCCTGTGGGCAAACGCATGCGAGTAGCTTCGGCACGGCCCCTCAAGCGTCGATCAAGCGGCCTGAGTCAGGTCGTTTGACTTTCCGACTTGGGGCCCGGAGTTTCGAACGGAATCCCATGCCCACCTTCTTTGAGCGGGTCCGCGCCGCTCTCGCACCGGAGGGCTACCAGGTCGAGGGGGATCACGAGCTGGGAAGCGGAGGCATGGGCATGGTCGTGCGGGCTTGGCAGGTCGGCCTGCATCGATTGGTCGCCGTCAAAGTCATCCGCCCCGAGATGCACACCGCCGTGGCCGTCGCGCGATTCCAGCGCGAAGCCCAGACGCTCGCCAAGCTCCGCAACCCCCACATCGTGCTGGTCATCGCCAGCGCCGAAACCAAGGACGGACTGCCCTATTACGTGATGGAGCACCTGCAGGGGCAGACGCTGGCTGACCGTCTCCGCACAGGTCCGCTTCCGCCGGAGCAGGCGCTGACACTCGGGCGGCACCTGCTCGATGCACTCGCGCACGCGCACGCACACGATGTCATCCATCGCGACGTGAAGCCGTCCAACGTGTTTTGGGACGGCGAGAACGCCGTCCTCGTGGATTTCGGCATTGCCAAGCGGCTCTCGAGTGACGGGAAGAGCCCCGACACGCCGTATACCGAACCGGGCTGGGTCCCCGGGACGCCGGACTACATGGCGCCGGAACAACGCGCGCACGGCGAAGCTACACGCGCGAGCGATCAATATGCGGCCGCGCTGGTGATCTTCGAGGCCTTCGCCGGCCGCCACTGGGTCGATGCGTTGCAATCGAAGGCCAGCGTGTGGCGCGGTGTGCCGTTCTTCCGACGCTCGGTCGTCGCGCGGGCGCTCCATTACAATCCCGAGAAGCGGTGGCCGAGCGTCGCGACGTTCCGGCACAAGTTGCGCGCGATCTGGCCCTGGAAGCAACTTCTCGCGGGCGCGATCGCCGCGGTCATGGCCGCGGCATTCTGGCCCTCGACCCATGGGCTGGAGCTGCGGATAGCCACGCTCGCGGACGCGTGCTCCGGAGTGCGTGCCGGCACACGCGCGGCGACCGCCCTGGTGCGCGAGCTCCAGGGCAACCCCGACTTCTTCACCAAAGCAGCCGGCTGGTCATGGCCTGATCGCGGTCCGACCATGCGGGCGGGCGTCGCGGCGTGCGTGCACAACGATTCGATCGGGGCGAGCGTCGCGCTGTCGTTCCCCACGGGAGTCGCCAGCTCAACGATCGTTGCGCGCGACGACACAGCGCACATCGATCGCGTCGCCGTCACTCTCGCGGTCGGGATCATGCGGGAGATCTGGAATCGGGAGACTCGGCTCGATTCGTTGCTCCCGGTTGGGGCGTTGCCGCGCAGCGCGCGCGGGGTAGCGGGTTGGCTCGCGGCGGAGCGGCTGTTCGCGCAGGCTCGCTGGGGAGAAGCCGACAATGCGTACCGAGCCGCCGCGGACGTCGACTCGACCTGTTGGCTCTGCGGGTGGCGCCTTGCCCAGGTCGACAAATGGGTCGGGCGCCCGTTCGACACCACGCGCTATGCCGGCGTCTTGAATCATCTCGCCGCTTTTCCATCCGCCTATCAGACCGTGATCCGCGCGGCGCGCGAACCGCTGCGCATGTCGCTCGACTCGTTGCGCGCTGTCGCGCGTCGACGCCCGGCGTTCCTGGCGGCGCGTTTCATGTACGCCGATGAGATGTACCACCGCGGCCCGTTGATCGGGTTTTCGCTGCGCGACGCGATCGAGGCATTGCAGGAAGTCCTCAACGTTCGACCGGATTTCCTGCCGGCGGTCGAGCACCTGGCCTGGGCGACGACGGCCGCGGGAAAGGAGCGCGAAGCGCGCGGATACCTCCGCCGGCTTATGGAGTCGGGTACGCCCCACGACCCCTACAGCGGTCAGCTTCGGGCGCTGCTCACCCTCGGCGTCACCTGCCGGTTCGAGTCGGACTCGGTGTGCAATGACGCGATCGCCACGGCGGTCGCGGGCGCGGATCCGATCAAATATCCCGACCTCGCGGCCGCTCCCCGCTACATGATGACGTTCGACGCGCCACGGGCGGCAATCACGTTGGGCGGGCGGTTTGCCGCGCGGACCGACGCACCGGCGCTTGTCGAGTCCGGGCTCGTCGCCGAGGTCTCCGGCTACCTGGCTCTCGGAATGCCCGATTCCGCGCGGGCAACGGCCAATCTCCTCCACGGACTGGGTCGCCCTGAGTTGAACGTGCTTCCAGCCGAGCTCGATGGTGCACTCGTGCTGCTGGACCCACAGCCCCGCGAAGCGGCAGCGCGGTGGGCCGGCATCAACCGAGAGCTTGCTACGCACACGCGCTCTGCAGCCAGCACCGCGGAGACTCGCCGCCGCGCGGCGTGGATGCTGCTGCTGCTCGCTCGCCGGAGCGGCTCGCTCCAGGACTCCATGCGCTATATCCGACTGATCGAGGGAGAAGCCGGCCGCCGGCCACTCGGGACGCTGCTCGACGCGGACCGCATCGCACGCCAAGGTCACATCGCAGAGGCGCTGCGACTGACCGATGTCTTGACTCCTCTGCAAGCGGACAGCCTTGGCGAACCCGTGTCGGTCGATCCGTTCTTCCGGAGCGTGCTCCATTTGCTGCGCGCCGATTGGTACGACCGCGTGCAGGATCGCGACGCCGTCCTGCAAGAGCTGCAGTGGTCCGACAACAACGACGACCTCCGGCCAAATGGGCCGCCCCAGGTCGCCGACATCGACTGGGGGCTTCACACCCTCGCGCGCTGGCGCCAGGCGCGTGTGCTCGATGCCAAACTGGATCCGGGACGCTGCGAGGCATATCGGGCGGTGACGAGGGCATGGGCGAGCGGTGAGCCGCCGTATCGGGCGCGAGCCGATAGCGCGGCGCGCCGAGTGGCTGCCCTTTCCTGCCCTGTCACATCATGATCTTTTGCCAGACGCTCGGTCCGCCCGTCGTCCGCCTCGATGACGGCAGCGCGCCGGCAAGTCTGCAATGGCGCAAAAACCTCGCACTGCTCGTCTATCTCGCTCGTTCGCCCAAGCGCGCTCGGCGCCGGGATCATCTCCTGGGACTCCTCTGGGGAGATCAGCCGCAGGAGAAAGCCCGTGCCTCGCTCAATCAGGCGCTGCTCACGCTCCGGAGCTATGTCGGGCCGGCTTTGGAGTCGGACAAGGCCGAAGTGCGCCTCACCGACGGCGCCGTCACGTTGGATGTGGAACAGCTCGACGCCCTCGCGGCGTCCGGCGATCACGCCCAGGCCGCGCGGCTCGTCGTCGGCCTTTTTCTCGAAGGCTTTGTCATCGACGGGGCCTCGCAGTTCGAGGACTGGATGACCGCGGAGCAGGCCTACTGGCTGCGGCGCTCGGTCGACGTCCTCTTGCGCGTCGGGGCTGCGGCGCTCGCGGCCGGTGATGTGCGCAGCGCGCAGGATGCCGCGCGCCGCGTCGTGCAGCTCGACCCATACTCGGACCTCGGCGTGCAAGCGCTCATGCGAGCACATGCCCTGGCGGGAGATCCCGGGAGCGCCCGCGCCGAGTTCACGAGCTTCGCCGCCAGGCTCACGCGAGATGTGGGCGGAGCGCCTGGCCCCGAGACCCGCGCGTTGGCAGACCGCCTGCCCGCGCCGTCCTCTCCGCCTGGCCCCCGGTCCGCAGCGAGCGCGCGTGAGCCTCTGGTAGGCAGGGCGATGGAGTTGGCGCGCATCATGACGCTGTGGGAACGCTGCCGGGCCGATGGCGGTCACGTCGCCATTGTCTTCCTGGAGGGAGACGGCGGCACCGGAAAGAGCCGTCTCGTCGAAGAGGTCGCGGCCCGCGCGACTCTGGACGGTGCGATCGTGGCCGCGGCGCGCGCCGTCGAGGCCGACCAGGCGGACGCCTGGTCTGGCGTGCTGACCATCGCTCGTGCCGGGCTCCTCGGCGCACCGGGAATCGCCGCTGTGGCGCCCGATGCACTGCGTCAGGTTCGAGGTGAGACGCCGCTGACATCCCCGCGGTCGTTCTCCGACGTCCTGCGCGCCGTCGCGGAGGAGCACCCTGTTCTGATCGTAATCGACGACGCGCACTGGGTCGATCGTGAATCCGTACTCGCGCTGGGGGCGGCGGCTCGCGATCTCGGAAGCGCACCCGTGCTGCTGCTCGTGGCCGTCAATCGCTCCGCACCGCGCGCCGAGCTCGACGACATGCGCTCCCGGTTGGGGCGCGACGTGCAAGGCATGGCGATCGCGCTGGGTCCGCTCGCGGTTGACGATGTGCGTGCCCTCGCACGCTCGTCGGCCCCGACGTTGGATGACGTGCAACTCGAGCGACTGACGCGGCGCATCGTCGCTGACTCGGCGGCCATTCCGTTGCTCGCCGTCGAGCTGCTGCGCGCGGTGGCGGCAGGTCTCGATCTCCGGCTCATGCAGAAGGCGTGGCCGGAGCCATTGCGAACGCTCGAGCAAACGCTGCCCGGCGATCTCCCGGATGCGGTCACGGCGGCGATTCGCGTGAACTTCAACCGGCTGTCGAAGGCCGCCCAACAGGTGCTCAAGGTCGCCGCGGTTGTCGGCGGCAGGGTGTCGGTGGCGGTCCTGGCGCGGGGGTCCGGCCAGGACGGTGCCGCGCTCGCGGCCGCACTCGATGAGCTCGAATGGCAGCGCTGGCTGGCGGCCGAGACCCGCGGCTACTCCTTTGTAGCTCGCATCGTCCGCGACGTCGTCTATCAAGACATGGTTCTTCCCGGCGAGCGCGAGCGGATTCTAAAGCTCGCCGGCACTTGATGCTGGCTTGACCCTTGCCCGCTACGCTCCCGCCGGATTCAACGGGAGCGAAGCAATGGTCACGGCACTCAGTATCCTCCTTCTGCAACTCACCGCACCAATCGCGCCCCGTATCCCGGCTGGTTCCGTCGTCCGCATGACGGTTGCCAGTGGGCCACGGCTCAGCGGCCGTTACCTCGGAACGACTGGCGATTCCATCATCCTGAAGACGCGCGCTGGATACGTGCGTGTCGGCGCGTTTCGCGTGGATTCGTTATGGACGCAGCAGCGCGACATTCTCGGGCCGACGCTCCGTAGTGCGTGGATGGGGGCGGTCATGGGGACCGCGATACAGCTCATTCGTGGGCTGCGCGTATCCTGCCATCGGGCCAGCGGCTTCTTGTCTCCGCCTGCCTGCCGTACCACGTTTGGCTCGGTCGGCAAGGCCGCCGCTGCTGGAGCCGTCATAGCCGGTGCGACCGGCGCCACACTCAGATTCGCTTTTCCGGTTTGGAGACTGCGTTTCCCCTGAGGCCGCTTCACGATCGCTTGACCCGCCTAACGCACCTTACGCGCGTCCCCTCACTGGAGTCGCACATGCGTCGCCTCGGGTTGCTCATCACGATTCTTCTTGCCGCGCCAGTCCCCGCGCTCGCTGCTCAGGACAGTTCGACCGCCGTCGGCCAGCGGGTCCGCATCAAAACGACCACCACGTCGCAGTGGCTCGTCGGCACGTTGGCGGGAGCCGACGAGGATTCCTTGCGGCTTTGGCTCCAAGGCCAAGATGGCGCACGGCCCGTCGCCGTGGCGCGTTCAGCTGTGATGAGATTCCAGGTAAGCCGTGGCGAGCACTCGAACGCGGGCCGGGACGCCGTCGTCGGCGGGGCGATCTTCGGAACGTTGGGTCTCATCGCAGGTCTGGGATGCGAGAGCGAGCAGAACAGCTGGTTCACGTGCAGCGGATCTGATGTGGCAAACCTTACGGTTCTCGCCGCTGCCGAGGGCGCTGGGATCGGTGCCCTGATCGGGGCGTTCAGCCATAGTGAGCGGTGGCAAAACGAGCCGCTGACTCGTTCCCGCGTTGCCGTGGCTCCTTACGGCACGGGCGTTAGGGTCTCGATTGCATTCTAGACCGAACACAACAAGGCGCGGCAGGTGACGATCCACCCACCGCGCCTTGATGCCGTCCCCATTACTTGATCGCGACTTCTCTCAAGGTCCGGAGCCAACCGCTGAGGCGATCGCGGACCGCGACCGGCATATACCGTGAGCCCAGCAGCCCCTCGAGCCGCACGACACGTACTGCCATCTCGGCCTTGTGGCCCGCTTTGCCGTCTAACCAGGCGGCGTAGTAGAGCGCAAGGGCTTCCACCTCGAGATCACCCACCAGCCCTGCCTCATTCGCGAGTTGATCCAACGCAACGGCCCCGCCGACCAAGTTGCCATTGTAGAAGTGTGCGCTCGCCAGCTTCCAACTCGTCCCGCTGGGCAGGTGCCCCTCGCGGCGAGCAATGTCGGCGGCGCGGGCGTACTCGCGTGCCGCTGCGTCGTAGCGAAGGCGACGGCTCAACTCATCGCCGCGGCCAATATACAGCTGCACCTCGGGACTGAGTTCACCGGCCGACGCCTGAATGCTGGTGAGAACGGCCGGATTGTCCGACTGGGCGCTTGATTGTGTGGCGGACAGACTCGGTGCGACGAGAAACGTGGCGAGTGCAAGAAGGTACGTAGCCGTCTTCATAACCCTCCCCGGTTGCATGGGTGACGACGGCATTTGGCTTTTAGGACGTGCGAAGCCTTGGAAAGGTTGCTCAGATAGCCGGCGACCGCTCCCCTTTCTCACCGCGGCTGGCATGTGTACATTGGTATTACCTAGTAATATCGAGTATGCCATGCCATACGCCCGGATTGCCATCACCCTGCCCAAAGACCTCGTGGCCGCGGCCGACCGCCGCGCCCGGGAGATCGACCGCTCGCGCAGTCGCGTGATCGCCGCAGCCCTGCGCGCCTACCTCGATTCCCCCCCTCCCCCGGCGCAGGTCCGCGAACCGGTTCGCCCGGCATACGGATCCGATGCGATTGGTTCCGCCCGCCGCGCCCAGCTCGAGCGTGACCTCGCCCGCACACCCGCCCAGCGCCTGGCAGCCGCCGAGCAGCTCGCGCGTTTGGCACGGGGCGCTCGCCCTCGCGCCCGTCGCCCACGGCGGCAAATCATCGGGTTCGATTCCTACGAGGATTTCTACGAGTGGAAAAAGCGCGATCGATAACCACAGTCTGCGCCGCCTTGAATCGCGGTAACGCGAAATATCTCGTGATCGGCGGCGTGGCCTGCATTCTCCACGGCTACGCGCGCGCGACGGACGATATCGACATCCTGATTGAGCGGACCGAAGCGAACGCCGCCCGCGTGCTGCAATCGCTGGCCCGAGTCGGGTACGGATTCGCGGGTGTGTGGTCGCCGGCTGAGCTGCTGAAGAAGCCGGTGACTATCATCGGAGACGATCCCCG
>WNGL01017375.1_pt1 | contig 11983 bp, 10 predicted proteins | sample 5400591 | NCBI WGS metagenome assembly WNGL01 (sample SAMN13153377, study PRJNA577476) | soil metagenome | isolation source: 80 cm soil or saprolite under Garry oak tree replicate 1 | place: USA:California | collected 2016-06-15
TCCGGCAATGACGTCGCTCGGGAAATGCGCGTGAACGGCGACCCGGCTCACGGCAATCACGCCGTCAAAGATCCACATCGGCACGCGCGCGCGGGGCCAAATCGCGCCGATCGCAAACGCGGCCGCGAAGGCCGCGGTGCTGTGACCTGAAGGCAAGGCGGCATAATCCGGTCGCCAGGAAAATGGAACGTAATGAAACGGTCCCCAGTCCGACGGCCGAACCCGCCCGATCAGGCGCTTCACGATCGAGACCATCAGGCCCGGAATGCCGATGGCCAGGAACACGAACTCGAGCCGCACCACCAGCGAGAGGATCACGAGATTGGCGCCGCGCCCGAGCGCGGGCCTGGCCAAGGCTGCCGCCGCTATGACGAGGAGCCCAGCGGGCCACAGAAACCATCCGGATTTGCCGAAATTCGTGATCCGCTCGAAGACCTGGACGACCCAAGCCGGAAAATTTCGCTGCTGAGCAATGGCCCAGGCGTCGAAGAGCGCCATCGCGCCGCCGATGACGGCGATTGCGCCGAGGCCGACGAGCGCCAGAAAACTCCATCGCGGACCGGCGCGGCCCCCTGCCCCGTCCGCCCGCGCAAACGGCGGTCGCACGATGAGGGCGAGCCAGGCGCCGAGATGCGCCAGCATCCGGCCCATCACCGGGCCTCCCGGAGCCGCCGTGCGCTCGACTCGATCTCGCATCATGCTCATGAGGCGCCTTCCGAGCGATAGACCGCGATCGAAACGGAATGGCCGGAGCTGTGGTTGATGCCCTCGATCCGCGGACCCGGCGCATACCGCAATCCGATGGCCTCGGCCCGCTGCACGAAGGCGCGCTCGTGGCGCGACTCGACGAAGGCAAAGCGGCAATCGCCCTCGAGCAGAAAGTCGGCGGCCCCCTGGCCGTTGGTAAGGCGCGTCGAAGTGCCGAACAGGAACACCAAGCTCGGCTCATGATAGCCCGCGGATGCAAACAACGGACGCTCGCAGTCGGGATGAATATTGTAGGCAAGCAGCGCGCTCGGAAACAGCGGGCGCAGCAGCGGCACGATCGCGCCCGGGACCGCGATCCACAGCATGATGGCGGCGACGGCGGCACGCAGCAGCGAGCGCTCCGCGCCGTCGGCCTCGTAGAACCGCCAGGCCAGAAATCCGAAGATCATCGCCGCGGCGGAAAAAGGCCAGGCCAGCAGCCCGAGCTGCCGCCGCAGGACAATGAGTCCGATGACGGCGGCGATCGGCAGCACCACGGTCACCGCCGGCCATAGGATATTGGCGCGCACCAGGCGCCGGTCGTGCGAGAGACCGTCTTCCGCCATGACCCGCGCAATCAGGATGGCGATCGCGGGGTAGAGCGGCAGCACGTAGTGCGGCAGCTTGGTCGGCACCAGCTCGAACAGCAGCCATGCCGGCACCAGCCAGGCCAACAGGAATTGCGTTGCCGGGTCGCGATGCTGTTGCCACACCCGAGGCGCGGCAACCGCGGCGAGCGGCGCCGCGGGCCAGAACGTCGCCCAGAACGTCGCGAGGTAATATCCGGGCGGTCCGCCATGCGATTCCTGCGCGCCGACCAGCTTGCTCAGCAGGTCGTTGCCGATCGACTCGACGAAGAAGCTCGCCCCGGTCCGCCGGAGAATGGCGAGGAACCACGGCAGCACGAGCAGCAGCAGCCAAAGGGCTCCGGCGGCCGGGCGCAGGCGTGCGAGCCAGCGCCCGGAGCGGTCGCGCACCACGAGCGTCGCCACCGCGAGCGCGACCACCATGAGGATCACCGGCCCCTTCAACAACACGCCGCCGGCAAGGGCCGTCCAGAAAATTGCCGGAACGAGCCAGTTCGAGGGCTCCGGCGTTTGCTTGGGCGCGGCGAGATAGGCCCGCGCCAGCGCGCCGAGCGCCGCCACGATCGTGAGCAGCAGCATCGCATCGGTTTTGGCGAGCCGCGCTTCGACCCCGAGCAGCAGCGAGCACGCCAGCATCAGGGCGGAAAGGTAGGCGGTGCGCCGCGAGCCGAAAGCGAGCGCGGCCCAATACGTCAGCAGGACGGCGCCGATCGCGCCGACCAGGGACGGCAACCGATAGAGCCAGATCGTAGTGCGCGGGTCCGACGCGCCCAGTCCCTCCGCTGCCCGGACTGCCGCCGCCTGCAGCCAATAGATGCCGACCGGTTTCTTGTAGCGAACCTCTTCTTGAAAACGGATGTCGACATAATCTCCGCTCTCGATCATCTGCTTGGTCGCTTGAACGAACCGTGCCTCGTCGCGATCGACCGGAGGGATGTTGAAGAATCCCGGCAGATAGCTCACCAGGCAGACCGCGACCAGAAATGCGAGCGCGCGCGCATGGGACGCCGCGAGAAAATCGAGCAGCACGCCCAGCCCGGGAACCAGGGCCCGATAATGTTCTTCGATGGTCGTGGTCATCTTCCCGCGTCCAAAACCGACCATAGAGAAAACGGGCTGCCGCGAAAAGCTAGCGCGATACTTGAGCCCGCACGGGAAGTTCAGCGGAAAAGGTGTCGAGGTCGTGACGGCTCTGCCGGGCGCGCCCGCGTTGGGGTTATTGCAGCCGGAAGCGCACCGGAACGATGAACGACATCGGCCGGCCGGTCGGCGGCGCCGGAAACGGCGAGGCGCGATGGACCATCTCCCGGACCTCCTGGTCGAGGCTTGCGACGCCGCTGCCGCGCACCAGCGCGACCGAGGTCACGCGGCCGGCGCCGTCGAGGCTGAAGGAGACGCTGGCCACCCCCTGGTCGCCGCGGCCGCGGGCATCGGCCGGGAAGCGCTTGTAGCGGGCAAGATGCGCGGCGACGAGCCCGCGGTAATTGGTGTCCGCGTCGGAGCGGCCGCGTCCGACGCCATTGGCCGACGCTGCGGGGGCGCCGGCGGTCGCCGGCAGCATGGCTTGGCGCTGCCGCACCGGATGCTGCGGCTTGGGCTGGCGAGCCGGCGCCGGCGCGGCGCGCCTGGGCGCAGGCGCCGGGAGCGGCGGAACGAGATCCCTTGCCGACGGGACCGCGAGCACCGGCGGCACCGTCGCCACGGGCAGCGCGGCCGTTGGCGGCGGCTCGGCAGTGGACACCACGAGCGGAGCTTCCTCCGGCGGCGGCTCGGGCTCGACTTGCTGCGCGGCTTCCTGCTGGGGCTCCGGTTGTGCCGCCGGCTCCTCGGCAAGGATCGGAGCCTGGGCCGGCTCTTGCTCGGATTTTGCGGTCTCCTGTGTATGCCCCGCCGGCATGTCGGTGCCGAGCACCAGCTCGACCGAGATCGATTCAACCCCGACGCTCGCCAGCGGCGGCGGCTCGCGGTTGAGCATCCAATAAACCCCCGCATGGGCAGCGAGCGAGCTTAGCAGCAGAGCGAGCATCCAGGCGCCGCGGTCCGGTTTCAGGAGCACCGGCGCGGGACGTTCGCCGGGTGCAAGCCGGACCTGCACGCCGGGCTCGCCCTCCTGGCGATGGCGTTTGACGAAGGGGACGACGTTCGTGAGATCCGCGCCCGCCCACGCCCGGTTCGCGAGCTCCCGGCTCGCCTCGATCACACCTGCCGGCGCGGCGACGCTGGGAGAAGTGCCATCGGCGGACGCGGGGTTGAGGCTCATGCTCGGCTCTCCGCCGCCTTTCGGCGCGGACCAAAGCTGAGAACCGTTGGAATCGACAGCAAGCTGAAGGCTGCACCCAACAGGAAGATCGCGCGCGGGTGTCCCTGGTCCATGAGCCAGCCGAACAGCAGCGGCGATACGATGCCGCCGAGATTGAACCCCGTGGTCACGAAACCGAACACTTTGCCGAACGACCCGGGCGGAGCCAGGGAACGCACGATCATATCGCGTGACGGCATGATCAGTCCCGAAAATAATCCGCCGATGGCCATCGACGCGATCAACAATGCCGTGCCGAGCGAGACCAGGCCGACCGCAAGCGTCGTGAGTGCGACCACGATCAGCCCGGCGACCGCGACGACCTCGTGGCGCTGGGTGCGGCTCGCCAGCAGGCCGCCCAGGAGCAGCAAATAGGCCGCCAAGGCCGTGTTGGCGATCGACAGCGGCGTGCCGTAGAGCGCGCCCAAGGCCACGACCGAATAATTCTGCATTCCCCCGGCGGCGATCGCCAGCATCACGAAGAAGGCGAGATTGCGCAGGAGCGGCGGCGAGAACAGGAGCTTCCAACCTTCGCCGTTCGCCGCCTCCTCGGCCGGCCGGGTGCGTTCCCACGCAATCGGCCCGCCCAAGGCGTCGCGCTGGAGCACCATCACGGCCGCAGCCAAGACCCCGAGCAGCGCCGCCGCCATGAACGCGCCGCGCCACCCGACGATGGCTTGCAGCACCAGCAAGGCCGGCGGCGCCACCGCGGACCCGAGCATCCCCGCAAAGGTGTGGAACGAAAACGCCTGCCCCATCCGCTGCGGCGAAACGTGGCGCGAGAGGATCGAGTAATCGGCCGGGTGGTAGACGGTGTTGCCGAGGCCGGCGACCGCGAACATCGCCACCAGGAACCAGAACGAGGAGACCAGCGCGGCGAGCGCAAACGCGCCCGCGCCCAGCAAGAGCCCGGCGACCAACACGGCGGGCGCCCCGATCCGGTCGGTCAGGAATCCGGCCGACGTCTGCAGCCCGGCCGAGACCACGTTGAAGGCGGCAAGCGCCAGCCCGAGCTCGATATAGCTCACGCCGTACTCGGCCCGCACGAAGGGAAACAGCGGCGGCAGCAGGAGGATGTAGAAATGGCTGACGAAATGCGCCGCGCTCACGAGCCCCATGACGCGTGTGTCGCGGGCGTGCTTGGTTTGCGTTCGGAGCTCCAGCGCCTGGGCCATCGCGGCAGGCTTATCATGGCAAAAAGACCCTGACACCGCCGCGCTCCGGCAAGGCTGCCCCGCGCGAGCGACCGGCCCGCTCCGCGGTCCGTCCCGATGGTCGCCGTCGCGCTTCGCAACGCGCGAAGAATGAACTGCCCGCCTTTCCGCGTGCCGACGCTTGCGCCGTTGAAAAATCAAAAGGCTGAAATCGCTGGCTTTTTGCTCCTCCATCTCGCAAAAATGCTATTGTCAGTTGTGGCACCGTGCAAATTCACAATCTGCATTCCACTATCCGGTTCTCCGTGAGGGCCGCGAGCTGTTCTCCGCGGGCCCGCCATGGACGGTTTCGATTCCGTGCCGCGCGTGATCGGCCGTCGCCGGCCGAGGCTGCGGCACAACTGCCCTGCGACAAAACGAGCCAGAGCAGCCATGAACAAGTGTGATTAGGTAGGGGTCACTCGCTGGGCGGGCCCCCCGTTCCCCCCAACGCCGCCCAGCAAAAAAGCCCCGGTCGGGTCCCCCGGCCGGGGCTTTGTCTCGACCAGTCACCGGCCTGCAAAGCGCCGCCCGATGGCCGCACTTTCGCGTCAGCTCGAAGCACGCCGAAGCAGGACCGATGGTGAAGCATCGGCCCATTGGACCGCCTGAATCCGACCGGATAAGGTGCCCGAAATCGACCGAGCCGGAACGAAAGCTCGGCATTCCGGAGGAGCCGCCATTGTCCACTCGGGTCTGGGAAAATTCCTATCCGCCCGGCGTGCGCTGGGACGCCCCCCTGCCCCCGCCCGTGCCGGTGGAAAGCCTGCTCGACAGCGCCGCGGAAAAATGGCCGGAACGGGTCGCGCTCGATTTCTACGACCGTACTTTCACGTTTCGCGAGCTGCGGGGCCTCGCCGCGTGCGCCGCCAAGGGCCTGCAGGCGCTCGGCGTGGGCCCCGGCGTCCACGTCGGGCTGCACCTGCCCAACACGCCGCATTTCATCGTCGCGTTCTTCGCCGTGCTCATGGCCGGCGGCCGTGTGGTCAACTTCAGCCCGCTCGCCGCGCCGCGCGAGCTGAAATATCAGATCACCGATGCCGAAGTGCAGGTGATGGTGACGCTCGGGTTGCCGATGCTCTATCCGCAGATCGCGGCGCTCAAGGGTACGGCGAAATTCGAGACCCTGGTGGTGTGCGCGATCGGGGATTTCCTGCCGGAGCCGATTGCGCGCGTGTTCGGGCCGGCGGCCGAGCGCGCGGCAGGCGCGGGACGGGAAATCGATTTTGCGGCGCTGATCGCCAATGACGGCAAGTTCCGGTCCCACCCGCATGGGCCGCTCGAGGACGAGATCGCGACCCTGCAATACACCGGCGGAACGACCGGAGAGCCCAAAGGCGCCATGCTGACCCACGCCAATTTCTGCGCGGTGGTGAACGCGTATCGTCACTGGATCGGCGCCGATGAAGAGCCGGAAAAGACGCTCGCGGTGCTGCCGCTCTATCACATCTTCGGACTGTCCTTCATCATGCTGCTCTCCGTCGCCCAGGGCTCGCAAGCGGTGCTGCACATCCGCTTCGACCCGGACCGGGTGCTCGCCGACATCGGGCGCAAGAAGATCACGTCGTTTCCGGCGGTGCCGACGATGTACACGGCGCTCGTCAACCATCCCAAGATCAACGAGGTCGACTTCTCCTCGCTCAAGCTGTGCGCATCCGGCGGCGCGCCGCTGCCGCTGGAAGTGCTGCAGCAGTTCCGGCAGCTCACCGGGCTCACGCCGCGCGAAGGCTATGGCCTCACCGAGACCGCGCCGCTCGGCACCCTGCAGGTGATCGACGGGGCGGGCCGGCCCGGCACCGTCGGGCTGCCGGCGCCGCACACCGTCATCGAGGTGGTCGATCTCGAGACCGGCATGAAGGTGCTGCCGACCGGCGAGAAGGGCGAAATCTGCTTTCGCGGCCCGCAGGTGATGAAAGGCTATTGGAACAAGCCGGAAGCGACCGAGGAGGCGTTTCGCGGCGGCCGCTTCCACACCGGCGATATCGGCTGCATGGACGCCGACGGCTTCGTGACGCTGGTCGACCGCAAGAAGGACATGATCCTGTCCGGCGGCTACAACGTATTCCCGCGCAATATCGAAGAGGCGATCTATGAGCACCCGGCGGTCGCCGAGGTGACCGTGATCGGCATACCCGACGCCTATCGCGGGCAATCCGCCAAGGCGTTCATCGTGCTGAAATCCGGGCAGCCTGCATTCGGCATCGAGGAGCTCAAGACGTTCCTGGCCGACAAGCTCGCGAAATACGAAATGCCGACCGAGATGGAGATCCGCGCCGCGTTGCCGAAAACGCCGGTCGGCAAGCTCTCGAAGAAGGAGCTCGTGGCCGAGGAGTTGGCGAAGCGCCCGGCTGCAGGAGGCGCGGGAGCCCGCGACGTGGCCTGAGGGCGGGTGCCGCGTCACTCTGCGCCGTCTCCCTTCGAGGCTGGCCCGCCATAAGGGGAGAGCGGGTTGCTTGATGGTGCCTTTGGACCACGCCTCAGGGTGACGGCGCAAAGGGGACGGAACGCTCCTGAACCTGTGCGCCGACTACCTTTATACCTCCATTTACCCCAGAACTGCCGCCTTTACTGATTACACAGGCATTCTGTGGTAAGGTGCCTGTTCAGGGGGACGGGACCGAAAGGGCGGTTCCGCCATGTGGATGCGTTTGTGTACGAGTGCGGCTGCGGCGGCCGCGGTGTTCGGCGCGTGCTTGCAGGCGCAAGCTGCCGACATATCGACCCGTGTTCCGGCCAAGGCACCGGCCTACGCGCCCTATGCGCCGGTGCCGTATTTCAATTGGAGCGGGCTCTATTTCGGCATCAATGGCGGGGGCGGGTGGGGCAGTTCGAGCCACACTGACAGCCAACTCGGCAATACGACCGGAAATTTCGGGATCAGCGGCGGCCTGATCGGCGGAACGCTCGGATTCAATTATCAGGTCGGCTCCTGGGTGTGGGGCCTCGAGGGCGACCTCGACTGGGCCCGGATCCACGGCAGCAGCGGCCCGATCAACGGCGTGAACTACGATAGCTATCTGCAGTGGCTCAGCACCGTGCGCGGCCGGGTCGGCTATGCATTCGACCGGTTCCTGCCCTATGTCACCGGCGGCCTGGCGGTCGGGGACGTCAAAGGTGCCATTACAACTCCCCCGGTGACGATCCTGAGCGGCACCAACACCCAAGCGGGCTGGACCTTGGGCGCGGGCGTCGAATATGCCTTCACGCCGAGCCTGAGCGCCAAGGCCGAATACCTGTTCGTCGATCTCGGCTCGAGCACGCCCGTGCCCGGGGACAGCGTCGAGCTCAAGTCCCACGTCGTTCGCGGCGGCTTGAACTGGCGATTCAATTGGGACGGCCCGCGGCGGTATTAAGCGCAACGACGGCGGCGGGCCGGCGGCCTGTTGCTGCGGCTCGAACAACCCGGCAGCCAGGCGCGGCGACGCTATTCGATGGCTTCCGTCACATCCTCGTAAACGTCGATCTCCACCGCCTGCGACAGCAGCGTGCGCCAAGTCTGCAGAAAAGCCCGCATGGTCGGATCGCCGGCAATCCGCTGCCGATTCATCTCGAAAGCCTCCTCGGCCTCGTATTCCAGCACCTGCACGAATTGCGTGGGATCGTCGACATTGTGCAGCAGCCGAATGCGGGCGCGCCCGAAAGCCTCGTAGAAGGGAATCGCGGCCTTGATGAAGGGAAGCAGTTGTTTGGTTTCCGCCGTCGGCGTCCTGATCTTGAAATGCAGAATACGCCGTACCGTTTTCGCTTCGTTTGCCATCCGGCGCGCTCCTAAAGCCTCGCACGCGCGACCTTTCGCGAGGCGTGCGTGTCGCCAGCATCCATCGGCTTCATAGCATATTGCAGGGTCGAAAGCGGAGCTTGGCCCCGCGCACATCCCACGGATTCGGCGTGCCGCAGGCACGCAAGCCGCCCGATTTCGGCGCCGCATCAATGCTCGAGCTTCGGCGCGCATGACGCCGAGGTCACATCGATCGTGAAGCAGCTCACATCGCCCGAATCGGTGAATGCGGTACAGTCTGCATGGCGGGCGCCGGAATGTGCGCAGCATGCGAATTCCGCGGGGCATACATGCGACACTCGCGAAAGGGCACTTTCTCGCCTATTTCCGCGCGTGACGCCGGCCGGTCCGGCTCGCCCGCGCATGCGGACCGGAATTCGACGCGCAGGATGGCCCCGAGCTGCGGGTTCAAACCGACGGGGCTGCGAGCTCGGAATGGCAAGACAATGAAAACCACCCACCAAACCCCGCCGGTCGGCGGAATGCAGAGGCTCGGGACCGTGTTCATCCGCATGGCAGTGGGGCTCTTGCTGGGCTCCGCGATCACCGTTGCGGTAGTGGCCGCAGGCTTGGATCTGTTCCCGCTGCGACCCTGATCTTCCGGGCCTGAGACTTCCTCCGCCTGCCCGGCGCACCGGGCGCGCCACGGTACCTCGCTGCTGGGGCGTTTTATCGATGATCGAGATCCATCGGATCGCAAGCTTCGGCCCGAACCATCGTGGCTACCGACCGCGATACCTTCGCTGCAAGGATGTTGCCGACGCGCGCGAATCGACTGCCTCGATGCGGATCCGCGCGTAACGCAAACGGGCATCGAGCTCGCTCTGCGTCATTCGTCCGATTTTGACGCGCTGCTCCATGGCAAACCGATCGAGCACGAACGGCTTGCCGGCAAACCGGCACACGATCGAAATCGTGCAATAGACCGCTCCCGGGATAGCGCGGATGCGCTGCGTTTCCTGCTTCGCGATCTCCGCATTGGCGGGGAATAGGTTCCGGTACTCCGGGCTTGCGAGCACGAGATAAGGCTCCAGCCGCGTGGATAGGAGCAATCGGGCGATCAAGGCAGCAAGGATCGCCGCCCGTGCGCGATCGACCTTGGACTCATCGAGGCCGAAAATTTGGCTGGTCGTATCGAACGCCAGCCCCAGACCGAGAGCCGTGGCGACCGCGAGCTCGAATTGCGCATTGTCATCCACGCCGTCTCCGCCCGACTGCAGAAAAAATGCCGCAAACGCCACGCCGATGTAGATCCGGACGAATCGATTCGATTCGGTACCCGATGCGCGCCATGACCAAATCAGACTCAGGAGCAGAGCGGGCGCGATCCACTGCAGGCGGCCCAATAGATGCAGCGATCTGACCACGCTGTAATATCGCGGGGAGAATAGTTGATCCGCGAATGAAGGTCCGAACGCGAATACACACAGAGCAAGGCCGAAACCGGCCGCGCCAATGCCGACAAGGGTCGCGCGCAAGCCCAGCCGCCAATGGATGCTGGTCAGCCAAAGCAGCGCCGCGGCCGGCGTGGCCACCAGAGAGTGCTTGTAGAATCCGGCGATTACCATGAGCAGCACTGCCGGCTCTACCGACCGTTCGCGCCGATGGCGCGCCAAAAACCAAGCAAGCGCCGCGATCATCAACCCGGTCGCCGGCAGGTGCGGGTCGTTCATTCCGACGTATCCGTCGAAGAACCGCGCCGTGGTCGCCAGAAACCACAGTCCGCCCACAACGGCTGAAATCCTACTCGCTCCGAGCCCGCGAATGCAGACGGCTGCCGACGCGGAGATCGCCGCCACCGCGAGAATTGACAGCGCGCGCCCCACATACAGCGCGTCGAGGCCGAGCTTCGAGACGAGAGCGACCCAATAGAACGACAACGGCGGGTAATTATTGGTGATGAGCGCATCCGCGTCCGGATACAATGGACGCGATCCGGATGCCGCATCGGCAAGATAGGCGTTCCAGGCCTCGTTGACGTCGATCTCCAGCGGAAACCCGGCACGCCAGATCGGCCAGGCGCAATACACGCCGGCGAGGATCCCGAGCATCACCAATCCGCCCCGGACCAACCGCGAATGTGCGCCGTCGCCGTCGAGCGCGCTCGATCGGCGCGATTGCCGCAGCCGCGCCAAACGGCTCGCCGGTTTCGCGATCCGTCGGATTTTAATCACGAGCGGGCATCCCCATCCTGCTCTGTCGTCCTGCGCTTGCGCGATGCCCACGGACAGGCATCAAACGCCGGAAGACCGACAGCGCCAATTCCGGTTTCCCAATCTAGTCCAATCGAGCCGAGGCGTCCCGCAACGTCCTAGAGCGTATCGCGAACGAGTGGAACATAGCGGGCATTGGTGAGATAATTGACGCATCCCTGTGGAGTGAAGCAATCGAGCTGATCGCCGACGGCGTCCCACAGCCCGGCAACAGTGCGCGAATCGATTTTTCGTAACCCGGCTTTGAGCTTCGCGAAGGCTTGCTCGATCGGATTGAGATCGGGGCTGTAAGGAGGCACATTAGACGGGCGTTGCGCCACGGCGCTCGATTGCCTCACGCAGCCCGGCGACTTTTTGAAGAATAAAAGGCTCATAATGAGACGACACGTGCAACCAATAGAAATCATTTTTGATTCAATGATCTATTTTCCAGGTTGTTAATGCCTCGTATCAATGGAAAACCCAAAAGAAACGCCAACGCGAGATCGACGCCAGCGTTCGAGAAAACTCCGTAGTAGATCGAGAACAACGCCTCGATAATCAGCCAGGTAAAGATTCCATACAGCAGCGCCCTCATCAGATCAGTGTCCTTTTTCTGAAACGCATGCCGACCGACGAAAAAGAAAGTCGTGCATAAGCCGATAAATGTGGCACCATACACGCCGTTTCCCCAAGGGATCAAAACGTCCGTATTAAAAACTGGTATGACGCCAAGGCCGAAAAAAGCGAACACGATGCCCCACAAAACACCGATGATTGAGACGACGCTAAACCATAGTCTCAGGATTTCTCTGTTCATAACCTCATTATAGCGGCACGAAAGTCTGCCTTCAACCGCCGCCGCGATCCGAACGACGCAAGTCTTCCGAGTAAGGTCGTTCCAACTCTGCTGGCCTCCGCCCAGTGGTCAGCTTGAATCACATTCCGTCATCGGCGGGAATCTGGAGGCTTCTGTGAGGTCCTGATGGACGCGATGATGCCCACCTGTGCGGGTCTTGGGACCTCATAGAAGCCGGATTGAACGAAGCGCGGGATATTGGCCGCTATGGGGAAAGCGGTGTCAGAGCGGCGGCGAGATGCTCGTCGTCGGATCGCGTCGAGCGGATCGGGGCTGTTGTCGGTCGCGGGTCGTGTCGGATCGGGCATTGTTCGCGATGGCTTCGTAG
>WNGL01026035.1_pt1 | contig 11980 bp, 9 predicted proteins | sample 5400591 | NCBI WGS metagenome assembly WNGL01 (sample SAMN13153377, study PRJNA577476) | soil metagenome | isolation source: 80 cm soil or saprolite under Garry oak tree replicate 1 | place: USA:California | collected 2016-06-15
TACGCACAAGATGATCGATACTCAGGCGGCGCTGATCCGGCGCTGGACCGGAGGCACTACCAAGACTAGGGAGCAGGAGTAATCAGGCTCAACCTTAAACTGTTCGTAAGCAGAGTCAGGCTCATGGCTCGTCGTTAGCTGATCGTACGGCTCTGCATAGATTTCAAAGAATTGGAGCCGAAGGAAGGAGGTCAACGTTGGAGACAGATGCACAGCGTGTCGTTAACAAAGAAACTGACGGCCAGAATGGCGGGACAACAAACACCCCACCTGATACCAAGCCGAAAGGAACCAAACCAGCCTCTGCGGGGAATGCGTCCAAGCCGAAGAGTACTGCCAAACGGACGGAGCAGACTGCACTTCAGAAGGAACAGCGCAAAGCTGCCGCTGCACAAGCAGCTGTAGAGGATTTGCAGCGCCGGCTGGATGCTGTTGAAGCGGCGCTTGCAGAAGAACGGCGTAAGGGCGACCAGGCGCAGCAGGCACTTGCGCAACAGCGACAGGCTGCTGAAGCACGCGCTGAGACCCACGAGCAAACAGCCGAGCAGATGCCGGGTGGGGAGGCTGCCTTTGGCCTCATGCCCCTCGTAGGCTTTCGCGGCACAGATTTCTTCGACGTCAGTCAGAAGATTGCCCAGCAAGCGATACAGCAACCGCCGTTACTCATGAAAAACTACTCAAATTTCATGCTCGAGGTGGGCCGGGTGATGACCGGTCAATCCACCGTCGAGCCGGATGCCAAGGACAAACGCTTCACCGACGAGACTTGGAAAACGAATCCGTTTTACCGCATGTACCTGCAAACCTATTTGACCTGGGAACAGAGCCTCAATGCCTTTGTCAACGATGCAAATCTTGACAAAAAGGATGCCGACCGGGCGCGCTTCGTCCTCTCACTCTTCGCTGATACCGTGGCCCCGACTAACACGCTGCTGGGCAATCCGGCGGCCATGAAGAATATGTACGAGACGGGCGGGGCCAGCCTGGTGAAAGGCCTCACCCACATGCTCGAAGACCTGGCCAATAACGGCGGCATGCCCTCCCAGGTCGATATGAAGGCCTTCCAGGTCGGCAAGGACCTGGGCATCACGCCGGGGGCCGTCGTGTTCAAGAACGAGGTGCTTGAGCTGATCCAGTATCAGCCCACGACGCCCCAGGTGTATCAGCGCCCGCAGCTCTTTGTCCCACCCCAGGTGAATAAGTTCTATTTGATGGACCTGTCACCCAACAAGAGCCTGATACGGTACCTGGTTGCCAACGGGTTGCAGGTATTTACCATCAGCTGGCGCAATCCGCTCCCCGAACAACGCGAGTGGGGGTTCGAAACCTACGTCCGGGCCATCCTGGAAGCCATCGACGTGGTTCGCGAGATTACTGAAAGCCCGGACATCAATATCCTGGGGGCGTGCCTGGGCGGCATGACCCTGGCCACGCTGTTGGGATACCTGGCAGCGCGGGGGGACCAGCGCATTCATGCCGTGACCTTCACGGTGACGGTGCTGGATACTAATGTCGAGTCGACGATGGGGCTGTTCGCGACCAAAGAAACGATCGCGGCCGCCAAGGAGTCATCTCGATCGAAGGGGGTGCTCGAGGGCCAGGAATTGGCCCGCGCGTTCGCCTGGCTGCGCCCCAACGATCTGGTCTGGAACTACTGGGTCAATAACTACCTGATCGGCAAGGACCCGGCGGCCTTTGACGTGTTATATTGGAATAACGACACCACCCGCCTGCCAGCGAAGTTGCATGGCGAGATGCTCGACCTGTTCGAGACCAATGGGTTTACCCATCCGGGCACCCTCGAGGTATTGGGGACACCCATCGATCTCTCCAAGGTGACCAACGATACCTATATCATCGCGGGCATCACCGATCACATCACGCCGTGGCAGGGCTGCTATTCGACCACCCAATTGCTGGGAGGCAAGATCACGTTTATCCTGAGCAACGCTGGTCACATTCAGTCCATTCTAAACCCACCGGGCAACCCGAAGGCGTCGTACTTCGTCAACGATCGCTACCCGGCTGATCCCGGACAATGGCAGGCTGGAGCACAGAAAGTCTCAGGCACCTGGTGGGAGGATTGGCGAGACTGGCTGGGCAAGCGTGCGGGTGAAAAGAAGCCGGCACCACGAGAACTGGGCAATGAGCGGTATCAACCGGGAACACCGGCTCCAGGTACGTATGTGTTCGAGCCATGACGACTCGTAGCTGTGAGAGCCGCGATGGCTCCTCATGTGTTCAAGCCATACGACGACTCAATGTATCTGAGTCAAGCTGGAAGTGAAAGGACACTCCGTGCAAACAGGATCGATCAGGCCACAGGCCAAAACACGTACTATCACTGTCAATGGGCAGCGTCTGCGGGTCGACATTCGACCAGGAAATGGCACTCGTACACCGCTGCTCTTGATGAACGGGTTCGGCGTCAACCTCGAAGTGCTCCATTGGTTCGTCGATGTCCTCGACCCGGCCATCGAAGTCATTCGCTTCGATGTGCCGGGCACCGGTGGTTCACCGGCCCCGCGCGTTCCCTACCGTTTGTCGAAGCATGCCTGGTTGGTGACGAAGATGCTTGATCAGTTAGGCTACCAGCAGGTCGATGTGCTGGGCGTCTCCTGGGGTGGCGGGCTCGCCCAACAGTTTGCCTTTCAATTCTCCAGGCGCTGCCGGAGGCTGATCCTGGTCAGCACCGCGACAGGAGCGCTCATGGTCCCCGGTAATCCCTTGGCCCTGGCTCAAATGGCCACGCCACGACGCTATATGGACCCGGCCCACATGGAGGACAACGCCGCAACACTCTATGGGGGAAAGGTACGCACCCATCCCGAGCTAGCGCACGAGATCGCTCGTACCATTCGCTCGGGTGGACTGAAAGGCTACTTCTATCAATTTCTGGGAGGAGTGGGGTGGACCAGTGTACCGTGGCTTCCACTCTTACGGCAGCCGACGCTGATTATGCATGGGGATGACGACCCGCTTGTCCCACTTGTCAACGCGAAGATCATGCATCGCCTGATCCCACATTCAAAGCTCTACATCTTCCACGATGGGCATTTGGGGCTCGGGACGAGTGCACGGGAGCTCGCGCAGGTCGTCGACCAGTTTCTCACAGCTCCCGTCTCTTCCTCAACAGGTGGTGCATGATCCATCTTTTCGGGTCAATTCCACATCTATCTCTTCCGCTTGCTAGCACTATCCAGCCTCGCACTGAGCCATGCTACCACATCAGCCAGGCTCTCTCGGCTGACCTCGTGGCCCATGGGATATTCGCGGTAGAGCAAATCCACCGGTAGTGCTGACAGTCTCTTGTGACTGGCACGTCCATGACTGATAGGTAATACCGCGTCAGCAGTGCCATGAACCACCAGTATCGGCAGATCTTGCAGCTTTTCTGGGGCCGCGATCAGCGGCTCTATCTGCGGTAGGATACGCCCGCTCATTAGAACGGCCCCCGCAACGAGATCAGGCCTGGTGAGCGCGACGCTAGCACTCATGATAGCACCCTGACTAAAGCCCATCAAGTAAACCTGCTGGGCATCGGCTCCATATGCCTTAACGACCTCATCGATGAAAGTGATCAATCTTTTACGGCTTGCCTCAGCTTGCTCGGGAATGATGACCGGCCCCTGCGGCGTGAAGTTGACCTCGAACCAGGCGTAACTATCCCGTCCCAACGTATTTGGCGCCCGCGAACTGATGATCAGAAAGCGCCCGTCTAGATACGGCGCCAGTTCAAACAGGTCATATTCGTTGCTGCCCACCCCGTGAAGTAGCAGCAGCAGCGGAGGTGATCCGCCTTTCACCAAAGGTTGGCGCACCAGGTGGACGAGTGAGAGCTTTTCCATTAATCAATTTCCTTTTGAGAAAGTAAAAGGTTTATAGCATCTGCTTTCTTCTCTATCATAGCATGTGATATAAAATAGATAAGTCCTATATTTTTCACAGAAAGTTGGATAAAACATGGAAGTACGCATATTAACAGAAACCGATGCGGAAGCATTCTGGAATATCCGCCTGCGAGCGTTGCGCGATGACCCCGAATCCTTCGGAGCAACTTTTGAAGAGTTCCTCGAACGAGGTATCGCCGGCGTCGCACAGGGCCTGCGCAAACGACCTACAAATCCTGACGACGTCACTTTTGGTGCATTTGAACGCAATATTGTTGGCATCGCAGGCTTCAGGCGCGAGCTAGAGACAAAAAAACAACATAAAGCCGTCATCTGGGGCATGTATGTTCCACGTGAGGCTCGCGGGCGTGGCATAGGAAAAGCGCTGTTGCAGGCCGCGATAGCCCATGCAAAAACCTTGCCCAACCTTGAAAAGATCAACTTGAGTGTGGTGCTCACCAGTAAAGAAGCACGCCAACTCTTTATCTCACTCGGCTTTGAGCCTTACGGCTTAGAGAAGCACGCATTGAAGTTGCAGAACCAGTATTTTGATCAGGAATTGATGTCGCTGGATTTGACCCGAAAAGAGTAATCACAGAAAAAAGGGAACGCGAGAAGTCGCGTTCCCTTTTCTATTCAGCCAGTTTGTCTTACGCGGCCTGCAAGACTTCCTGCGCCTCGACAACCATCTGACCCTCATCATCGACTGTTAACAGCGCCGTCTGACCGGAAGCAATCTTACCAGCCAGCAAGGCATCCGCCAACGCATCATCAACATAGGTCTGGATAGCGCGGCGTAGTGGTCTCGCACCATATTCCTCGTCAAAGCCTTCGCGCAACAGCAGATCTCGCGCCTGGTCACTGACAACCAGCCCGATACCCTGCTCACTGAGCCGCGAGCGCACCTGGGCCAGTAACAGGTCAACGATGCTGTAGAGTTCCGCTTTGCCCAGTGAATGGAAGACCACAATCTGGTCAATACGGTTAATGAACTCGGGTCGGAACAGACGCTTCAGACCTTCCATCGCCTTCGAACGCATTGCCTCGTGCTGCTCATCGCGCTCATCCTCGCCTTTCCTCGTCGAGAAACCAATGCGCACGGCACGCTTGAGATCAGCGCTGCCGGCATTACTGGTCATAATCACCACTGTATTCTTAAAGTCCACAGTACGACCCTGACCATCGGTCAAACGACCATCATCCATGATCTGCAACAGAGCGTTGAAGACCTCTGGATGTGCTTTCTCAACCTCGTCCAGCAAGATGACGCTATACGGTCGTCGGCGCACCTGTTCGGTCAGTTGGCCACCCTCGTCATAGCCGACATAACCCGGAGGGCTACCGAACAAACGAGACACGGTGTGCGACTCCATGTACTCCGACATGTCGAGGCGGATCAGGTTAGCCTCACCACCGAAGAGTTCTGTCGCCAGGGCCCTCGCCAGTTCCGTCTTACCTACGCCCGTCGGGCCTAGGAAGAGGAACGAGCCAATCGGACGCCTGGGATCTTTCAGTCCGGCGCGCGAGCGGCGAATAGCGCGAGCAACAGCACTGATAGCCTCGTCCTGGCCTATGACACGCTTGCGCAGGTCATCCTCCAGGTTACGCAGGTTCTGGCGCTCGCTCTCGAGCATCTGGCTCACAGGGACACCCGTCCAGTTCTCAACCGCCTGCGCTATCTGCTCAGGTGTCACAACCAGGGCCATGGCATCCTTGGATTCGGCACGCGCTTTCTCGAGCTTATCCTGTGCCAACAGTTCCTGCTGGCGCAACCTCGCGGCATATTCGTAGTCTTCAGCGTTGGCAGCAGCTTCCTTCTTCGCCTGGATGTCAGCCAGTTCAGTTTCCAGGTCTGCGATCAATGTCGGGCTGATAATACCCTTCTCCGTGGCATCCAAACGCAGGGCCGAGGCCGATTCGTCCATCACATCAATGGCTTTATCCGGCAGGAAACGATCGTTGATATAGCGATCAGAGAGTTTCACGGCAGCTTCCACCGCGGCATCAGTAATATTCACGCCGTGATGCGCTTCGTAATTCGCGCGCACCGTGCGCAGCATTTCGATAGCTTCTTCGACTGAAGGTTCACCAACCATCACGGGCTGGAAGCGTCGCTCAAGCGCGGCATCCTTCTCTACGTGTTTTCGATATTCATCCAGCGTCGTGGCGCCAATGCAGTGGAATTCACCGCGAGCCAGCGCCGGCTTGATCATATCTCCAGCACCAACCGCACCTTCAGCAGCGCCTGCACCAACTACCGTATGCATTTCATCGATAAAGACGATGACATCGTTGTTCTGACGCAATTCTTCAAGAATACTCTTGATGCGCTGCTCAAATTGACCACGGAACATGGCGCCGGCAACCATACCGCCAATATTCAAAGAAACGATACGCTTACCACGCAGCGCCGCAGGAACATTGCCCTCGTGAATACGACGGGCCAGACCCTCGACAATTAGGACCGTAATCACACGGCGCAATTCACGTTGTCGCCCGGCAGCCGGGTCCAGCTTGCCCTCAGCAGCTTCGGCAGTGAGATCACGCCCATACTGATCTAAGGTCGGTGTTTTGCTATGTTTAGCCTGCCGCTCAGCGGTCGCAGTATTAACGCCACCTGCAGAGGCAGAATTGTTGGAATGAGGAGCGAAACCAAATGGCATATTCTCGGGCTGCCCATTCGAGCCGCCCATCTGCTCCATCGCTGCGCCCATGAGTTCATCTACGCACGACTGGCAGAGATAATGCTGCACGCGGCGGCCATTGACCATCTCATCAACACGGATACGAGCGGGATTCTTTTGACATCGTTCACAATTCATAATAATTATTGTACTCCTGACTATAGACGCGATCCCTCACATCTCGTTTTTAGCAAACTCACGATGTGACTGCTAAATCATACCACAAACATTTCCGGCTGTCTAGCACTCTATCGGCTTGATTGCTAACTACTGGTAATAACGCAGGGAGGTGTGAGGTTATTCCCATTTTTTAGGAACATTTCGAGCTATCCTGTAACCTTCCCCCCTTCCTCCCACCAGATGTGATATATTCAAACAGTGAACGTAATCGCAACACGATGGAGGATCACCATGGAATTTGCCTATTCAGATAAAGTCAACGGGCTGCGCAAGCAACTCAACGACTTTATGAACCGCTATATTTACCCCAACGAGCCGACCTTTCACGATCAGATCGCTGCCTCTGGCAACCCACATCACCATGCCGAAATTGTTGATGAGTTGAAGGTCAAAGCCCGCGCGGAGGGCCTCTGGAACCTCTTTCTGCCCGATGCAGAGTACGGGGCTGGTCTGACCAACCTCGAATACGCCCCGCTGGCGGAAATCATGGGCAGGGTTGCTTGGGCCTCTGAAGTCTTTAACTGCGCGGCGCCCGATACAGGCAACATGGAGATACTGGCGCAGTTTGGCACACCAGCGCAGAAGCAAAAGTGGCTCGTACCCCTCCTCAACGGCGATATTCGCTCAGGCTTTGCCATGACCGAACCCGATGTCGCCAGTTCAGATGCCACCAACATCCAGTTCTCCATCAAGCGCGAGGGCGACGAATATGCCCTCAACGGTCGCAAGTGGTGGATTTCGGGCGCGGCCCGCGAGCGTTGCCAGATTTTTATCGTGATGGGCAAAACCGATTCCCATAACCCGGATAAATACCACCAGCAGAGCATGGTCCTCGTGCCGAGAAACACCCCCGGTGTAACCATCCTTCGCAACCTGCCCGTCATGGGCTATATCGATAACGAGGGTCACTGTGAGATGCTGTTTGAGGATGTGCGCGTCCCCGTTAGCAACCTGCTGGGAGAGGCGGGCAGCGGTTTCGCCATCGCCCAGGCCCGCCTGGGACCTGGACGCATCCATCACTGCATGCGCGCGATCGGCGCGGCGACTTACGCCCTGGAGCTGATGTGCCAGCGCGCCAACTCGCGCGTTGCCTTTGGCAAACCCCTGGCCGAACAGGGCGTCATCCAGGATTGGATCGCTCAGTCCGAACTGGAGATCGAGCAGGCGCGCCTCCTAACCCTCAAAGCGGCATGGATGATCGATACGCTGGGCAAAAAAGCCGCACAGAAAGAGATCGCCATGATTAAAATTGTCGCGCCGGAAGTGATGACCAATGTCGTCAACCGCGCCATCCAGGTTTTCGGCGGCGCTGGCATGTGCGATGATTTCCCGCTGGCCTCCATGTGGGCGCACGGTCGCACACTCCACCTGGCCGATGGACCCGACGAAGTGCATAAACGCGCGCTGGCAAGGCAGGTTATCCGCCAATTGGCAAAGCATTAACATAGTTATTCTGACCGTAATAGTTCGCCGGGCGCACTAACCTGCGCCCAATCACATTTTTAGGAAACATCAACACCTATGGAAGATCCTTTTTTAATGAAACGTGACGATGCCACTGAATTGTTTATCGTGCGTCATGGCGATGCTATTCCTGACGTGGATGAAATTATTCCCAGCGGTATCTACGATGACTTGCCCCTCAGTCGCCTGGGACGCGAACAGGCGCAGGACCTGGCCGAGCGACTGGGGAAACTCCATTTCGACGCTATCTATAGCAGCCCGCTGCGACGCTGCCAGGAGACCGCTGCACCGCTGGCTCGGCGTTTAGAGTTGACCCCCATACTTGTCCCAGGTATTAAAGAGATCAGGCTGGGTGACATACATCCTTTACCAGCGCATGATAACGACCTCTCCATCTTGACTCAAGCTCTCAAAGAGCGGCAAAGTGAAATTGTGCGCATTGCAGGCGTAACTGGCAGTTGGGATACTATACCCAATAGCGAGCCGTCCAAAGAATTTCGCCGGCGTGTCGTCTCAGCATTTGATGAGATTGCCAGCAAGCACGTCGGAGAACGAATCATTGCCTTCGCCCACGGCGGCGTAGTAAACGCATATGCGGCAGAGGTACTGGGGCTGAAGCGAGACTTTTTCTTTCCCGCTGCCAATACCTCGATTACTATTTTCCGCGCCTCTGGCCAGCGCCGCGTGCTCTACGTCCTGAACGACTTCGCCCATATCAAAAGGCATGAATAGTCCCATACGTGCTATAATATACATATATGAAGACATACAGACATTCCATCATCTATTATCTTCGTGCTACAGTCGAACGCTACTTGCTTGCCGCTGGGTAGCGACCTGACCTCATACCCCTCACAGACCTTTATCATAAGGATAAGTATTGTAAGGCTATATTCTTCTCATAATTCGCAACATTTCGTCCGTTTCGGCATACCCGAAAATATGTTACCATCAAGTAAATGGGCTGTGATTCTGGTACTCAGCAGTGCTTTTAGCGCTAATTCTTATGGTCGGAGGGACGGGAGATAGATTCAAGGAACTAATACATATGGATTTAATGGATAAACTTGCCAGCCTGGCACAACGATACGAAGAACTGAATACATTGATGGCTCAGCCAGAGGTACTCGACGACATTCCGCTACTACAACGCTATGGTCGTGAACACGCTGAACTTGAAGATGTCGTCAACAAATATCACGAGATCGTGGACAACGACCAACAGATTAACGAGGCCAGAGAGATGTACGAAAGCGATGATCTAGAGATGCGGGACCTCGCCTTCGAAGAGATGGAACGCCTCAAAGCCCGCAAGGAGCATTTGCTTGAAGAAGTGAAACTATCGCTCTTACCCAAAGACACTATGGATGATAAAAATGCTATCGTCACCATTCAGGGCGGCGCCGGAGGCGACGAAGCGGCACTTTTTGCAGGCGAACTCTTCCGCATGTATACGCGCTATGCCGAAGGCAGACGCTGGAAAATTGAAATCCTGGATATCAATGAGACGGGCCAGGGAGGTATCAAAGATATCACCTTCGTCGTCAAGGGGAAGGGAGCGTACCAACGTTTAAAGTACGAAGGAGGCACGCACCGTGTCCAGCGCGTACCCGTAACCGAAGCCAATGGGCGTATTCACACCTCCACAGCCAAGGTAATTGTCTTGCCGGAGGCCGATGAAGACATCCAAATCGATATCAAGGAAAACGATATTCGCGTCGATGTCTATCGCTCCACCGGTCATGGCGGTCAGAGCGTGAACACGACCGACTCGGCGGTGCGCATTACCCATCTTCCCACAGGACTGGTTGTCACCTGCCAGGATGAGAAGTCTCAACTGAAAAATAAGCTCAAAGCGCTGACCGTCCTTAAGTCGCGCCTCTGGGACTTGCAGGAAGCGCAGAGGCAGGAAGAGTTGAGCAAGACGCGGCGCTCTCAGGTACAGACGGGGGACCGCAGTGAAAAGATTCGCACGTATAATTTCCCTCAGGACCGTGTCACCGATCACCGCATCGGGCTGACACGTCATAATCTACCCGGTGTGCTCAATGGTGAGCTTGACGAATTTATTGACACCCTGATCACAGTCGATCAGGCCGACAAGTTGCAGCATTTGTTCGAGGAAGAGGTAAAGGCAAAGTAGCACGTGACGAGTCCCAGAAAGACTGTGTGCAGGGCCATTGGTGAAACGGGCGCGAGATATCTCGCGCCTCCATTGAAAGGTAGGGAACCGACATGACACAACTGGTAGCAGGACATCTGAACATTCAGCAGGACACCATTCCTGAACTGAATCCATCCTACAGGTTACTGCTCGGACCTGGCCCATGCAACGTAGACCCACGCATCCTGCGCATCGCTTCAGCACCGCAGCTTGGCCACATTGATCCAGAGTTTTTCGCCATCCTCGAAGAAACCGCCCAGATGCTGCGTTGGTTGTTTCAAACAAAGAATGAGATGACCCTCTGCGTCTCTGGCTCAGGGTTTTCCGGCGCTGAGGCCGTGCTATGTAATCTGCTTGAAGAGGGCGATACGATTATTGTTGGCAGCCTCGGCTTTTTCAGCGGCATGATCGTTGATATTTCACAGCGCGCCGGCGCCCACGTGGTCAACCTTGAGACAGAACTCGGTGCGCCGCTGGAAGCAGATGTCCTTGAACAGGCATTTAGAGATCACCCAGGAACCAAAATATTTGCCACCGCCATCGCAGAAACCTCTACAGGTCTGCTGCAACCGCTGGAGGAGTTGGAGCGTATCACCCATGCACATGGTGCGCTCTTTGTAGTTGATGCGGTCTGTGGGCTTGGCGGCGTCCCTATGAATGTCGATGAAATGAAGATCGATGCCTGTTACGCCGGCAGCCAGAAGAGCCTCGGCGCGCTGCCAGGCCTGGCTCCTGTCACCCTCAACGAGCAAGCGGTACAGGTCATCAAGAATCGCAAAAAGCCGGTGCAGAGTTACTACCTCGATCTGCAGAGCCTGCATCGCTACTGGAATGGTGACCACAGTTACCACCATACCGCTTGCAGTAACATCGTCTATGGTTTGCGGGAGGCCGTTCGCATTGCAATGGAGGAGGGACTGGAGGCCCGCTGGGCACGCCACCAGTTGAACGGAGATGCCGTCAAAGCAGGTATCGAGGCGATGGGTCTGAAGATCCTCACCAGGCCGGGCTACGCCCTCTCCGTCTTGACCGCCGTCAGCGTGCCGGAAGGTGTTGACGAACTGGCCATTCGCCAGGGGCTGCTCGATGAATATAACATCGAAATTGGCGGCGGCTTCGGCCAGCTCCACGGCCACCTGATTCGTATTGGCCTCATGGGTTACAATTCCTGCCGCAAGAATGTGGACACCATTCTTTCAGCTTTAGAACATGTACTGCCACGTTGTGGCTTTACTCCCCCCACCGGAGCAGCCCTTGCTGCCGCCGACGCCGTCTATAAGCAGGGTTCTTAGGGGCGGCCGCCCCTGAGCGGGGTTTGGGGTGTCCCCAAACTTCCCTTTTCCTTTCGCTTGGTACGCCGAGCAGGGTTCTCAGGGGCGGCCGCCCCTGAGCGGGGTTTGGGGTGTCCCCAAACTCTCTTTTTCCTTTCGCTTGGTATGCCGAGCAGGGTTCTCAGGAGCGGCCGCCCCTGAGCGGGGTTTGGGGTGTCCCCAAACTTCCCTTTTCCTTTCGCTTGGTATGCCGAGCAGGGTTCTCAGGAGCGGCCGCCCCTGAGCGGGGTTTGGGGTGTCCCCAAACTTCCTTTTTCCTTTGCCGCC
>WNGL01043156.1_pt1 | contig 11980 bp, 9 predicted proteins | sample 5400591 | NCBI WGS metagenome assembly WNGL01 (sample SAMN13153377, study PRJNA577476) | soil metagenome | isolation source: 80 cm soil or saprolite under Garry oak tree replicate 1 | place: USA:California | collected 2016-06-15
TCCCCTCGGGCACGCTGAAGCAGATCGAGTGCTCGGACGACGCCTGGCTGATGAGGGAGACCGAAATCCCCTCGTGATGCACGGCGGCGAAGGTGCGGGCCGCGATGCCGGGGACGCCGAGCATCCCGCTGCCGGTCACCGTCAGGAGCGCTTGGTGCGGGATGGCCGAGAGCGCCTTGACGGGATACTGGTCGAGCGTGCGGCGGCGCGAGATCTCGGTGCCGAGCGAGCCGGGGTCCGCGAACGGGCGGATGCGGATCGCGACGCTCCGCTTGATCACCGGCACGAGCGCACGGGGGTGCAGCACCTTGGCGCCGTAATAGGCGAGCTCCGCCGCCTCGCGCACGTGCACCTGCGGCACGACCCGCGCGTCGGGGACGATGCGCGGGTCGGCCGTCAGCAGGCCGGGCACGTCCTTCCAGAGCGACACCTCGCGCGCGCCCAGCACGCGCGCCAGGAGCGTGGCGGTCAGGTCCGAGCCGCCGCGCCCGAGGGTCGCGACCTGGCCGTCCGGCGCCGCGCCCAGGAACCCCGGGACCACGGGCACCGCGCGACGCGCCAGCACGGGTTCGAGCGCTTTCCGCGCGCTGCGCTCGGTGAGCGCGAGATCGGGCGACGCGCTCCCGAACGTGCCGTCGGTCTTCACGACCTCCACCGCGTCCACGTAGCTCGCCGGGCAGCCGGCCGCCGCGAGCGCTTCCGCGAACAGGCGCGCCGAGAGCCGCTCGCCCCACGCGACGAGATAATCCGTCGTGCGCGGGGTCAGCTCGCGCACGATGCCAACGCCGCCTGCGAGCTGCTCCAGCTCGGCGAACGCGCCGTCGATGACGCCGAGGAGCTCGTCGAGCCGTCGCCCGGCGGGCACGAGCGCGCGCGCCGCGTCGGCGTGCTTCGCGCGCAGCGCGCGCGCCGTGCTCTTCACGTGACCTCCTCCCTCCCCGCGCGCGGCCCGGGCCGCGACCTCGAGCAAGGCGTCCGTCACGCCGGCCATGGCCGAGACCACGATGACCTGCGGCGCCGGACGGTGCGCCAGCACGATCGCCACGGCATGCCGCACGCCCGCGGCGCTCGCGAGCGACGCGCCGCCGAACTTGTGGATGTGGGGAGCGGTGGGGCGGGACATGGAGGGGGCGCTACACCGTCTCTAAGCCGCCGGCGGGGCGTGCGACGTGGAGGCACTCGGCCGCGACGCCCTGCGCCCGCCAGGCGCGCACCATGGCGTCCCCGACCTGGGTCGCCCGCGCCGCGAGCGCGAGCGCGACAATCGTCGGGCCGGAGCCCGAAAGCGTGGCGCCGTACGCCCCCGCCTGCCGCGCCGCCGCGCTCACCGCGTCGTATCCCGCGACCAGCGGGCGGCGATAGGGGACGTGCAGCACGTCGTCGAGTCCGACGCCGAGCAGGCGGGGGTCGGCGCGCGCGAGCCCGAGCACCAGGGCCGCGCTCTTCGCTGCGGCCAGGGCGGCCTGGGCGTGCGGGACCGTGGCCGGCAGCACGGCCCGTGCCCGCTTGGTCTCCACCGTGAAGTCGGGGATCGCGAAGACCAGACTGAGCGACTCGTGCACGGCGAGCGGCGTGACGACGAGGCCGTCCGGCCCTGGGAGCGCCAGCGTCGCGCCTCCATACACCGCCGGGGCGACGTTGTCGGGGTGTCCTTCGAGCTCCGCGCACAGCGCGAGGAGCGCGGCCTTGTGGAGCGCCAGATCGAGCAGGGCGTTCGCCGCCGCCGCGCCGCTCACCACGGCCGCGGCAGAGGAGCCGAGCCCGCGCGCGACCGGGATGTCCGAATCCGCCGCGAGCATGAGCGGTCTCGGGGCGTCCTCCGGGCGCCCCGCGCGCCGGCACGCTCCGAGGAAGCCCTGGTAGATCAGGTCGGCTTCCGGAGGGACGTCGAGGGCCCGGAGCGAGCCGCGGCGCTCGATGATGACGGCCGGGCCGGCCGAGGCCCGCGCCGTCCGTGCCGTCACGCGGATCCAGCGCCCCACCGCGATGCCGACGCAGTCGAACCCGGCGCCCAGATTCGAGGTCGAGCCGGGTACCCGGACGGTCACGCTCGGTCGCATGGGGGTGCTTCGCGTCTCCCTGAAAAACAGAAAAGCCCGGGCAATGCCAGCCGCGGGCGGTCGCTTTTTAGCTCCTTGTTTAACGTGGCGGCAATACGCGGCAAATCACCACGAACGCTTCCGTTGTTATGTTGATACATACCGCGAGCGTCCGGGACCGTCAAGGAGGCGTGGCTGATGGCGAGAATCCGCGTGGGCATCCTCGGCGCGACCGGCACCGTGGGCCAGCGGTTCGTCCAGCTGCTCGCGGACCATCCGCAGTTCGCGGTGACGGCGCTCGCGGCGTCCGACCGCTCGCAGGGCAGGCCGTACGCCGAGGCGTGTGCCTGGCGGCTGTCGGGAGAGATGCCCGCCGCGGCGCGCGGCCTGGTGGTGCGGGAGCCGGAGCCGCCGCTCGACTGCGACGTGGTGTTCTCCAGCCTGCCGGCGGACGTGGCGGGCCCGGTCGAGACCCGCTTCGCGCGGGCGGGCTACGCGGTGCTCAGCAACTCGGCGGCGCACCGCATGGACGAGCAGGTGCCGCTCCTCGTCCCCGAGGTGAACCCGGACCATCTCGCGCTGCTGGACGCCTGCGGCGACGGCTTCATCGTCACCAATCCCAACTGCTCGACCGTGATGATCGCGCTGGCGCTGGCGCCGCTCGCTACGCGCTTCGGCGTCGAGGCGGTGCTCGTGACGACGCTGCAGGCCCTGTCCGGCGCGGGCTATCCAGGCGTGGCGTCGCTCGACATCACGGACAACGTGGTGCCGTTCATCGCGAACGAGGAAGAGAAGATCGAGCGCGAGACGCGGAAGATCCTCGGTCGGCTGAACGGCAGCCGCACGGAGCCCGCCGCGTTCCCCGTGAGCGCCCAGTGCCACCGGGTGAACGTGGTGGACGGGCACCTCGCGGCCGTGCGCGTGAAGTTGGGTCGGCCGGCGGAGCCGGCAGAGCTGCGGGAGACGCTCGCGTCGTTCACCGCGCTGCCCCAGGAGCTGCGGCTGCCCACGGCGCCCGCGCACCCGATCCTCGTGCGCGACGAGCCCGACCGGCCCCAGCCCCGCCTCGACCGCGACGCGGGGCGGGGGATGAGCGTGACGGTGGGCCGGATCGCGCGGGACGCCGTGCTGGGCCATCGCTTCGTCGTGCTGAGCCACAACACGATCCGCGGCGCTGCGGGCGCGGCGATTCTCAACGCGGAGCTGCTGCTTGCGAAGGGATACCTGAGGGCGCGCTAGGTCCGGGCCTCTGATCCACGCCCACGTCATCCTCAACCCCGCCGCGGGCGGCGGCGCGGCGGCGCGCGCGCTCGATCCCATCGTGCGCGAGTTCACGCGTCAAGGCTGGGCGGTCCAGCTCGAGCGCACCGAGGGTCCGGGCCACGGCACGGAGCTCGCCGCCCGCGCCGCCCGCGCTGGCGTCGAGCGCGTGGTGGCCATCGGCGGCGACGGCACCGTGCACGACGTGGCGAACGGCCTGCTGCGTCACGGCGGCGATGTCCAGCTCGGAGTCGTGCCGATCGGCACCGGGAACGACTTCGCCAAGCTGGTGGGGGTGTACCGCCACAGCCCGGAGCGCGCGGTGCGCCGGCTCGTCACGGCGCGCGTTGTCGCGTTCGACGTCGGCCGGGCTCTGGGCGAGTACTTCGTGAACAGCATCGGCTTCGGCTTCGGACCCGAGGTCGTGCGAGTCCGGAACGCCATGCCGGGGCTCAGCGGCTTCCTGTCGTACCTCGTGCCGGTGGTTCGCGCGTTCGCGGGCTTCCGGCCGCCGCGTTTCGAGGTGCGGGCGCCCGGGTTCGCGGAGACGGGGTACATGATGATGGTCGAGGTGTGCAATGGCACGACGGCGGGGGGCAGTTATAAGTTCGCTCCCGGCGCGGACCCCGGCGACGGCTGGCTGGACGTCTGCCTCGTGCGCCGCGTGTCGCTGCCGCGGTTCCTCGTGGCGGTCCCCCGTGTGATGCGGGGTGCGCACACCGGGATGCGGGAGGTGACGCTGTTCCAGGCTCGCGAGGTCACGATCCGGTCGCTCGAGGCGCCGCTCCTGCTGCACCTCGACGGGGAGCTGCGCGCACCGGGCGTGCATGAGTGCGCCGTGCGCGTGGAGCCTGCGCGGCTGAAGGTGATGGTGGCGCGGTGAGGCGGGCGGCTCTTCTTTTCATCCTTCCAACCTTCCAACTTTCCGCCCAAGTGCCCGATACCACCCGCGCTCCGATCGTCACCACCGGCGCCATCGTCGTCGCGCCCGACACGGCCCATCGCATCAAGCCCTTCAACGCCTTCTGGCGCTCACTACTCCTGCCCGGGTGGGGCCAAGCGGAAACCGGACGGCCCGTGACGGGCGCCCTGTTCGCCGCATGGGAGGGCGTGACGGCGATGATGACACTCAAGGCCCAGTCGGAGGTGCATTACCTCCGCGAGGCGGGCTCCACCAACGTAGGGGCCAAGCGCCAGGAGGTGCAGGACTGGCTCGTGCTCTGGATCTTCAACCACTTCTTCTCGGGGGCCGAGGCCTTCGTGTCGGCGCACCTGCAGGACTTCCCCAAAGACCTGAAGGTGCAGGCCTTTCCCCGCGGCGTGGGCGTCACGGTGACGGTGCCCTAGGCTCGTGAACCCGGCCCCGCTCGGCGTGTTCGACTCCGGTATCGGCGGGCTCACCGTGGCGCGCGCCGTGTTCGAGCGGTTGCCGCACGAGTCGGTGATCTACTTCGGCGACACGGCGCGCGTCCCCTACGGCCCCAAGTCTCCGGAGACCGTGCGCCGCTACTCCGCCGAGATCCTGGCGTATCTGCTCCAACGAGGCGTCAAGGCGGTGGTGGTCGCGTGCAACACCAGCACCGCGCAGGCGCTCGAGCACCTCACCGCGCGGTCGCCCGTGCCGGTCGTGGGTGTGATCGAGCCGGGTGCCCGCGCCGCCGTGCGGGCGAGCCGCTCGGGCAAGATCGGCGTCATCGGCACCGCGGGCACGATCGCGAGCGGCGCGTACGAGCGCGCCATCAAAGCCCTCCGGCCCGATGCGACGGTGTACGCACGTGCCTGCCCGCTGTTCGTGCCGCTGGTCGAGGAAGGGTGGTTCGATCATCCCGCGACCGAGCTCATCGCGCGCGAGTACCTCGAGCCGCTGCAACGCGCCGGCGTCGATGTCCTCGTGCTCGGGTGCACCCATTACCCCCTCCTCAAGCCGTTGCTCGCACGTGTCATGGCGCGCGGGGTCACGTTGATCGACAGCGCCGAGGAAACGGCCCGCACGGTGCAGGGCGAGATCGAACGGCGCGATCTGGCGGCGCCGCCGGCGAGCGACCCGACGCACCGCTTCGTGGTCTCGGACGACGAGCCGCACTTCCGGCGGGTGGGCGCGAGATTCCTGGGAGAGACGGTGCAGAGCGTGGAGGTGGTGCCGCTCGGTTGATGCGAAGGCGTCTCGATGAGACGTCGTTTCGCGACGCTTTACTGAAACGTCTTTAGTTCTACGTCGTGTGGTGTTACGACCGCGTACTTGTACCCATCGAGGAAGGCACCCGGATTGAGATAGGCGCGCCCGTCCCCCAACTGCTCCAGCGCCGGCCGATGCGTGTGCGCGAGGATGACGAGCCCCAGATCGGGCCGACGTGCGAGCAGATCCTTCGCGTACCGGGTCTGGGCGAGCGCGGCGCGGTCCAGCACGGCGCGGTCACGCGTGTTGTCGGCGAGCCGGCCCGAGAGCTTGTGCGCGATCCAGAACCCCAGGTCGGGATGCAGCGCCCGGAACGCCCGGATCGTGAAGGGGTGTCGGGTGACGCGGTGCATCAGCTTCGCGCTCCAGTGCTGCTCCGTGAGCCCGTCGCCGTGGGCCACGTACGCGCGGCGGCCCGCCAGCTCGACTTCGGCTTCGCCGGCGTAGAACGCGATCCCCACATCGTTGACGAGGAAATCGCCGCCCCAGCGGTCGTGATTGCCGCCGACGAAGGTGATCGGAATGCCCCGGCGGCGCAGCGCGGCGAGCTGCGCCACGCTCGGGAAGTGACGCCGCGGGATGACCGCCCCGTACTCGAACCAGAAGTCGAACAGGTCGCCATTGATGAGCAAGGCGTCCCCTAGGTCGGGCACGGCCTCGAGGAACCGATGGAACGCGGCCTCAACGGCGGGCGCGACCTGGCCCAGATGAGCGTCGGCGACCACGAGCACGCGCGAGCTGGGGAGAGGCACGGCCCCAAGCTAGGAACCACGGAAAGGGGCCGCAAGCGCCTGTCGTATTTGACTTTTCGCGGAGCGACGCGGATTTTGCCCCGGCGTGATCAGCGCGATAACGCTCCGCGTCAACTACTCCGAGACCGATCAGATGGGGGTGGTCTACCACGCCAATTACCTCATCTGGTTCGACCGGGCCCGCACCGAGCTGATGCGCGAAACGGGCCTGACGTACAAGGAGCTCGAGCGGCAGGGCGTCTACCTCGCCGTCTCCGAGGTGAAGCTGCGCTACCGCGCGGCCGCGCGGTACGACGACCTCGTGCGGGTACGCTGCTGGGTGCGCGAGCTCGCCTCGCGACGTGTGACCTTCGGTTACGCGGTGGACGAGGCCGAGAGCGGCGAACTGCTCGCCACGGGCGAGACGTCGCTGGTCTCGCTGACGCATCAACACACCGTGACGCGAATCCCCGGGCATGTACTCGCCCTCCTCAAGCCGATCCCTGATCCGGTCCGCGTGTAGCGTCGTCGTCCTGCTCGGTGCAGCGGCGCTCGGCGGCCGCGGCGCCGCCGCGCAGCAGCCGGACGAGGCGCTCGTGAGCGAGCTCGCGCGGGTCCTCGCCGCAGCGGATGCCCGCGCCTTCGATCCGGCGCTGTTCGGTGAAGCGCTCCGGCACCCCGAGCCCGTGGTGCGGCGCCAGGCGGCGCTCGCCGCCGGGCGGATCGGCGATCCCGCAGCGGTCGACGCCCTGGTGGAAGCGCTCGGCGATTCGAACCAGGGCGTCGCGGCGGCCGCCGCCTTCGGGCTGGGCCTGCTGAAGGAATCGCGCGCGGTCGCGCCCCTGCTCGCGCTGGTGCGTTCCGTGCCCGCGACCTCGCAGGGGCCGCCCCAAACCGAGGCCGTGACCGCGCTCGCGAGGATCGGGGGCGACGACGGTGCACGCGCGCTGCGCGAGCTGCTGGGCCTGGGCACGACCGCAGGCGTGGCGACGTCGGCCGTGCAGAGCGCGGCGCTGCTCGACGCGTGGCGCCTCGGCCCCCGGGCGCCTGTGCCCGCGCTCATCGGCTACGCCCGGGACCCCGACGTCACGGCGCGCTGGCACGCCCTCTATTCGCTCGCCCGGCTGCGCGTGGCCCGCGCCGTGACCACGCTGCTGGATGCCCTCCAGGACCCGCAGCCGATGGTCCGCGCCGTCGCGGTGCGCGGCGTGAGCCGCGCCTTGAGCGACACCGCCAAGCTCGCCCCCCAGGACGTGGTCACCCGGATCCGGCCGCTCCTCGCCGATCGCGACGCCGGCGTCCGCGTCAACACCCTCCGCGCCCTCGCCACCTTCCGGGACAGCGCCTTCGCCGGGCAGGCCGCCCCGCTCGCCGCCGACGCCGACCTGAACGTGGCGGTGGCGGCGGAGACCACGCTCGGCGTATTGGGCGGCGGGCGCGCCGTCGAGGCGCTGCAACCGGGGCTCACCAGCCCCGTGTTCGCGCTGCGCCGCCAAGCGGTGATCGCCCTGGCGCAGGCCGACGCGGCGCGCGGCGCCACCGCGGCCGCCCCGCTCGCGACCGACGCCGACTGGCGGTGGCGCAGCGTCGCCGCCGAGGCGTTCGGTGCCGCCGGCGACCGCGCCCGGCTCGAGGCTCAGCTCGCCGACGCCGACGGCCGCGTGGTGGCGCAGGCGCTGCAAGCGCTCGCGCACGTCGTCCCCGCGGGCGACACGACGCTCGGCCCGCGCGCCCGCCAGCTGCTCACGCACCCGGATGCCGCCGTGCGCAGCGTCGCCGCCGACGTGCTCGGCCGCCACCCCGCCGTCGCCGACGTGGATCGCCTCACCCAGGCGTACGCCCGCGCCGCCGGCGATCCGTTCGATGACGCCCGGCTCTCCGCCGTGTCCGCGCTGGGCGCGATCGCGCAGGCGAGCGCCGACGGCCGGCTCGCGGTCGCGACGCGGTTCGTCGCCCGAGTGCCGCGGGCGGACGACTACCTGGTGCGCCGGCTCGCCGCCGAGCGGTTGTCCGACGCGGCCGACGGCTGGGGGCCCGCGGCGCCGATCGCCACCGGCCGGAGCGTCGAGGACTACCGCGACGTGGCGCGCCGCTATCTCGTACCAGCGCTCCGCGGCCGGCCCGCGCCCCAGGTCACGATCGAGAGCGACCGCGGCAACGTGGTTGTGGAGCTGCTGCCCCTCGAGGCGCCGCTCACCGTGGCGGCGTTCCTCGCGCTCGTGGACCGGCGCTATTTCGACGGGTCGCGCTGGCACCGCGTCGTCCCCAACTTCGTGGTGCAGGGCGGCGACCCGCGGGGCGACGGGTGGGGCGGACCGGGATTCGTGCTGCGCGACGAGGTGAATCCCACCCGCTACGAGGTGGGTACCATGGGTATGGCGCTCTCGGGGCCCGACACAGGCGGCAGCCAGTTCTTCGTCACCCACGCGCCCCAGCCGCACCTCGACGGCACCTACACGGTGTTCGGCCGGGTGATCGCGGGCTTCGACGTGCTCGCCGCGATTTTAGCCTGGGGACTCGCGCTCCTCGGCGTCCTCCCCCGCGCCGCGACCGGGCAGTTCGGCTCCTTCGGACAGAACAAGATCCAGTACCGCGTATTCGACTGGCACGTGCTGCGCGGCCCGCACGTGGATCTGTACCATTATCCGGAAGAGCAGGAGCTCGCCCGGGTCGCCCGCCGTGCTCGAGCGGCGCTTCAATCACCACCCGCGGCGCCGCGTGCCGCTCATCATTTACGCGTCCCACTCGGACTTCGAGCAGACCAACGTGCTGCCGTTCGTCCCGCCCGAGGGATTGCTCGGCGTCACCGAGTTCCTGAAGCGGCGCGTCGCGTTGCCGTTCACCGGCAGCTACGCCGACTTCCGCCACACGCTGCGCCACGAGCTCGTGCACGTGTTCCAGTTGAGCCTCGGCGCCGAGGCGTCGAGCCGCTACCCCCGGCTGCGCCACGCGGACTTCCCCCTGTGGTGGACCGAGGGCCTCGCGGAGTACTTCTCGACCGGCGAGGACACCCGCGACGAGATGGTGCTGCGCGACCTCACCGTCGCGGGCCGGCTCCCGGGGCTGGGAGAGCTGGCGTTCGCGGCGGGCGGCCTCGTCTATCCGCTGGGCGGCTCGCTCCACCGCTTCCTCGCGGCGACGTACGGCGCCTGGCGCATCGGCGAGATGTACCGGGACTCCTGGAAGTACCCGACGTTCGAAGACGAAGTGCGCGCGGTGTACGGCCGGACGCTCACCCAGCTCTCCGACGAGTGGCAGTATTGGATGCGTCAGCGCTACTACCCGGCCGTGCGGGGGGCCGAGCCCCTGGCGATCACGGCGCGCGTGCTCACCCGGCTCGCCATCAAGCCGACGGTGTACGGCGCCGCGGACGCCCCCGACAGCGCGCGGGGCGTGCTGTACTTCTCGCCGTCCACGGGCTACACCAACATCTACGCGCAGCGGCTCTCGGGCGGCCGGCCCCGGGCGCTCGTCAAGGGCGAGCGCAGCGCCGAGTTCGAGTCGTTCCACTTCTTCGAGTCGCGGCTCGACGTGTCGCCGGCCGGCATCGTGGTGTTCTCGAGCCGGTACGAGGACCGCGACGCCCTGTTCTTCTGGAGCCTCGCCAAGCGGCGCGCCGTGGGGCGCTACGAGTTCGCCGATCTGGTGTCGATCCTCTCGCCCGCGTGGGCGCCCGATGGCCGCAGCGTGGTGTTCTCGGGCCTCGCCGTCTCCGGGTACTCCGACCTGTACCGGCTGTGGCTGCCCGAGGGGCGGCTCGAGCGTCTCACGTCGGATCGCTACCAGGACGTGGACCCGGCGATGAGTCCGGACGGACGCACGGTGGTGTTCTCGTCCGACCGGACGGCGTTCGGCGCGCAGGGCGCGCGCAACCTGTTCACGCTCGACCTGGCGACGGGCAAGATCGCGTACCTCACTTACGGCGCCTGGCGGGACGAGCAGCCCCGCTGGGCGGCCAACGGCCGGATCTTCTTCACGTCGGACCGCGACGGAACGTTCCAGATCTACGCGGTCGATTCGGCGGGCGGTGGGCGCCGCTTGACGAGCACCCTCAACGGAGCGTTCGACCCGCAGTGGGTCGACCGGGAGCACGGGCTCGTGTTCGGCGGCTTCGCCGACCTGAGCTATAACATCTACCTGCAGCAGCCGGTCGCGGACAGCGGGGCGCCGCCGGTGCAGCTCGCCCGCGACCGCGCGCCGGCCGAGTGGACGTGGGAGGAGCTCGGCGACCCCCAGTACGCGCGGGCCGAGGCCGCGCCCTACGAGCGCAAGTTCACGTTCGACTTCGCCGCGGGGGACGCGGCCTTCGCCCCCGGGATCGGCTCCGCGCAGGGCGTCATCTTCCTGTTCAGCGACCTGCTCGGTGACCACGAGCTCTTCGCGACCGTCTCGTCGTTCCAGGGGAACGGCCTCGGCAACCTGATCGACAACTTCAACGGGACGGCCTTCTACCTGAACCAGGCGCACCGCGTCAACTGGGGCGTGGGCGCCTTCCGGCTGCGCGGCACGTTCTACGAGGGCGACTTCAGTACGGTGTACGACGAGACATCGGCGGGCGCGTTCGCGCAGCTGCGCTATCCGCTGTCGCGGTTCCGGCGCATCGAGGCCGTCTACAGTCTCGAGCATTCGGACCGTTTCGACCTCACCCGGCCCGACATCCTCACCGGGGGAGGCGACGCGACCGAGTTTCACCGCGTCGGCTGGCTCGCCTCCAACTACCTGGGCTACGTCGAGGACAACACGCTGTGGCTGCCCACGGGTCCCATCGACGGCGAGCGGGTGAATCTCACGGGCGGGCTCGTGAACGACGTCAGCCACGGCCGGTTCGACTCCTGGCTCATCGCGGGCGACTATCGCCGCTACTTGCGCACCTCGCTCCGGAGCGCGGTGGCGGTCCGGCTGCTCGGGTACTACTCGGGTGGCGAGCGGCCCCGGCCCGTGAACATCGGCGGGTCGTGGGCGCTGCGCGGTTATCCCCGGTACGGCTACGTCGCCGGCACGCGCGCCTGGCTGCTGAACGCCGAGTGGCGCTTTCCCATCACCGACTTCCTCTCCATCGGCTTCCCGTTCGGCGAAGCGCGCTTTCCGGGCGTGCAGGGGGCGCTGTTCTTCGACGCGGGCAAGGCCTGGACGGCGACCTCGCTCGATCGCGGCACGCTCGGCTCGAGCGGCCTGGGCCTGCGCATGCCGATCGGGCCGCCGCTCGTGCTGCGGCTCGACCTCGGCTACCGCTTCCATTCCGGGAGCCTGGCGGGCTACGCGCTGCCGGTCGGCAGCCAGGGGTCGCAGTTCGTGGACTTCTTCTTCGGGTTTAACTATTGAAACGGCAACGGCTTTTGCTTGACCGGCGGAGAGCCCTTCTCTACATTGGCGCCTGTACGTTGCTGGCCGGCTGCCCGGGCCGGCTGGCGCCGCTGATCCCGCTGCCGCTCGCGCCCGGGGATCGGGACAGCGCCGTCGCGTGGGCCGCGGCCACCGTGCCGGCGCACCGGACCGCCATCCGGTTCCGGTGGAAATACCAGGACGACCAGAAGCGCTGGGGCGGCCGCGGCCAGGCGCGCATCGCGCCGCCCGACTCGTTGCGGTTCGACTACGTCGGCCCGCTGGGGCTGGGCGCCGGGGCGGCGGCGGTCGTCGCCGACTCCGCTGTCTGGGCCGACCCGGAGAAGAACTTCCGCTCGCTGGTCCCGGCGGTGCGGATGCTGTGGGCTGGGCTCGGCATCGTGCGACCGCCCGCAGCGGATGCCGCCGTGTTCGGCGCCCGGGACGCGGGG
>WNGL01021497.1_pt1 | contig 11979 bp, 9 predicted proteins | sample 5400591 | NCBI WGS metagenome assembly WNGL01 (sample SAMN13153377, study PRJNA577476) | soil metagenome | isolation source: 80 cm soil or saprolite under Garry oak tree replicate 1 | place: USA:California | collected 2016-06-15
AACGAGATTCTTTCCTGCGGCTGCAATGACTCGACCATCGATTCGGATTGATCCTTGCTCTGGAACTTCCAATCCAGCGAGAAGGCGCAGAACCGTCGTCTTTCCGCAGCCCGATGGCCCAAAGAGCACAAGACGTTCCGATCTCTCAATGTGAAGCGATAGTTGATCGATCGCGAAGCGCTCGCCGAAACTCTTCGATACGCGATCAAGGTCGATGTAGCTCACGTCGCTATGCCCCCGGACGGAATCACTCGTGCCAGGATCGCAAGCGGAATTAGCGATGCAATCGCCATGATCAGGCAGAGGGAAGCGATCATAGGGGGAGCGCCATTGGCCATGAGGGTTAGAATACGTGCGGGCAACGGGTCACCCCCGGGTGGCGCGGTCATGAGGGCAATGGGAACGTCACGCAGACACAAAATGTAGGCAGCGAGCCACGCGCAAACGAGCGTTCTTGTTGAGAGCGGAATGGAAATTCGAAACAATCTTCGCGCCCACATCGCGCCGCTGAGTCGAGCGGCTTCATCTAGCGATCTGGGGATCAGCATCAGTCCCGCCAGCGACAGCCTCGTTGTGACGGCGCAGTATTGCGCCGTGTAGCCCAGAATTAATAGAGCCGGTGTCGCGTAGATGAACCATGTGCTTGGGGTATTCCAAAGGCGGACCAGTCCAATCGAAAGCACCGCTCCCGGAACAGCAAAAAGCGCAAGGGTAAAAGCGCTCAAGACTCGTTGTCTGCCGCCACGCATAAAGTGCCCGAGAAAGAATCCGAGAGCCATCAGTATGGTCGCGGCTACTGCCGAATAAACTGCGCTTCTCACGACGCTCGCTCCGGCCCGTTGGAGTGCTTCGTGAATCGCAGCTGGCGAAAATGCCTCCGCGAATAGCGCGCTCAAGGGAAGAATGACGAACCCAAAACAAAGCGCAGCGATGAAAGCCAGGAAAGGACTCTTCGAGGCCCGCAGCGAGATGAACAGAGTTTGGCCTGTGCTTCGAAACGCGTAGTCACGGTCGCGGAGGAAGCCGAGCTCCACGAGAACGCCGACGAACGCAATGGCAGCGAGTGGCGCCGCCGCCGCCGCGGCCGCACCAAAGTTATACGAGGCCGCAAATTGCGTGAAGCTAAGAACCGGCAACACCGGATACCGCAGAAAGCTCGGGACGCTCAACTCGCCCATCGCTAGGAGAAAGACGAGGACTAGAGAAAACACTATCCCTGGCGCGCTGAGTGGCAATGTGACTCGACGAAGAACTCCCGGCCATCCTGATACAATACGGGCGGCTTCCTCGAGTCGACGATCGACATTCAGGACCGACGCAAATGTCAGGAGGATGGTAATGGGAAGAAAGACTGACGAAAGCACGAGGACGCAGCCGCCGAATCCGAACAACCAGTCTGATGTGACTGTTCCGATGCGTGCAACGACGCGAGCCCAACCGAGCGCGACGAAGTACGGCGGCAACACGAGCGGCACTGTGAGCAGCCAGATGAATCCTGAACGCAACGGCAGATCGGATTTCGCGAACAGGATTCCAGCAGGGACGCCGATGAGTCCACAAACCGCCGTGGTGGCGAGCGCTAACCGAATGCTATTGCCAAGCAACGGCCAAAAGCGGGCCGCGGAAATGAGTTCGCGGTAATGTTCGAGACTGAACTGTCCGTTGTGTCGAATACTCTCAACCGCCATCACTGCGATCGGCGCCAAACCGGCAATCGCGATAACTGCGATACACAACGCGAGGACGATCGTTTCGGTTCTTACTGGCCGGCCCATTCTTTGAGGAACGGCTGTATCTCTTCCATCTTGCGCGCAAGATCGACATATTGAACGCGCATTGTCTTGATCTCTTTGATCCGCCGGATCTCCGGTGGCGTATCGACACCGGAATGCAATGGAATCTGGGCACAATCGGCAAATGCTAGTTTGTGTTCCGTCGATTTACTGAGGAGATAATCGATAAGCCGTTTCCCATTCTCCGCGTGCGGTCCTCCTTTGATCAACGCCACCGCATTCGGCAAAATGAGAACGCCAAGACCGTCGCCGTCTTGATCTGGATAAACCATCTCGACCGGCTTGCCCTGTTTCTTTCGGTTCACCGCGTCGTCGCTATCGACGAGAGAAAAGTCCACCTGGCCGGCCGCGACGAAATCGGCGCTTTCGCCGTTGCTCGTGGTGATCTTCACGTCGTTCTTTTTCATGTCGTTCATGAAAGTCTTGGCCTGCTCGTCGCCCCACAACGTAAATAGAGCCGCCACATACGCGGTGGTAGTCCCGAACAACGGATTCGCGATGGCCGTGCGCCCTTTCGTTGAAGGCTCCGTGTAAGCCATCACGCTCGCAGGCTTGATTGTCGATCTTGCATTAACCAAGAGTAGGCGCGCGCGCGCGGAAAAACCTGTCCAGTAATGATCCGGATCTTTGAACTGATCGGCAATCCCTTCCGCGGAAGGAGAAACGTATGGCGCGGACACACCACGCTGCTTGAGCGCGTCCGCTCGCACCGGCTCGTTCGCCCAGTAAACGTCCGCCTGCGGATTATCCTTCTCGGCAATGAGGCGGTTCATTACGCCGGTACTCTTGGACTCTTCGGTGTCGAAGACAGATTTCACCGTGATCCCGGTTTCGCGCTCGAAGTCCTTCAGGATCGGCTCAGAAAAAACCTGGTCCTCGCTCACGTACACGACAACAGTTCGCGAACTCGTCGCGCGACACGAAGTCAGAATCGGAATCAGAGCGAGAGTTACAACGATGCCAATCGCCTTATGCATGATTTTCTTCCGACGACGCGAACCATCTGTGGACCGTCGCCGCATCTATTTGCTGCCGTAGGTGAAATCGTCAAACAACGTCACGCTGTCAGCCTTCGTCCAGACGCCAACTTTGCCAGCTTCGGTGAACGTCGTGTCCTCCACATCGAACAGATGCTTCCCGTCGAAGCTAAGCTTGAAATGGTTGCCCGCGAATTCCACCCGAAGCGTGTGCCACTGGCCAGATGCGACCGGTTCCTTCACGCCGTAACCGCCCTTGCGTCCCACAATGTCGAGCGGGCTGCGCTTGCCGTTCACAGTCTTGTAAAGGACCACGTTACCCTCGAGCGCATTCGCCCGCGCGATGTAGTAGTTGTTCGAATCCTTCGCACGCCAGATCACGCCGCCGGCCTGGTCTTCCTTTCCGGCGACCGGTTTGAATTTCACTTCAACGAAACCGTCTTTGAGGTTGGTGTCGTTCTTGATGCAAACCGGAAAGGTCGCTTGGCCGGATTGTTTTAACACGTTCGGCTTGCTCGGCGCCGATTCGTCTTTTTCGATTGCCCATTTCGCTGTGCCGCTGCCGGTTTGCGTCGCGGTCCAGCCCGGAGGCGGCGCGCCGGATTTCATATCGTCGAAATTGACCGTCTCAGCGGTGGCCAGCCCTGTTGTCATGGCCACCACCATCGTCGTTAACCTCAATGTTTTCATAGTTTCCTTTCTGGTTGATATAAGGCTTACGGTAGGGGTGAACTGACTTTGAGAAGTCCACCAATCAAAAGCCCGCCTTTGACGGCATTCGCCAAGTCTTTTGCCCGGCCGCGTCCCCAGTAATGGAAAAACATGATACGCGGCTCTTCGTGCGTCATGTGTTGATGGATGGCGACGATGTTGATCTTGTCTTTGAGCAGCGATTTCAAGACCGGTTGCAATTCATCTTCCGTTACCGCGAAGTCTCCATCAACAACGGCGTTGTCATCGCTGCCGGCGAATGCCGCCCAGGTGTTTACGCCCATGGTGTTGTCGATCTTCACGCCGTGCATTTTTGCAGGTCGCCCGATTGTAAATTTCACCATTCCTTCTTTCGCTTCGCCCTGCATGCCGAATATCTCGTTGAGAGGTCCAGCTGTGATCGAATTCTTTTCGGGCAACGACGGTTGCCCAACGGCCGAAAACGATTCTGCTGGTTTTGCATCTGGACCTCGGATTGCTTTGGTCGTGTCGTAAACTTTTTTAACTGCGCCGGCCAATTTATCAACGCTGCCTTCGCCTTCGATGTGCATGAAATAGACCTTGGGTTGATCGAAGAAGAAATGGTTATGCAGCGCGGTCACGCTAAGCCCGTTGTCGAGCGCGGTTGACATCGCTGCGTTCACTTCGTCTTCAAAGAGAACCGTGTCGCCCATCACCATCGCTTCGGTGTGCGCGCCTTTTGTGAACGCCGCCCAGGTCCCGAGTCCCATGAACGGCGGCATCATCCATCCATCGACAACAACCTTCACGTCGTCGCGCGGGAAGGTGACTTTATAGACGCCTTCCTTCTCGTTCATTTTACCTTTGAGCGCGGTTAGTTCGTCGATGCGCGCCGTATTGAGATCGGCTGCTACCGATGCACAAGTCAATGTGGCGAAGACTAAAGCTGTGCCAAAAATCTGTTTCATGAGCGTGCTGTGAATCGAGAGCATTGCTGCCGGCTGCTCGAGGCAACCGGCAAGCGATTGCCGCTCTCTCTTAATATTTCTCCCCCTTCTCGCCCTTCTCTTCCTTTTCTTTGCTCTCTTGGTATTGCTTTAGGAACGTGCCAGTGGCATCCACTTCGATGCTCCACTCCTTGCCCTTTTTGTTTACGACGGCTTCGTAAACGGTTTTGCCCTCTTCTGTCTTCTTCTCGATCTTCACGATCTCGTTACTGCCAGCCTTGTCCTTGATCGTCGTCTGCACCGCTGCCGGTAGATCGGACATTTTGACAGTCTGCTCGTTTTCCTCCTCAGCGGAAAGCGGTGTCCAGGCACCGAGCGTCAGGACCGAGGCTACTGCTATTACTGGAACGATGTATTTCATATGTTTTCTATTTCTTGCCAGTTAAGAGGCGATTGGACGCCTCGCGTTTTGTTTTTCGCGCGCAGAGCCCGCATTCACTCGAATGCGGGTTCGGCAACGAAATTGTTAGAGGTCGCGCGGTTTTAGCGCTCACTGCTTGCCTCCGAAAATGAAGTCATCAAAAAGAGTGACGCTGTCTGCCTTTGTCCAGACGCCCACACCACCGGCATCCTTGAAGGTCTCGTCCTCGACTTCGAACAGCCTCTCGCCGTTGAGGAATACGGTAAAGAGTTTGCCGGAAAATTCGACGCGCAGCGTACTCCACGTGCGGCTCGGAACCTTCGCGTCAACTCCGTAGCCAAACATTCGGCCCTTCACCTGAAGCGATGAACGTTTGCCCTCCACCGTCTTGTAAAGGACCACATTGCCTTCCAGTGCGTTTGCGCGGACGACGTAATAGTTGTTTGCGTCCTTTACCCGCCAGATGATCCCGCCAGCCTGGTCCTCATGGCCGCCAATCGGATTGATCTTCACCTCGGCAAAGCCGTCCTTGATCACGGCATCCATCTTCGCGGCCCAGGCGAAGGTGGCTTCGCCGGACTGGCGCAACACGTTTGGTTTGCTCGGCGCGGACTGCTCCGGGACTACTTCCCACTTCGCGCTGCCTTGTCCGGTGATGCCGGTCTGCCAGCCCTGCGGCAGCTGAGTTGATTGATCGAACATTTCACGACTTTCCGCTGCAAGGACACAGTTTGATGTCGCGAACGCGAAGTAGAACAAACGAATTGGATGCACGTTTCAATAGACAAGTGATCCTGCCGTAGAGGCACTTAAGAAATCCTGAAGTTTTCTTCAGGTTGTGCCCGGACTGCTTGCAGACTGACTCGACGACGGAAGTTCGATCCGAAATATGCTGCCGCGATTCGATTCGCTCTCGACAATAATTCGGCCGCCATTCCGCTCGACCGCTCGCTTGGCGATGGCAAGACCCAGGCCAACCCCGCCGCCTTCCAAGCGCGATCGCGCTTTGTCGACACGGAAAAAAGGCTCGAAGATTTTCTCGTAATACTCGGGTGCAATGCCATGGCCGCTGTCGCTTACCGAAATGTCGACGCCGTTTGGACGCAGGAATGCCGCGAGTGAGATTTTCGAGTTGGAGGGGCTGTGCTGAATCGCGTTGTGCACAAGATTCACCAAGGCCAGCCGCAACAACGTACGATCCGTCTGCACTGCAACGTCGTGATCGCTCGTGAGGGCAAGCGTTTGGTCTTTTTCGGCAGCGAGCACTTCGAACTCCTCGCGGATTTCCTCGAGCAGCGCGGCAATGTTGACTTCCTCCCGCGTGGCACCTGCCTTCGTCGCATCCATGCGAGCGAGCGTAAGCAATGCATCAACGAGATCGGTAAGGCGCTCTGCTTCTTCGAGCATGCTACCGATTGTTTCCCGGAGCATCGCTGGATCGTTGCCATCGCGCAATGCCACTTCGCCCACTGCCCGCAATGCGGTGAGCGGCGACCGCAACTCGTGGGAAGCATCAGCGGTAAATCGCTGCAATTCGGCGAACGAGGCCTCGAGTCGCGCGAGTGTCTCGTTAAACACTGTTGCGAGACGGCCGAGTTCATCGTTCGGGTTGAGGTTCGGCAAACGTTTCGAGAGCGATTCTGAGGTGATCCGGTGCGCCTGCCGGGCCATGGCATCGAGCGGTGCCAGCGAGCGCGTCGCGACGAGATAGCCGCCAATTGCCGCGAGCGCTCCGGCGAGTGGAAATCCCAGCAGAGACACCTCGACGATTTCGCGAAGAGTGCGGCGCATCTCTGTTTCGTCGCGAAAGACACGAATGATAACGTTGCGGCCCTGCACTCGTCCAGGTCGTTCCATCACGCGCAGGAACAAGCCACGTTCAAGCTCAATGGTCGCAAAACTCAGCGTGGATTTTTGCGGTGGCGGGAGCACATCTTTGATGTTCGCTTCCGGGACGGGCCAATGCCGCAGAAGCAACTCTTTGTTCTCCGACCAGACTTCAAACCACGCCGATAGGCGAGAGAACCCTTCGTCGCCATGAGATCCGCGTACCGTCCAATCCACGCGTCCCTCCGTGTCGACTCCGACCTGGGGCTCAACCAGATCAAAGTCAATGCGCAACTGGCGATCGACCTCGGCCGCCAGACGATGCTCGATTACCTCATATACGAACCATGCAAACGCGAATAGAACCAAAGTCGTCGCTGCTGCATACCACAATGCCAGACGCAAGCGAACCGAACGCCGTAACCACCAACTTTTCACGCGTCCGCCTCCGCACGTAATCCCACGCGCGACATGGCGCGTTTGCATATTGAAGGTGAGATCACCGATCTGCTGCCGCAGAGCATTTCCGGAATCGACCCGCCGCAGTAATGCACGAATCCGTGCGAGCAGCTCGGCGAAGGCAAAGGGTTTTACCAGATAATCATCCGCTCCCGCGTTCAGACCGAGCACGCGATCCTCGACCGCATCGCGAGCAGTGAGCAACAGCACGGGCGTTTTGGAACCGCCAGCGCGAAGCGTCCTTAGCACCTCGATCCCATCGCGGCCCGGCAGCATCCAATCGAGTATCACCACGTCGAAACTTTCGCGGCTAAGCAGGAAAAAACCCTCTTCGCCGGTCTTCGCCGTCATAGGCTCGAAACCCTCGCCCCGCAATCCGCTCGCGAGCGCGCGAGCAGTCTTGGCGTCATCTTCGATCAGTAAGACCCTCACTTTCGACACAGTAAAATTGCGGCTGCATCGCGCCAAGGATGGAGATTCTGAAGAAAACTTCAGGAGCGCGCGATGTGCGGTGTGTGAAATGAATATCACGGAGCGTGGCAGCTTTCCGTATGCGGATACAGAACTTCACCAGAAATGACTATCGAATCCAACGCTGCAGGTGTTGCGCACTTCTCTTAGTAAGATGAGCACGACTTCAACAACGAGTCACGTTTCGGTTCGGCATCCCAGTTTCGCGGAGGCGTTGCCCTTTTGGCTCAAGCTCGGTTTCATTTCTTTCGGCGGACCAACCGGTCAGATCGCGACGATTCTTGTAGCGGTAGCTAGTGTCGCTCACTTCGCGACTGCTAGCGAGACAGAACCGGGCTCTTTCATTCGCGCGTCACGCGTCGATCAAGCACCGCGCCTCGATGGAGTGCTCGACGAGGCCTGCTGGCAGACGGCTGAGGCTATGACGAATTTCACACAGGTTCTTCCCGTCGCAGGCGCGCCGCCAAGCGAGCGGACAGAGGTGCGTTTCGTTTACACGCGAGACGTGCTCTTTATTGCGATTCGTTGTTTCGATCGCGAGCCGGGAAAAATCCTGGCGAAAACGATGCAGCGCGACAACCCGTTCGAGTCCGACGATTACGTGAAGATCGCCTTCGATACTTTCGGCCGTCAGCGCGACGGCTATTTTTTCATGGTCAATCCTGCCGGCGCGCGCACCGACGGCATTTTTAGCCGTTTTTCGGATGAGAACCGTGACTTCGATGCGATCTGGGAGGCACGCGCCCGCATCGACCAGCAAGGTTGGACCGCGGAAATAGCGCTTCCATTCCGGAGCATCTCTTTCGATCCGCAGCACGATTTCTGGCGCATGAACATCGAGCGCGTGATTCGGCACAAAGAGGAGACCGTGCGGTGGACCGCGCTATCGTCCGCCAAGCGCATGACCGCCTTGGAAGATTTCCGCGAACTTCGTGATCTGCGAGACTTGCGCCAGGGACTGGGCTTGGAATTTCGACCATTCGTTTTAGGACGATATCGCAACGATGGCTTTGGTTCCGACGCGGGCTTCGACATCACTTATCGCATCACGCCGTCGCTCACCGCTCTCGCCACAGTGCACACGGACTCCTCCGAAGCGGAAGTCGACGAGCGAATCATCAATCTGTCGCGTTTCCCGACTTTTTTTCCGGAGAAGCGCGATTTCTTTTTGCAGGACTCGTCGCTCTTCTCCTTCGGCGGATTAACGGAAGACGATCGGCCATATTTTTCGCGGCGCATTGGTTTGACGACCGAAAATCAACCGGTGGGAATTCTCGGAGGCTTTCGCCTCACTGGACGCATTGGTGCCAGCAGCGTCGCGCTGCTCGACGTGCAGCAAGCGGGCTACTCCGGCATCGATTCGAAGAATCTCGGCATCGCCCGCATCTCACAACAGGTGCTGGATGAATCGAGTGTGGGGCTGATCGTCACTCACGGCGATCCTGCTACCAATGGCGACGCAACTCTCGCCGGTCTCGATTTCAATTACCAAAACAGTAATCTGCCCGATGACAGACGTCTCATCGCTCACGCTTATGTGATGGGTTCGCACAGCGATGCGGCCGGCGGCGATGATGCCGCCTTTGGCATCGATCTCGATTACCCAAACGAGCCGCTCGATGTGCACCTGTTCTTCCGGCAGTGGGGCGAGCATTTTGATATGCCGCTCGGCTTCCTCGAGCGCAATAACATCCGCCGCTACATCGGGTCGGCCGCATATATTTGGCGGCCAAACACTGCGTGGATTCGGAGTATCACTCTGGAAGCGCGACCACTCTTCGGGACCGATCTCAATAACCGCCTGGTGGAGGAGGATCACGACGTTCCCTTCCTCATCGTCACTACGCCTGCGCTCGATGAACTAAGCGCCGGCTTCACCTTTCAACGCGACGTCGTGGACGAACCCTTTGAGATCTTTCCGGGAGTAGTCATTCCGGTTGGCAATTATTCGTACGGACTTTTCCAAGGACACATCACGACCAGCGCCGCTCGGCCAATCAGCGTCGGTTTTTGGCTGCGTCTTGGCGATTATTACAGCGGCACGCGCAGCGATTACCGCGGCGAATTCAATTGGCGACCATCGCGCTTTTTCACGCTGAACACGGCATACGAGGTCCGCGAAATCCAGCTCCGGGAAGGTGACTTCGAGGTAAACATCGCCAGCGCGCGCGTCAACCTGGCGTTCACTCCTGACCTGACCTGGAGCACGGTCGCGCAATACGATAACGTTTCGAGGCAGGTCGGTTTGAACAGCCGGTTCCGCTGGACATGGCGTCCGGGCAATGACCTTTTTTTCATCGTCAATCAGGGCTGGAAGTACGACGATGGCAGATTTACCAAGCCCAGCAGCGAGATCATTCTGAAAGTCGCAGCGACCTTCCGCCTTTGATTCATGACAGGAATATCTAGCCGGGAACTCGTGCAAAAACGTGCGCCGTCATTTCGGGAGGCGCTCCAATTTTGGCTGAAGCTTGGCTTCATCTCTTTTGGCGGACCGACTGGTCAAATTGCAATTATGCAGACCGAGCTCGTCGAAAAGAAGAGATGGATCAGCCAGTCGAGATTTCTGCACGCCCTCAACTTCTGCATGCTGCTACCCGGCCCGGAAGCACAACAGCTCGCCATCTACATCGGCTGGCTTCTTCACAAGACCTGGGGCGGCATCGTCGCCGGCGCATTTTTTGTCATCCCGTCGATTTTTATTCTCTGGACGCTGAGTTTCATCTACGCCGCCTACGGCAACATCCCGTGGATCGCAGCCATTTTTTATGGACTCAAACCTGCCGTGACTGCGATCGTGTTGACGGCGGTCATTCGCATCGGCCGGAAAGCGCTTAAGAACGAAGTCATGTGGGCGCTGGCTGCGCTCGCTTTCATTGCGATCTATTTTTTCAAAGCCCCATTTCCCGCGATCGTCCTCTGTGCTGGTATCATTGGATTTCTCGGTGGTGTGCTTTGGAAATCAAAATTCAACAGCGGATCGAAAGAGCTTTCGGGATCGACGTTATCTGTGGTCGGCGACGACGGGGAATCACCCCCACATACGCGACCAAATTTGGCGCGCGCGCTTCGGGTCTCGGTTCTTTGGCTGACGCTATGGTTGACGCCGATATTGATCGTTGGTGCGATCCGCGGCTGGGAGAGCACGCTTTTTAAAGAAGGTTTGTTTTTCAGCAAGGCGGCTGTGGTGACGTTCGGCGGCGCATACGCGGTCCTGCCATACGTTGCACAACAAGCGCTATTTCATTATGGGTGGCTGAAACCGGGCCAGATGATGGATGGTCTAGGTCTGGCGGAAACCACGCCCGGCCCGTTGATCATGGTGCTGCAATTCGTCGGCTTCATGGGCGCGTGGCAACATCCGGAGGGTTTACCGTCCCTGGTCGCGGCTACAATTGGCGCGCTGATTACAACCTGGGCCACATTCACGCCGTGCTTTCTTTGGATTTTCCTGGCTGGCCCCTACATCGAACAATTACGTGGTAATCCAAGGCTAACGGCCGCGCTCAGTGCCATCACGGCGGCGATCGTCGGAGTCGTGCTCAATCTCGCGGTCTGGTTCGGGCTCCGTGTTTTCTTTCCCGCCAGTGGCACGGTGGATTGGTTTGCAATTTTGCTTTGTGCCGCCGCCTTTATCGCAATGCTACGCTACAAAATCGACATCATTCCTGTAATAATCGGAGCAGGAATTCTCGGCCTCTTATACAATTTTCTGCGCGGCATCAGCCTAATATGATCCCGCAGTTGCGGGAGCTCCAAAAGCGTGCAGGTCCGGGACCACTTTTTCCTCTGCGATCTTTTCAGTGAAAACCCGGGAGTCCGGCGCGGATGGCATTTGAGAAACCAGGAGAGTCGTTGGCGGCGCGGGCGCGGGTGTCGATCAGGCTTCGGGTTTTTAGCTCGGCAAAGGGAAGCCCGCCGGTGACGATGAGGTGGCGCTCATACATCAGTTCGTCGCCTTTGCCATTGAGCAGGATGCGCCAATCCCACGGCAGGCGCTCGTTGGGTGGGTGCTGCGTGCGGATGCTCGTGGTGCAGTTGGTGGTGATAGCGTTATACCAGCGCGGCTTGTTCCGCAGAGCGTTGAGCGAATGGATGTATTCAAGGAAACGTTCGCGCGCGTGCTCTGGCGAAATGGTCGTGCGGTAAAGATAGATATCCTCCTTGCGATAGTTTGTGCGCACGCGGATCACGTCGCGCTCATCGGCCACGATATAGATGAGCTCGAACTGCCGGTAGAGCCCGCCGATAGTCGAGTAGGTTTGACCAAGCTTCTTGCGCGTCTCGATGGAGAAGCAGAGCGGCGGCGCGGCAGCGAATTGGAAGCTTACGATGGGATGCGCGATCCAGGGCGAGCCCCAGTAATCGACCGCGAGGTCGATGCCGGTGATCTGGGAGATGCGCACGGTGCG
>WNGL01036400.1_pt1 | contig 11979 bp, 18 predicted proteins | sample 5400591 | NCBI WGS metagenome assembly WNGL01 (sample SAMN13153377, study PRJNA577476) | soil metagenome | isolation source: 80 cm soil or saprolite under Garry oak tree replicate 1 | place: USA:California | collected 2016-06-15
AGCCAATCTTCGTTGAGCATAGAATTATAAATGACTTTTCCCTTCGCTGAGACATGCAACTCATTCTCCTCATACCAGGCTTTCTTCACCTGAAAGTAAAAGATTGCTGTTTCGAAAGTCACGGCAATGTACTTTCCAGCAAGCCGTTCAAGAAGTTTTGGATCTTCTTCTTGCACAAAGAAGGGATTCAGGATAAAACATGCCTCCCTCCCACGCATGTACATAGTTTCTTTTCTCATGCACTCCATTATACAGGAAACAAGACACGCACACAAATAGACGAATATCTGTCCACACATAGTATTTATTTTATTTATGGGCCAGAAAAATAAATTATTCTTTCGTTGCTTTCTTCCTGGTACTATGCTATACTTCTTGCATAAGTAGGATTTGCCACAAGAAATCTTCAAAAAGAGAACAAACTACCCTAGTGAGAGCCGGGTAGTTTTTCTTTTACCAATTTTCAAAACATCCTGATTTTTTCATGTAGTCACATTGACAAATTTAATAAAATAGATTATACTGTATTTAGTACATAAAGTGTGCAGAAAAGGATGTCGTTATGGAATTTAAACCACGGTATTATCAAGAAGAAATGCTGAATGCGATTTATGCAGTGCGTGATAATGGTGGAGATCGAGCATTAGGTGTTCTTGCAACGGGCGGGGGAAAGACTTGGATCGCTGAAGAAGTTGCACGTACTTCAGAAAAACCAGTATTTATCTTTGAGCATCGGAAGCGTTTAATGGAGCAGATGCTTGATAAGATTCATCTAGGAGATCCAAATGCAGATGTGGGATTGGTTGGATTTGGCAAAAGGCAGTGGGGCCATGCTATCACTATTGCAGGTGTGCAGACGATTACTTCGAACAAACAGACTCTTGAGAAACTACGTAAAATCAATCCAAAAACAGTGATAGCAGATGAGTGTTTTCCGGCTGGAACGTTGGTTGATGGGCATCCTATTGAAACTATTCGAGAAGGGTTTCTTGTTACATCATATAATGAGGAGACAGGAAAATTCTGTATTCGACCTGTTGTCAGCACTTTTAAGAAAAAAGCAAAACTTCTTCTTTTTCTTCGTACAATAAGCGGCCACGCAGTAGATTGTACTCCAAACCATCCATTCTACACGAGAAACGGCTGGACAAAAGCTGAATATATTCGAAGAGGAAATTGGATTCTTCATACTTCTGGATGGACGAGAGTAGAGTTCATCGGAGCACAGGAACATGAGGGGTATGTCTATAATTTTGAAGTAGAGGGTACTCATACCTATACGGCAAATGGATTCGTAGTCCACAATTGTCACCATTATCAGTTCAACCAATGGTATGAAGCGCTTACAGCAGCCAATCCTCAATTCCTTCTTGGACTCACCGCCACCTATAAACTTGGCACCCCTGAAAATATTTCAGATGCGCGAAGAGTATTTGGTGAGATTGTTTATCAGAAAACACTCCCTCAAGGTATTCTTGAAGAATGGCTAGCTGATATCAACTATCAGAAAGTTATTACTGGTCAAGTACTCCGACCTATTAGGAAATCACGGGGGGAATATGACGAGGGTGATTTGGGTGAAGTACTTAATACATCCCCCCGTAATGAAGATATCGTTCGTTGCATGTTAGAGACTGGAGCACAAGACTCCTGTTGTTTAGCATTCTGTTCAACGATTGAACATTCAGAAACATTGGCTGCATTGGCTCGTGGTATGGGTATTGCAGCAGTATCTTTAACGCAAAGAGATGATGATGACGAAGTATTGGATGCCCTTGCGCGGGAAGAAATAAACTTGCTTGTGAGTTGTAAGAAAATTGAAGAAGGCTTCGATATGGACATTATCCGAAAAATCTATCTCTGTAGTAAGACCATGTCTCAGGCAAAATATATTCAATGGATTGGCAGGGGAAGTCGTCGTATCGAAGGTATTAAAGAAGAATTTGATGTGTATGATTTCTACGACAATGGAGCACACAGCCTGGAACAGCTCAGTCTTGAAGATATTCTTGGTATTCCTCTTGCTCCTGGAACATCTGTCAAAAGGGCATTGGAGAAGAAGCTTGTCGAAGATGGAGAGATTTCAGACTATCGTGGTGTTTCTGCTGATGAGAGTAGTATAGTACTCCCATATGCATATACCGATGTACGGTACCAGAAAAAAGAATTATTCCATAGATGTGACTGGAGCCGTACAAAAGAGGGAGCGTACATTACTGAGGTCAAGGATAGTAGACTTATTCTCTATCCTGCCCCTAAAAACCGATATGATATTATCTTATCGTTTAAACGCAATCCATTCTCACCACGTGTGAGATCTACGCTTATCACCGGTATGGAGTTGGGATATGCCAAGAGTATTGCGGAAGAGCAGGCCAGAAAAATTGCTGGAGGGTTGGAAAAGCTGGTGGACCCTTCAGAAAAATGGAACAATGATCCGATTAGCTCTGAACAAGTTAAGAAGCTAAAGGATCTTCACATTTATATTCCACCGAACTGTACAAAGCAACAAGCGAACTTATTGATGAACAAGCGATTTGCCAGGTTGAGAGCGAATAAGAAAGGTGCGTGATATGAGTGACACGATTGTTGAAGAAGTTACCCCTGCATTAATGGCAGCGTACGCTGATCATATCTTAGGGATGGAGAGAACTGAACCAGTCAAAGCACGAGAAATAGCTGAAATGGCTTTTTCTGCTGCTTTTCCAAAGATGGTGAATGTGAACAGAGAGCAGTTTCTTAGTCATTATGTTTCCATGTATGAAAAAACCTGGGATCTTCTTGAGCAGAAAGTTCCAGAATTTTTTGGATTTCTGTCACTTCTTCATCGTGCAGGGTATGATGATCAATATTCAATGGTCAACCAGTTTGCCGAACAGTTGGTCTACACAGCGAATCTTCCAAAATATTTTCCAGGAGTTACCTATCCTGGAAAGGATTGTAAAAAAATTGTGCTCACGTGTGTCTACTACCTGTTTTGTGGCGACGTAGACCATGATTGTCTTAAAACGGAACAAGAACTTCAGCATCATTTACTCCACGTTTCTGCTATTCTTCGCATTGTCTTAGAAAAAGATATTGCAGAATTACTTCAAGATGCCTGTAGATTGTATCTCCTTCTGTTGCGTTTGTTTAAGACGCATACAACTGAAGTTGAGGCAATGATTACTCTTCTCATGCAGGAAGGAAGCATTGTTCGTCAATCGACGCTCAAGGGCATGATCTTCCTACAGGAGTTCATCATGACGCAACTTCCAGAACACCAGGTGCAAGAAATTATTGAAGCATTTGGTCCTGCTCTGCAAATTGAACGAGGAGTTATTCCTGCTGGTTCGAGAAGATCTGCCTATTGTATTGAAGAGAACTGCGCCATATCACCAGACAGAGTTGGCTCTATCTCTCTGTTCCTCAACAAAACAGGAACGTATGAACTTTCCATTTTTGCCTGTCAGGACCATATTCAGGCAGCGAAAAAGTATGTAAGCAAGCAAGGTATGAAAAATCTGGTTGAAAGTGTGTTGAAAGCGACTGGAGAGCAGGAAGTACGTCCTGTAAAAGTTACCTGGTTCTCAACAAAGGAAGAAATACGTCAAATTGTTGCAAAACAGAAATATCTCATTGATCGGTATCGTATCCAACAACATCTAAAAGAAGCGCCTACCTGGATACGGCTGCATAATCCTATTGAAACAACCTTTGGCAATATGCATGGTTTTTGTTTTGGATTGCCAAACGATTTAATGTTTGCCGAGGCCCTTAAGAAATATCCTCTTTCCCGTCGCCAGCAGGAACGTATGTACGAGCTACTTGTTCACAGTATTGCTATCCCAGATTCGTTTGGTCTAGACATTATGAATGACATGGGTGAAATGATCTGGTCTATTATAGGCTATGTACAGTATCTCCCAACGGGGGAGCGCAAAGTACGCACTATCCGCCATGAAAAATACATTATCTGCGGTAATCCAGCATGTAGAGAAAGGGATGCAGAACCTTGTGAACAATGCACGAAGACTATCGAAGAACAATTGAGTTACTTTGTCAATGCATTACGTATTATTCAGCGTGAGTTTGCCCCAGAACATCAGGGACCTTTAGAAAGAAAGGTGGTAAACACTACCAGAAAAGAACCTGACCCGGAGAAACTGCATAAGGTCAAGGAGCGAACACACACCGACGAGATCTATGTTGTCTCGATGAAAGGGTTAAGGATTCGCTCTTCGGCTGGAACCGTACGGCATAGCCGTGGGTCCTGGATAGACATGCTTGATCCGAATCAAATCATCCACGTACCTGAACATGTCAATCTACGAACACGAAGACTTTTCCACCAGAAGTTTTGGAGAATCTATGCGCTCCATGATGTTGATCCAAATTCTCCTGATTTTCAAGGATTTGAAATCACCGTGAAAGCGCATGAACGGAGTGTTCCCATGAAAATTGAAACATTGAAAAAACGTGTACAGGTAGTTGATTAGTACAGGAGAAAACCACCTATGGATCTCAAAGAACTTCTTGCACAACCGGCCAGAAAGTATATCGTAAGAAGCATTTTATCTCATGAGGATGCTTCTTCTCGTAAAACAATTGAAGAAGATACAGGACTACACGAGCAAAATCTATTCTGGCACTTACGTCAATTATGTGAAAATAATGTTCTTGCATGGACATATGATCCCAGACCTGGGTTAATGAAACAGCGTCTTTACTTTATAGACCCGGATGGTCCAGACAATCTACAAGACGTTTTAAGAGAACTGTTCCCCGATAAAATGGAATCGTTCCCGATCAATCAAAGCGTGCCGAGCATCTATACACTTTCAGCCTCACTGCTATTGCTTGCTAAATGGTATGAAGGGGATGTTGGAGCGATAGAACCACTTGACAAGGTTCGAGCCTATCTTCAAACATTTTCCATTGGGCAACAAGTCCTCCAGGAAGACGAAGAAAATACACTCTCTCCAGATCTTCTACCAGAATAGGAGGAAAATGTGCCAGAACGCCAGGGGGAGGCATGTCCGTTTAGTGGACATGTTATCATAATCGATGACTACACTATCCCTGTTGAATGTCCTATCTGTGGTTCGATTCGTAAAACAAAGACCATAGACAGACAAAATGCCTATCGAGTTCCAGATACCTATCCGAATCATCCTCGAATGGTACGAAAACAGCCGTACCATTCAAAAAGGAAAAGATGGAAACTGCTTCATGGAACATGGAGTATCTTCTAGATTAAAGCGTGGAAAACAGATCCACGCTTTAATCTATCGTACGAAGTTGTATCCATAGTTCCAATGCTTCTATCAAATCAGCATCTTCGATAGAAAATATATCTTTCTGATAACAGGCATTCGCCACAAGTTGTCCAAATCTTTGTTCTGGAAGTTGCGACCACGCGACAAAGAATCTTCGTAAAAGCTCTACTTTCTCAGCAGGATCTCTTTCTTTTTGCCCTATTTGTGGATACCGTTCAATAATGTCATCAATAGCTTTACGAATGTCTTGCATGTACCAGGTCCTTCGCCATCGCATTCCAGCGAATGTAGGGAGAAAAGAATAGGAGCAGGTCATTGAGCATGGGATCATGACAATAATCCCCGACCCGTTGTTCAAATTCTGCTCGTAGCTGTGTGGCAACTTCTGAGAGGTTTTGCGTTTGTGGTGTGGTTGTTAACCAGGTAGACAAGCAGTGATTCACTCCTTGCATTACTTCGTTGTAATTGAGTGCCTGATGATATTCATCGCGTCCATTCTGCAAGAGCTTACGCATATCAGACATAGATAGGTGCTCCTCTCCTTCACTACACTTCTCAACATCATATATATCAAGTATAAACAATGCAACAACATTTGCAAGAAAGGAGCAGTATTAAACAAGAAAAATACTGTCATCAGTATAAATAACAGTATTTCCACTATTTTTCATTCTCGATACGGGTGTAGACAGGCTTCACAGAGGTGGAGTTCTTTTTCTGCCGCCCCCGTATTCCAATCTACTCGTACCGTAACCAGTGTCACATCTTTTTCCAGAAAATGCACATGACACCATCCACATGCCTTGATCGGGGGAAGGGCTTCTTCGTACCAGACAAGGATATCCTTAAAGCTTTGGACATACGTGTATCTTTTTTCATCGTAGAATAGATAATAACCAGAAAGGCTATTCCCATAGTACTGTGGAACAATCTTGAGAATAGGCTGTAATCCATAATCAATAGTGATCATGTCTCCAGGTTTGATATTTTTAACCGAAACCCACTTACTTTCCATAATCCCCCCGCAACGCTAAATGCTTTTCCAGTAACAGTACAGCATCTACAAGTGTCAATGGTTGCGCTGAGAGTGTGTTTTGACCCCTGTGATCAGGTAACACGTACCATACTATACTACTAGCACTAAGAGGCTTTCTTATCGATTGTGGACGTTTTTCTGGATATTCTTTTCCATAATCTTCTTCATCAACTTCATACAGTCCTTCGTACGAAGTTGCTATTTGTACCAGTTCCCAATCTTCAGTCCAGAAGTCATCAGATAGACCAGGACCTATATCAAGTACATGAGTACAAAAAGAAATGTTTGCATAATCTCGACGCACTTCAACAGTTCTATGCCGGTATCTTTTTAGCTGAGATAGTTCAGTATGCGCGAAAATCTCTTTGAGTAGTGAATGTATCATGTGTCTGGTGAGGTCATCTCTCATGAGGCTGGCACCAATGACTAATTGTGCTGCACGTTTTGCTTCAACATTATAAGACTTACCAGCTAACCATCGAACATATTCAGCATCAATGTCCCATACCTGCTTCATTGTTTGATTGGTATATTTGCCAAATGTGAGTGTGTAGGTCATGCTACACCTCCTTAATGTTGTTATCATACTCTATTCACCTTGTTTGATTATGTTATAGATTTTTTCACCAGTCTCACCACTGAAAATTTGATCGTTCTTTAACCAGGCCCGGACATTGAAGATATCTTCTTCCGGTCTATAGTCTTTATGACATTCACAAGTAAAGCTTTGATCCGCCATACTATCACGCACTTTTTGTTCCCATTGTGCTACAGGTATATCGGTTCCAATACCGTCTCTGAGTGACAGACCAGTAGTTGTTTCATTAATAGCTTGTATAATGTAGAGCAATGTTCCTATACCCATATCCTGAAATCTCATTTTTTGTACTCTGCTTCTTTAAGCACATCACTGTACATATCTTTATGACCGCAAGGGTTATCCCATACTTGTACACTGAACCATTCCCCATCTTCGCAAAGGTTGTACCAACGGGGGAGTCCTCTCTGCTTTCCGCATACTGGACAAAATGCAGAAATGGTAATACGTGTGGGATAATAGGTCCATCCATCACCTCCAAAGAAACTGTTTCTATACATGACGGTTACCGTCATTACATCCTGTTGTGTTTTTTCCATTGCTCTTGCTTCTCGTAGTACACTTTCAAATGTGTCGATGTGCTTACACTCGTTTCTCCAAAATGTACAGTCAGAGTATTCTCCTTCCCAATAGATCGGCCTCTGTAAAGCACCACGACGCGCTCCACATATGGGGCAATAGGCTGAAATGATACCTGTTTCCAGGTTTCCATCATTGTCCATGACAGTGACGATTATGGTTTCTTTCGATACTGGATCAGGTTGTGGAAAATCGATAAAATTACCAGTATCTACTGTGTCCTGTGGATTATTCTCCATAATCGATAATCTCTTCCTGTGTACCATCGTTCCAGACAATCATATTTCCAATTCTTCGACCAACACGAGCACCACGTTTTAACCACCATAAAGCGAGAGTTGTAGCCGATATACAGTCCATTGCTCCCAGATCACCTTCAAGTCTTCCATTTTCAAGAGGCTGCATAATCGCCCAATGTGTGATCTCAGGATGATCTGCCAGGACCGTTTTATCAATGACATACCCACCTTCACATAAACGTGCATAGAAACGTTCTACTCTTGTATCGTAACTTTCAAAGTACGACAATCCTGGATTCTTATTGTCCCAGAGATAGGTACCGGAGACTGCTTCAGTCCAGGCACCTATACTGATTTGTACACAAAGCTTTTCCATATTTATTCAATCTCCTTTGTGATAAGTCTGGCAACACGTCTCGCTTGATCAATTGAGTCATACCACTCTTCCAATTTATTGATATTGGTACCGTCATCACTGACACTTCGAACAGCATATCCACGAGGATTGGAGCCATTCTTTTCACTCGTAATGATGAACCTCCCCCCGTAGACTTCTTCGTATATTTTTGAATGAAATGCTTTTATTGTTTTTTCGCTGAAAAAGTAATAACCAGCTTCCATGTTTGCCCGAATAATTTGACTGATATATTTCCACGGTCCTGGTTCGCTTATCCACTTTGCCATCTCTTCAGCGTATTGCAGATGGTAGAACTTCCCAACGGGCATACGTTCTACTTTTCCTTTGTCACTACAAGAATAGATGAGGAAATTGCCTGTTCCATTTTCTGAATTGATATCTGTTCCTGCAATAAAGTAGCGGCCAGCATAAATTTCTGAGTGTGTGTATCCAGAAAGATCGATATCAATCTGTTTTTGTGTTTCTTTGATTTTCTTAACCATCTCTTTAATAGTGGCATACGTTCCCATATGAAATGATCCGTACCAGTCTTCCAATTTATTGATGTTTTTCCCATCATCATCCACCGATCTTACTGCATACCCACGAGGACGATCTCTATCCTGCTCGGATGTGATAATAAATCTCCCACCATAGATCTCTTCATGTATTTGTGAGTTGAAAAACTGCATGGTATCCGCACTAAAAAAGTAGCGACCACCTTCTCTATTCGCTTGCTTGATAGCGGCAAGAGATTTCCATGGTCCTTTTTTACTGAGCCATCCGGCCATTTCTTCAGCATTTTCAAATTGATAGAACTCCCCAACCGGCATGAGTTCTACCTCTCCACTAGCGATACAGGAGTAAATAGAGTACTCCAGGTTGTTATGCTCTTCTGAGTAGTACTCCCCTTTATTTCCAACAATAAAGTAGCGACCAGCATAGATAGTTGGAAACACGACAATACTGGCATTGTCGAATCTAAACGCACCTTCTGATTGTTTATTCTTCTCGATGATTTCTTCAAGAATAGTGTATGGACCCATGATGTTTCTCCTTTTATTTTGTAAACCTACAAGAAGTATAGCATATTTTATTAATTTTGTCAACGTATGAGTAATGAGAGTGGAAAACGTGCAGAAGGTCTGCTTCTGTCGAGTGGGAAAAAGGCAATTTCCTGGTAGTCAGTCATCTGTTCTCTGAGGAAACGTAACAGATGGTACCCCACCAGTATTGAATCTTCCCAGGACGCCATACCAGGGAATGCAGTCATTTTTTCGAGCTGTTTCTGCTGCTTGGCAAGCAGTACCGTTTCTATTGCAAAACGGCTTGCTGGTGCTTTTCCATCAAACAGGTTGATGATTGTATTGCGGAAAAGAACTTGCTCGTATCCCAGTATAACCAACTCAGGTCCTTGCTGATTTACTAGGAATATCTGTTTCTTTTCTCGTAGTTCAGAATCGATGTACAGCAGTATTTCAAAGCCTCTTCTGACTACTTCATTCCTGCTTCGAAGACCCTGCTTCATACTCATTTCGGCACAAAACAAACGAAGGTCTTTTCATTCTTGAGCATCCTTTCTCATATCAGTAACCCTCACAATTCGAGAATAATCACCCTTGTACCGCTCACTTGAAGTTCCATCCAGGTTGTATGTACCAACATAACCGAATAGCCGTACGCGGTCCCAATCAAAATTGACCTCTTCTACGGTGTAGATGAAACCTTTCTCGCCTTTTCCTGATCCAACCAATCGTACGACTATATCACCAGGAATAAACATCTTTTACCTTTCCAATATCCAGCACCAGGTAGTGAAACCATTGCTGTATACTTTTTCTATAAACAAACCTTTTTCAGTCAGGTAAACGGATACCCCCGTATGAATACTCCATTGGTTTTTCACAATAATCCAGATAAATGGATGAGAACTTTCAGGAAATGATTTTATTTCATCTATTTGCTGATGACTAGCAAACAATGCTTCAGCACGTTGTGTGAAATGAGACTTAGAAACGATACTGTGGAACATTGTCGAGAACAGTTTTCCAGCAAACTGCTCTTCAATCGCTGTCGCAAGTGGAACAATATCTTCTTTTCGGACAATACCAGACCAGCCTGGACCAATATTAGACACTACTTATGCTCCTTCTTTTGTTTTTCCCAGGCTGCAATGGCCTTATCTTCTTGCTCTTTCCAGTATTCGGCAAAGTACTGTCTCCATGACGGGGGGAGCCAGAAATCGGCATGTTTTGCCAGAATCAGCATATCTCGCTCAGGATGTTCGGAGCACGCAACATGGAGAATGGTCTGTCCATCCAGCAGAATATATCTGCAAATCTGATCGTAGTGAAATTTCCGAATAAACACACTAACACGTGGATTCACTTGAGAAACTTCTAACACTTCATCGTAAGTAGCCGGAAGCTTTTCAGCTCTATCGATGTGTACGGCGCACATCCCCCCGCCAAGCTTCTCATAGCGGGTGTCATGGATTTGTGGATGAGCAATGAACTTTAACATATATGAGGAATTGTCATACGGAGCAATGAGCGTGATATCTTTTACGAGCATTGTTTCAACTCCTAAACGCGTAGTGCAATAATCTCTTCATCTGGTATCGCTTGTATAGCAGTTGTAATACTAGAGGAAAAGAGGTATGCTGCCTGCTTTACATCTTCTGTAGTATTTAGTGCATCTGCTATGTCGTCTAGCCATTCACGGAAAGCAGCAAGTGCTTCCTCATCGCTTTCATACTGAGCTAAGATTTCACAAGCTTCCAAGAGTAAAGTGTAATTTCCCTTAATTGCCTCAATAATGCTGTTATTGTTCATAGCTTTTCTCCTATTCCATTGTGAATGAATGTAATTTCTCACGCGAAAAGTGACAAAGCATCCCACAGAGTACAAAGATTTTTTCAGTTGAAAAGTAATGTGTGGTATACACGTTATTCTCAGATGATTCTGGTGAACATTGCTTGAAACCAAATCTCTTTAAATGTGCAAGCAATTCGTCCGTATATCCAACACTGATATTGACTGTAAACAATCTTTGCTGCATGTAAGCACCTCGTTTGTGTTTTTCTTGACCTGCATATAGTGTAGCATACTTTACTAATTTTGTCAACCTTAGAACAAAATAAAAACCAGGAGAAATAAAGATCTCCTGGTTTCTTCTAAGCGGTACATCGATGCAACAAAAAGTCTGCAACCATCTCATGAGCTGTTTCTTTATCGTCTGGATCAAGCTTTCCCTGTAAGACCATTTCTGTGAGATACTTCTTAATAGCTCCTACCAGATTTCCGGGTGGAAGATCGTAGCGTTCCATGATTTCATCTCCATCAAGTGGGGACCCAGAACTATCAGCAGGTATCTCAACTGCTAGTTCCATAGCACGTCGTACCAATTCTTCCAATGATCCACGTTTTCCAACTTCGCTTTCCACCATATCGCTGTTCTGATCAGCAGTAGCCAGTTTAATGAGTCTCATAAATTGGTCACCCGCATCAGTTAGTAAACGACGTATAGCGCGTGGTTTCCAGCGACTAGAATAGCTATGAGGACGCATGTGAAGTCTCACCAGTAGTGTTACCTGTTGTACGAAACTATCTGGATAGCCAAGTCTTGTAAGAATACGTCCTGCTGTCATAGATCCAAAAATGTCATGGTCAGGAAATCTTGCACGCCCCTGGCTATCAACGGTCCTGGTTACTGGTTTATCAATATCGTGAAGAAGTGCAGCCCATCGAAGCACCAGGTCTTTTTCAGTAGTATCGAGGACCATCATGGTGTGGTTATACACATCACAATAATGAAACGGCTTCTGATCTACTCCATGGAGTGCGAATACTTCTGGCAAAATTTCCTGCAAC
>WNGL01011552.1_pt1 | contig 11975 bp, 5 predicted proteins | sample 5400591 | NCBI WGS metagenome assembly WNGL01 (sample SAMN13153377, study PRJNA577476) | soil metagenome | isolation source: 80 cm soil or saprolite under Garry oak tree replicate 1 | place: USA:California | collected 2016-06-15
GCCGATCGATGGTGTCGTGTTGATGGGCGGCTGCGACAAGACCACGCCGGGCTTGTTGATGGGCGCGATCAGCATGAACTTGCCGGCGATCTATCTGCCCGCCGGCCCGATGCTGCGCGGTAATTGGAACGGACAGGTACTCGGAAGCGGCAGCGATGTCTGGAAGTATTGGGCGGAGAAACGTGCGGGACTAATCGGTGACTGCGAATGGTCAGAGATCGAAGACGGCATCGCGCGGTCGCCGGGACATTGCATGACGATGGGCACCGCATCGACGATGACTTCTCTCGCCGAGACGCTGGGAATGACTCTGCCGGGCGCGTCCTCGATTCCCGCCGTCGATGCTAATCATTCGCGCATGGCGAGCGCATGCGGACGGCGCATCGTCCAGATGGTCTGGGAAGATTTGAAGCCGAGCGACATTCTCAACCTTGCGTCGTTTGAAAATGCGATCACGGCTGACATGGCGATTGGCGGCTCGACAAACGCGATCATTCATCTCGTTGCGCTTGCCGCGCGCGCGGGCATCAAGCTTGACCTCAAAAAGTTTGACGAGATTTCGCAGCTCACGCCGATGATTGCGAACCTGCGGCCTTCGGGCGAGTACTTGATGGAGGACTTTTACTATGCGGGCGGCTTAAAGGCCCTGCTAAAACAGATCGGTAACTTCCTTAACCTTGACTGTGTGACGGTAACAGGGATGACGATTGGGCAGAACATCGAAACCGCGCGCGTTTGCAAACCTGAAGTTATTCGCTCGCTTGACAATCCAGTCTCTACCAAAGGCGGCACGGCTATTCTTTACGGAAATCTGGCGCCCGATGGAGCGGTGATCAAGCCAACCGCGGCAGAGAGTCGGCTGTTGCAACATGTCGGCCCGGCGGTAGTCTTCACAAATTATCAGGACATGATGGACCGGGTTGATCTGGATGATTTAGTAGTCGACGAGAATTCGGTGTTAGTTCTGCAGCACGCCGGTCCCGTCGGCGGTCCGGGAATGCCCGAGTGGGGCATGTTGCCGATTCCCAAAAAGTTGTTGAAAAAAGGCGTGCGCGACATGGTGCGAATTTCCGATGCGCGGATGAGCGGCACCGCGTATGGCGCATGCGTGCTGCACGTCGCGCCGGAATCCTTCATCGGTGGACCACTCGCTTTTGTCCGCGACGGCGATTTGATCGAATTGGACGTAAGGAATCGTAAGCTGAATCTACGCGTGAGCGATGACGAGTTGGCCCAGCGTCGCGCCGAGTGGAAGCCCGGGCCGCCACCTTACGAACGTGGCTTTGGCGCATTGTACGCCGCTCATGTGACTCAGGCGGATCAGGGTTGTGACTTTGATTTCCTGCATGCGGGCCCAGGGACGAGCGAGCCGGAGATTCATTAGTCGATGTCCGACAAACTTCAGTTTGTCGTTGAGACTCGTTGCTCTTAAGCCGCATTTGAAACAACACATCGACAAACTGAAGTTTGTCGGACATTTAATGAGTAACTTGGATTATAAACAATTCACCGAGAGACATCGGCCTCACATCCAACCGCCTGACTCTATCACTTTCGTTACGTATCGATTAGCGGGATCGATCCCAAAAGCAACGGTACGCGAGTACAAAGCAAGGAAGGTCTGGCTCGATGATCAAGGTGCGCGCATTAGAAGTGAATTACGAAAGAATAATTCACCAGAAGCGAAGCGTTGGCTTGAACAAGTCGAGAACTTTAAGCGCGAGTGGTTCGTCAAGTTTGAAGCCATTATGCACGGCGCGAACACGGGCCCGATGTGGATGAAGGATGAGAGAGTGGCAGACGTTGTTGCCGCAGGCTTGCAAAGGCTTGATGCAAATGCCTACAGGCTGGACGCTTATTCTGTGATGTCAAATCACGTTCACGCAGTTTTCAAACCCTTCCTTTCAGCAAACGAGCTCATCGAGGGCCTTAATGAAGAAGGTCGTCCCATATTCACAAGCGAGCATCCGGGCCTCTCGCGAATTATGCACTCATTGAAGGGCGCCAGTGCGCGAGAGTGCAACCTTGTGTTGTCGCGCGTTGGGCAGTTTTGGGGCACGATCCGATACGTACTTAATAATCCTGTTAAAGCAGGTCTGGTCAACCACTGGGGAGATTGGCGCTGGAACTACTGTCGTAGCGAATTTATTGACAAGCTTTGATGTCCGACAAACTTCAGTTTGTCGTTGAGACTCGTTTAATCTCAAGGCGAATTTGAAACGACGCACACGACAAACTGAAGTTTGTCGGACATTTGGGATTCAATGACGTGACTCAACTATCTGGTAAATCAATCATAGCTTCTCGACGTGGCGCATCTGATATTGGTCCGATTCACGCGATCAATCCAGCGACCGGCGAAAGACTCTGCCCGACCTATTACTCCGCGAGTCTCCAAGAAGTTGATGAGGCCGCTCAGCTCGCCGGCAAAGCATTTTCGTTTTACAGCCTTACCTGCGGAAAACAGAGAGCTGCGTTTCTCCGCAGGATTGCCGAAAACATCGAAAGCCTTGGTGACGAGTTGGTCACGCAGGCGACCCAAGAAACCGCGTTACCGCCGGCGCGGATCAAAACGGAAACTGCGCGCACTTGTCATCAGCTTCGTTTGTTCGCTGCGCTGGTCGAAGATGGATCGTGGGTTGATGCGCGCATCGACAGGGCAGATCCCAATCGCCAGCCGTTCCCGAAGCCCGACGTGCGATCGATGCTGCAACCGCTGGGCCCCATCGTCGTCTTTTGCGCCAGTAACTTTCCGCTCGCATTCTCGGTCGCGGGCGGCGACACTGCGTCCGCGTTAGCCGCCGGCAATCCGGTCATTGTTAAAGCTCATCACGCTCATCCCGGTACTGCGGAGTTGGTTGGGTTGGCCGTGAGCAGGGCGGCACGCGAATGCGATCTTCCGGCAGGCGTCTTCTCTTTATTATTTGGACCGGGGCGAGAAGTTGGCCGGCAACTGATAACTCATCCATTGATCAAAGCTGGAGGATTCACTGGCTCACGCTTAGGGGGTCAAGCCTTAATCAAGCTGGCATCATCGCGGCCTGAGCCCATTCCGTTCTATGCCGAGATGAGCAGCGTGAATCCCATTTTCATTTTGCCGTCCGCGCTCTGCGAGAAATCGGAAGCGATCGCAAAGGGACTTCATGCGTCGGTGACGCTGGGCGCCGGGCAGTTTTGTACAAATCCAGGACTGGTGTTCATTCCTCAAGATCGCTCCGAGAAATTGCTCGACCGACTCAGCGAATTGATGGCGACGACCGCGCCATTCACGATGCTAACGCCGGGAATCTGTTCGGCCTATCGAGAGGGCGCCGAGAAGCTTCGACACAATCCCCGCGTGGAATTGATTGCCGCGCAAAAGGTAAATGAAACGGGTAATTGTTTGGCTGGGGCGGCGCTCTTTCAAACCGATGCGATCGCATTTCTTGAAGATCAATCTTTGTGCGCCGAGGTCTTTGGCCCTTCGACGCTGCTGATCAAGTACGCGAGCCGGGAACAACTAATCGACTGTGCGCGCAGTCTGGAAGGACAATTGACTGCGACAATTCACGCGGACGAGGAAGAGCTAAAGAATAGCCGTGACTTGATTGCGATTCTCCAGACGAAGGCCGGTCGGCTGGTGTTCAATGGATTTCCCACCGGGGTCGAAGTTGGTCACGCGATGGTCCACGGAGGCTCATTTCCCGCGACCTCTGATGGGCGATCGACTTCAGTCGGCACCCGGGCCGCTTTGCGCTTTACGCGATCAGTCTGTTATCAGGATTGGCCGGACGAGGCTCTGCCGGAGGAATTGAAGAACGCAAATCCGCTGCACATCTGGCGAATGATTGACGGACAGATGACGAATGCTTCATTGTCCGACAAACTTTAGGTTATCGAATCCCTGGGAGCATCAGGTCAATGAAGGAGATACTCATGAAATTGAAAACGTCCCTGCCACTCGTTCTCCTTACCGCGCTATTCCTGTCTGGTCCGAACTCAGTTCATGCTAATCCGAAAACCCTGGACATCTATTTCATCGACGTCGAGGGCGGCGCGGCGACCCTGATCGTAACGCCGACCGGGCAGTCGTTATTGATTGATACTGGCTTTCCGGGTGATCGCGATGCTGGTCGAATCGCGCACGCCGCGCTTGGAATTGCAGGGCTCAAACAGATCGATCACTGCGTGATCACGCATTGGCATCGCGATCACGTGGGAGGTGTGGCGACTCTGTCGAAGTTGATTCCGATTAAGAACTATTACGATCACGGATTGCCGCAAACAATTGCTTCCGACATGCAGGCGGAATTGATCGAGGCGTATAGGCAAACTACGCAGGGCAAGTCCGTCACGTTGAAGCCGGGCGATGAGATCAGGCTGCAAAGGTCGCCAAAGTTGCCGCCGGTGAATGTTCGAGTGTTAGCTGCCGGCGGTGTTGTGCTCGGCGAACAATCAAGCGTGCCGCAGGTTCGACCGTGCGGAGAGAATTTCGAACCAAAGCCGGAAGATACATCGGACAACGTCAACAGCCTAGGGATCTTGCTCACTTTCGGGCGCTTCAAATTCTTTGATGGAGGCGACCTGACGTGGAATATCGAAAACCGCCTGGCTTGCCCGAAAAACGTCGTCGGCGGCGTCGATGTCTATCAGGTCGATCATCACGGCCTGGACCTAAGCAATAACCCGGCGTTTGTGCGCGCGCTCAACCCTCGCGTTGCGGTAATCAATGACGGCCCGCGGAAAGGCGGCGAAGCGCGCACGTTTGCAACTCTGAAGAGCCTGAATGAGATCGAAGCCATCTATCAATTGCATCGCAATGTGCGCACGACTGACAAAGACAATACGATGTCGGGCTACATTGCTAATGAAGAAGAAATCTGTCAGGGGAATCTCATCAAGATCTCCATCGATCCGACGGCCCGGTCTTATACGGTGAGTATCCCAGCGCGGCAACTTAGTCGAAGCTATCGAACACGGTAATCAGGGCAGTATCGCCGCGGTTCGAAAAGTTATCGAAGCGAAAGAATTGAGTACGACGTTTCAGAGTATGTCTGTAAGCGAGCCGCGAATTTATCGCGCGCCGGGACGGGTCAACCTGATTGGCGAGCACACAGATTATAACGAAGGCTTTGTGATGCCCGCCGCCATCAACTTCTCAACCTGGGTCACTGTTACTCCGCGAGACGACCGGGTGATCGCCGTTTCTTCAGAGAATTTTCAAGAGACCTTCAAGTTTGACCTGGACGACACACCGGCACGTGCGAAAGGACAGTGGAGCGATTATGTTCGCGGAGTTGCGCTGACGCTGGAGCAGGCAGGCTATCGACTGAAGGGCGCGCAACTTCAAATCCGCGGCGAGGTGCCTATTGGCGCGGGGCTGAGTTCGTCCGCGTCACTCGAAGTAGCAACTGGTTATGCCCTGTTGCAGCATTCAGGATTTGCCATTGAGCGAATCGAGCTGGCAAAGCTCTGTCAACGCGCCGAGCAGAATTTTGTTGGCATGCGTTGCGGTATCATGGACCAGTTCGTCGCCTGCCATGGCCGGGAGGGAAGGGCATTGCTGCTTGATTGTCGATCGCTTGAGTACAAACTTTTGCCTCTTCCCGAAGACGTTCGGTTGGTAATTTGCAATACGATGGTAAAGCACCAATTGGCCGGCAGCGAGTACAACGTCCGTCGCGCCGAATGTGAGGAAGGTGTGCGACATCTGGCTCGGACGCTTCCTGAGGTGCGGGCTCTGCGCGACGTTAGCCTCGCGGATCTGGAATCGCATGGGCGCGACCTGCCGGAAGTAGTGTACCGCCGCTGCCGGCATGTGATTAGCGAAGATGCCCGCGTGCTTCAAGCAAAGACCGCCCTCGAAAACAGCGATCTGTCTGTGTTTGGTCAACTGATGAATGAATCGCATCGCAGCCTGCGCGATGATTATGAAGTCAGTTGCGAAGAGCTGGATCTAATGGTTGAGCTTGCCCGCGAGGCGCACGGTGTTTATGGAGCGAGGATGACTGGTGGCGGATTCGGCGGCTGCACGATCAATTTGGTAAAGGCTCAGACGTGCGCAGATTTCACCGATGCAGTGGCGCACGAATACGCGAGAGCAACCGGCGTCGCACCCGAGGTTTATGTCTGTCGAGCAGCAACTGGCGTCGGCGAAGTTCTTGCTGATTCGCTCATTAATTAGGCGCGTCGAAAAAACTCCTGCGTTCCGCGACGGTGCGAAAATTCATGGTGGGATAACAGCGAAAATCTGACCGCCGAGGAATGCGCCAGCAGATTACGGACCCTCCCAGCAAAACAATCTTTTTAGAGGAAGTATCCAAAAAATGCTTGACACGTTAGCGGTAACGGAATAATATCCGTTACCGGTAACATACCAGTTGTTTGGCGCTCTCTTATTAGCAATTTCAAGAGCACCGGAAACTAATAACAAGCTGACCTGAAAGTCAGGGATTCCTTAGGCAAATTCGGCTTTATCTAGTGTCCGGTTTCGGACTTTCGCTTAAATCAAAGAGCTAAATAGCGCAGTCGGTTTCAATGCGCTAATCGGGAAGTCGAGTTGACGTTTCTCCAAGCGCAGTCCGCGCCGTGTTTCGCCGCCAGCCAAAAAAGGAGACCACCATGTTTAGTTTGAACCATAGAGCCTCGTTTCGCCACCGTTCCGTGCTTAGTATTAATCGCCGTTTGACAATTCTAGTGCTCGGCCTCTGGGCGGCGATAATCATAAGTTCCCCTGCCTTTGCACAATCAGTGACCGGCAACATCTCCGGATCGGTAACCGATCCGAACGGTGCGGTGGTGGCGGGTGCCAGCGTCACGCTGGTAAACGACCAGACGAAGGACAAGCGCGATCAAGTGACAAATGATTCCGGCCGGTTCAACTTCGCTTCGGTGCAGCCCGGTGTTTATACACTGAGGATTGAGCATGCAGGCTTTGAGACTCTGCTGCGAACCAAGGTGGTTTTGAGCGCGAATGAAGGCCTGGCACTTGGTGACATTGCGTTGAAGACCGGCCAGGTAAGCGAGACGGTCACGGTGCAGAGCGAAGGCCAGATCGTTGAAAAAGAAAGTAGCGACCTGACTGCGCGGCTGACTTCCGATCAGATTAGTCTAATCTCGACGAAGGGACGTGACATTACCTCCCTGCTGCGGCTCATACCCGGCACGTCAAACAACGATGACATTGAAGCTGTAGGAGAGGGGTTCGGTACCGACTTGCCTAACTTCTCAGGCCAGCGTGGCCGTTCGGCAGTGGCCACGATTGACGGCTTGTTTGCCGGCGAGCCCAGCGGGTCGAACAAGGTCAGCATGACGATTAACCAGGACGCGGTCGCTGAGGTGAAGGTCCTGCGCAACAACTACGCGGCCGAGTACGGCAACAATGGTGGCGCCATAATCAATATTGTCTCCAGGGGTGGTGGCAAGGATTATCGTGGTAGCGTCTATTATTTCGTTCGTAATGAGTCGCTCAACGCTAACAACTTCTTTAACAACAAGGCCGGTTTGGTGAGGCCAGTCTACCGCCATAAGATTCCCGGCTTCAATATCGGCGGCCCGTTGCCGCTGCCGCGCTTTGGCGAAGGGGGACCGGGCCTGATGAGGAATAAAGCATTCTTCTTCTTCTCCTTTGAAAAGCCGCACACGATCACACCGACTGATCCAGTGACTGTGACGGTGCCGACCGCTCTTGAACGGCAGGGTAATTTTTCATTGTCGAAGAATTCGAGCGGCGTCACGCCGAGCGTTATTGATCCGCTCACGGGCTTACAATTCCCGGGCAATATTATTTCACCCGCCGGCAGTCCAGGATGCGGCGTGACGATAAGTTGCATCAACCCAAGCATGCAGAACTTGCTCAACTACTTTCCGCTGCCTAATTCACCCACTGCCGCCATTCCCGGACGCTATATTAACCAGAAGAGCGTGGATGTTCCGAAACGCAGCCCAGTCATCCGGTTTGACCTCAAACCCACGAACAAAGATAGCATCTACTGGAAAGCTCAATGGTGGACTTCGGATAACCAGGGGCTCGGCACCTCTGGATGGCCCAACGGAAGCGGAGGTGTAGATAGGTGGGGAATCAGTTCTCATTATCTTTACAAGGACAATGGCTGGTCAGCCAACTGGGTCCGCATCCTCAGCTCGAGGATCGTTAATGAGTTCAATTTTGGGATGCGCCACGACTCGGAAGGATTCGTACCCTCAACGGGCGTCGCTGAGGGCTTGACTCGGAGTGCTTTGAAATTCACGGCCCCCCAACTTTTTCCCGCGAACAACAAACTCAATCTGGTTCCGACCGTTACTGGTTGGAGCAGCGCGACCAGCAACCCCGCAAACATTAACTGGCTCGATCGATGGGGGGAAACCGGCAACGACTACGTCAAACCCTCTTTCGCCGACAATGTCTCGGTTACTCATGGTAACCACAGTCTTAAGTTCGGCGCTTATTTTGAACGGCTGCAGAATGCCGAAGCGCCCGGCGGTGGAAAATGGTCAGGCGGATTGGACTTCGGCAACAGCACCAGCAACGGCTTCACTGTCTCGACCCCAACCGCGCTGGGTACCGGAAATACAAACTTCTCGTATGCGAATGCGCTATTGGGCAATTTCAATAGTTACACCGAGTCTAAAGCCCGAAACTTCACTAATAGCGAGTTGGATCTCTTTCAATGGTATGCGCAGGATGAGTGGAAGATTAATCGAAAGCTGACGCTTAACTATGGCATGCGCTGGAGCGCTCACACTCCGTTTTTCCAGCGTGATGGACAGGGGTCGATCTTCGATCCTGCTCGCTTCGATCCGGCCAAAGCTCCGCTGCTTTATGTGGCTTATTGCAAAGGTCAAACGAATGGAATTCCAGCGTTTGGCACCTCCTGCGCGACAGCGAACCAGGCTGCCGTTGACCCGCGGGTTATTGCCAATGGAGCAGTCCCCACCGCGAGCCAACTGAAAAGCCGCTTTCTGGTCCGAACGGTCATTGACGGAACCGGCGATCCGCTTAATGGCATTGTAGTCCCGACCGACCCGGCTGCTTTTAAGGGCTTCAGACATACCAAGCCGGTGGATTGGGAACCAAGACTGGGGCTGGCGTGGGACATGTTTGGCAAGGGCAAGACTGTCCTTCGGTTGATGGGAGGCGTTTATCACAATCAGCGCATTGGCGGCGGCACGGGCGGCGCCGGCGCGAGCAGCCTGGGCGCCAATCCGCCAGAGCAGAAAACCTTCACCATCAACAACGGCAACATCGAGAACATTGCGAACCTCGTCGCTCTCGGAGCAGCGGTGAGCTTTCCTCAAACGCTGAGAGCACTCGAAGTTCATTCCAAAACACCAACGATTTATAACTTCCAGATCGGTGTTCAGCAGGACATAGGCTTCAAGACGGTAATGGAAGTGAGTTACGTTGGATCGGTCGCCAGGCACTTGGGTGAGCAACGCGACATAAATCCGTTTCCTGATACTGCGAAGTTCGTAGATTGTACTGTTGCCGCTCTGTTCGGCGTTACGTGTCACCCTGAAAATAGGGACCCCTTTAGCGCGAGCAGTGCGAAGAACAGTGACTTCCTGCGACCTTATCGCGGCTATGCCAGCATCAACCGGAACACCTGGTCCGGTACTTCGAACTACAACGGACTCCAAGTCCAGGTTAATCGCCGATACACGCGTGGCTTCCAGTACGGTGTTGCTTACACCTATTCGAAGACATTTGATTACGCCAACGACGACACCAATGATGTGAATAATGGGCGTCCCTACAAGGCGTTTAACTACGCTCCGGCTAACTTCGACCAAACCCACATTCTCACCGTCAACTATATCTACGACGTACCTAAGCTGAGCCGGCACTGGAGCAATCGCTGGGTAAGGTTGCTGCTGGACAATTATCAGATTTCCGGGACGACCTCTTATGTCAGCGGCAAGCCGAAGGATCTCAGCGTGAGCTTTACGAGCGGCACGGCCACGATCACTGCCGGACAAACCTGTCCGCCGGGCTCAATCCAAACCTCTTCGACACTGTGTACGATGATCACCGACTTTACTGGTGGTTCAATCAACGCTACTCCGAAAGTAATTTGTGATCCGATGAAAGGAATTACGGGCACAGATTCTTCTGGAATGCCCTACGTGATTAATGTCGGCTGTTTCACCAACCCTACCCGGCTGGGAGACATCGGCAACATGGGGAGGAATTTCGTTCGGATGCCCTCGATCTTTAACAATGATCTGGCGTTCTTCAAAAACATTCGCCTGGGTGAGAGGCGCGAGGTCCAACTGCGCTGGGAAATATACAATATATTCAACCACACGAATTTCAGGGACATCGACGGCAGCATGACTTTTGCTCTGCGCACTGTTGCGAACCCCGACGGCACTACCGGTGCGGTCATCAGACAGACCAGAGATACTTCGTTTGGTTCGGCGACCAGCTTTGGTACGCCCACGAGCGCTCGCTCAGCGCGGGTGATGCAGGGGTCGGTGAGAATCAACTTCTAACTAGATAACGTTCCTCGCGCAACAGAAAACCCGACTTGTAAGGAGGACGGAATCATGAAATTTCTAAAGACCGCGATCGCTGCACTGCTGCTTTGTTTGGTCTCAGCAGTTGCTTTACAAGCGCAGACAGCCACCGGAGAAGTTAATGGAACGGTGACCGATCCGAACGGCGCGGCCGTGCCCGGCGCGATAGTGAAGCTGATCAATCAAGCTACCAAAGGTGAAACTGAGGCGACCACCAATCAGAGTGGTTACTTCACCTTTGTAAATCTAAAGCCCGCCTCTTACACGCTCATGGTTGAAACAAAGGGTTTCAAAAAATCCTTAACTAACGCGTTTGCTCTTGGCGTTAGCGAAACAGTCACGCAAAACGTCAAGCTCTCGGTAGGCGAAATGTCGGAAGTAGTCGAAGTTACCGCGGGTTCCGAATTGGTCCAGTCGTCTTCTTCCGAACTCGGCAGCGTGATCAACGAGCGAACAGTCGAAGACTTGCCTTTGAACGGCCGAAACTTTACTCAACTACTGATTCTTACGCCAGGGGTAACTCCGGTCTCGACCTCTCAAAACAAGAGTATCGGAGGAGTCGAAGGCAACGTGGGTATTCCTGGTTCGGGTTTTGTCGATCCTTCTTTCCATGGCCAGGAAAATCGTTCGAAGCTTTATTTCTTTGACGGGATCATTAACACGAACATTCGTGGACCGACCTACATTGTGATTCCGAACATCGATCTGGTCCAGGAATTCAAGGTGGTCGGGCAAGATGCCAAGGCTGAGTTTGGCGGCGCCATGGGCGGCGTGATGAACATGGTTTCCAAGTCCGGAGGTAACAGCTTTCATGGCTCAGCCTTCGAGTACGTGCGCAATGACGCGTTCGACGCGCGGAACAGCTTTGACGTTTGCACTACGGCACGATGCGGGACGAGTACCGGTGTGCCGAAAAAGCCTCTGCCGTTTAGGCAGAACCAATTTGGCGCGGTGGTGACCGGGCCGGTGATCAAGAATCACACCTTCTTCTCGTTTGGCTATGATGGTTGGCGCTACAGTCAGGCGGCGCTTGGCCTCTCATATGTGCCCACGCCTGCGGAGATCGCCGGCGACTTTACCAATACTCCGTTTCGGCGGGCCATCTTCAATCCTTATTCAACGCGGCAAGCCGGCAGCAACTTTGTGCGCGATCAGTTTCGTTGCGATGCAGCGGGTAATCCACTGCCAGTAAACGCTTCGAAGCAGCAGGACCAGACAATTGGCTCTGTCTGCTTCAAGATTCCGCAGGCGCTAATTTTTGGGCCGATGCAGAAGTTTTTCCAGACCTATTCCCCGGTGCCGAACTTCAGTGGCGACGCGCAAAATAATTTCGCGCAGAGCCGTCCGACGATAAACAACGCCAACGGCTATCAAGTCCGAATCGATCACCGCTTCCGTGATAGCGATAACATCTTCTTCCGCTTCACCCAGCAAACCGTGACTGTCTTTAATCCGATAGGAGAAGCCGGCTCGACTGG
>WNGL01008520.1_pt1 | contig 11973 bp, 15 predicted proteins | sample 5400591 | NCBI WGS metagenome assembly WNGL01 (sample SAMN13153377, study PRJNA577476) | soil metagenome | isolation source: 80 cm soil or saprolite under Garry oak tree replicate 1 | place: USA:California | collected 2016-06-15
CACCGCCATGTTCTGCCAGAACACCACCCGGCCTGCCGGCAGAGACAACGCCGCGCCCGTGGGGCAGGATCGATACCGTGCCCAGGCCGCCACCGGAATCGACCAAGACCAGCCTGCGGCAACACCTCGCTGAGCACGCGCGGAGCCGCTGGCCCGCGCTGGCCTCGGTCAACGTGCGCTACCACGGGGTGTTCGCCTACATCGATGGGCAGCTGACCAGCGGCACGGTCCTGCCATTGTGCCGGCTGCGCTACGCCGGCTCGGCCAGCATCTGGGGCTTCGCGATCTACCTCGTCAGCCGCGACGGGTACCAGGACAACGCCCTACCCAGCGGCCTACCCGCCGGCAGCCCCGAAGAAGCCCTCGACTGCGCCTGCGGTCTGTACCTCAACGACCCCACCGCCTGGAACCAACCCCCGACGAATTAACGCCGAGGACCATCAGCGCTAGCGCTAGCGTGGAGGTATGACGCAGGCGCGTGGTCGGGTCAAGGTGGAGCAGTGGCACAAGCGGGTCCGGGCATACCTGGGCGGGGAACTGGTCGCGGACACCATCTCGCCGCTGCTGGTCTGGGAGATCCCGAACTACCCGGCCTACTACATCCCGGTCGGCGACGTCCGGGCGAAGCTGATCCCGACCGGCGCGACCGAGCACTCGCCCAGCCGCGGCGACGCCGAGGTACTGGACGTGACGACCGTCGGCGGCACCGCAGCCGGGGCGGCCCGGCGGTACCCGGACTCGCCGATCGAGCAGCTGCGCGACGCGATCAGGCTGGACTGGAACGCGATGGACGAGTGGCTGGAGGAGGACGAACCGGTCTACACGCACCCGCGCAGCCCGTACACCCGGGTCGACATCCTCTCGTCCAGCCGGCATGTGCGGGTGGAGCTCGACGGCGTGATACTGGCCGAGTCAGCGCACCCGACGATCCTTTTCGAGACCGGGCTGCCGCCCCGGTACTACCTGCCGCTGCCGGACCTCCGCCGGGACCTGCTGCGCCCTTCGGACCGTGCCACGCACTGCCCGTACAAGGGAACGGCCGGGTACTGGTCGGTGCAGGTGAACGGGACGCTGCACGAGAACCTGGTGTGGATCTACCGCACCCCGCTGCCGGAGAGCCAGAAGATCGCCGGGTTGGCCTGCTTCTACAACGAGCGGGTGGAGCTCTACGTCGACGGCGTCCGCCAGGAGCGGCCGGCCACCCGGTTCTAGTTAGTTAGGCGCGCCAGGGGTCGGGGCCCGGGTCGCCACCCGCGGCCACGATGCCGAGCCGTTCGAGGTAGTGCGCCCAGCCCTCCCGGTGCAGGTCCTGTTCCGGTGGCGGAAGGTCGCGGTGGGTCAGCCGGACGAGGCAGCCGTCGTCGGTACCGATGACCTCGACCTCGACCGTCGTCGAGCCGGGCGGCAGGCCGACCGCCGGGTTCTCCCAGCCCCAGGTGAAAACCAGCCGCCGGGGCGGGTCGACCTCGACGAACCGGCCGACGGCGTACCCGTCGCCGCGCACGTTGAGCCGGAACTCGCCACCCGGCCGGGCCTCGACCCGCCCGTCCACGCCCTGCCAGAGCAGCCATCGGTCCGGATCGGTGAAGAACGTGAACACGGTCTCCGGCCGCGCCTTGACGTAGCGCTCGACGACGACGCTCACCCGGCCTCCTCCGCGGCCTCGGCGAGCATCGCCAGGCGGTCCAGCTTGCCGGCCCACATCCGTTCGAGCATCGGCGCGTAGGGCGCGAGGGCTTCGCGGTCGGCGCGGTACCAGCGCCGGGTGCCCTCGCGCCGGACGGCGACCAGGCCGGCCCGGCGCAGTACCGCCAGGTGCTGGGACACCGCGCCGAACGTCACGTCGAAGTGCGCGGCGATCTCGGCCGCCGGCCGCTCGTGGTCCCAGACCAGCCGCAGGATCTCCCGCCGCCGCGGCTCGGCGATCACCTGCACTTCGTCCATGGCGTCAAACTTTAGCAGATGCTATTTTAGTCTGTGCTGAATCTCACTCGGGAGGGACCCATGGCCGACATCGCCATGCAGATCGACATCGCCGCGCCCGCCTCCGCCGTGTACGAGGCGCTCACCACCACCGCCGGGGTTGCCGGATGGTGGACGACCAAGAACGACACCAGCGGTACCGTCGGCGCGATGAACAGCTACTGGTTCCCGGGGATGTCGTTCTCCTGGGACCTGCGGGTCGACGAGGCCCGCCCGGACAAGTTGGTGGCCTGGCACTGCCTGGCCGGCCCGCCGGAGTGGGAGGGCACCGACGTACGGTGGACGCTGTCCGGCGCGCCGGACGGAGCGACCCTGGTCGTGTTCGACCACACCGGCTTCGCCGAGGCCGGCCCGATGTACCGGATCGTCACGCTCGGCTGGGCCCAGATGCTCCTGCGCCTGAAGAGCTACCTGGAGAGCGGCCAGCCCACGCCGTTCTTCACGCTCTGATGGACGTCACCGCCCGGCGGGTCATCCCGCTGCCGCCGGAGAAGGTGGCGGCGTACGCGATGGACTGGCGGCACGACGCCGAGTGGACGCAGGGCATCCGGCAGGCGGAGCTGACCCGGCCGGCCGGCGGTGGCGGGTTCGGTCTCGGCGCGGAGGTCACCCGCACCGCGTACTTCCTGCGCAAGCGGATCGACTACGTGCTACGGGTCGTGGGGTACGACCCGCCGACCGAGCTGGACATGAGGTCCGTCGTGGGGCCATTCCCGATGCACGTCACGTACCGCTTCGACGCGCATCCCGAGGGCACCCTCGCCAGCATCCGGATACGCGGCGACGCGGGCGGGTACTACCGGCTGGCCGGGCCGCTGATGTCGCTCCAGGTCCGCGGCAGCATCCGCAAGGACCTGCGGGACCTGCACCGCATCCTTACCGCCGCGCCGGACGGCGGCCGGCCGGGTGGCTAGCCGGGTAGGCCGATCTCCAGGCAGACCAGGCCGCGCAGGTCGAGCCAGGCCCGGTCCGGCCCGCGGACCAGGCGCAGCACCACCGCGTCGCAGCCCGGGCAGCGGGCGACCGCGCCGGGCGCGTCGAGGTACACCCGCAGCCCGGCCACCGTGTCCACCCGCCCGCAGGAGGCGCACCGCCCGGTCGCGGCGGTCAGCTCGACCGCGAAAATCTCGCGTAGCGGCCCCGCCAAAGCGTTGCCGTCCTGGAAGTGGTCGTCCTGGAAGTGGTCGTCCTGGAAGTCGTCGTCCATCGTCACCCTCCGCTCGGTCCGAAGCGTTCGGTACGGATCCGGCCGGGATCATGGCCGAGCGCCACCAGGATGTCGCTGACCGCCTCGACGAAACCGGTCGGTCCGCAGACGTAGCTGACCGGGGCGAAGTCCGCCGGCCAACCGTGCGTGTTGAGCGTCGCGACGCCGATCCGGCCGACCGGGCCCGGCCCGGACCGGGTGTGCACGTAGGTGACGTCGAGACCGCCGTCGTCGCGCGCCCGGCGGCGCAGCTCATTGGCGTAGAAGCCGTCGGCCGGGGTGCGGATCGAGTAGATCAGCCGGAACGGTACCCGGCCGGCGGCCGCCGCGCGGGTACGCACCATCGCCATCAGCGGCACGATGCCGGAACCGCCGCCGACGAGCAGTACCGGCGCGGTGTCCGCCGGCCGCCAGACGAACCAGCCGCCGACCGGACCCCGCAACTCGACCGGGTCGCCGGCCCCGAAGACCTCGGTGAGGTACGGCGACACCTCGCCGTCGGGTACCCGCTGGACGGTCAGCTCGACCCGGTCCCCGTCGGGCGCTGCGGCGATCGAGTAGCTGCGCTGCGTCGTGTACCCGTCCGGCGCGGTCAACCGGACGTCGACGTGCTGCCCGGCGAGGTGGCCGGGCCAGCCGGGTACGTCGAGGACGAGCGTGCGCGCGGTCGGCGTCTCGTCGCGCGCCGCGACCAGCCGGGCGACCCGCCAGACCAGCCGCCGCCCGCTCAGTCGCCCTGGTACCGCTGCTCGCGCCACGGGTCACCGTAGTTGTGGTAGCCGACGCTCTCCCAGAAGCCGGGCTCGTCGTCGAGCAGCAGGTGGATGCCACGCACCCACTTGGCCGACTTCCAGAAGTACAGGTGCGGGACGAGCAGCCGGGCCGGGCCGCCGTGCGCGGGCGCCAGATCCTCGCCCTCGTACCGGTACGCCACCCAGGCCTTGCCGTCGAGCAGGTCCTCCAGCGGCAGGTTGGTGGTGTACCCGCCGTAGGAGTGCACGAGCGCGTAGTCCGCCGCGCTCTCCACGTCGGCGAGCAGCATGTCCAGGGAGACGCCGGTCCACGTGGTGGCAAGCTTCGACCACTTCGTCACGCAGTGGATGTCCACGGTGACGGTCTCCGCGGGCAGGGCCAGCAGCTCCTGCCACGACCAGCGGCGCTTCTCCCCCGTCTCGGTGGTGACCGTGAACTCCCAGCGGTCCAGCGGGATCCGGGGGGTCGGTCCGGCCGCCAGCACCGGGAAGTCCCGCGTCAGGTACTGGCCGGGGGGCAGCTTGGCGCCCGGTTCGCGCGGCCGTCCGGTGAACCCCGGTGTCACGATCCCCATGCGGGTGCTCCCTCCGCAACCGGCCGCCCAGGGGCAACCTACCGCCCGGCAACGCGATAGACCAATGGTGTCGAAGTCCGAACTCTTCATCGTGGTGGCGGGCCTGGCCGCCCTCGCGCTGAGCTGGGGCCGGTACCAGGACCGGCGGGCGGACCTGGTCGGCCTGATCGGCACCGGTGCCGCGATCGTGCCGCTGGCGGTGGGCGGTGGCGGTGGCCGCGTTCGGCATCGCCGTGGTCGTCGCGGCCGCGCGGGTGTACGTCGGCTGGAGTTGGCCCAGCGAAGCCATCGCCTCGACACTGCTCGGCGGGGTCTGGGTGCTCGTCTTCGTGGTCGCCTGGCACACCCGCGACCGGCTCCGCGAACCCCCCGACCCGGCTACGGCTCAGGAAGCTGCCACAGGATCGCACGCTCCCGCTCCGGGCCGGTGAAGCAGTAACCGACCGCCTGTCCGTGGTTGTTCATCCCCATCGGGGCGCTCCTGCCGGCGCCGTACAGGGTGCCGAGCATGACGAGCGATCCCCGGTACCAGTAGAACGGGCGGGCGTCGGCCATCTTGCCGGCCGCCGTCGTCGAGTAGCCGATGACCTGACCGGCGTCGTTGAGCGTGACGGCCACCGTCGCGGGGCGGCCGGCCGCCTCGCCGAGATCGGTGATCGCGCCGTCCTTCCAGACGAACGCGTGCTTGCCCCCCGATCCGGTCACGCCGGTGCCGGCCACCTGACCCCCGGTGTTGACGCCGGCGAACTCGCAGCACGCGCCGCCGAGCCCGCCCAGTGGCGTACCCGATCCGCCCTGCCAGACCATCGCGTGGCCGTCCGCGTCGCCGATCACCTGCCCGCGATCGTTGATCCCGGCGGCGTGGCTCTCGCTGTCGCGGTCGCCAGGCGTGTCCAGTTCGCTGATCCCCCCGTCCTGCCACAGGAAGGCGCGCTCCTCGCTGTCGGCGGTGTTACCGACGCCGACGGCCTGTCCGTGGTCGTTGAGCGCGGTCACCGTGGCGTGGTCGCCACCGGGCAGCAGGCCGAGGTCGGTCATCTTTCGGTCGTCCCACAGGAAGGCGTGCGCTCCCGAGTCGCCGATGACCTGTCCCCGACCGTTGATCGCACGGGCGTCGCTGTCCGGCTGGCCGGGCAGCGTACCGAGGTCGGTCAGCTTCCCGCCCCGCCACACGAAGGCGTGGTACGCGCCGCCGGTCGTGCTGCTCGTACCGGCCACCTGTCCGGCGTCGTTGATACCGACCGCCCGGCTCTGGCTACCGCCCAACGTACCGAGGTCGGTCAGGTGGCCGGCCTGCCACAGGAAGGCGTGCGACTCGCCCCGGATCCCGGTGGTGCTCCGCCCGACGACCTGGCCGTGGTTGTTCACCGCGACGGCCTCGCTCTCGTCGCCGCCCAACGTACCGAGGCTGACCGGTACCCGGCCGCCCGTGCCTCCGGGCTTCGCAGGTCCGGCCTGGCCGGCGGTGTACCAGACCGCCCCGGCTAGCCCGGTGGCCACCACGGCACCCGCCGTGGCGGCCCACATCGGCCTCATGACGGGGCAGGACCGCTCTGCGCGGCGGTGTAGTGGCCCGCGACCGCGGTGGCGTCCAGCGCCGCGCCGTACACGGCCACGTCGTCGACCCGCCCGGTCAGGAAGTAGGTGCTGCCGCCCTGGGCGCCGACCCAGCCGCTGATGTTCGCGGCGGCGGTGGCCGGCAGGTCCGTACGCTGCCCGATCTGCGCACCGTCGCGGTACAGCGTGAGCGTGTTGCCCTTCCGGGTGAGCGTCCAATAGACCCAGGTGTTGATGTTCGACGCCGTACTGTTCGGCTGGAGCACGTACTCGGTGCCGTTGAGCCAGACGCCGGCGTAGGCGGCGGTGACCGTACCGGGCCGGGCCAGCAACCGGACCGCGCCGTAGCTGCCGTACAGGGTGTTGTTCGTGGTCGATCCGTTCGTGAGGTAGGTCCAGCCCTCGACCGTGAAGTCACCGACCGGGGAGAGTGCCGGCAGGCTCACCGTGCTCGTCGAGCCGTTGCAGGAGATGGCGGTATCCGGGTCGTTGGTGATCGCACCGCCGGCGCCGAGCGAGACCGCGGAGTACGTGCCGTTGTTCGTACCCTTGCTGTCGACCGCCGCCGTACCGCCGCTCTCCCCGAGGCGCCAGTACGAGAGCAGGCCGGACTCGCCCAGCACCACGCTCTTGTACGAGGAGGCCGGCGGGGGGACAGGTGCCGGCGGCTTGCCCAGCGCGGTCTGGTAGTCGTTGGCCACGTCGGTCGCGGACAGCGCGCCGCGGTACAGGGCCACCTCGTCGATCCGCCCGGTCAGCGGGTAGCTGCCGTTGGTCTGCCGCCCGATGGCACCGTTCAGGCTGGCCGGGGCGGTGGCCGGCAGGTCGGTACGCTGCCCGACCTGGAACCCGTCGCGGTACAGGGTGAGGACGCCGCCCTGCCGGATGAGCACCCAGTGCACCCAGGTGTTCAGGTTCGAGTCGGTACTCGCCGGCTGCAGCGCGTACTCCGTGCCGTTCAGCCACACGCTCGCGTACGCCGTCGTGGCCGAGTTCGGCGAGCCGGGCCGGGCCAGGACCCGTACGGTGCCACTCGCGCCGTACACCGTGTTGTTGGTGCTCGACGAGCCGGTGAGGTAGCTCCACCCCTCGACCGTGAGGTCGCCGACGGTCGGCAGGGCCGGCACGGTCACCGTACCCGTGGAGCCGATGAAGCCCACGGCCGTGTCCGGGTCGCCCGCGACCGCGCCCGGTACGCCGAGCGTCGCGCCACCCTCGTACGTGCCGCCGTAGGTCCCCGTGGTGTCGGCCGCGGCCGTACCGCTGGACTCGCCCAACCGCCAGTGCGCCAGCAGGCTGGACCGGCCGTCGATGAGCGCGGCGTACCCCGAGGTGCCCGCGCTGACCTGGATCTGCGCGGTGGCCGTCGGCCCGGCGTTGCCGGCCGCGTCGACCGAGGAGGCCTTTACGGTGCTCGTCTGGGTGACGCTGAACGGCCCGGCGTACGCGGTGGCCGTCGTGCTCGTGGCCGGCTCGGACCCGTCAGTGGTGTAGACGGTACGGGCCACGCCCGAACCACCGGCGTCGGTGGCCGGGAGGGTGACCGAGACCGAGCCGTTGTACGTGCCGGCGCACGGCGCGTTGTTGCAGCTGATGGCCGTGCTCGGGGCGACGGTGTCCACCCGGATGACCTGGGCCCGGGTCGCCTCGACCTTGCCCGCGGTGTCGACGGAGAAGAACCGCACCGTGGCGCTCGATGGCAGGAGGAACGGTCCCACGTAGGTGAGCGCGGTGAGGCTGGTCGCCGGGTCGGTACCGTCGGTGGTGTAGACGGTCCGCGCCACTCCCGGGCCGCCGCTGTCCGTCGCCGACAGGCTCACGCTCACCGGGGCCGACCCGTACCAGCCAGTGGCGCAAGCGGTCCCGTTGCAGGCGATGGTCGTCGTCGGCAGTACGGTGCCCGTACCGGCCCGGTGGCAGGGGGTGCTGCCGGAGTCGGTGAAGGTGGAGCCGGCGACCGGTACGAACTGCCAGTCGTAGCCGCCCGGGTGCAGCGCCATCTTCAGGACGCCGTGCGCGGTGTCGTTGGACGCCTCGCTCGTGGGCAGCCGGTTGGACAGGGACATCAGACCCGCCCCGCCCGTACCGACGATGAACTCCCGGATGCCGGCCAGATCAGCCTGTCCGGCCGGGCTCTGCTGGGCGAACCGCTCGCACCAGTGCTGGTGGCCGTTGAGCACCACATCGGCCTGGCCGGCGTACAGGTCCTGCCAGAAGGCGGAGAAGGTGGTGATCCCGCCCGACGGGCTCGACGAGAACCGCGGCTCGTGCCAGTAGGCGAGCGTGCACGGCGCCGAGGAGGCGGACAGGTCGCTCTTGAGCCAGGACTCCTCCGGGCTCCCGACGCCGCAGCCCGTACCGCTGAAGCACAGTTCGGAGTTGAGCGCGACGATGTGCCAGGCACCCAGGTTGTAGCTGTAGTACCCCTTCGCCGGATCACCGGCGGCGCTTCCGAAATAGGTGTAGTAACCGGTCGCGGTCGCCGAGCAGTCCGCGTTCCCGGTCGCCTGGTACTCGTGGTTTCCCGGAACCGGGTACGAGATGGGCTTTCGCGGCCCCCAACTCGAGTCATAGGAATGGGTGAATGCGCTCAGGCCGCCGCACACGTACTGCTCGTCGCCGAGCGGGAGCACCGCGTCGACCCCGTTGAGCAGAGCGGCGGTCGCCTTGGCCACGCAGTCCGTGGCCGTACCGTTCCCCCCGTTGTAAGCCCCGGCCGCCGGGTCGCAGGCGACGTCACCGGCCGCTCCGATCACCGGATCCGTGGTCGCCGCGGCGGCCAGCACCACGCTGAGCACCACCCGTACCAGGCGCCACGAGCGGGACAAACCTTTCACCGCGCGGGCTCTGCCCGGCAATAGCGTGTCCACGGTCGTCCCCCTTCCCCGGGAGCGCCCTGTTTCCGGCCCGACCGCGAACGTAACGTCGCCGGCAGTGGCGGGTCATCGTGCAGGCGACGTAGGCGCCTGCGCCCGGAGGGGCAAGCGCCCGGTCTCCCGCCCGGGCCCGACCTCTATGGGCAACCTCGACCGGGATGATTGACCTCGCACCGCCGCTAGCGTAGTGCGCTGGGCACGCCTGACCTGCCGTTGCTTCGGACATCCGCTATTCGGCAGTTCAGGAAGCCCGGCGACGCGGAGCGACGCTCACTGGCTGTAACAAGCGGCCGTTGGCCAGCGCGCACGGTCGGCGGCATGTGCGGACGACTAGTCAGGATCTTCGCGATCGATCTGGTCCGAGAGCTTGTCCGCGCTGGGTGCGCTTTGAGGTAGTGGAGTGCGGTCGCCGCGAAACTGTCGTGCTGTCGGGTCGCTGAGGACCGGCGTGGCGGAAAGTTTCTTAAAGAGATCCGGGAGGCGGTGTCGGATCGGGGCGGTGGTGTTCGTAGCAGGGGTGAGGCCGCCCACAAGGGGCCGGCACCAAGTAAAGGAAGCGCGAACATGAAGCTGACAACCATGACCCAGGTCACCATCGACGGAGTGATGCAGGGAAACGGCCACGCGTCGGATGAGGACCGCAGGAACGGATTCGAGCGCGGCGGATGGGCCCGGGGGAAGGGTGACAACGAGACCCACGCGTTCATCAACCAGACCTACCAGCGCGCCGACGCGTTCCTGCTCGGCCGGCGGACCTACGAGCTGTTCGCCGGCTCGTGGGGGTCCTTGACGGAACAGGATGTCCCTGGCTGGGAGCCCGTCATGCGGGCGTTGAACACACAGCCCAAGTACGTGGCATCGACCACGCTCACCGATCCGGCGTGGTCGGGCACCACCGTCCTGTTCGCAGACGTCGCGGCCGCCGTCCGAGAGCTGAAGGCGAAGTCGGGGGGTGAGCTGCAGGTGCACGGCAGTGGCCCCCTGACCCGGTGGCTGCTGGAGAACGATCTGGTCGACGAGATGACGCTGATCGTGGTCCCGGTGATTCTCGGCCAGGGCGCGCGGCTGTTCCCGGACGCCGGCCCGGATCTTGCGCTCGACCTGGTCGAGTCGCGAGTCGACTCGAAGGGCGTGACGATCCAGGTCTACCGGCCGGCCGGGCGCCCGCAGTACGCCCGAAACTGACGTACCTGACCGGCATACCACACTGTCTTGACACCACAGGAGATGATCTTCAGATGCAGTACCTGATTTCCGTGATCGACGACGGCACCGGCCCGGCCACCCCGAAGGAGGATGCTGCCATCGACGTGTTCAATGACCGGCTCCAGGCCGAGGGCCACTGGGTCTTCGCCGGTGGCCTCGCCTCGCCCAACACGGCCACCGTCATCGACAACCGGGGCGGGGAGGCGCTGGTCACCGACGGGCCCTTCATCGAGTCCAAGGAGTACCTCGCCGGCTTCTGGATCATCCAGGCCCCCGACCTCGACGCGGCGCTCAAGCTCGCCACCGAGGGGTCGAAGGCCTGCAACCGGAAGGTCGAGGTGCGGCCGTTCCTGTGAACAGGGTCGACGTCCGGGAGGCGGTCACCCGGGCCCACCACGAACAGTGGGCGCGGGTGGTCGCCGCCCTGACCCGGCGTTTCGGTGACCTCGACGTCGCCGAGGAGGCGGCGGCCGAGGCGTTCGCGACCGCGGTCGAGCGGTGGCCGACCGACGGGGTACCTCCCAACCCCGGCGCCTGGCTGACCACCACCGCCACCCGCAAGGCCATCGACCGGATCCGACGCGAGAACAAACGCCACGACAAGCAGAAGGAGGCTCAAATGTGGTACGACAACGACCCGCCCGAGCCTCCCGGCCCCATCGACGACGACCGGCTCCGGCTCATCTTCACCTGCTGCCACCCGGCGCTCGCCATGCAGACCCGCGTGGCGCTGACACTGCGCATGCTCGGCGGCCTGACCGTGCCCGAGATCGCCCGCGCCTTCCTGGTACAGCAGACCGCCGTGGAGCAGCGGATCACCCGCGCGAAAGCCAAGATCAAGGCAGCTTGTATCCCGTATCGGGTGCCGTCGGCGGAGGATCTCCCGCCACGCCTGTCCGGCGTCCTCGCCGTGCTGTACCTCGTCTTCAACGAGGGCTACCTGGCCACCGGCCCGGACACCGATCCCATCCGGCACGACCTAACCGCCGAGGCGATCCGGCTCACCCGCCTGATCCACGCCCTCCTGCCGGCGGACGGTGAGGTGGCCGGACTGCTTGCGCTGATGCTGCTCACCGAGGCCCGCCGCACCGCCCGGGTCTCGGCCAGCGGCGAACTGGTCACCCTCGACGAGCAGGACCGCGGGGCCTGGGACGCGGCGCTGATCGCCGAGGGTCACCGGCTGGTACGCGAACGCTTGGCTGCCGTAGCCGCCACCGGGACGGCCCCGGGCCGCTACCAGATCCTCGCCGCGATCAACGCCGTGCACACCTCCGCCCGCGACATGCGCGACACCGACTGGTCCCAGGTCCTCGCCCTCTACGACCAGCTCATCCGCCTCGACCCCTCGCCGATCATCGCCCTCAACCGGGCCATCGCGGTCGCCGAACTCGACGGCCCCGAGGTGGCACTGGCAGCCGTCGACCGCCTCGAAGACCACCTGGCCGGCTATCACGCCTACCACGCGACCCGTGCCGACCTGCTGCGCCGGCTGGGCCGCAGCCAACAATCGCGCGCGGCCTACGACAAAGCCATCGAACTGGCCGGCAACATCGCCCAGACCGCCAACCTGACCCGCCGCCGCGACCAACTGCGGTAGCGCCCACGAATCCCGATCGAAACCCCCCGCGCAGCGGCGGCCGGCCCCGGCGCAATCAGATCGGCCCAATACCCGCATCAGGTCGTCAGCTTCTGACGGTCGGGACTGCACTGTCATCGGCACGACCGGCTGTCGGCCCGCCCACTGTGACCTGACGTAACGTAGCGAACGCATCGCGGCATGACCGTGCGCCGAATCTTCGTCCCGGGTGGAGCGGATG
>WNGL01011273.1_pt1 | contig 11973 bp, 7 predicted proteins | sample 5400591 | NCBI WGS metagenome assembly WNGL01 (sample SAMN13153377, study PRJNA577476) | soil metagenome | isolation source: 80 cm soil or saprolite under Garry oak tree replicate 1 | place: USA:California | collected 2016-06-15
GAACCCGCCCCTCCGCGCTTGCCCCTCCGCTCGCCGGACGGGCGACCGGAGTCCGAGCCGCTGGAATCCTCCTTCACGGCTGCGCATCTTGCGAGAGCGGGGGTCGGCCGCGAAGGAGACAACAATGCGCCGCGCGAGATGGATCGTCGTCGGAGGATGCACCGGGTTGCTGCTGGCGGGAGGGCCCGTCCTGGCGAAGGAGGGTGCCGCGGATACCGGGACGCAGCGCTCGGGGGACGACCGAGAGTTCGTGGGGCGGGCGCTCGGGGTCAACGCGCTGGAGCTGGAGCTCGGGCGGCTCGCCGCCACACGGTCCAGCACACCGGAGCTGAGGGCGAAGGCGCAGAAGATGGTCGAGAACCACACGAAGATCGATCGGCAGCTGCGCGATGTCGCGCATCAGGCGGGCCTCTCGGGAGAACCCGTGCTGTCCGCGGAACAGAACAAGACGCTGGCGAGGGTCAAGGCTCAGCCGGCGAGCGACTTCGACACCGTCTTCAAGCAGACGGTCGACAGCGGGCACGTGGAAGAGCTGGCGATGTATCGGAATGAGGTGAGCCGCACGGCGAATCCGCAGCTCCGTGCGCTGGCGGAGCAGCGGGTGACTGCGCTCGAGCAGGCGGTCTCCGGGGCGAAGCAGCCCGCCGGCGGGATGGGCAGCGGGGGGCGGTAAGACGATGGCCGCCCGTCGGGGCGGCCATCGCGGTTCCCCGTCGTCCGGGGCCGGCTTACTTCGCTTCCTCGCACCTCTCGAACCAGAACTTCTTGTGGGTGAGCTCGGGCTCGTCCCTGGTGATCACGTTCTTCGTGTCGTCCTTCATCGACCGGAGCACCTGCTGCAGGTACTCGGTCCCGAGTGCGCTCTGGAGGAAGACGAGGGCCTCCTTCTCGTCGGCCCACGCGTGGTCGCGGGGGTAGTGCTCCATCAGAAACGCTCGCAGGTCCACCTGTCTCAGCTCGCGGCGCTCGGTGGTTTCCCAGACCTTGGTCAATCCGAGGAGGATCTTCATTCCCTGCTCCTACCCCCGAACGCGCATGATTTCCAGAGTTTGCTTTCGTGGCGGTTCCTCGAAGGTAGACCGTGATGACCTTGGGCCGCTGGAGAGACGTGATGGAGGCACCCCGCGATCGGGGCCGCGCAGCGGCCCTTGCCGTGGCCGGCCGCGCTGCGGCCGCGACGTGCGGCGTCTTGTCGGTGGCGCTGGTGGCATTCGTCCTCTGGCGCTCCGCAGCGCTGCTCGCCCTGCTCTACGTGGCCGCCATGATGGCGGTCGTCCTGGATCGCCCCGTCGCCGCGCTGGTGCGCCGGGGCCTCGGCCGTCCATGGGCGCTCGCGGTGGTGCTGACCGGGATCGGAGCGGTCGCGCTGGCCGCCGTCGTCGTCGCGTTCGGTCCGCTCGTCGACCAGGTGCGCGGGCTCGCGACCGCGGCGCCCGCGGTCGCCGAGCGTCTCCGCGACGCGCTCGTCCGAGGATTCGGCGGCACCCTCGACGGGACCCCCGTGGTGGCGTGGTTCCACGACGCGCTGTCGCGCGGCGCGGGCGCGTTGCCAGGTGGCGTCTACGGTGCGGCGGGCGGGATCGCGAACGCCGGCGGCGCTTTCGCGACGGTGCTCGTGATGACCGTGCTGCTCCTCGCCAGCGGCCCCCGCCTCGTGCAGCGAGCCATCGGCGCGCTGCCGCCGCTCCGCCGTTCGTGGGCCGAGGCGCTGGCGCGCGAGCTTCCGATCTCGCTCGGCGGCTACCTCGCCGGGCTGAGCGCGATCGTCGTCGCCCGCATCCTCGCGACCGGCACGTTCCTGGCCGTCGCGCGAGTTCCATTCGTCATTCCGCTGGCGCTGCTCGCAGGCGCATCCGTTCTCATCCCGTACCTGGGGTCCGTCCTGCGGCTCTTGTCCATCCCCGCGGTCGCCTGGGCGACTCGCGGATCCGGCGGGGCCGTGGCGGCGCTGGTATTCGTCGCCGCGTACGACGCCGGGGAGAACTACGTACTCTCACCCATCGTTTACCGGAAAACGCTCGGAATCAGCGCGCTCGGGCAGCTCGTCGCCGTCCTGTTCCTTGGGTACCATTTCGGCGTCGTTGGGGCCGTCCTCGCGATCCCGCTCGCGGCGACGGGACAGATCGTCGCCCGCACGCTCCGATCCCCTGACGTGGATCCGGCAACGCCGACGGCTGGAGCAGAAAGGCGTCCGGGCGCGGCCCACGCGGCCCACGAGCCGGCAAGCGAGACACCGGAGAGTGGGCGCTCCGGCGACTAGGGAGGCCGGTGCTCCCTTCGGCACGGGCGCGACACACGCGCGGCACAAGCGCACCCCGACGTGTCCCCGTCCATGAGCGTAGCTACCGTTCCGACGCGGGCGAGCTTCGCTGCGCGTGGCAGCGAGCGACCGACCAGAGATCGAGGGAGTCATGGAACGGGCAAAGACCTTTCAGGACATGCTGAAGGAAGGCACCCTCGCGGCGACTGATGGGTTGCTCGCCACGGGCGTCGCGATGGTGGTCATCGGCATCCTCGCGATACTTGCCCCGATGGCGAGCGGTGTGTTGTTCGACATGTTCTTCGGCGCCCTCCTCATCGGAGCGGGGATCGTCGAGCTCATCGACGCGTTCCGGGCGGGGACGTGGCAGCGAGGCGTGCTGCTCGGGCTCGCAGGAATCGTCACCCTGGCTGCCGGCGTCCTCTACATCGCGCGCCCGGTGGTGGGCCTGGTCGTCCTGGCGGTCGTCTTCCTCGCCTACCTCGTCTTCGTCGGCGCCTTCCGGATCATCTTGGCGTTTCAGCTCCCGAGGGGCTCGCCGGGCAAGGGCTGGGGCTTCGTGAGCGGCGTCGTGGCGCTCGTGCTTGCCTACCTCGCCATCGCCAAGATGCCGAACCTCAGCCTCTGGCTGATCGGGACGTTCATCGGCGTGAGCCTCGTCTTCGCGGGCGTCGCGCGGATCTCGCTGGCGCGCGGGTTCCGCAAGGCGATCGACCTGCTGGGCGCGCCCCCGGCGCAGCGCGGCGCGCACGCCTGATCGGGCGGAGCCGCGCACCGACGAGGCCGATGCGCAATGTGGAGCGGGGCGCCGCTCGATGGCCGACGACACCGCCGCCGAAACCGGTATGGACGTGCCGCGTCGCTCGTCCGAGCGCGCCTCCGTGGACGCGGCGAAACCCGCCCGAGCCCCTCCCTGGAAGAGGCGCCGCACCCTGCTCATCGTCGGCGGCATCGCGGCCGCGGTGATCCTCGGGGTCCTCTTCTACGTCCTCCTCAACGCCGGGAAGGAGCGCACCGACGACGCTCAGGTCGACGCCGACGTCGTCCCGCTCGCTCCGCATGTCGCCGGGCAGGTGACCGCCGTCGCCGTCGTCGAGAACCAGCCGGTGAAGAAGGGGGAGCTCGTCCTTAAGCTCGACGACCGGGACTACCAGATGCGCGTCGATCAGGCTTCCGCTGAGCTGATCAGCGCACGCGCCCAGGCCGAGGCAGCCGACTCCAAGGTGGCCGTCGCCGAGGCGGGGGCTCGCGGCTCGCTCACGCAGGCGGAGGCGAACCTTCGCGGCAGCAGCCGTTCGGTCGCGGCCGCCAGCGCGCAGCTCGCGCAGGCCCGCGCGAACCTCGACAGCAGGAAATCCGATTTCGCGCTCGCAGAGGTCAACCTGCGGCGAGCGCGCGAGCTGGAAAAGGAGCAGGTCATCCCGAAGCAGCAGCTGGACCAGGTCCAGGCGCAGTACGACTCGGCCCGGGCGGGGAGGGAGGCGGCGCAGGCGAACGTCGCGCAGGCGGAACAGAACCTCCGTCGCGCCGAGGCGCAGGTGGGCGAGTCGCAGGGCCGGGTGGCCGCCTCGCGGCCGGTGGACGCCAACATCGCGGCGGCGCGGGCGGAGGCGGCGTACCAGCACTCGCGCGTGAAGAGCGCGGAGGCGGCGCTGGCGCTGGCCCGCCTCAATCTGGAGTGGACCCGCATCGTGGCGCCCGACGACGGAGTGGTCAGCGGGATCACCGCGCACCCGGCGAGCTTCGTCGCGGTGGGCCAGACGGTCGCGCAGTTCGTTCCGGACAGGAAGTACGTGACCGCGAACTTCAAGGAGACCCAGCTGGCGAAGATGCGCCCGGGTCAGACGACCGACGTGAAGGTGGATACGTACGGCCGTTCGATTCGCGGAAAGGTCGAGAGCATGTCCGGGGGAACGGGCGCGCGCTTTTCGCTGGTTCCACCCGAGAACGCGACCGGCAACTTCGTCAAGGTCACCCAGCGCATCCCGGTGCGGGTCGCGCTCGACGGCGTGCCTTCCGGCATGGTCCTCCGCGCCGGACAGTCCGTGGAGGTGACGGTCCATGTCCGCGAATGACGGCGGAAGCGGATCGTCGGGCTGATCGTCGTGGTGAGGAGCCATGGCCGGACCGGACGCCCATGCCAGCTGGAAGCCCGCGCACAACCCATGGGCCGTCGCGTTCACGGTCACGCTGGCCACGTTCATGGAGGTGCTCGACACCTCCATCGCGAACGTTGCGCTGCCACACATCGCAGGCGGGCTCTCGGCCAGCCAGAACGAGGCGACCTGGGTCCTCACCTCGTACCTCGTCTCGAACGCGGTGGTGCTGCCCATCAGCGCCTGGGTGGCGAGCCGGGTCGGACGCAAGCGCTTCTACATGACGTGCGTGGCGCTGTTCACGGTGAGCAGCTTCCTGTGTGGGCTCGCCCCCTCGCTGTCGACGCTGGTCTTCTTCCGCGTTCTCCAGGGGATCGGAGGGGGCGGGCTCGCGCCCAGCGAGCAGGCGATCCTCGCCGACACCTTTCCGCCCGAGCGTCGCGGCATGGCGTTCGCCATGTACGGGCTCGCCGTGGTGTTCGCCCCGGCGATCGGCCCCACGCTCGGCGGCTTCATCGCCGACAACGCGAGCTGGCGATGGATCTTCTACATCAACGTCCCGGTCGGCATCGCCTCGATGCTCCTGACGTCCGTGATGGTCGAGGATCCTCCGTGGGTGAAGGAGGAGAAGAAGCGCTCGAAGTACGTCGCGGTCGACTGGTTCGGCCTGGGCCTGGTGGCGGTGGCCTTCGGGAGCCTCCAGGTCATCCTCGACAAGGGTCAGGACGACGACTGGTTCGCCTCGCCGATGATCGTCGTGTTCACGATGGCGATGGTCATCTGCATGCTCGGGGCGATCGTGTGGGAATCGGCCCATCCCAACCCCATCGTGAACGTGCGGCTCTTCAAGAGCCGCAACTTCGCCGTGAGCATCGCCCTCATGTTCATGCTCGGCGCAGCGCTCTATGCGAGCACGGTGCTCATCCCGCTGTTCCTCCAGACGCTGATGGGGTACAGCGCGCAGAGCGCGGGCGAGGTCCTGAGCATGGGCGCCTTCGTCACGATGGCGACCATGCCCATCGTGGGCTTCCTCGTGTCACGCGTGCCGGCGAAGTACCTCGTCGCGGCCGGTTTCACCGGGCTGTCGCTGGCCCTCTTCCACATGTCCAACATCAACCTCGGGATCGACCCGGGTACCGCGGCGGTGTACCGGATCTACCAGGGGCTCACCCTCGGGTTCCTCTTCATCCCCATCAACATCATCGCGTACATCGGGATCCCGCGAGAGCAGAACAACCAGGTGTCGGGACTCGTGAACCTCGCGCGAAACATCGGCGGCAGCGTGGGCATCGCGTTCCTGAGCACGATGCTGGCGCGCCGATCGCAGACGTTCCAGAGCATCCTCGCCGGGCACCTGACGCCGTCGAACCCCGTCCTGCAAGAGAGGCTTGCCGAGCTCCAGCGGGCGTTCTCCGGCGCCGGGCCGGCGCAGGCGATGCGGCGCGCGAGTGCCGTCGTGTACGGCACGATCCAGCAGCAGTCCATCCTCCTCGGCTACGTCTGGATCGTCCGAGAGCTGGCCATCGCCTGCGCCATCTTCGTCCCGCTCATCCTGCTGCTCGTGAAGAGGAACCAGCCGGGCGCCGCGGCGATGGGAGGACACTGACCGCGTGCGCTCATCGCTTCTCACGGGCGCACGGGAGCTCGACCGTGAACGTCGCGCCGGCGCCCGGCTCGCTCTCGACGCGGATCGTGCCTCCGTGGGCCTCGACGATCCCGCGGGCGATGTACAGCCCGAGTCCGAGGCCCCCGTAGTGCGTCGTCGGGACCGCACGCTGGAACCGGTCGAAGATGTCGGGCCGTCGGGCCGTGTCGATGCCGATCCCGTGGTCTCGCACCGACAGCCGCGCGGTGCCGGCCTGCTCGCTCACCTCCATTTCGATCTCCTTGCCGGCCCCGAACTTGATGGCATTGGAGAGGAGGTTCGTGACCACCTGGTCGAGCCGAGAGCCGTCCCACCGCCCCAGGACCCGATGGTCACAGCGCATCGTCAGGGTGCACCTGGAGCGCGCCAGGTCGGCTCCGAATCGTTCCGCCACGGCGCGCGCGACCGCACACAGGTCGACGTCGGCGAGCTGGACCGCCAGCCTCCCCGCGTCGCTGCGCGACACGTCGAGCAGGTCGTCCACGAGTCGCGTCAGGCGAGTCCCCTGGCCCGCCGCGAGCGCCATCGTCCGCGCAACCACCTCGGGCGCGACCTCCCGTCCCGATCGCCACGCGCGCAACAGGTTGCCGAGGGAGAGCGTGAGCGACGTGAGCGGGGTGCGCAGCTCGTGCGAAGCGACCTGGAGGAACTCGTCTCGCATCCGCACGGCGCGCTGGGTCTCGCGATGGAGCCGCGCGTTGTCGAGCGCGATCGCGGCCCGGCGCGCCACCTCCTGGGCGAGCTCGAGATCGACGCGCGCGTACCGCCCCGGCGTGCTCGAGCCCAGGCTGAGCACCCCCAGCACCTGCCGCCGCGCCGGCAACGGCACGGCCATCAGGCTCCCCGCGCCGAGCGCGCGCACGACCTGCAGATGGTCTTCGTTCTCGCACATGCTCCTCAGCTGCTCCTCACTCATGGCGGGCACCCAGATCGGCTGGCCGTCTCGGAGGCAGCGCGCCGCCGGGTGGGGCGAGTCCCACCGCGCAGGGTGACGCTGCCGCAGCTGCTCGAGGAGCGGCTCCTTCGCCGCGTCGGCGCACGCGCCCGCCACTCGGTGGATCTCGCGGCCCACGAGCAGGTCGAGCACGCACCAGTCGGCGAGCGACCGCACGCACAGGTGCCCGAGCCGGGCCAGCGTCTCCTCGACGTCGAGCGACTCGGCGAGGAGCGCCCCCGCCTCGGCGAGGAACGAGGAGCGCTGCCGCGCCTGGCGCTCCTCGGAGAGGAGGCGCGTGTTCTCGACGGAGATGGCGGCCTGCGAGGCGAGGAGCGACAGCGCCGTCAGGCGATCGCGAGTGAAGGCGGCGGCGACGAGGTCGTTCTCGAGGTAGAGGAGCCCGACGAGCTCGTGGCGCACGATGGGGAGGCAGAGGACCGACCGCGTGCGGCGGCGCGTGAAGTACGGATCCGAGGCGAACCGGCCGGCGCGAGTCGAGACGTCCTCGAGGATCACGGGCTGCCGCGTGAGGCGCGCGTACTGGACGATCGTGACGGGCAGCGGAGCGCCGGCGCTCGCGGTGTGGTCGAGCGGCAGCGACGGCAGTATCCGCGTCGCGACCGCGTCGCCTTCGAGGGAGGCGTCGGCCTCGATGGCGAGCTCGCCCTCGCGCGCGAGGAGGAGGCAACCCCTGCGAGCGCCGCCGTGCTCGAGGACCACCTGGAGCAGCGTCCCGGCGAGCTTCCCGAGCTCCATCTCGCTGGAGATGGTCTGGGACGCCTTGGCCACCGCGAGCAGGTCGAGGTCTTCGCTCGCGGCGACGAACGTGGCGGCTGGGGAGGGCGTCCGGATGTCGAGGAGGCGCGGGTGGAGCTCGTCGATCTGCCTCACCTTCCCCTCGGCGCCCCAGCGGAGATAGCAGGCGCGAGCCTGGCGGAGATAGGTGTCCGCGATGAGCTGGCGCCCCCGCGTCCGGTGGAAGCGTGAGGCGAGCTCGTAGGCGAGCGCCTCGTTCTGCACGAACCCGTCCTCCGCGGCCCAGCGGATCGCCTCCTCGTACAGGCGCTCGGCGTCGAGCTCCCTCCCCTCGACGCGCGCCAGCTCCGCCGCCACGAGCGCGTGGCGGTTCCGAAAGTTCTCCGGGCCGTTCTCGGTCCAGACGCGGTGCTGCTCGACTTCGGCGCGGAGCGCCCGCAGGGATCCGTCGCGCTCGCGCGACGGCTCCTCGGCGCAGGTCGCGGCGAGCGCGAGCGCGTGGAAGCAGGAGTGCTCGCACCGCTCCCACGACGCCATCGACGTCCAGAGCAGGTCCTTCGCTCGAGCAGCCTCGGCGAGCGCCTCGAGGTGCTCGCCGAACAGGAACCGCTCCTGGAGCCTGCGGACGTGGTGGACGCACACCGCCAGCGGGATGAGGTGCAGGATGCGGGCGTCGAGCCCCTCGTCCTCCGGCGTGCCGCCGGCGGATGATCCGGAGGAGGAGCGACCCCGCAGGCGCTGAATGAGCCGCCGCTGGATCAGCACCATGTCCTCGGTGTAGCCGAACCTCGCCTGCCGCACGAAAGCCAGCATCTCTGCGGACCGGCGCTCCACCTCGTCGAGCGGGTCGCCCCGCGCGAGCAGCACCGAGACGATGTTGATCCCGCAGTAGCACGCGTTCCTGAGGTCGCCCGTCTCCGCGCCGGCGCGCAGGCCTTCCTCGAGGTACGCCAGCGCGTCCCTCACGTGGTGCGTCCAGAACAGCGTGTACGCGCCGAAGCAGGCCGCGCTCCCGGCCTTGTTCGCGAGCTGCCCGCGCCGCTCGACCAGGTCGACGCCGAGCTTCCCGAACCGATAGGCCTCCCGATACTCCCCCAGGTACGGGCCGACGAGCATCCCGAACAGCGCGTAGGCGTGCGCCGAGCAGGGGGCGTCGCCGCGCTCGATGCTGAGCCGCACCACCTCGCTCGTGAACGCGAAGGGCAAGGTCAGGTCATGCTGGTACGCGATCGGGATCGCGGCGACGAGCGCCTCGACGAACGTGCGCACGTCGGGATCCGACATCGGCGGCAGCTCGACGAGCTGTGCGATGCTGCGCGGCCCGAGCAGGCGCATGATCGCGTCGTAGCGCTCCCGAACGCTCTCGGCGGGCGGATGGCGCTCGAACCGGAGTCCGAACAGCGCGGCGCACTCGAGGACGCAGTCGATCGCCTTCTTCACCTCGCCGTTGATCGCGTAGACCTCGATCCGGAGCAGGTAGCAAGCCGCCTTCTCGGCGCGGGTCCGCGCGTTCTGGAGCGCGAGCCCCACGTCCCGCTCGGCCTCCTCGAACATCCCGGTGACGTACTCGCAGCGGGCCCCCTCGAGGTGCAGGGCGAACGCGAGCTCGTGGCGCTCCTCCCATGCAGTCTCGGGCAGCAGCCCCGCGCCCGCGGCGAGGTACTTCGCGGCGCTGTGGTAGGCGCTCGATGCCCTCGCCCGCTGCCCGGCGAGCAGATCGAGCTCGGCGACGTCGTAGCGCTCGTCCCGCCCCTCGATCAAGCCTGCGCCGGAGTTGAGCTGGTTGACGATCTCGAACACCCGCTCGCCGAGCTGCTCGGCGGGCGTGTGCGCGCGCAGGAGCCGTCCGATCCGGAGGTGCGTTCTCGAGCGCTGCTCCTCCGGGATCAGCGCGTAGGCGGCCTGCTGCACGCGGTCGTGTGAGAACCGGTAGGAGTCGCCGAACCGGTGGAGCAGCCCTTCGCGGACGAGCGCCCACAGGTCTCGGCGGGTCTCGTCCGCGGAGCGGTTCCGCAGCACGCCCACCCTGCCCGCGTCGACCACGTTGCCGATGCAGGCGGCGAGGCTCACGGCCTCCTGCGCCTCGCCGGGCAGCCGCTTCAGCTTCGACACCATGAGATCGACGACGTTGTCAGTGTAGCCCCGGCGGAGCGCCGCCTCGATGTTCCAGCGCCAACCCAGGTCCTCCGGATCGAGCCAGATGAGCCCTTCGTCCTGGAGGGAGGTCAGGAACTGGATCGCGAAGAACGGGTTCCCGCCCGTCTTCTCGAGAACGAGGCGCGTCAACGGCGCGACGTCGGCGGGCGAGCGTCGCACCGCGTCGCCGACGAGTCGGCCGAGGTTCCTGTGCGAGAGCGGGCCGAGCACCAGGTCTCGCACGGCGAGCCCGCTCCTGCGCAACCCGGCGAGCGCGATCTTGAGCGGGTGAGCGGGGGTGACCTCGTTGTCGCGGAACGCGCCGACGGCGAGCACGTGGCGGGTCTCCCCGCTCGTGAGGACGTCCGCGAGCAGCTCGAGGCTGGCCGGGTCGGCCCACTGGAGGTCGTCGAGGAACTGGAGGTCGTCGAGGAAGAGCGTCAACGGGCGGTCCTCGTCGGCGAACACTCCGAGGAACCGCCGGAACACGGCGTGGAACCGGGTCTTCGCCTCGCTCAGCGGGAGGTCGGGGACGGGAGGCTGGGGCCCGATGACGAGCTCGACCTGCGGGATCAGGCCGACGACGAGCCGCGCGTTCACGCCGAGCGCGAGCTGCAACTTCTGCCGCCAAGCGGCGACGTGCTCCTCTCCCTCGGCGAGCACGTCGAGGACGAGCTCCCGGAACGCCTCGACGATCATCGAGTAGGGGACGTCGCGGCGGTACTGGTCGAACTTGCCGGCCGCGAAGAGCCCGCGCCGCTCGAGGATCGGCTTCTCCAGCTCGTGCACCAGGGAGGACTTGCCGATCCCCGCGTAGCCGGAGACGAGCACGAGCTCGGGCGCGCCCGTGTCGGCGACGCGCTCGAAGGCGCGCAGCAGCTCGGCCACCTGCCGCTCGCGACCGAAGAGCCGCTCCGGGATCTGGAGCCGGTCGGGGACGTCGCGCTCGCCGAGCGGGAACGGAACGACGCGGTGCCGCTCGCGCCACTGCTCGAGGCAGCGCGCGACGTCGTGCTCGAGGCCGCGCGCGGTCTGGTACCGGTCCTCCGCCATCTTGGCGAGGAGCCTCGCCACGATGCGCGCCACCGCCTCCGGGATCTCGGGGACGAGCTGCGCCGGCGACGGCGGCGCGCGCGCCACGTGGCAGTGGATCCACTCGAGTGGATCGTGGGCCTCGAACGGGAGCCGGCCGGTGAGCATCTGGAAGAAGGTGACGCCGAGCGAGTACAGGTCGGACCGGCTGTCGAGCGCGCGGTTCATGTGCCCCGTCTGCTCCGGAGACATGTAGGGCAAGGAGCCCTCGATGAGCGGAGGGGGCCGCGGGTCCAGCTGCTCGCGTGGTGCGCGCGTGGCGATGCCGAAGTCGACCAGCCTCACCTCTGCGGTGCCCGGCCGCACGAGGATGTTCGCCGGCTTCAGGTCCTTGTGGACGATGCCGCCGCGGTGGAGCTCCGCGACCGCGCCGGCGATTCGCACGGCGAGCTCGAGGAAGCGCCCGAGCTCCATTGGACCCACGAGGAAGCGCTCGATCGGCTCGCCGCCGAAGTCCTCGAGGACGAGCGCGGGCATCCCACGGTAGGTCTCGAGCCCGAGCGGTCGCGCGATCGACGCGACGTCGAGCGATGCCCCGGTCTCGTACTCGTGCCGCAGCCGGTCGAGGTCCTTCTGGCGGCACCGGTGCGGGTCCAGCCAGGACCTTGAGGATGACCGGGTGAGGGTCGCCGCCGCGAAACGCCCGGTACAGCGTCGTGCGGCCGTCCTGGTAGAGCGTCTCGGTGGCGGTGAATTCCTGGACGGAGGGAGCGCTCATCTATGCGGTCGCCGACGGGGCGGACGGGTGGGACCAAGACTGGCCGTCGCTTCTGAGCAATGATCTAGCGGCCCGCTGCGCCGCCGACACGCGGTTCGAGGCCCGCGGGCCACTTGGCAAGGCAACTTCGGGCGTCAGGTCGAGGTGATAGCCCGACGGACCCGCGAAAGGCTGGCTCCACACCCACGGCCTCGCCCGAGTTTGACGAGTTTCGGGGCCACCGAGATACTCGTCTGAACGATTTCGGCTACTTGGCGACGCCGAAGCCGAAATATCCTAGGCACACGACCTGATCCAGGAACCTTGATCGCCCGTGCCTAGGCGGGTATCCGA
>WNGL01008525.1_pt1 | contig 11971 bp, 13 predicted proteins | sample 5400591 | NCBI WGS metagenome assembly WNGL01 (sample SAMN13153377, study PRJNA577476) | soil metagenome | isolation source: 80 cm soil or saprolite under Garry oak tree replicate 1 | place: USA:California | collected 2016-06-15
GGTTGTTATCTGTCAAAGAACTGTGGGTGAAGCTTCATTACCCGGCTACGGCCCGGTAATTCTATCGAACCGCCCGGTGCGGACCCGCATGCCGGGTGGTGTGGGGGCTGGGGGAGAGAAACCCCCGGCTACCCGATTTTGACGACGGGAAAAAAACAGCGTGGTGTAGAGTATCGGGTACTGCACAAGGATGGAACATGGCTCTGGTACACGGCGAATGGTTCCCCTCTCAAAGAGCAGGATGGCTCAATTTCGTTTATCGGCATCGGTCGGGATATTACCGAGCAAAAGCTTGTCCAGAATGAACTGATGAAAGCGCAGAAGCTGGAGTCAATCAGTGTACTTGCTGCCGGCATTGCCCACAATTTCAATAATGTCCTTACCGGAGTCATCGGTTATATATCTTTTGCCAGGAAACATCTGCAAGATCCTGACAAGGTAGCACAGCTCCTTGAAGCAGCCGAAAAATCGTCGTACAGGGCAGCCAGCATCGCACGGCAATTACTGACATTTTCCAAAGGGGGCGTTCCGTTCAGGACGCTGACTTCAGCAGAAAAACTGGTGCAGGAATCGATGTCACTGTTTTTGAGTGGCAGCAGCATAAAGGGGATTGTTGATAATAGAGCAACGCTGACGGTCAACGTGGACGGCCAGCAGCTTAACCAGGCATTTAACAACATAGTACTGAATTCAATTCATTCGATGCCGCACGGAGGGGTATTAACGGTCCATATCGAAGACTTCCGGCTCGGTAAAGACAATGTATATCTCCTGAAACTCGGGAATTATGTAAAAATAACGTTCGAAGATTGCGGGTACGGCATTGAAAAAGAACATCTTCATAAAGTTTTCGATCCATATTTTACGACTCGCACAAACGGCACCGGGCTTGGTTTGTCGACGACTCTTTCAATAATATCAAAACATGGCGGGCATATTGACATTGTTTCCGAAGTCAATCGTGGAACAACCGTTACCGTCCTGCTGCCCGGTTTTGAAATGATCTCTTCAGATGACCATGGTAAAGCGGAAGAAATTGTGCAAAATCCCGTCGGAGTGCCGCTGCTGATAATGGACGATGAAGAGGATATCCGGAATCTCGCGTCAAGAAGTTTGAGTGAGTTGGGATATCAGGTGCAGACCTGTTGTAATGGCGAGGAAGCGGTGGGGCTGTATAAAAACTGCTGGGAATCCGGAACAACACTGCCTATCGTCATGCTTGATCTGTTGGTGCCCGGAGGGATGGGAGGAGATGAAGCGGCAAAGCGCATTCTTTCTATGGATCCGCACGCGCGCCTGATTGTATCCAGCGGTTATTCAAATGACCCGGTCATGGCAGACCATAGTAACTACGGATTCTGTGCCATCTTGCCCAAGCCGTATAATACCGATGCCCTGGTACAGGTAATACAGGGTGTGCAGCAGAATATCTGAAAAGGGGTGCGTCAGGAGCCCTCCAGCCGTACCTCCCTCTTGGTTCCACCTGAAGACGTTATAGTTTCGGTCCCAGCGCCTCTTCGATTTTTTTCACATCAAACCCCTCAATTATTCGCCCATTAATAATAAAGGTCGGCGTAGAGCTGACTTTTGATTTTTTAGCGATATCGTACTGCTCCTGCTGCAGTTTCACTCCTTTTGGCGTGGTGGCGAATGTCTGTGCCGTATCCATCCTGCCTGACATGACTTCGTGATACGCCCTGCCCCGGTCGCCCTGCGAAAGTATATACTGCGCCTTGTCTTTTGCCTTGGGGTGCCGGGGAAGCGGATAGAAAAAGATGTGCCGCGTCACGTCCGGTCTTCCTTCAAAATACTTTGCAGCCTTGCGGCAAAAAGGACAGTCCGGATCGGTGAATTCGAAAACGGTCTTGGGGCCGTTGCCGATGGTGACCGCCTTGGCGGTGTCTATTTCCGCTGCAGAAGCCTGACCGATGCAGATCATCAGGGAAACCACAAGAATGCCGATGCTTTGTTTAATATTCATGATTGTTTCTCCGGGATAAATTTTTTACAAGTGTAGTCGTTGGGATGGCATGGGAGCAGGATGATAAACTTACTTCCGACACCCTCTTCACTTTCGGCCCAGATACAGCCGTTGAAGCTTTCCACCGCTTTTTTGCAGAATGCCAGGCCGAGGCCGGCACCGCCCCGGCTCCTCGTCGAGGCGTTGCCTGCCTGGACATAGCGCGCGAAGATGTTGCTCAATTCATTGGGCGGGATCCCGCTGCCGTTGTCACTTACACAAATACAAACGAAACAGCGAAGCTCTGAAAATCCGGCCGGAGTCGTGGCATAGACCGGGATCCGGATGTGGTGACTTTCACTGTTCTCTATGCAGCGGCATGAGAGCGTTATCGATCCGCCGTCGGGAGTGAACTTGAGGGCATTTACGAGCAGATTTGCAATCACGCGATTCATAACAGCACTGTCTACCGCAATTTCCGGCGCGCTGGAGGATGCCGCCAGCGTCATGGTGATGTGTTCCCGTTCCGCGGCGGGAGAAAAACGTTTGACGGCGTCAGCAAGCAGTGTGTGAGGATTTACAGGGTTGATTCTTGTTTGCATCCTGCCGGTGCTGAAGCGCTGCATGTCAAGCAGGTTGTCGATCATATTTACAACCTCATTGCAACTCTCGATTGCCGATTGAAGGTAGTCGGTCTGTTCGGGATTAACCGGCCCGAGCCGCCCCTCGCGCATGATGTCGATAGAGCCTATCACGGCGGTAATCGGATTTTTCATGTCGTGGGACAGCATGAAAACGAAATCTTCCTTTTCCTGCTCCAGCAACAATTTTTCCTTCAAGGTGCGACGGTTGTCGATTGCACGCTCCATACGGTGGAGCAGGTCATCGATGTCGAACGGTTTCGAGACATAGTCGGCGGCCCCCGCCTTCATGCACTCCGCCACCAGATTTTCATTGCCATACGCAGTCATCATAATCACGGCGGTATCCAGATTATCCGCCCTCAGGCGTTTTAGCACCTCGACGCCGCTGATTCCGGGCATGCATACATCAAGCAACACCAGGGAATAACCGTTGCAATGGAGCAGATTCAATCCGGCCTCTCCATCTGCTGCCCAACTGGTGAGATATCCGGATTCTTCAAGATGCAGCTTAAGGGTCAGAGCAATGTCCGGCTCGTCGTCCACAATAAGAATGTGCTCAGGAGGCGGTTGCGCCATCAGATAGTTCCTTCTTTTTTTACGGTTTCCAGAAAAGTGCTTGCCAGCAAAAGATCCTCAGGTGTGGTTATTTTTATATTGCGATAGTCGCCGCGGACAATGTGCACCCGGCCGCCGGTCCGTTCGACGAGGGATGCATCATCAGTACCCGTGAACTTATCCGTTTCGGCTGCCTGATGGGCGGTGAAAATCACGCCGAACCTGAATGCCTGTGGTGTCTGCGCCAGCCAGAGACTCTCCCTGTCGGGAGTTCCGGTTACAATGCCGTTTACCGCCGTTTTGATGGTGTCCTTTGCCGGTACGGCGACCAGTGCACCATCGTGGAGGCTTGCCGTTGCTATGGATTCGCGCAGCATACTTTCAGTTACCAGTGGTCTGACGCCGTCGTGGATCAGAACTACATCTCTGTCTGAAACATGCTCCCGCATCGCCCGCAAGCCGTTCATTACGGAGTTCTGACGCTCCTTGCCGCCGGGAACGATCGCTGCAACCTTGCAAAAACCGCAGGCTTCGACTACGTGCTCACGACAATACGGAATCTCTTCGGCGGGAATTACCAGATAAATGGCGTCAATCAGGGGGGAACGCTCAAAAACAGCAATAGTGCGAGCGACGATCGGCATGCCATCCAGCTGCAGGTACTGTTTGTTGATGGAAGCGCCCATGCGTTTACCCATGCCGGCGGCAGGTATCAGGGCAATAGATTTGAATTTGGTCATTATCTGCTTCTCCGCCATCAGTAAATCAATTTGTGCAGGAATGGTCTCCGGTAAGCTAATAAAGGTCAGCAGCTCGTGGCAGGAGTCGGGCCGTTCATCAGCACCCGGCCGCCATACTCGGCATTCTTGCGAACGAGTGTTTCCGCCAAATCGGCATCTTTTTTCCGGAATGCGTCGATGATTTTTTCGTGTTCCTGCACCGAGACCTCCATCCGTCCCGGGAGACTGAGCGAAGTAAATCGCAGCCGTTGAAATTTGGTCACCAGGCCGGCTATCAATTCATGCAGCTTTTCGTTGTCTGCCGCCTTGATGAACAGCTCGTGAAAGTCATTGTGAATCTTGAAAAAATGTTTGATGTCCCCGGCCCTGGCCAGGTCCGCCAACTTGTTGTTGATTGCCTGAAGACGGTCAAGGTCTTTCACGTGCAGTTTTTCACAGGCGCACCTGGCAGCATAACCCTCCATGATACTCTTGATGGCGTAGAATTCCTCGACATCCTTCGGGCTGAGTTCGCTGACTATGGCGCCGCGACGGGGAATGACCGTCAAATATCCTTCCGATTCAAGCTGCCGGAAAGCTTCACGGATCGGTGTACGGCTGATTCCGTAGCGATCGGCCAGTTCCGGTTCCGAAACCCGGCTGCCCGCCTTGAGGCTGCCGGAAACGATCGAATCACGAATGTTCTCAAGTATTTTTTCACGCAGTGTGAGATGTTTTTCCATCGGCTTTTTCATGATCGGGTATAGCTCCTGGGAGAAATTTTGCAACATTGTATACAGTATGCAAGGTTTGTCAATTATAACGAACACTGTTTCAGCTAATTCAGGACTACCGGGCGGTAGCAAAAAGCCGGAATATGCGATCATTCTCAGCCTGCTCAAAAGAAAGTAACTTGTTTTTTTGCGCCCTTGCAGGTAATCTGCTGCGACTATGGATCCGGTTCGGCACCTTAAAATTTCGTTTCTAGTGCTCCTGATGCTTATCTCGGGAGGAACTGTCGGCTATATGTCCATCGAGGGGTGGCGTCTGCTCGATGCCGTCTACATGACGGTTATTACTTTGGGAACGGTCGGTTTCAAGGAGGTCCACGAACTTTCCGACGGCGGCAAGCTGTTCACCATGGTACTGATTGTCTTTGGCGTCAGCGTGTTGGGCTATATCGTCGGGAGTCTGGCCCAGATCATGTTCGAGGGGCAGATACAGAGGATCATGGGGAGGAAGAAGGTGGAAAAGCAGATTGAAGCGCTTGCCGGACACTACATCATCTGCGGCTTTGGTCGTATCGGTTCGCTGATTTGCAAGGAATTCAAGGCAAACGGACTGAAGTTTGTAATCATAGAAAAAAGCGCGGAGGCGGCCGAGCGTCTTCATGAAGATGGCTATCTGTACATGAAAGGTGATGCCACTCTCGATGAAACCCTGCTCAAGGCCGGCATCAGCCGGGCCAAGGGGTTGATTTCGGTCGTTACCTCCGACACGGAAAACGTCTATATCACCCTGACCGCACGCGGCCTCAATCCGGATCTGTATATCATGTCCCGCTCCGGTGAAGAAGGCTCCGATATCAAGCTGAAGAGGGCCGGCGCCAACAAAGTGGTATCGCCGTACACCATCGGCGGCAACCGCATGGCGCAGTCGATATTGCGCCCTAACGTCGTTGATTTTATTGAAATCGCTACCGGCCACGAACACCTGGAACTGCAGATGGAGGAGATCAGCATCCCGGCCCACTCGGCATTTGTCGGAGAGACGCTCGTCAGCTCCGGATTCCGCAAGGAGATAGGCGTCATCATTGTCGGTATAAAAAAGAGTCACGGCAAGATGCTATTTAATCCGCATTCCCAGACCAGGATCGAAGAACATGACACGCTGATCGTGCTAGGTGATCCGAACTCAATTCACAAGCTTGAGGATATGGTTACCCGTACGGCTTCCGATGAAATCATTAAACAACACAGGAAAGAGCATAATGAAAGATAATATTCACGCCCATGTCCCGTACGGTCGTCTGGCAGAGCATCTGGAGTACGCCATTCAAAACCGCATCAATCCGGAAGTGTTTTTCTCGGCCGATGCGCTTGATCATCTGGTCTGGGAGGAGCTCTCTTCACTGGCCGGCGCGCTGCATGCCGCCGGACTGAAAACTACGATCCACGCCCCTTTCCTCGATCTCAATCCGGGAGCGGTCGATCCGAGCATCCGTGCGGCAACCAGGCATCGCATCCGGCAGGTCATGCAGACCGCCGAAATGCTCCGTCCGCGGGTTATCGTCGTTCACCCCGGCTATGACGACCTTCGCTATGGAGACAACCGCCTTGTCTGGCTGAAAAACAGCATCGATTTCTGGCAGGAATTTGTCCCGATGGCTCATGGGCTTGAAACGGTCCTCGCGGTCGAAAACATCTTCGAGAAGGAACCATCTACGATCAGGGCGCTGCTTGACGCTATTGACGATCCCTGTTTCCGGCACTGTTTCGATGTGGGCCACTGGAACATGTTCACGAACGTAACCCTTGAGGAGTGGTTCAGCGAGCTCGGCGGGTATGTCGTCGAGAGTCATATACATGACAATCATGGCCAGAGCGACGAACACCTGCCGGTGGGAGAGGGGAACATCGATTTCGAACAGTTCTTCCCGCTTCTGAAGCAGTACGCTCCTGGTGCCGTCTGGACGATCGAAGCCCATAACACCGAGCATCTCCAGCGTGCGCTGAAAAATATTAACATGTTCATATGATCAGGCAGACAAGTTGTTTTATGTATTTTGCTAATAAAAGGTGCTTCTTCGATGAAAATTCTTGTAGTTGGTGGTGCTGGTTACATAGGTTCTCATATTGTACTGGAATTGTTACATAAGGGTTACGATCCAGTAGTATATGACAATCTATCAACCGGCCACTTCTGGGCAGTACCAAATGGGCGCTTAATTCAGGGGGAACTTGCTGATTTTGTAACCTTGAATAATGTTTTTAAGACAAACCAAATCCAGGCAGTTATGCATTTTGCCTCTTCCATCCAGGTAGCAGAATCCGTCGAAGCACCACTTAAGTACTACCAGAACAACGTAGCGAACACCCTTAACCTCTTGGCTGCAATGCAGCAGAATAACGTTAAGCGTATTGTATTCTCGTCGACCGCTGCAGTATATGGTACTTCAGCCTCGGTGCCAATACCTGAACATGCCTTACTCAACCCTGAAAATCCATACGGTCGATCAAAATTGATGGTGGAACAGATTCTTGCCGACTGCGATCAGTCATGGGGCCTTAAATCGGGGATCCTCAGATATTTTAATGCAGCCGGGGCACACCCGACTGCTGCTATTGGCGAGGCACATACACCTGAGTCCCATTTGATTCCTATTCTCCTCCAAGTCGCTTGTGGTCGACGGGAGTTTCTCACAATTCATGGCACAGATTATCCAACTAAAGATGGAACCTGCGTTAGAGATTACATACACGTATGCGATCTCGCTACGGCACATAGCCTTGCGCTGGACGCTTTGCTCGATGACTCGGATTCGTTTATCTGCAATCTCGGAAATGGGTTGGGGTATTCGATTCAAGAGGTGATAGAGGTTGGACGGTCTTTGACACATCACCCAATTCCGGTTCGTATCGGGCAACGGCGACAAGGAGATCCCTCAATACTTGTGGCCTCTGCCGATAAAATGCGGTCTGAATTCGGCTGGTCGCCTCAATTTGCCGATTTGTCAGCGATTATAGGCTCTGCCTGGGAGTGGCATAAAAACAATGTACATGGCTATTAGCAGACAGCCATTACAACGAATCGCAAGCGTTAATCGTATTCTTTATTCGGTACTTCAAAAATAACCTTTTTCTGCTGATGTTAAAAGGCGTCCTGAGGAATCGGGAGGCCTTTTTTATTGACCGGCATCCATGCCCTGCCGGGCAGGCGTGCTTCCAGCCCGCTGCAGTTCACGGTAGACCGGCATCGGTACCGGTTGACCGTTCCTGAGACGGAGCACGCTTAAATGCAGATGTGTCGGCGAGCGCCGTTTTGCGGCGTTGAAGCCGCTCCGGCCGACGGTGGCCAACAGATCGCCGGGCCTGACGATAGTCCCCAGTTCGACAAACAACTCCTCGTTATGAGCGTAGTAGACCAGCAGGCCGTTGGCCGGATCAAAGACCCAGAGATACTTCCCCCCGCGCAGTCCGCTTCCCTGCTGCCACCTCTTTTCAAGCGCCACTACGATCCCTCCGGTCATGGAGAGCACCCTGACAGGTTTGCCGCTGCGATCATCAAGGTTGTCCCTGTTCCGGTCGCGAATAAAAATGTCGTAGGCCGGATGGCCGCCGTGGCGGTTGCCGCTGAAAAAGTCATAGCCGCCCGGAACAAACCCGTGGCTTCTCCCTTTGTCGATCGCAGAGGCATCATAGCCCGCCAGCGGGAAAACCCACTCCGTTGACGGATAGTCCCTGCCGCCGCGCCGGTAGTATTCAGTTCGAATCCCGGCCAGTCTCGCGGGTAGTTCCGCGCGTGCCGCCGCTTTACTTATACGGCCGTCACGGATCAGGCTGTTAAATTCGTTGAAAGCCGAACAGAGAGTGTTTGCAGATGGTGTGCGAGAGGGTGAACTTTTATCCGGCGGCGAAACCAGTTCGTTCAGGTCGGGTTCGGCGGCAACCGTGGGAATTACGCTGCACAAATAAATACAGAGCAGCGCGGATATGGTCACTAATTTTCCGGTATTCATAGCACAACCGTGCCGTCGTATCCGCAGAGCAGCGGCCGCACCTGAATGCCGGTAGCATGCACGGCAGCGGCCTGCCTGGCCCGGCAGGCCACCAGTTTCATGAGCTCCCTGTCAAAGTCGCTCGCAACGGCGATCTCGCGGGCGGTATTGGCGTGCTCGATAATCGCCAGTTTTTCGGGTGAAACGTGCGCCGCTTCCGCCCATTCCCGCAGTACGGCAAGATCAAGCTCGGACGCCGCCGCGTGGGTGTTTTCATGGCCGCAGGCGGTCTTGAGCAGCTTGGCAAACTGGCAGGCGATGACTGGCCGCATGAAGCCGCGTGAGGCACAGGCCCTCAGGGCATACGCCACATGGTCGCCCATCATGATGAAGGCCTCCTCGGGAAGATGGGGGAGATGCCGCTGGGCCGCCATCTCGCTGCTGCGGCCGGTGGAGAGGACAACCGTCCCGCAGCCGCAGGCCCTGGCTACATCCAGGGCGGCATCGACGGTATCGGTCCAGGCTTTGGCCGATATCGGGCGCACGATGCCGGTCGTGCCGAGGATCGAAAGTCCGCCGATGATTCCCAAGCGAGCATTGAGAGTCTTTTTAGCGCGCTCTTCACCGTCGGGGATCGAGATGACAATTTTGAATGTTGAATTATGAATGTTGAATTCAGACATAACCGAATTCACAGCCTGCTCGATCATCCGGCGCGGCACCGGATTGATGGCCCATTCCCCCGGCGGAACCGCCAACCCCGGCTTGGTAACCTTGCCGATGCCGATGCCTCCTTCTATGACAATAGAACTCCCCCCTTCAAGAAAGGGGGGCCGGGGGGCTTCGACTCCGCTCAGCCTGCGGTCTGCTCCCTGAGCGGAGCGGTGCAGTGAGCTTGCCGAACTGTCGAAGGGAACCAGGGCCACCAGCGCATGCAGTTCTGCCCCGTTCGTTATATCCGGATCATCACCGGCATCCTTGACCACGAAACAGCTCGCCTCATGTTCGGAGAACGACTGGCCATGCAGCTTGAAGGCGGCCCTTTCCCCGGTTGGGAGTTCGACGGCGACCTCGGCAACGACAGTCTGGCTCAGCAGCATCTCTGCCGCCCCTTTGGCGGCGGCGGCGGCGCAGGCGCCGGTGGTATATCCTGAGCGTAGAATACGTTTCATGGTTCGGTTCCCTGCGGCAGAGCCGCTTCGATTGGTGATGTTCCGCCGATCTTCATGAAAATATCAATCCGGTTCTCGCGGGTCCAGAACCAGTTTGATGCCATCGAGAATTTCGGTCATTCGCCTTGTTGAAAGTGTTCCGACATACTCGTCAAGTTGAGTCTTGTCCACCGTGAAAACCTGTGAAACATTGACGACGCTTTCCCTGGTCAGGTTTGATTCATTTTTATCGAGAAGTACGTTGCCGGGTGCGCCGGCACGTTTGAGATTGGTAGTAAGGGGGCATACGAGGACGGTCTTGATTTTACTTCTGTTAAACAGGTTGTTCTGTACGATGACGTGTGGATGTTTGTAGCCGGGTTCCGAGCCCTCAGGCTCATCAAGCTCGATCCAGTAAATGTCCCCTTGATTGATCACCATTTCCCCTCCACGATGCGTCGATGTTGCTGACGTGATTTTCGGCGAAGGGTCTGTTCCGTCGCATCGGGTTCATCCGAGTAGGCGGCGTTGATCTGGGCAAGCATTTCCTTGTTGTTCCGGTGTTCAATGAAGTCTTGCAGGGCAATTACGAAAAGCTTGCTGCGCGATACCTTCATCGAGCGGGCAATATCTTCTGCTTGATCAAAGAGATTTTTTTCAATCGAGATGGCTGTTTTTATCGCTAGCATAGTTATACCCCCTGTTCAATTAAGTATAACTGCTAGTAATACCATAGTCAATAATTTGAAATTTGTTCATTGCACCGAACGGTAGTGAGGCAGTGGCGACCGCAGGTAATGTGGCATTCCCCGGAATATGATGTCAGTTTGCTCTGGCCATTCTTGGAAGCCTCCAGGGCGATCCGTTAACTTGCCTTTCTCGCTCAAAAACTTGCATAACCTACCAGCATTTCCTCCGGGCTTCCCTATTAAAAGTTCAATGTTTGCTTGATGCTGTTTATTGCAGCATCGTTAAATCGCACTGAATATTCCAGCAACTCCGTTCCGTCAATCGCTGACACTTGGCGAATTCGGGTGTCTGCTTTTTGTAAATAACCGACAAAGATACTTCCACCCATCTCGTAGAATGTGTAATACGATGTGGTTGGAAAAATGTTTGCCGGCGCAGCAGTGCTAGCCACCCAAGCGCGTACCCCAGATACTGTGCTAATCACGCCGTCGCTGATTTTGTATTGAACTGTGCCTATTGTCACTGTTTCACTCGGGACGGTGGCAAAATAATTCTCCAACGTACCACTAATGTTATTTCCGTTAACATTGTTGTCATAAGTTTTGCCGCTCCAGTCATATGTAAAGAGTGTATCGACACTTCGACGACCGCTACGCTTTATATAGGTAGAACCGTTTAGCCATGTCCTTGATAAATCAAAATTGCTGTCAGTAGTGTGTGTAAGAAGTCCGATGGCTGCTTTTACTTCATTCGGTGCTGTTCTGATCGTATCGGTCGCACTTAGAGCTATTGGAGCAGACCAACTGTCAAATACATCACTGGACAATACAGTGTTACCATTGCTTGCCAACGAATCGAAAACAATATTATCACCGGAATAATATACATTCATTTCATTCAGGGTAGATCGTGCGAAAATTTTCCCATCAATTACGACTCGAACAATTCCACGTTGCGCCATATCCGGTAGAGTAAGCGTTGCGCTCAAATTGCTTGGGGATGGTATATATGTCTGTGTGCCCTTGGATGGTGAAGTAGTAGGGCCAATTTTTTCTGAGTAGACGAAGTGTGTCCCGCTCACGGGAGTAACACCAGCAGCAGGAATATTCCACACCAAGGAATAATAGCCACCGTTTAGAATCTCCTCAAAGTTTTGTTTATTGACGCTCAATGCACTCGAAGCGCCACTGTTATCCCCACCACCTCCGCATGCAATGATTTGGCTTGTGATTACGCCTAAGATTGCAATCCACCTTCCAATGCGGAAACACAAAGAAATATTACGCTTAAAAGAATATTGCCTCATGATGATCTCCCTGATGTAAGTAATTTTGGATGTTCAACGGGGCGGCGCTTGACCTGCGCGGCGTCGTTTGCCGCGTCATGGTCTGAGCGCCTGGTGTACGCCCGTCATGGGCGTGAACTTATGGGGTGCAAGTCCCCTGTACGAGAATCCAGTCACTGTCGCGATGACAGGGTAAAACAAGTACTAGCCGAAGGCAAGGGCGTCTCCGCGAGGAGGGGTCTGGAGGAAG
>WNGL01008530.1_pt1 | contig 11969 bp, 10 predicted proteins | sample 5400591 | NCBI WGS metagenome assembly WNGL01 (sample SAMN13153377, study PRJNA577476) | soil metagenome | isolation source: 80 cm soil or saprolite under Garry oak tree replicate 1 | place: USA:California | collected 2016-06-15
TGAAGAAGCTGGAGAAGCTCTCGGAGCTATCCGACTTCTCCTTTTTCGACGAGATCTCCGACATCCGCCAAATCACGACCACTTCTGAGGTCTACGACATCACGGTCCCAGGATACGAGAATTTCATCGCTGGATGGGGACCCATGGTCTGCCACAATACAGTGCTCCAGCAGGCATTGGCAAAATTCGCCGATGCCCAAGTCATCGTCTATGTAGGCTGTGGTGAGAGAGGAAACGAGATGGCTGAAGTTCTCGAAACTTTCCCTACGCTCCTTGACCCTCGCACACAACAACCCCTGATGAATCGGACAACTCTAGTCGCGAATACTTCCAACATGCCAATTGCTGCACGGGAAGCCAGCGTCTACACCGGCATCACGATCGCAGAATACTTCCGGGACATGGGCTACGATACCGCGTTAATGGCGGATTCCACAAGCAGATGGGCCGAAGCTCTTCGAGAGATATCAGGACGTTTGGAAGAGATGCCAGGTGAAGAAGGCTATCCAGCATATCTCGCGTCCCGCCTCGCCGATTTCTACGAACGATCAGGCCGACTAGAAGTCCTGGGCTCAGAATCCAAGCAAGGGTCCATCAGCGTAATTGGCGCCGTCTCTCCTCCAGGCGGCGATTTCTCCGAACCGATCACTCAGAACACTCTCCGTATCGTCAAAGTCTTCTGGGCTCTTGACTCCGAACTTGCCAAGCGACGCCACTTTCCAGCCATCAACTGGTTGACAAGCTACTCTCTCTATCTCGATACCCTCGAAACTTGGTATCCGAAGGAAGTCGGACCTGAATGGGTTGATCTGAGAAAAGTAGCGATGTATCTTCTCCAGAGAGACGAAGAACTACGCGAGATTGTCATGCTCGTGGGTCCTGACGCGCTCTCCGAGGGACAGCGGGTCATTTTAGAAGCTTCGAAGATGATCAAGGAAGACTTCCTCATGCAGCAGTCCTACAACCCCGCCGACAGCTACTGCGACAAGACGAAGACGTACAATATGATACGAACAATTCTCCACTACTACAACCTCATGCAGAAGGCAGTCGACGAAAACATCCCACTCCAGAAAGTTCTCGAGCTGCCCGTCAAGAACGATATCAGCCGCATGAGACTCACGCCCGCGGACAAGTTCACTGACTACTCGCAATCTCTGAACGAGCGTCTCGAACAAGAATTCAAGATGCTAACGGCACCCGCGGTCAAGGCGAAATAGAATGGTCTCGCTAGCCGGCCTCGAATACAGAACAGTCCGAGAAATATCCGGACCCCTAATCTTCGTCGAACAAGTAAGAGGAGTAGGATACGGCGAACTCGCAAGAATCAGAACTCCAAGCGGCGAAGAACGAAGAGGACAAGTTCTAGAAGTGGGTGGAGGAGTCGCAGTCGTCCAAATCTTCGAAGGAACATCCGGACTAGACGTTTCCGCCACAAGCGTCCGTTTCACTGGCGAAACCGTCAAACTCCCAGTCTCACAAGACATGCTCGGACGCATCTTCGACGGCAGCGGCCGACCCACAGACGGCGGCCCAAGAATCATCCCTGACGATTATCTCGACGTAAACGGCAGCCCCATCAACCCCTTCGCCCGCGAGTACCCGAGAGAATTCATCCAGACAGGCGTCTCCGCCATCGACGGAATGAACACCCTCGTCCGAGGCCAGAAACTCCCCTTATTCTCTGCATCCGGACTTCCCCACAACCAGATCGCCGCCCAGATCGCTAGGCAAGCCAAGGTGCGAGGCACTGACGAACCATTCACCACAGTCTTTGCCGCCATGGGCATCACCGCCGACGAAGCCCGGTTCTTCAGGGACGACTTCGAGAAACAAGGCGCCTTCGACCATGTAACCATGTTCGTCAACCTCGCAGACGACCCCGCGATCGAACGAATCCTGACACCGAGGCTCGCGTTGACAGCCGCCGAGTACTTCGCAGTCAAACTCGGAACCCATGTGCTCGTCATTCTTACGGACATGACCAACTATGCGGAAGCTCTCAGAGAAATTTCCGCAGCCAGAGAGGAGGTCCCTGGACGCCGGGGATACCCAGGCTACATGTACAGTGTCGACGGGAGCCGTAGGGTTGTCCTTCGAGATCCTGAAGGCTCAGTTAGAGTAGATTCTCTAAGCGAATTCTTCAAAATGATCGAAAGTCCCATCCAGAACGATGGGGTCGTAGAGAGGAAGAAGATCGACGGATGGTACGCGCTCTCCACGACAACGGATGGTAAGAGCGGGTTCCGGCCTGTCAGACATATTGTTCGGCATCCATACAAAGGTAGGCTTACGCGCATCAAGACGCAACTTGGAGAAACAATCGTAACCCCCAACCACAGCGTCTTCGGTGCCAAGGACGGACAACTTTCAGCCGTGGAAGCTGGACAGCTTGAGGTTGGCGACTCACTCGCACATGTCGCGAAAATCCCGGAGGACTGGGTTTCCAAGGAGACCGTTGAGATTCCAAGCGTAAAGAAACGGTTCCATCGGCAGATTGCTCTAACTCCCGAACTTGCTAGATACCTTGGGTACTACGTTTCTGAAGGTCATTCCTCTCGGTGGTACAATCACAAGCACGGCTTTTGGCAACACCAAGTTCTCATCAGCAACAATTCTACTGAGTTCATCGACGACGTGGCTGAATGCTACACAAGCGTCTTTGGAAGAGCCCCCCCTACAATTCACATCGGTGATAAGAGGTCGGGAACTTGGAGGGTTGGAACCCAACGCAAACACGTGTACGACTTTCTCAACGACTCCCTAGGATGCGGTCATAGAGCTTCCCACAAACGGATACCGAGTGCCATTCTATCCGCGCCAAGGCCAATCCGAGGAGCGTTCTTCAAAGCATACTACGATGGAGACGGATTTTCGCAGAACGCTCGGTACAAGACAAAGCAATACTGCATGACTACCATCAGCCCTGGGCTCCGTGATGATCTCATTTTCTTGTGTCGAACGCTCTACCCCGACCGGTCACCATCGCTCACACCCGCTGGAGTTGGAGGAAAGGCTCACCAGGTCTACCTCTCGACCTATGTTAGAAGCCAGACAGCCTCTCTAAACGACACCGACTGTGTGAAAATCAAAGAGATAGAACAGGTTGAACCTACGGAAGAATGGGTCTACGACATTGACGTGGAAGGTTCCGACAACTTCGTAGACGCCTGCGGTCTCTTATTACTCCACAACACAGATCTTTCCACAATATACGAGCGAGCTGGGAGACTTCACGGTAGTAAAGGTTCGATCACCCAGATGCCGATTCTTACCATGCCCGGAGATGACGTCACTCATCCTATTCCTGATCTCACCGGCTACATCACCGAGGGACAGATCTACATTGATCGAGGATTGCACCGGAAAGGAATCTACCCGCCGATCGACCCTGCGCCCTCTCTCTCGCGATTGATGAAGGAGGGAATCGGCAAAGGTCGCACCAGAGAAGATCACCGCGAAGTCTCAGACCAGCTCTACTATGCTTACGCGGAGGGACGAAGCTTCCGAGACCTCGTCGCAGTCATCGGCGAAGAAGCACTTTCTGCACGAGACAAACTCTACTTAGGCTTCGCCGACAATTTCGAGAAGAAATTCATCAACCAAGGATTATACGAAAACCGGGACATCGACGCCACCCTCGACCTAGGCTGGAACCTGCTCAGCGTCCTGCCTGAAAGCGAGCTGAAACGCATCGACCCGGCCACGATCAAAAAGTATCATCCGAAATATCGTGGGAAGACCTCGTAGTGTCAGAGATCGTCGCGGGCGCTCGTCCAACCCGGATGGAGCTCATCGCCCTCCGGCGACGACGACGCATAGCCCAGAGAGGCGGAGACCTTCTTCGCGAGAAGCTAGACGCGCTGATGATAGAATTCTTCCAGTTCGCACGGGAAATCACCGCGCTCCGCCAGAAGACCCAGGACCTGTTGTTCCAAGCTTACGAGAAGTTCACCGAGGCCCAGATGCTCATGGGCTTCACGAGAGTCGAAGAAACATCCCTAACGGTCCAAGACCGGTTTGACGTGGACGCGTCGACTCGAAACGTCATCGGCGTCTCCATACCCTACGTCTCGGTGAAACTCAAGGCTCTAGAAGGTTTTCCCTATTCCATGATCGGAAGCAGTGCCAAGCTCGACGAGGCAGTCGCGCTAATGACCGAAGCTGTCAAGAACGTTGTAGAGCTGTCAGCAGCTGAAGCCGCTATTCGCAGATTGGCTGAAGCGATCTCCGCCACCAAGAGACGAGTGAACAGTCTAGAAAACATTGTCGTTCCGCGAATCGAGAATACAATTCGGTATATCGAGATGAGCTTACAGGAGAGGTCGCGGGAGGATTTCTTCAGGCTGAAACGTATCAAGACACGTCTAGAAGAGGAAGAAGAGAGTGCGCAAATACCGCAAGTCGCTACCTAACAGGTAAGCGAAGAATGCCGAGTTAGACCGATTACAAGCCGCTTTCGGCTCGCTCCTTCAAAGCGCGGTTCATCGCTTCGAAGCCGCTCTTGGTATCCTTGTCTAGGCTTTTGGCCATGAACGGCACAAGCAAGCCCGTAAACTTCTCGTGCTGAATGAAACGGACCCCTTTCTCGTCCAAAGCTTCAATCGAAAAACTGTGCTCGCCAGTAAACAGTCCAGGAATCAAGAGTCGTCCTAGCCAACGCATCTCGCGATTTGTCTCGACGTTAATCATCTTTGGCTTGAACGACATCGCTCTCCCTCCCGGGGGCTCAAGCCGGACTTCAAGAGGCGCCCCAGTCCTAACCTCTCCACTCATCTGTCGAATGAACGGATTCCACTCTGGGAACTTGGCAAAATCAGTCAATACCTGCCAGACACGTTCGGCAGGGGCCTCAATCTCTATTTCAGCCGAGACCTCTTTCAAGATCTATCACCAAAGACACCGTCAAACATACTGAAGTATCTTTTGGAAGCGACCCGAGAAACTGCGTCCGTCGCGACGGACCGTATGAGACAGAAGTGAACCGAGAAAACAAGATGATTAGCTTCCTAATCATTGCATCCCAGCTGGCCAAGGCCGTTAGTTGAGGTTAGAATAGACCGAGTAGTATACCGCCGCATAAATTATCGCGGGAACAAAATTGAGAAGACCTGCGATAAGTACTTGGATCTCAAATGCGTGGGCGACATTCCAGTCATACCCGCCTCGGTATGCGGTCAATATCGAAGAATATTGGCCTGTTGGTGTGATCGTCATGTCGTAGGTCAGTAGGGAGAAAACTATGGCACTTATGGCGACTCCAGCAGCGGCCGCGGCTAACGTTAGTACCCGTCCAGAGGGCTTCTGCAGAAAAAAGACGAAGAACGTGAGACCTATGCTAGTCAGTATTGCTCCTGCAGCCCCGATCGCGAAAATCGTCGCCAAATAAGGGACTAGCGCGCTTGTGAGAGCATCGTCGGGAAGCCATATCAGAGAAAAGAGGCTGCCGTGGATGGAAAGGACGAATAGCGTGTACAGTACTGATTCGACAAAGACGAGAATAACACCAGCGAAGAACATGGCCGCTCCGATGATTACGCTCTTCGAGTGAGCTTCACCAAACGGTTCGCGCCCAATGACGATCAGCATGATTCCGACGAGAGCGATTAGACCGCCTATCGAACCGATGACCGGGATCGGAGAAAACAAGATGCCGAAAATCAGTAGCGCCAGTCCCATCTCAGTCTGGTCGACCTGACTCCCTCTTTCGTAATTGATGATTGCAAAGGCTTCTGACGAGGAGTCTTTAGCCATAGGGTCCAGCCTCTCATAATGAGGGGAACTGAGCTAAAAGAATAGCGCGGTGCCCTAGAGCAGTTCCCAGCCCTTCTTCTTCACGTATCTCAGCCAGAACCCAGCGATCAGCGACGTCACCATCGCTGTCAGTACTAGGGCGACAAAGAACGTCTCCGATATCAACCCCATGTCGAAGGCGACGGTTGCGAGCACGATTCCGGGGCCACCTCTAGCGTTGAGAGCTATTGCAAGGTTAAGACTCGGCAGTCTCTTTTGCTTGATCCACCTACCCACCACCAACGCACCACCACCCTTCAGCGCGGTGGAGAAGAGCAAGAACCCGAGGAAGAAGAGAATGTCAAACGAGTGAATCAGATCGAGTTTCAATCCGACAACGGCAAAATAAACCGGTGTGTACACCGCCATGGATATCGACTTGACCTGAGATTTCGCGAGAGCGAAGACCTCCTCCGGCATCATTCCAATCGAAATGCCAGCCAGAAATGCACCAAAGACAATGTTCACGTTCAGAAGGCTCGCTAACGCTACCATCGAGAAGCAGAGGAACAGTGCGTATCTCGACGGATGATATTTGATAAGAACGTCAAACCTTGATCTTATCGTGTAGCGGATCAGTCTGGGCAGGCCCAGTAGAGCCGCACCGAAAAACGCGACAGTAACAAATGCAGTGTAGCCGATCAGGGACAGCGATGCTGAGGCTGAAGCCCCAACTCCCGTTGCGATGGCCAACGCCCCAAACTGGATCACATCCTCCACTGTAGCAATCGCCAGTACGATTTTCGCGAACCGCGTGTTCATGATCCTTAGATCAATGAAGATCTTCGAGATCACGGGGATCGATGTGACCGAGACGCCGATGCCCACGATGATTGCCAACGAGAGCATGTTCCCGTTTGGCCCAGAGTACGGCGCGAAATTGTAGAAGTAGGGAAGAAGCATTCCAATAATGAACGGAACAACAGTAGCCCCGACCAAGAACGAAGTGGCGATCTTACGATCTTCTTTCGAGAAGGACCTCTGGATCTCGAATCCAGATATGAACATCAAAAGAACCAGTCCGAAGTAGGAGATTACGGAGATCAACGCGCCTTCCGAGGGAAACGCTCCGAAGACCCAGCTCTCAGCACCCGGGGCAACAAAGCCGAGAAAAGTTGGGCCGAGAACTAGCCCACCGAAAATCTCTCCAATAACTCGAGGAAGTTTGGCTTCATAGAACAGGAAACCGAAAGAGTGTGCAGTGAACAGTATGAGAACCATTGCGAAGAAAAACCTGGTCAGCTCTAGACTGGAGAGTGTGATTGCGCTAGCGAGACTCATTGAGTCTCGGCTCTACATCGAGAATTCTCTGGGATCGACTAGGAGCGTTACTTCTTTCAGAAAAGATGGCGAATCAGGGGATTGACCGTTGACCGCGAACACTGCGTGAAGATGAACCTTGAAATGTACACTCTTCGTTTCTCCAAGAAAGTCCATCCGCACATCACCAGGCTTTCCCTGGCTTGTCTTCTCAAGGACCAGCTTCAGCATGGGATCCCGACGAGGAAACCAGTCCAAGACACTTTGGCGGAGAGTATCAGACGCTGACTTGATCGCGATGCCCTTGTGTTTCTGGCTGAACTCTTCCATCAGAGCCTTACGGGATTCCTTCGTCACATTCTCAACGTAGGTGTAGGTCTTCTGGAGGACCTGGCTCCCCTTTAGCATATCAGTCAATGGTTCGCGCGTTCTCCTCAATGCCTAGGATTTGATTAGGGTCCGGTATTGTTCGTTCGTATAAGAACTGCAGGGTCTTAGGCTCATCTTGTGAACGTAGGAAGTCTGGTTCGATTAGTGTACGGCTCCCCATTCGTTGCCGCAGGTATCGCAACGGTACAGTTTCGCCTTTCCAGAACGCTGCTCTCTAGTTGACAGCTCGATATTCGTGGATCCGCACTTCGGACAGATAGTATGATAGATATTCATCTTCAGCGTATCAACAATGTAGCAGGACTTTGAGTGGTCATTCCAGAACATACACAGGTCCCGCACACAAACGGACGCCATTAGAGGGCATATCATCTGGTTGAACTTGCTAGTCGCCGACCGAAGAATTCGGCGAAAAGTAGGGTCCCGCATATCAAGGAAGGGCTCTATTCTCGCATCATCTGGAGGGTCCTGTTGCTGTTGCTGTCGCTCTTCTGCTTCGCTGTCGGACCCATCTTCGGCCATTGACCTACCGTCTCCCCTAACGTCTGCCCTCGCTATGGAGAGATGGCTTAGCTAAGCATGCTGTCTCTTTCAAAACCAGCAATCAGTCACAACGATGCAGCGCCGAGTCACATTTGCTCTTCTCGAAGCCGAGAGGATTACAAGAATGGCGCGGTAGCTCTTTTATTGCGGGCTGAACATCCACTCGTTTGGAGAAGGATTTCTCGTCATGCGTGTTCGCCTTGTTGGCTACGAACCTGACCTCGAAAGGGTCTGCGCCGCCGCAATGCGATCGTGCTATTCTCCTCACCCTGGGTATGAGCTGTTCACGCACACCTCACAGGAGAAGGTCTTGGAAGGGGAAAAAATCTTCGATGCGGAGAGAATAGGCGGACTCTTGAAGCGTGCACTCGAGCTCGGACACTATGATATTCTTGAACATAACAGCATCACTTGGCTAGCGGAGGCTGACGAGAAGGAGATCCTGTTCCTCATGGAATCATCGAAGTTCTTCGAGACAAGCCAGATCGATGAGCGAAGATGGCTCATCACGACAAACCTACGGGTCCTGGTTGAGCTAGCCCGTAGCAGAAACCATCTACCCTTGACGAAAGACTTGGTTGCGACACTGAATGAGGCTGCACCGATTGTCGCCTCTGCCCTTGCAATGCCTACTTCAGGAAGTTAGGATCATCATGGCAAGTAAAGCAATCCTGTTCAGCTACACCAACTATCCTGAACTCAACGCGAACTTGGAAGGGGCAGGGGTCAAGATGAGCAAAGACAGCATGCTGCGTCATGGAAGCTTTACGTTCGACCTGCAGGGGATAAGCAGGGCAGCAAGCCATCAGATCGTTAGACATAGAATAGCATCCTTCAGCCAGCAAAGTCAAAGATACGTGAAAGTCACACGGAGCTACGGTTATCTCAAGCCGCCCAGTGTTCCTGAAGACCTCAGGGTCCCGGTCGAGATCCAAGGACACAAGCTAGAACTGAACTTCGAAGACGTGATGGACCTGACTCGTCAAGCCGAGGAAGGACTTGTCGCTAAAGGCATGAGAGCCGAAGACAGCCGATACCTCCGGCCCAACGCGGCCACCACGAACATCGTAATGAGCATGAGCCCACGTCAGCTTATCCACTTCTTCAACCTCCGCTGCGCCCCTGACGCTCAGTGGGAAATCCGGGACCTAGCATGGTCGATGTACGCGGCTGTCCGACTTGCAGCCCCCCAAGTATTCGGACCTTTGCCAGCCGCTGATGAAAGCGACTACATCAAGAAACGAGTCTCCATTGTCGAGGATCTGGTCCGAAAGGGGGAAGACGGATTTTCTCGGACTCCACCGGGAGAGCTCTTTCGGATGGAACTTGAGCCTATGCTGGAGCTTGTCCATCCGGTCGAGACATTCGTGAGACGCTACTGAGCGAAGGCTTCGCGGAACTACCGCGGCGCTGGACTGGTCACGGTACGGCGTTTGGCCCAGATCTTCTTCTCACTAACCAAGAATCTACCACCAAAGGTGAGCAAGATGCTTACCAAATTGGCAGTATAAAGAAAGGAGATGCCCAGCGCGCTTGTTAGACCCCAGAGAAGAGGAATCCTGACAAGAAGGTCCGATGAAGAAACCGCGTTGAACAGCAAGACCTTTTTGATTAATCCTCCAGCACCTTCTCTCGACCTGAACACCAGAAAGTTGTTCAGTGCAAAATTGACGAGTACCGCCGCCTGACTGCTGAGAATCGCACCGAACAGAAAATAGACGCCGTAAATGCCTGTTAACACAAAAAGAACGTACTGGTTAAGAAATATTCCTAATCCGCCTACGAACCCGAATTTGAGCAGTATCCAAGCTATCGAGCCTCCGGTCCTTGGGTGCCTGGGAGCAGGAGGTGGGTACATCCCGAACCCTGACGAGAAGCGGGTATCTCTGATCGCGGTTGCGTAGAGCGACCCTTGGTAGTATTGCCGTCTCGCTAATACCTCGTTGAGAGGGTTGATGGGTCGGATCTCTGTACTCAAACGCTATCGGTCAATTCTAGCTAGTCCTACTCCGCGTGATATAACCGATACTCTCTCAGTCGATCATGATGAGCAGAATCGCGTGGAGAACGAAATGTCCTGTTCTCTAAACTTCCGATGTGAATTGACAGAGAAGCTACAGTTCAGATGATGCTGTTATCATCGGCATGACAGGAAGCTGTTGTCCAGGTTCCACGAGTTGTTCGAATTCTCGTCTTGCCTTGTCCATCTTCGGATAGATGACCTCTCGGAATCCTGTTACCGCGAATTCGCCTGGCCTGTATGGGTCGTTGATCACCCTCAAAGCTCTGAGGGCAAGGTCATAGTTTGAAGACGCGGTCTTGAGGTAGAATCCTATGACCTCGTCTTTGTACCAGTCTCGAAACGCGCGTTCTTTCTTGTGCCATCCCCAGCTGTCGAGAACGGTCCTGGTCCATTTCATGTGCTTGAAGATCCTCATCAACCAGTTGTGGGCGAGCCACTGGGGCAGGTCAAACCTGACTTGTTTACCAAAGACCTCGAACTCGGGCCGGTTGATGTGCTCGTATGTTATCTTGTCACCGTTGTCGTCGTCGACGTTGTAACGTATCTTGTCCCGGTCTAGCTTCTCACCGTCAGTCAACAGGTGTGGAGTGTAGATCTCGTCCTTGATCGCCATTACCTTGTGTAGATCCAGCATCGCGGTTTTAGTTGCAGCATTTCCTTTGTCTGCGCTGTCGTTCCTGAATACTTCTAGGATTTTGTCGACGTATTTCTCGGCGTAGGGAAGGTCTCCCCACATTATGAGGTCGTAGATTCTTCTTGCAATCCCTCTGTTGGTGTCTTCGTCAAGATTCATCGTGGCTACGGTGCTCATTACTAATCGCCTGTACTCGTCCGCGGTCTTCTTTCCCCGCCAGAACATCCAGTAGGAATGCGAGATCTGATTTGCCTTCATGTCGAGAATAGACTGGTAGCTCTCCTTTGCACCGAACAGCGTGAGTATCCTCTCATCAGCTACAATGTTCTTGAACTCGAGGAGCTCTGGCGAAACGACCATTTTCCGGCCCAACCGAAACGCCTCCATGTTCCTAGCTCTTTGGCTGGCGGGGACGGTTTCCATTATTGCGTCAACGAGGTTCTGTTCGCTCACGGGTACGAGGCCTTTCTGGAAAGCCGCGCCGAGAAGAATAATGTTGGTGAAAAGCTTGCTTCCGAAGTAGAGTTCGGAAATCTCGCTGATTCTTCCACCGAAGTACTCGTCCGAGTTTGTATGTCTACGAATATTCTCCTCCGCGTCCGGGGGATAATTCATCATCCCGGCGAGCATCGGGATGGTCGGGACCACGGTGGTGTTTACCACTGCGGTCGTGTGAACCTGGCTCGCGTATACGAGACTTCTCTCCGCTTCAAGCATGTCAACGCCCATCAAGAGGTCAGCCTTTCCGTTGGGGACTATGGTTGAGATCTTGGCCATTCCATTCGAGTAGAGAACGTGTGCGGATACTGCTCCGTTTCTGATTGCGAGTCCTTTCTTGTCGTTGAACCGGACGTGGTATCCTTCTTTGGTTCCGGCTCGAGCGAGAACTGATGACATTACTCCTACGCCCATGCCTCCTACGCCGCTGATGAATATCTTCCAAGTATCTTTGAAACGGTGTGGAGCAGGCGTTGGAATGTTATCGAGTGAGATCTTCTTGACCCTTGATTTCGGTGGCTTGTTCCTGGTGACGATTACCTTCTCGAAGGATGGACAGGCCATGACTTTCGTGCAGTACGTGTCGGACACACAAATCGACTGGTCGATGCCAATCTTCTCGCCGTAGTCGGTGTCGATTATTGTAAGTCCTGGACAGCCAGTGTTCTTGGTGCATTCGCGGCAGTTCTCGCAGACTTCTTGTGAGATGTTGACGAATGTTTCCTTCTTGACGAAGCCCTGTCTCTCGATGATCCTGTTTCTCTCTGATCGTTTTCTCTTGTGAAATGTGATGCCGCATTCTTTGTCGGCTATGATCACCTTTACGCC
>WNGL01011015.1_pt1 | contig 11968 bp, 12 predicted proteins | sample 5400591 | NCBI WGS metagenome assembly WNGL01 (sample SAMN13153377, study PRJNA577476) | soil metagenome | isolation source: 80 cm soil or saprolite under Garry oak tree replicate 1 | place: USA:California | collected 2016-06-15
CGACGGCGATCACGCAGCGGATGAAGTCGGCCGGTATCCGGACCCGTGGCTCCAGGTGATCGTCGACCAGCACCTGCGGCTCGCCGGCCGGAGCCTTGGTGCCGCTACCGGCGCGCGTCAATGCCGCCATGACCGCTGGTCGCAGCGGTTGCAGACGCGACCTCATAAGGCGATCGTTTCACCTGCGTCCAAACCTGGCACGGGCCGCACGGCAGTTAAACCCAGCTAGGGCGGCGTGCGGACGCTGACTGCCGAGCATGTTATCGGTCAGACGGCGAACAGCCGGGAAAACTGCGAGATGGCCGGGGTCGGGGGATCTGCGGCAGATACGGGTCAGCGCGCTGTGAGCTCGGCGTAGACGGCCGAGGTAGCCGAGTCAGGCTGGCCGTCGGCGGCTACCTCGGAGACCACGTCGATATAGCGCCCCCAGGCCTCGCGAACCCCGGCCAGATTGCCGGCCGCGTGCTCGGCTCGCATCATGATCCGCCAGAGCTGCTCGGCCGACGGGTCGACGGCGAGGCCGATCCTGGCCGCCCGGACGGCGGCCGCCGGATCCGGCCCGGCCAGGCTCAGATCGGCGAGTGCCTGGGCCGCCGCGACGATCCTAGCGGTGACCGACTCGATCACGGCGGTCTCCAGCCACCAGTAGTAACACCCCGTGAATGGCTGGCCGCGTACCATGCTCAGCGCCTCGGTGAGCGGCCCGGCGAGGGAGTCCCGCATGCCGGTCGCGGTCAGGTGCTCGAACTCGCGCAGGTCGACCCGCGTGGCCGGATGCAGCGCATACTGGCCGTGCCCGAGATGCTCGATCCACTCCCTGCCGTCGTCGGCCAGGCCGAGCGCGCGGCGAGTGCGGGTGATGAGCTGCCTGAGCGAGTCGGCTGGCTTGGGGTGTGCCGGAGCGGCGCCGAGCAGGGCGCGCAGTTGCTTGTTGGACAGCCCGTCCTGGTTCAGCGCGAGCGAGACGATCAGCTGGCTCTGCGCCGGGACCAGGGCTCCGGCGTGACCGTTGATGGTCAGCGAGCCGAGTACGCCGATGCGCAGGCTGGGCGCCTGACCTGGTTCAGGGTCGGCGGCCCGCTGCGGCGGATGGGCTCGCTGCGGCGGATGGGCTGGCTGCGGCGGATGGGCTGGCTGCGGCGGATGGGCCGGCCGGGACCGGGCCGGCGGGACCGGGCCTGGCCGGGTTGACACAGGCGGGGACGGGACTGGCGCGGACTGGACTGGCGCGGCCACGGCCGGCGCCGGCAGCCAGGCGCCAGCCCGCCCGATCCGGGCGTGCCACTGGAGCCAGCGGACCAGCGCGACGGTCAGGCCGCCGACCAGCATTCCCCCGCCGAACACCACCACGCCCGGGAGCCGGCCGGGAAACGACTCGGCCGCGATAAGGCCGCCGCCGGCGGCAAGGTGGCTGGCTAGCACGGATAACGCCATTGGCTGCTTGGTCCCTGCTCAGGTCGTGGTTTCTGGCGAGCGCCAGATCAGCATCGCGGACCCGATCAGCCCGCACAACCCGTTCTGCTGCAATAGCGGCGCTCCGGCGGGAATGCGAGTTGTCGGCCGTGCGCACAGTTCCCGCTGGCCCCGTTGGCGCGCTGGAATCACAGCGACTGGCTGGGATCAGGAGGCCTGGCCGCACTGCCGGGGAGGCTATCGTCAGCTATGAGCTCTGAATCCGCCTCTGTGGCCACGACGTCGCCCCGTGGCCTCCTCCGCCGACCTGGCCGACAAGCCGATCCACGCCGACCTGCTCGGCGAGCCGCTGGTCCTGTGGCGCGGGCGCGGCGGCGTCCGCGCGATGTCCGACCTGTGCGTGCACCGCGGGACCGCGCTCTCGCTGGGCTGGATCCGCGGTGACGAGCTCGTCTGTGCCTATCACGGCTGGCGGTACGGAGCGGACGGCCGCTGCGTGGCCATCCCGCAGCTCGCCGACCCGACGAGGGTTCCGGCCAAGGCCCGGGTTCCCGCCTACCGCGCGGCCGAACGCTACGGGCTGGTCTGGGTCGCCCTCGCCGAGCCGAGGTGGCCGCTGCCAGAGGTTCCCGAACTAGAGGACGGTTCCTGGGCGACGGTGCGGGCGGGCCCCTACCGCTGGGAGTGCGACGCCGCGCGGCAGGTGGAGAACTTCACCGACTTCGGGCACTTCCCCTGGGTACACCCCGGGCTGCTCGGCGACCCGGACCGGCCCGTCGTCCCGCGGCACGAGGTGCGCACCGACGGCCATGTGCTGCACTACTCGATCGTCAGGCCCGAGGCGCCCAACAGTGACGACTTCCCGGTGTTCGCGAACGAGCAGTCCGGGCCGCCGCGGCGGCGGAGCACCTACGAGCTGCACCTGCCCTACACGATCGTGCTGCGGCTGGGCTGGGGCGGTGCGCGGGGGATGGTGTACTTCTTCGCGTCTCAGCCGGTTGGCGTGGACCGCTGCGCCGGCTACGTGGTGATCGGCCGGAACTACAACCTCGACCAGCCCGACCAGGTGCTGCAGGAGTTCGAGGACACCATCTTCGGCCAGGACCGGGTGGTGGTGGAGTCGCAGCGCCCCGAGCGCGTGCCGTTCGACCTGGCCGACGAGCTGCACCTGAAGTTCGACGCCGTCGCAGTCGCCTACCGCAAGGCGATGCGGGCGCTCGGCCTCGCGGTCAGCGCGCCCGCCGGCGTCACAACCTGATCCAGTACCGGCAGATCTCGTCGGCCACATCCTCGAGCAGGCCCTCGTTGGCCTCGATTACCCGCCGTGACCCGACGTTGTCGCTCCGGCAGGTAACCAGGAGCCTGGTCATGCCGTCGGCGCGGCATCTGGCGCAGGCGGCGGCGAGCATCGCGGTCGCGTGCCCCTGACGCCGGTAGCCCGGCACGACGTGGTAGCCGATGTTGCCGCCGTCGCGGCGCAGCGCCGGCGTCAGACGGTGCCGGATCATGACCGTGCCGAGGTACTCGGGCTCGCGCAGATACCAAAGTTCGGTAACAGGAACGCCCCACGTCTCGCGCGCGGCGGCGCGTCCGGCGGCGAACCGGCCGAAGTCCGCCGCCGCCTCGTCGAGCCACGCCGACGAGGTGCCCTCGTCCGCGGCGATGGCCCGCATGCCGGCCAGGAACGAGTCCCGGACGGCGGCGGTCGGCAGGTCCAGGCGGGGCTCGGCGGGTGCGACGCCGCCTGCGGCGCCAGTGCCCGCCATGCCGCAGATTGCGGCGCCAGTGCCCGCGGTGCCGTCGGCTGTCACGCCGGCGGCTTCGGCGCCGAGTCCGGCTTGCGGCGGTCCGGGCCGCGGCGTCGCGGGTGCGGCCGTCGCGGCACGCTCCAAGGGGTGCGCCGGCCGCCCCGGCGGGCGGAGGCACCGGCACCGGCCGCCGCCGGACCGGAGCCGGCCGCGGGACCGGCGATCGCGGGACCGGCGACGGCGTGATCGGCGTGGGCGGGATCGGTCGAGCGCCAGGCTTCCCTGACGATCACCTGGATCGCTCCGGCCAGCGGGATGGACAGCAGGGCCACGACGAAGCCGCCGAATACGCCGCCGACCAAGCTGCCGAGCGAGGCGCCGATCAGGATCGACACCAGGACGAGCAGCGGGTTGATCCGCACCGTCCTGCTCATGATCACGGGATTGAGTATGTGGTTCTCCACCTGGGTGTACACGAGGAACACGACGAGCGTGACAATGCCGGCCGACAGCGACTGGGTCAGTGCGAACAGCACGACCGGAATGCCGGCCAGCGCTCCCCCGATCATCGGCAGGAAGTCGACGAGCGCCACCCACAGCGCCCACAGGAACGGGAACGGAACCCCCAGGCTGAGCAGGGTCACGAGCACGACCAGCCCCGCGATGATCGAGGTCGCGAAGTTGCCCAGCATGTAGCCGGCTACCGAGCGGTTCACCGCCGCCGCGATGGCGCTGTACCTGCGGGCGCGCTGCGGCGCCATGAGCCCGAGCAGGCCGGTCCTGAGCTTGGGGCCCTCCATGAGGAGCAGCACCACCAGGACGAAGATGGTCAGCAGCGAGATCATGAGCGTGATGGCACCCTTGCCGACGCTGATGACCGGGTTCGCGAGGTCCTTGCCGTAGCTGGCGAGCTTGGGCGCGTTCGCCTTGACCCACGCCTGCACGTGGTACTTCGTGACCAGGTGGCCGACCCAGCCTTCGCCGTGCTCGGCCCTGCGCACGTAGGCAGGCAGGTCGGCGGCGAGGTGCGTCATCCCGTTGACCAGCGGGTAGCCGAACGCCACGGCCAGCCCGGCGAAGGCGAGCACGGCGAGCAGCGTCACGACGGCGATCGCGACGCCACGCCGGCCGACCAGGCGCTGCAGGGCGACCACCAGCGGGTTGAGCAGAAGGGCGACGAAGCCCGCGACCACCAGCAGCAGTATCACCTCACGCAGCCGGTAGACGAGCTTGCCCGCCAGGTAGAAGACGATGACCGCGACGATGGTGGTCAGGATGGCCCGCAGCGGCACTCCACTGGCCTCGGCCGCGGACCACAGGGCGGCCCGCCGCGTCTCGGCGGAGGCAGGGCCGTGCGCCGCCGGCGCGGCGCCTGCGATGCCCGGCTCGGTCGGCTCGGCGTCGTCTGTCATGTGCACAGCTTGCCATTATGTCTGTTCGCCGTGGCGGTCATGAGGGGACCGGATCGCGAGTTCGCCGGGCTCGGACTCATTCCTGTCCGGTCGGCCAGGCCCCGGGGCGCGCTGCGTCCGCTCGGGCGATCATCACCCGCGCCGGCCGCGGCGACATCACCCGCCGAGGGTGACTGGCCCGGGGGGCCGAGCGGGAAGGCTAGCCGACTGACCACGACCGACATCGGGGGAGACAATGACGAGCACACGGTCACCCATGACTGGCATCCAGATGAGTTCCACCAACTCCAAGGCAATAGTCGTCGGGTTCGCCCTGGTCGCGACCGGCGGCCTGATCAGCATGTGCGGCATGGGAATCAGCGGCACCGCCATGTTCAACGCCGTCAGGCGCTGGATGCGGGCGCAGCAGGAGCCGCCGAGCGCGGTCATGAAGCGCAAGATCGCTCAGGCCAAGGCGGCCACGGCGGCCGGCGCGAGCGCCTGGCAGAACGGGATGGCCACTCCCGCGCGCCACTGACCAGAGCGCCGGGCCGGACCCCAGAGCCGGGGTCCGGCCCGTTCGCTGCCAACCCCCTTTGGCAACGTGCCTAATTATCGACTTATCGATACTAGCGTGACCACCGGCCAGGGGCACCAGGGTCCCTGACGGCGCTGGCGTGCCGGCCGCCGCGGTGAAAGGCTGTCTGTGTCGGCGGCACGGCGGCGGCGGTGCCACGCGGGAGACCGCCTCCCCCATCACGCCGTCCGCTGAGTCGTCCGCCGTGCCGCCAGCCGAGCTGTCAGCCGAGCCGAGGAGACGCCGTGACACGGGCCGAGATGCTGGTCGCGAGGCTGCCGAGTAAGCGGCGCCGGGCATGAAGACCACCACGTTCCGGCTGCGGACCGCCGGGCCCGAGTGCGTCGCGGACATCACCGGCCGGTGCGCCGACTTCGCCGCCGGGGCCGCCGAGGGCGGCGACGGCCTGCTGCACGTCTTCGTCCCGCACGCGACGGCCGGCCTGGCCATCATGGAACTCGGCGCGCGCAGCGACGCCGACCTGCTCGCGGTGCTCGCCGAGTTCCTGCCCGCCGATGACCGCTGGCGGCATGCGCATGGCTCGCGCGGCCACGGCCGCTCGCACGTGCTGCCCGCGTTCCTGCCGCCGTACGCGACGGTGCCGGTGGTCGGCGGAGCACTCGCGCTCGGCACCTGGCAGTCGATCGCGCTGGTCGACCTGAACGCCGACAACACCGATCGCACCGTGCGGTTGTCGTTGCTCCAGTAGCGACCTGTCCCCGGCCCGCAACGCGCTGACATCGCAGTTTGACGATTCAGGCGCGCCGCGCCGGGTAGTGTGGGCTCCCGAAGTACTGAGCCCATGACCGGATCTCAGCACGACATTCCTTATGGCCAAACACAGAAAACAGCGCGATGCGCGAACCAGTAGCCGGCGCCGTCGCCGGGCAGCCGCCATTCGCGGCGGCGTGCTAGCCGTCACGATCACGCTGTGCCTGGCCGGGAGTTTCAGGCTCTTCGCCTCGGCGTCCGACGCGGCCGACGGCGGCGCGCACGCCGCCTCGCTCGGCGGGTCACGGCACGCGAAGCTGACCGCGCCGCGGTATCGCCCGGGGCCCCGATCGGCAGCGCCGCGCACGCCTGACGCCACCCCGGGCGGGCCGAGTCCGCCGAGCCCGTCGAGTTCGCCGTCGCCCAGCGCGCTGCGGGTCATCGGCCGGTCGGTTACCGCTGTCGGCGACTCGGTCATGGTGGCCTCGACGCCCGCCTTGCAGCAGGCGTTGCCCGGGATCTACATCGACGCCGAGGTCGGCCGGCAGTTCAGCACCGGCCTTCAGGTCATCGCCGACCTCAAGGCCAAGGGGCTGCTCCGCCCGATCGTGGTCGTGGGCCTGGGAACCAACGGCACGGTCACCGCCGGTGAGGTCAGCCAGCTCTTCGCCGAGATAGGCCCCGGCCGACGGCTCGTCCTGGTCAACACCTTCGAGGCGCGGCCATGGGAGCAGGAGGTCAACGCGACCCTGGCCGCCGCGGCGAACGATCACCCGGGCGTGGTGCTCGCCAACTGGTACACCACGATCGAGCACCGGACCAATCTGCTCTGGCCCGACGGCATTCACCCGCAGCCGAGCGGCGGCACCGTCTACGCGAGGATGCTCAAGGCCGCGCTCGAGAAGCTGGTGAACCTCCCCGGCTAGGACCCGCCCCGGGCTCCGGTCGCATACGGCCGCGGCCTGCGCCGCAGCCAGTCCCAGAACGAGCGCCGCGGCGGGCGCGCGACGATGTTGCCGCTGCCCACCCGGCCGGAGACGCTGATCGTCAGCGTCACCGGCACGTCGGTGCCCCACGGCGCCCGGACCTTGACGTCGCCGCTGCCGATCGAGACGTCGTCGGCTTCCACCGCGATGCCCGGCCTGGTGAGCATCGTCAGCTTCCCGCTGCGGACCTGCGCGTCGACCACGATCGACGGGTGGCTGATGATCGCATCGGTGAAGTCGAGCTTGCAGCCTCCGCTCGTCACGCGCACTTCGATCCGTCGCGGCACGACCCAGCGGCCGCCGCGGCTCACGTTGCCGCTGCGGCACTCGAGGCGGACCACGTCCTTGGGCGTCACGGGCTGGCTGGGCGGCAACGGCGCGATCGCTTGCCGTCCGGCCGGCAGGTCGCTGGTCAGCGCCGCAAGCTCGCCGTAGGTGCGCGCCGAGAACGCGACCTCGACGCGCTCGTCCAGTTCCTCCGCCGTCAGCCTGCCGTCGCCCGCGGCCACTCGCAGCATCTCGATCACGCGGTCCCGATCCTCGTGCGATGCCCTGAGCTGGTCGGCTAGCGGCGCGTTCGCGTCCCGCCCTCGCGGCGATATGTCGCCCGTCATGGACAGAACACTAAGCCCTGAGAGGCGCCGGCAGCACGGGCTGGTCGGCAGCAGGGGCCAGGCAGTCATGACAGCGCGGGAACGGTCGCGACCATCAGCGCCTTGATCGTGTGCATCCGGTTCTCGGCCTGGTCGAAGACGACGGAGGCCGCGGACTCGAAGACCTCGTCGGTCACCTCGAGCGCGGCCAGGCCGCGCCGGTCGTGGATCAGGCGCCCGATTCCGGTCTCCCGGTCATGCAGCGCCGGCAGGCAGTGCATGAACTTCACCGCCGGGTTCCCCGTCGCTGCCATGGCCTGGGCGTTGACCTGGTAGGGCAGCAGCAGGTCGATCCTGGCGTCCCACTGGCTCTCCGGCTCCCCCATCGACAGCCAGACGTCGGTGTAGAGGAAGTCGGCGCCCGCGACGGCCTGCGACACGTCGCTGGTCAGCGTCAGCTTCGCGCCCGACGCCGCGGCCAGGCCGGTCGCGATGTCCTGCACGTCCTGGCCCGGCCAGAGCGACTCGGGCGCGCAGACCCGCACGTCGAGCCCGAGCAGGGCGCCGGTCACCAGCAGCGAGTTCGCGGTGTTGTTGCGGCCGTCCCCCAGGTAGCAGTAGGAGACCTGGTCAAGCGGCTTGGCCGCGTGGCCGCTCATGGTCATGATGTCGGCGAGCATCTGCGTCGGGTGCCAGGTGTCGGTGAGCCCGTTCCACACCGGCACGCCGGAGAACGCGGCCAGCGTCTCGACGGCCTGCTGGGACGAGCCGCGGTACTCGATGCCGTCGTACATCCGGCCGAGTACCCGGGCGGTGTCCTTCACCGACTCCTTGCGCCCGAGCTGGGAGTCTTGCGGGCCGATGAAGGTGACATGAGCCCCCTCGTCATGAGCGGCGACCTCGAAGGCCGACCTGGTCCTGGTCGACGTCTTCTCGAAGATCAGGGCGATGTTGCGCCCGGCGAGCCGGTTGCCGCGCTGCCCGCGGCGCTTCTCCTGCCGAAGCTGCCCGGCGAGCTCGACCAGGTAGCGGAACTCAGCGCCGGTCAGGTCGGTCTCCTTGAGCAGGCTGCGTCCGGACAGGCATGCGTTCGGGTGCGGGTCCATCACATTTCGCTCCTTCGCTGCTGGCGGGAACCACGATGGGATTCCGGTGACCCACTCTGCCAGGGACCAATGTCCCGCGTGGCGGGCCGAAGGACAGGCGCACCGGTCCATCACACCGGGACTGCTCGTGGTCCTGTTCGGGCAGCTCACCAAGCGCGTGCCGAACTCAGACGGCGGCCTGTACGCCTACGCCAGGCACGAGTTCGGTGACTTCGCCGGCTACCTGACCGGCTGGTGCTACTGGGTGCAGGCCTGGGCCGGGAACGCCGCGATCGTGGCGTCCTGGGTGTTCTGCGTGGAGGCCCTGTTCAAGATCAACAGTCCGTCGGCGATGACGAGCTGGGGGATCGCGCTGATCGGCCTCTGGGTTCCGGCGGCGGTGAACCTGGCCGGTGTCAGGCAGATGGCCTGGTTCCAGAACCTGACCGTCGTCTTGAAGTTCCTTCCGCTGCTGTTGGTCGGCGTGGTCGGCTGGTTCTTCGTCTCGACCGTCAACTTCGGCGCGTTCAACGCCTCGAGCGGCAGCCTGTACAACGCTATCGGCATCGCGGCCGGGGTCGCGTTGTTCTCCTTCATCGGCGTCGAGGTCGCCGCGATCACGGCCAAGCGGGTCAGGGACCCGCGCAGGAACGTCGGCCGCGCGTCACTGCTCGGCACCGGGCTGAGCGCGATCGTCTACGTCGCCGTCTCGGCCGCGATCATGGGCCTGGTTCCGCAGCGCGCGCTGGTCAACAACGGCGCGCCGTTCGTCACCGCGTTCCAGCACATCTTCAGCGGCGGCGCATGGGCCGGCCAGCTCGTGGCCGCGCTGGCTGTGGTCTCGGGAATCGGCGCGCTGAACGGCTGGACGCTGGTGACCACGATGGCGGCCCTGCTGTCGTCGGTGCTCATGCTGTGGCGGTACACGAGCAGCTCGGGCCTGACGGTCTTCACCTACCTGGTGGACCTCACCGTGGTGACCGTGGCGATTCCGTACCTGTTCTCGGCGTGCGCACAGCTCTCCTACCTGGTGTCTAGGCGCCGCCGGGTGCACGGCTGGCTGCTGACCAGGGACCTGTCGATCACGACCGCCGCGGTGCTGTTCTCGCTGTGGGTCACGTTCGCAGCCGGTTACGCGGCCGTCTACCAGGCGATGGTCGTGGTGCTGGCGGGCGTGATCCTGTATGCCTTCATCAAGGCCCTCAAGGACCGTCTGGATCACCCCGAGATCTCGTTCGACGGCTCGGCAGCGTCGGCGCCGACTGCGTGACCGGGACCAGAACGCGGGACCGGGGCCGGGCCGGCCGATCGGTGGCCGGCCCGGCCCGCGCCAAGTGAACACGACCGCGAACGACCAAGTAGCACAGGAGGCGGGTCATGGGACTCGGCGTGCATTCTGAAGTGGGCAGGCTCCGCCAGGTCATCGTGCACCGGCCGGGCCTTGAGCTGGCCAGGCTGACCCCGCAGAACAGCCGCGAGCTGCTGTTCGACGACGTGCTGTGGGCGCAGCGGGCCAAGGAGGAGCACGACGCCTTCGTGCAGGCACTGCGGGACCGCGGCATTGCCGTGCACTATTTCGGCCGCCTGCTGGCCGAGACACTCGAGCTCCGGGCGGGCAGGGAGTTCGTGCTCGACCGGGTCTGCACGCCCGAGGTCGTCGGGCCGGCGCTGGTCAAGCCGCTGCGAAAACTGGCCGACGACCTGGACGGCGCGAGCCTGGCCGAGTACCTGGTCGGCGGGATCCTCAAGGCCGACCTGCGCCCGCTCCGCGCGCACAGCCTGAGATGGGACATGCTGAGCCCCGACGACTTCCTGCTGCCACCGCTGCCGAACCACCTGTTCCCGCGCGACAACTCGTGCTGGGTCTACGGCGGAGTCTGCCTGAACCCGATGGCCAGGCCAGCCAGGCTGCGCGAGACGCTGCACACCAGGGCCATCTACCGGTACCACCCGGCGTTCGCCGGGGCGGAGTTCCTCCGCTACTACGGAGACGACGACGTGGGCCACCTGCCGGCCAGCATCGAGGGCGGTGACGTGCACGTGCTCGGCCACGGCGCGGTCCTCATCGGCATGGGCGAGCGGACGACACCGATGGCGGTCGAGATCCTGGCCGGCGCGCTGTTCGACTCCGGTCAGGCCAGCACCGTGATCGCCGCGGAACTGCCGCAGTCACACGCGATGATGCACCTGGACACGGTGCTGACGATGATCGACACCGCGACGTTCGTGCTCTACCCGTACATCGACCGGCGGCTGCGCTCGTGGACTATCACGAAGGCCGACCGCGGGGGCCTGCGGGTCGCGCGCAGCAAGAGCCTGTGGGCCGCGCTGGCGTCGGCTCTGGGCGTGGACCAGGTGACCGTGCTGAGGACCGACGAGGACATCAGGGCCGCCGAGCGGGAGCAGTGGGACGACGGGAACAACTACCTGGCGCTCGCGCCCGGCGTGGTGGTCGGATACGAGCGCAACGTGGCGACCAACACGATGCTGGACAAGCAGGGCATCGAGGTCGTGACCATCCCCGGCGAGGAACTCGGCCGCGGCCGCGGCGGGCCGCGCTGCATGACCTGCCCGATCGAGCGTGACCCGGCCTGACGGCATTCAAGGTCAGCCTCGGATGGCATGGTGGTGCCATGCTCGATCTTGGAGATCTTGGTGTAGTGCCAGCCCGCCCGTGCGGCCAGTTCCCGGCCGGACAGGCGGGCGTTCGTCCTCAGGTCGCGCAGTCTCTTCGCGAGTGCTTGTCGTGCCTGCTCGACGTTCTTGGGCACGGTCTAGGCAGGGTGGTACTTGCCGTGCGGAGTCGCCAGTTCCCAGACGGCCTCGAAGGCGTCCGAGCACAGTCTCGCGAGCTTCCGTCATCGGTCACTAGCTCGTTGCCGAGCCATCCGCCGTCTGCGGTGAAGTGGTTGAACAGGACTCGCCGTTGGTCGAGCCAGAAGTCCGCTCCGGGCAGGGCGAGGCGGGCCGCGTTGGTCCTGGGCAGCCATCGATCGAGCCACCACGATCGCTCTAGCGCCTGGACTTCTGCGGAGAGGTCCCTGCTGCCGGTGGCCTGGAAGTGGGTGACGCGCTGTTTCTCGTCCTCGACGGCGTAGATGTCGCGCATCTCAAGGTGAAGTGCCGAGTGGTTGGACTCGGCGAACAGCGCCCGCCATTGATCAGGGCTGAGTGTCTCCATGGCGGGTGGCCGCCAGGCCTAGAGCACGCCGGCCCCGTCGCCCGGCCCGGTCGTGTAACGTCGCCGGGCGGCACTCTCGGCCGCGCTGGCGTCACGGCCGGGCGGACGGGAGTCGGTCGGTCCGTCCGGGTCGGCCGGGCCCGGCGACCCGGACTGGTCGTCGCCGACGATCAGGCCGCCGCCGTGATTCCAGGCCACGTAGCGCCAGGACAGGTTGATCAGCGCCGAGATCCGGTTCCTGTTGCCGAGCAGGGTCACCAGGTGCAGGCCGAGCCAGGCCAGC
>WNGL01012340.1_pt1 | contig 11967 bp, 10 predicted proteins | sample 5400591 | NCBI WGS metagenome assembly WNGL01 (sample SAMN13153377, study PRJNA577476) | soil metagenome | isolation source: 80 cm soil or saprolite under Garry oak tree replicate 1 | place: USA:California | collected 2016-06-15
GGCAGCGGCTTTGGCTTGCTGTTGCACGGTTTGAAGGATGGTTTTGAGTTCTGCTCCTTGGAGTTTGCCCTGAGAAAAGGGTATACTCATACTGCTGTTGACTCCTTGTGATGTAGATTTTGCGAATACTCTACTTTACCACTTGAAGGCTCTTCAGCTTTCTTTTTTCCTTTTCTTCCTCCTCTCTTTCCCAACCCTTAGAGAGGGATACAATACCGGTAAACTTACTCTATTGACACTATATGGCCTGATGCTGTATACTGTTTTTCATGGGTGCAATACGCTACAAATCGAACCGGAACGTTTACTACTCCTGTAGGTACCACGTCGTCTGGTGTCCAAAATACCGGCGTCAGGTGCTCAGTGAGCAGATCGCCGAACGATTGAAGCAGATCGTCATTGAGGTCTGCCAGCAGTGTCAAGCGGAGATCCTGAGTATGGAAATCATGCCCGAGCATGTCCACCTACTGGTCGAGTGCGATCCACAATTTGGTATTCACCGGCTCGTTCGCCGCATCAAAGGCCGCTCATCACGACTGTTGAGACAGGAATTTCCGGTGTTGAAGCAGAAGCTGCCGACGCTGTGGACCAACAGTTACTTGGTATCGACGGTTGGGGGAGCACCGCTTGCGGTCATCAAGCAGTATATTGAGAAGCAGAAGCATGTCTAGTCTGAAAGCGTACAAGTACAGGCTGTACCCGAATAAGAAGCAAGCGGAAACATTGCAATGGGTCCTGGACCGGGCGAGGGAGCTCTACAACGCTGCTCTCCAGGAGCGGCGTGATGCCTATGAAATCAAGGTCAAACGGCACCCGAACTATCACGATGAAGCGACTCGCAAGCGACTCACCCAAGAACACGCCCTCACCTACCACCAGCAAGCGACACAGCTTCCAGAGATCAAGGAAATCAGATCAGAGTACCATGATATCCACTCTCAGGTCTTGCAGGATGTGCTTCGGCGGGTGGATAAGGCATACAAGGCGTTCTTTCGTCGGATCAAAGAGGGAAAAACGCCGGGCTATCCTAGATTTCATGGCTCTGGGCGCTATGAGAGTTTCACGTTTCCACAGTCGGGGTTTTCTTTGACCGGAGAGAAGCGGGTCTGTCTCTCCAAGATTGGCACCATCAAAGTCAAGTTCCCCACAGGCAAGAAAGCCCGCCCGCCTGTAGGCGAGATGAAGACCTGCACGATCAAGCGAGAAGCCAATCACTGGTACATCATTTTCACCTGTGCGATGGAGCAAGAGATCGTCTACCATCCATCTGAGGAAGCAGCTGCAAGAGGCATTGTCCAGAAAAAAGCGTGGATCAAAACGCCGGAGAAAGGCCGTCCAGCGAGTCGGCAAGGCCCACCGGCATATCCGTAACCAGAGGAAAGACTTTCACCACAAAGAGTCGCGCAAGTTAGTGACGACATACCAGACCATCGTGTTTGAGAAGCTTCAGCCTGCTAACATGAGCAGACGACCCAAACCCAAACAGGATGAGGCAACCGGGCAATACCTGCCCAATGGAGCAAGCGCGAAGTCTGGCCTCAATAAGTCGATTGTAGATGCTGGTTGGGGCCAATTCCAACAGAGCGCTCAGAGGACGCGCCTCTGAGAAGCCCCCGGCTTTAGCTCTGGGGAGTCGTCACGCAAATAGAAACGCCTGGATGGTGAGAAAGATGGGGCGACATCTTTCCCATCTGAGTATACGTATAAGAGGGATGTGCGCCTTATGCCTGCGGTCCGACGAATAGTATGCCTGTACGCACTGGCGGCGATGCTCATGCTTAGCGCATGTAGTCGTTCTGTCATTGCCGGGGAAGGTCTGCCCGCTAAACAAATAGAACAGGGAAGCACACCAACGCCTGTCGTTCTGGCAACACATCCAGCGAGCACGATGGAGCAGCCGGTACGCTTGGTCATTCCAGCCGCGGGCATTGCCGCCTCCATCGAAGCGGTTGGCATTCGATCCGACGGCGAACTGGCAACGCCAACACAAAACCCCTGGGAGCATGTGGGTTGGTATGACCTGGGTCCACATCCAGGAGAACGGGGCAGCGCGGTCATCGATGGACACCTTGATCGTCCCGGAGGCTCTGCAGCAGTGTTCTGGCAACTCCGTGATGTCCAGGTTGGAGATGATGTCCAGGTCATGAATTCTGATGGCAAGACCCTGCATTTCCGAGTGACTCGTATTGCCTACTATACTCCCGACCAGGCACCTCTCCAGGATATCTTTGGCAACCGGGCGGAGTGTATCTCAATTTAATCACCTGCGCGGGGGACTGGATTGCCAGCCAGCATCAAACTAAACTGCGGCTGGTCGTCTACACTGCCTTGGTGTGACGACTCCCCAGGGGCTAAAAAAGACAATCGTTCCCCAGCGATTGACCAGGAAGCTTAATACTGCCAAACTTGGAGAGGCAGCAAACGGGATCAGGGCGACTCCTGCTCTTTCAAGCGTGCAATGATTTCCTGTAATTGGAGTTGTTGCTTTACCAGAGTTTCGTGTTTCCGCTCCAGGTCGATGCGTTGCCGCTCCAACTGAACACGCTTCCCCGTCAATTTGTGGGTCAGTTCTCTCGCCTCTGCAACAGGACAAGTTACTGTATAAACCTCATTATAAGGGGCATTTGGAAAAAGTCAATGGAATTCCAGAGCGCTGCAGGGTCCTCGCTTTCTCAAATGTGACATGAAATATACTTTCAAAATCCCTTGTTCCATGCTACAATATGGGCGCGGATATAATATTGATGGTAGGCCACCTCAGTCAGCAATCTCTCCCTGCGGGATAACTTCAAGCATGAGATGGAGTGATGTCTGTGTATCTCGAATTGGAACAGGTACCTGGATTTGTAGGGGAGACCACACCTATGAACCAAGGAGGTCAAGACGATGAAGGCGAGACACCCACCGATACTGCTAGTGCGCCGCATTTCGCTCATCCTGGCTCTATTTGCTTTCGTTGCCCTCTTTGCCGTGCAGGCGGAACCAGCCGCTGCCGACAGCCCCTCGCACGTGCGTCTTATCCAGGCCTCACCTGATATCGCAACTGTGGCTGTCTTCGTAGATGGGAAAGTGCTACTGAGCGCCTTCACGTTCACAGCGGTCACCGACTATGCGACCATCCCCGCAGGACCTCACAAATTCCAGGTAGCTCTGATTGGCAGAGGCGCGAGACCGGCAGCAATTTCACAAACCCTCTCGGTCAACCCTGGTCTTGCATACACAGTGGCAGCCGTTGGCACGAAATCAACCGGCTTTTCGTTTGAAGTCTTCACGGACGACAACCAGCTTTCGACAGCTATGGCGAAGGTACGCATCTACAATCTCTCCTCAGGGACAGGAGCTGTGAGTGTGTCAACGGGTACAAAAGCGCTGATTAGTGGCTTGAGCTCCCAGCAAGCCAGCAATTATCTCACGCTTCCCGCCGGTTCGTATACGTTCAATCTAAAGCTCACCAAGCCTAACACAAGGATTACCGCTTCCGCAACCCTGCAGGCGGATACTGTGACCAGTATATTCGTTGTGGGTGATCTATTCAAGGGGACCACCAGGCTTCAGCTTGCGACGAAGCAGGTGCCAGGCTTACCCGGTCAACCTCAAACGGGCGGCCACTCAAATACAGGTGCTCTACCGGGCAGCTCACAGCCGTTGCTGCCCTGGTTCCCCTTGGTAGTCGGGGTACTCGCTCTTATAGTGATCGGTGTCGGCCTCCGATTCGCCCCTATGCTCGTCAAGACGAGCACTCATCTTCTTCCCCAGAAAGTCAAAATTCCTGTTACCCCGTCTTTACAAGGACTGGCACAAGTCCGCCACTTTAAAAAATCCAGGCTGCTCTTCCTCACCTCGCTTGCTCTCCTCGCCGTACTTGGTGGTATAGGCGTTGGAGCCGGTCTCTGGTTTTACACAAATCAGCGTAACGCCCTTTCCGCTGGCCCGTCATCAAGGTCCTCCCTCATGCAGCCATCTCCACATCCCACAGTGACCCCTGAGCTAACGGTCGCGTCAACGCCTGTTCCTGTATCACCTCCGTATCCAACTCTCGCCCGACTCTATTCGGGCACCATGCGCGATATACCAACCGGCCTGACGACAAGCATATCTCTCACATCAATTCAACAACAGCAGGGCAATGTCAGCGGCTCCTTCAGTCTGCCCGAGAATAATCTTGTCAGCTCAATACTTCAGAGCGGCCCTCTCCAGGGAACTGTCAGTACTGCTAAAGAAGTGCAGTTCACGCTTCTGGACAACACAGGGCAGGCCACTTTTTCTTTTACTGGCTTGATAGTGGCCGACAATAGCATTCAAGGGACGTACTGCAGCCTTCAGGCGGCCGCGGGCAAATGCAGCGACTACGGCCTGTGGAGAGTTTCTCCCACAGGCTGAGTCTCATTCGCTCCAACCTTGCTTCAGTGCTAGAACTGCAGAGATAATTCATGCTCTGAGGAGATTTCGGACACACTATTTCTCTGTGGGAAGCTAGATACATACTCACTGTGAACCTGTGAATTTTCGCATTGACAGCCACTCCTAATTCGACTAATATTACAAGTGGAGTACTATCTCCCTCTTTTTGTCCTCGTGGTATCGTTTTCAGTACTTGAGTAAATGTAGAAGCCGAGCTTCTCTGAGGAGGTATTTACCGTGGGCACCAACCTGCAACTTCCACACACTGTGAAGAGACCATCCCCAGCCAAAGGGATTAAAAATTCGCTCACGAGAAATCCGCGTATCGCAATCATCGGTGTACTGATCCTTCTGCTGGTAGCCTCGACCCTCGGGACTCTATTTGCGCTTGCTCACCGAAGTACAGCCAACTCAAGTGCGGCCCCTGCCGCAAAGGTGATCGGGCGCGTCTACTTCCTCAGTAGTGGACGCTTATATGTGAACAACAACCAGGGTATCAGTGATGAAGTGCTCGTTGATCTGCACAACATTCCGGCGCCAGCTCCTGGCAAGAGTTATTATGGCTGGTTATTGGGTGACGCAAACCAGAGCGATGTATCGTGGGTTCCACTTGGGGAATTGAGCGTCAATCAGGGCAGCGTGCATTCCCTCTACCCAGGCGATTCGGCCCATACCAACCTGCTCAATGATATGAGCCGTTTTGTGCTCACCGAAGGAGACGCGAGTACAGCGCCAACTAGCCCTGTAATTGACCGGAGCACCTGGCGCTACTACGGCGAAATTTATCAGGTACCCTCCGTGAAAGACCCCAATCACTTTAGCCTGCTCGACCACCTACGACATCTGCTGGTGCAGGCCCCGGAGCTCAAAGCCCTGGGGTTACCGGGCGGGTTGAGCATCTGGCTGGTGCGCAATGTCGAAGAAATTGCCAAATGGGCGCTGTCTGCCAAAGAGCGCTGGGAAATAAAGGATATACCATTTATGCGACAGCAACTCGTCAATATCCTGTACTATCTTGATGGGGAATGTACGCAGCAGGATTTGCAAGGGATGCCGCCCGGTACGCCTACGACGCCCGAAAATGGGACGATTGCCCGCATCGCCCACTTTGCCCTGTTGAACCCGTGTGTACAGGAAGAGCAGGAGCAGGCTAACGCCTTGAAGCAGGTCTTCCAGCACGTGCCCCATAACTACGTGGATCACCTGGTCTTCCATATGGCTGGGGTGCTCCAGTCTCAAGGCGCGACAGGGGATTTACATACGCTGGCTGTGCAGATCAATACGGCCATCAACAACGTGAAGAACTGGTTAGGGCAGATGCACCAGGATGCCATACAACTCCTACAAATGAGCGACGAGCAGCTGAACCAGCTTTCGGCTCTGGATATCCTGAGCGATCTGGAGAGCCAGGCAAGATACGCTTACGCAGGGCAGACGGATCCGGTTACGGGCAACGAGCAGGACGGTGCTACCTGGATTTACGATAACGTCGAGCGGCTGGCAACCATGAATGTGCAGGCGTATTCATCCTAATAGGGCAATCGGCGGCGGCAAAGGGGGAACGAGTCAATTGCTAAGGAGAAGCGGGCCATTACGACGGCTGGTGATTGTAACTCTCAGCTTGAGCTTTTTGCTTGTTTTGAGCTGGTTCCCTGTTCTATCGCGACCACGGGTGGCATTCGCACATGCCTTCGTTATTGGTTCCGACCCCGTCGACGGTTCGACGATCGCGAGCTCACCGGCGGTTGTGCGGATTTTCTTTAATGCCGATATCAGCTCCGCCAGCCTCGCGCATGTCTATCTCTTCACGATGGGCAGCACTCCATCTGAGGGACAACTCGTGGATGCCGCACGCAGTGCAGTCTCCCCTATCAATCCCAGAGAACTGGACGTCCCCCTTTTAATGCCCGGTAGATTGCCGCAGGGCAGCTACGCAGTGCGGTGGACAGCGCTTGCTACGGATGATGGGCACGCGACCTCCGGCCTGATTGGGTTTAACGTCGGGCATTCAGCTACGGGACTCTCGGGCACACCTCTACTGGGGCCGAGCACGAGCAATTATCTTCCTCAAATGAGCCTGCAAGGCATCCTTGTGGTCATGTGGGAATGGCTCACGCTGCTCGTACTAACCTGCTGGGTGGGAATGCTTGTCACGGAAGCCCTTCTCACAGGCAGCCCGGAGGAAGAGCGTAGAAGAACGCCCGCGGAGAGCCGGGCGGAGGGCGACAGAGCCAGGGGCACTACATTTCGGGACGTGGAGCAAATCAGAAAACAAGGGATACCGCTGCAATGGCTGGGCCTGGTGGCGCTGCTCGTTGGGGAGATTATTAACCTGGCCTTGCGAGCCACACTGCTGGCCCAGGCCTTGAACAATAGCGGCATTGACCCGGCGGTAATGCGCCAGCTCGTTCTCGAGACGAGCTATGGGCATCTCTGGCTGGTACGGCTGGGTCTCATCGGCATTGCCCTGGGTTATTTGTGGTGGACAACGCGCGAGCAGCACAGGATATGGCAAAAGAGCGCTGCACCTCCAGATACTACCCGCGCCGGAGATGTAGCGGCACTACCTGTGCGCAGCGCCTGGTCGTGGCCGCCGCAGCTACGTGCCATCGCTTGGCTGGCACTGGCCGGGCTGATCCTCCTGAGCAGGGCCTTTTCGGGTGATGTCGTGCAGTCAGCGCAGCAGCATATCAGCGCGGTGGTGTTCGAGTGGCTCTTTCTGGCAGCACAGGGAGTCTGGTTTGGAGGAGCGGCCTACCTGGGATTTGTCTTGATTCCGTTGCTGCCGGTTATCGAGCCAGACCATCGCGGACAAACACTGGTAATGGTATTACGGCGCTATAGGCCGGTGCTCCTGGCAGCTATCGGCGTGCTGCTCGTCAGCGGCCTTTTCCTGAGCGAGGCAAGCATAAGCAGTGCGCAGCAATTGCTCATCGAACCCTATGGGCGGGCGCTGCTGGTGAAAATCTTGCTCATCGCGCTCATGCTGCCCATCAGCGGATACAGCCTGTTCATCCTGCGCCCAAAGCCCACGCGGCGGGTCGTTTCGCTGCCCATTGTGAACGCCGAATTGCCAGCACAGCGCAGGGGCCAGTCTGCGCTGGGACAGACGATAAGCAGTCTGAAAGGCGCATTGCGTCTCCTCTCTTTGCCGGGCGCAGGTGTACTGCTCTGTGCCGCCCTCATGTCTTTCTACGCCCCACCGATTGTCTCTCCCGGGATAAACTACGCTGCACAGGCAGGCTCTACCCCTACAGCTTCACAGAATATACAGACAAAGCAGGTGGGCAATCTCTCGGTAAGATTAGAGGTACTGCCCGCGCGTTTGAACACCGCCAACACAGTAATCGTATCGCTGATCGCGAGCAACGGGAACCCTGTGACAGATGCGCAGGTACTGATCACCACCAACATGGCGGTCATGGATATGGGGACGGTTCGCGAGACGACCCGGGGCGAGAGTTCTACGTATATCGCCGTCTTTAGCCAGGACGAGGCTTTTAGCATGTACGGCGATTGGACCATTGACGTGTCGATCCAGCGCCCGCAGCAGCAACCTGTGCATGTGACGTACGTGGTGACGCTGACAGGGTAAAGTGAGGAGCATCAAACTCTATGTTTGCACTTTGGTGACGTGGATGTTCAGATTGAGCAGGTCGGTAAAGAAGGCCTTTGACATGGAACGCCCAGGTGGTAAGGCGAAGCATCAGCGGGGGAGGCATTGCACGCAAATTGCTCTGGTTGTGGGAGCGCTGATCCTGCCAGTGGTGGCTGTAGGTACCCCGAGAAGACCGAGGGCACACGCCATTGTAGTGAGACGCCGACATGCTACAACGCCAGTTTCTATATCGGTACTTCCTGCTCCGATTAACGTAGTAAAACATAGGCAGGCAGAGCTTTACCACGGCTTTCGTTGTTACTGTTTCAACCGTAGGAGCCTGAAGGCCGGAGCCTTTTTGGTCTTACCCCGCGTCCGCAGTCAAGTTTACGTCATCGTCTGAGCCAATACCGGTGACGACTTGATCAACCATCCCGATCAAGTGGAGGGCTTCGCGCAGGATGTTGAGAGAGGCGTTATAATCTCTATCCTGCTCGAATTGATGATAGGGGCATTTCGGGTTCTGGCAGATGAAAACCCGATCAGACAACTGCAAGTCTTCCCACTTCCAGCCGCACGAGTGGCAGGTCTTACTGGAGGGGAAGAAGCGCCCCACCTTGATCACCTGTCCCCCGCGCTGCTCGACCTTCGCGTCGAGCAGGTTCAAGAGCTTGCCCAGCGCGGCATCTGAGAACGAACGAGACAAGCGCCGATTCTTGAGTAGCCCCTTGAGGTTGAGGTCTTCGATGCCAATGATGCCATAGCAATCGGCCAGTCTGGTCGTCAACTTGTGGAGCACATCGTCTCTTAGACAGGTGATGCGATAATGCAGGCGGGCGACCTGACGACGGGCTTTCTCCCGCTTCTTTGATCCCCGTTTCCGGCGATGCAGTCGCTTGTTGGCCTGCCGCAACTTTTTGAGTGCCATTTTGAGGAAGGCTTGGTTCTCGTATCCCTCTCCAGTACTCAACGTTGCCAGCCGATTCAGCCCCACATCGATGCCGACTGCTGCTGACCTTTTCTCTGGGAGTGTCTCTGGAATTTCCACGGTGAGGCTCACAAACCACCAATCCGCCGTTTTCGTGATACGTGCGCCTGTCACCTTGCCTTTGAAACGCAGATTCTCCGCCATGTTGACCCAACCGAGCTTGGGTACCCAAAGGCGATGATCGCCCAAGTCGAATTGATCGTTCGCGAGATAGAAGCTGGCTTTGCTTCTCTTTTTGCTTTTGAAGCGAGGACGGCGAGCCCGGCCTTCAAAAAAGGCCGTAAACGCCTTGCCCAAGTCTAGAATAGGCTGATCAGAAGCATTCTTGGTCACTTCCCAGGTCCAGGGGAAGAGCTCCCGCCTGATCTCGTTGAACTGCTTCTTGAGTTTGAACGCGGTAGGTTTCTCGCCCGCTTGATACTGTCGATCCCATTCCGTCAGCGCCCAGTTCCACACAAAGCGGCTGGTCTAGGCGCGCACGAGCAAAGTAATTGGCTTGCTCAGTGGTGGGATGCAGTCTGATCTTGTGCGCCTTGATCATGGCTTCCCATCCTTTCCCAGAGCCGCCGCTCGGATGGCGTTTTTATGCGAACGCAAACCGTGTAAGCGGGCAGAAAAAACGGTCACAATGGCAAGCAAGTCTCTGACCAGTTCTTCTTCTGGGGAGAAGGACTCCCCATTCATCACCAGAATCTCAGTTCCATGTCGCTGGCAGAATGCTTCAAACCAATCGTAGCCAAAGCGCACGAGGCGGTCCTGGTAGCCAATCACCAGCCGTTTGACGTGACCGAGTTCGATCTGCTCAATGACTTGATTGAAGCCCTTCCGTTTGTAGTTAAGCGCCGACCCGATATCTTCCACCCACTCATCGACCTTGATCCCATGCGCCAGGCAATACGCACGCAGCGCCTCCTTCTGGAGAGCAAGGTCCTTCTTTTGGGAAGGTGAAGACACACGAGCATACACAATGACTATTCCTTGCTCCGAGGAAATCAATCCGCGATACTGCAAATATTGTTCATGCGTGTAGTAGCGGCGATTCGTCGGGCTGCGCAAAGCAGGCAGGATACCCTTGCGATCCCATTTTTGCAAGGTATTGACCGATTTTCCAATCAACTTCCCGAATTGTTTCGGTGAATACGTATGCTCCATGCATACATTCTAACATATCATCATAGCTTTTTCAATACTGTTGAATTCCCTTTTGGTGATTGCCACCTAACCCCCGGGCAGCTCATCCAGATGAATACCGCAACAGGCGCCATGCCGCACACTTTCACTGATATACCCGCTGTAAAAATGGTAAGATGGAGCATACATATCATTGTTTCCTTGTTTTATGAGATAAGCTGGCCCGATAAGCCATTCACCACCATTTACCCGAGAGATTTGCAGGAGGGGATATGAACCTTGGCCGATCAACAGTCGGCACGCGCAATCAAGCGCTGCCACGCTTCCTGGCGCTGGGTGGCCTCTTCGCGACTGCGCTGGTTGCACTTTTCCAGAGTTACCGGTCGCACCGCTCTGTTCGAGAAACGCGCCCACCTGACGATGCTCCCTTACCGCTACCTCCACCTCACGTCTCGATCATCCTGCCGGTGCGCAACGAAGAAGCCAATCTCAACGCTTGTGTCGCCACTCTTCTGGCACAAGATTACCCGGACTTCGATCTCACCATCATCGATGACGACTCGAGCGATGCGACCCCGCGCCAGCTTGCCGGATTAAGCGCGCGCGACCCGCGTATACAGCAGGTGCATCGCGTCGACCAGCTTCCCGCGGGTTGGGCCGGAAAGCCGCATGCCCTGCACATTGGCGCGACCCACACCGCCGGCGAGTGGCTCTTATTTACCGATGCCGATACGCGCCATGCGCCGCAGACGCTCCGCCTGATGATCGGGCACGCGCTCGGCCAGCAAGACGACCTGCTCTCCATGTGCACCAATCTGATGACGATGAGCGGTTCAGCCATGCCCTTGCTCATGCCCTTGAGTGAGGTGCTCCTGGCGCACCGGCTCACGCCCTCAGAAGTGCGGAACCCGGCGTTTCCCAGCGCATTCGCCTTCGGCCAGTACATCCTCCTGCGCCGCGAAGCCTACTTCGCAACGGGCGGGTATGCAGCGAGCTACATGCGCACGACCTTCATCGATGACCTCGCGCTGGCGGACCAGTTCAAGCATTACGGGAAGCGCGTCGAGCTGGTAAACGGGCGCGGGCTGGTCATGAATCGCCAGTGGTCTACCTGGAAGAGCGCGCGCCAGGGGTGGGGCAAGAGCACTTATAGCGAGATCATCCGCCTGCGTGTCCCGTTCGCCGGTATACCGGCGGCGCTGGCGCTCATGATCTACGGGCTGGGACCGCTTATCGCGCTCATATATGCACTCTGTACAGGAAAAACGCGCCGACTCTCTACGCTGCTGGCAGGAGTAACGCTGCTGGCGCAGATCGACGCCAAGCGCTGTTTTGATCGCGAACACGAGCTGCCCATCCCCTGGTCCTTGACGGCTCCGCTGGGGTGGGCCATCTTTGGAGTCATGGTGCTTGACGTGGCACGCCTCATCTTAACGGGGCATGGCGCTTCCTGGAAAGGGCGACAGATACACATACCGTCTCACATCAGCAAACAATGTCCTTCCGTAAGTGGCGCTTCCGACGTGCTCCAGCAGGAGGAGCGCGCGGACCAGCCGAGTGCGCCGGATATCGACACCGAGATGGCAAGCTGATCTCGCCGGTGATGTGCGACAATATGTGAGAGATCGCGCCAGGCATGGGACGATCGCCCGCCCGTTCGGGGAGGAAGCATGAGACTTGTCAAATTTCTGTTCGCCTGTCACCTCGTAGCCCTGGTATGTGGGCTTGGGAGCCTTTTGATTGTTGCGCCGCACGCCGAGTGGTGGAATGCCGATAGCATCGGGGGCAGCATCTTCGAATTCGCCCTGCGCAGCGCAGCAACGTTACACATCCTGTTCGGCGCAGCCAC
>WNGL01016967.1_pt1 | contig 11966 bp, 7 predicted proteins | sample 5400591 | NCBI WGS metagenome assembly WNGL01 (sample SAMN13153377, study PRJNA577476) | soil metagenome | isolation source: 80 cm soil or saprolite under Garry oak tree replicate 1 | place: USA:California | collected 2016-06-15
ATTGAGAAGCGCATCGTTGCCTCCTGTAGAAAATCAATGTGCTGGTACCACCTGCTGCTTAGAGCGGCGGGTCGGCAGCGGCACAAAGGCACTTTCGTTAGCATGCGGTTGTGCTGGGCGCATCTTGGCGTTGAGCGCGCAGAACGACATGACACCGCGTGGCGAAGCATTATGGAAACAGCATCGCTCGATGCGACTCATGTCGATATCGCTCTCATCCATAAAGGGTTTGACGAAGAGCGTGAGCGTCTTGCGGCTCGTCCAGAACGATGGATCTGTACCAATATGCGGCCAAAGAGTTTTCATCAGCTTGAGGCTACCACCGATATTGGAAACAATCTGTGGTAGGACAGCCGAACGCCCCCGCGTAAGCATACGTAGCGTCATATTCGGGCGTGGCCCCATCACATCCATGAACTCTTTGAGCGTGAAGTTAGGCGCGATGGGTTTGTAGCCCTCTTTCGTGTATTTGAGCAGTGTGAAGGTGTTGCACAACGGTGACCCTTCTCCAACGGGGAAGAACAAGTCCTCAGGTACACCCGTCTGCTCCTCGATGAGCTTGAGAATTTCGGGCATGCGTAGCTTACGCGGTGCGCGAGGTTCCTCTGTGGTCGAGTGACCATTGCCATTGCCGTTGCTTGCACTATTGCCGTCATTCTTGACCTCGAAGCGACCAAAGGGCGTGGCTGCCTGGAATGCAATGGCGCAGACGGTGCCGGGATGCTGCCAGGCGAAGTGGATCACCTGCTGAATCTGGTCGCTGTTCAGTCCGTCGTAAAGCGAGACGGCCAGGGTTGAGGGCAACTTGACACGCTCCAGAGCGGCAATGGCCTTTACACGCACATCCCACAGGTCCTCACCACGCAGCTTGATAATATCTTCCGGTCGTGTGCTGTCGAACTGCAAGTAGACTGACGTGAAGCCCCACTCGACCATTTTCTCAGCAAAATCGGGTTCGCGCGCCAGGCGGATACCGTTACTGACCATCTCCAACTGCCCAAAGCCCTTGCGTTTGACCATCGCAGCAATCTTATCCAGGTCTTTACGCACCGATGGCTCTCCACCGGATATTTGCAGTGAGATACCTTTTCCTTCAACGGCAATCAACTGATCAAGGCGCATCTCAATCTCCTCCAGCGAGTAGTCACGCTCTGAGGGGCTAGAGTAGGCATAACACATTGGGCAAGTCAGGTTACAACGCTCCGTCACCTCCAGGATAGCCAGCCCTGCGGGCTTTCGCAACGGAAAGGGGGAGAGTCCCTTGGAGATATCCGTGTCTCCGCCATCGCCATAGCGCTCAATCATCAGCTTTTCCACATTAAACGACTTACGATAGTAGGCAGCGTGGTATCCAAGATCGGTGTCTACTACGCCATGTGTGGGGCAAGTGCGCGTGAAAAAAACTTGCTCATTCTCGCGCACTTCATACATTGCGGGGACGATCTCTCCGCAGGCTGAGCAAATACTACGGGTTTGCTTGAGGATTTCAGCCAAATTGGCACTCCTTCCCTAATATGACCAAAGAGCGTGGGCGAACGTAAAGCTTGCTCTTATACAATAGTACGCATAAAGAGGTTTATGGATTACCGTTCTAAAAACAGACTTCCCCCAATAGAACAGCTTTCGGCTTTGTTATAGTATTATACACCAGACAAACATTGCCTCCTGCAAGTGTTTGCAGGAGGCAATGTTTGTTAAAACTCTTGGGGTAAACAGATGTTTACCCCAACTAATCCAACCTTATCTTGGGGTTGGACGATTGAACGGTGCCTGCTCAGTTGGAGCTTCCTCGTATGGCTGCTGTTCTGGCGGTACATCCCCTGGCTGCTGGTAAGTGGCCGCCTGTTCAGCACGCATCCGCTCGGCTTGCATCTGATCATACCGCTGCTGACCAGCTTGCATCTGCTCAGCACGCGTCTGCTCAACTGATTTTGGCTGATTCTGCTGGGCGCTGATCTGTGAAGCAGCAGTGCTGGCGGTCGCCTCACCGCGATTCAGCCATCTGCGTGCGGTCTCCTGTCCTCCCAGGCCGAAGGCTAGACCGAAAGCGATGGCAGCAGCGGCGACGATGGCTCCAAACAACTCGTTAATGAGCGCAGGAGCAATCTGCAACTGCTCAAGAGCGATGAGGGCTGCAAAGCCCATAATAGACCAACGAGCGATCCCGGCAAAGATGTTGGGATTGCCGATGTTCGTACTTGCGGTTGTACCGCGCACAATGTCAGAGACGAAGGTAGCTGCTAACGTGCCCAGGAACATCACCAAGACGGCAACAAACACGTTCGGGATGTAGGCAATCAGCGTATTCAGAATATTGCTTACTGCTGTCAGACCAAGTGCATCGGCCGCAGGTACCAGGAATATCAGGAAGATGAACCAGAAGGTGATCCTTCCTAGTACTCCTGCTGGATCCATTTGTACGCCCATGCGCTGTTCCAGGCGCGTCAGGCCAATGCGATTCGACATGCGGTCAAATCCTATCTTACGCAATAAGAAGGTTAGGGCTTTACTGACCAGGTAAGCAATGAGCCATCCTACGAGCAGAATGACCAGGAAGCCAATAAACTTGGGGATGAAGGTAAGCAAGATATTCAGCGCATTGGCTAGCGCTGTTAAGATTGCATCACCCCAGTTCGTAACAACAGGCATAGATTGCTCCTTTCATGTTGTATCTATCCGCAATATGTAGTACTAAACTGTACTATATAGCAAAGTCATTATTGCATATGAGTAGCATAATAGGTATCAAATCAACTCACAAGTCAACAATGAAAATACTAAGCTTATTCTAAGTTTGCGGGAGCACATGCATCATATAGTAGACTTTTATCAGTATATATAAAACGGGTGGCATGGCCCATTCGTGGCTGCGCCACCCAAAAGAGAGATGAGGCCTGCTTGCGGACCGATGGAGGCGCGTGTTCTAGCCCTAGGGAGGTGCTTTTTCGACTAACTGTATTGTTTGCTTGCGCAGCGACTCTAAGCCTTCGCTGAAGCGTACCGGGTAGGGTTGCTCAACGGAGAGCTTTCGGTACTGTATAGGAAGCATTTGTAGATTTTGCTGGGCCAATTCGCGAATCTCGGAGAGCGGGGGCAAGCTGCCCGGGATGATCTCGCCATTGCGCATGACCGGCCGCAGGAGGCGCTGGTAGTTATCGGGTCGAGGTTCATGTGCGAGCTGAATCACATCCTCCTCCCATTGTGGATGGCGGTATATCTCTTTTTTACCTGGCCAGGTAGATTTGGCTCCCGCAATCTTCACTTTGGGATATTCTGTGCCCTCTTCATCGACATACCAGACGGCCTTGTAGACAGCGCCAAGTGCGCCTCCTGGGATGCCGCGTTCCTCCGAACCGGCACCACTGCCCAGCGCTGTGCCTACGCCAAATGCATCGATAGCCGCACCAGCCTCCAGGAGTTCCGCAATCTTCCACTCATCAAGATCGCCGCTGGCAAGGATGCGCACACTCGATAGGTCTGCTTTGTCAAGTTGTTCCCGTATATACTTGCTATCGGCAACGATGTCGCCGCTATCCAGGCGTACAGCGGCCAGTGTATGTCCCAGCGTTTCTTGTGAGCGCAGCGCAACCTCAATAGCTGTATTGATAGCGCGGCGTGGGTCATAGGTATCAAGCAGCAAGGTATAGCGATTGTATGCGGCTGCAATCGCTTCAAATGCTTCTTCTTCGGTAGCGAAGAGTTCGATCAGCGCATGTGGCACGGTGCCAGTAGCAGGCAGGCGGAACTCAAAGGCGGCGTTGAGTAGCGATGTACTGGCACATCCCCCAATATAGGATGAGCGTGCTACTGTGAGCGGTTCCTGGGCACGTCGGAAGGCAAACTCCGCGACTCGCCGTGTACGGCCTTGCTCAGCCGCAAAGACAATACGCGATGGCTCGTTGGGGAAGGCAATCGTGCCCTCCGGTAAGGCGAGTATCTCACCAGTGAAACGCAGGTTGGCGAGTTCATCAAGAAAGGCAGAATCGTAGTCACGGATCTGCGCCAGGAATTTCAGTTCTTCAGGGGTGTAACGAAAAGACTGGGCAAATTCCAGGGCGGCCTCTAGTCCTGCAATGAGTAGATAGGCTCCACCAAATGGAGCGGTGCGCGTATAGAGATCAAATGTGGTTAGACCATTGTGGCCCGTACGCCAACTGACGTACGCAGAATCGGGATGATACATATCTGTCATCAATCCTGGGTGAAGACCTGGAGCACGACGATGCATAGCAATTACCTCATTCGATGCTGATCACAGCGAGTTAGTCTATATTGTACTATGCAACAACCCATGGCAGCAATTGACATGCAACCTCTGGTGTGATACGCTCTATTTCGTCACCTACCTTATTTTCTATAGCTGTCCTCGTAATGCTGTAACAGGCAGACGTATCCATAAGTGAAAGGAGGAACATCGCATACTAATCTCGATCTGAATAAGTACTGAAACGCTGTCCTCGTTTGCCTATTCCAATTTGAATGGAGGTACCATCGATGACGATGAAGCGCGCAATTACTGTAACCGTGAATGGGCAGCAACACCATTCAGAGGTTGAACCCCGTATGTTGCTGGTACATTATTTACGAGAGGTGTTAGACCTCACAGGCACCCACATTGGTTGTGACACCTCACAGTGTGGAGCATGCACAGTGCTGCTCAATGGCGAGTCCGTAAAATCCTGTACGGTGCTGGCAGTCCAGGCTGATGGCTCTGAAGTGACCACCATCGAAGGACTGGCCCCGGAGGGGAGCCTGCATCCGATCCAGGAAGGCTTTTGGGAAAAGCATGGCCTGCAATGTGGCTTCTGCACTCCCGGCATGATTATGGCCTCGTATCAACTGCTCAAGAACAATCCCAACCCGACCGAAGCCGAGATTCGCAAGGGTCTCGAAGGCAATATCTGCCGCTGCACGGGCTATCAGAATATCGTACGTGCTGTCCAGTATGCTGCTGAGCAGATGCGCACGGGCGCTTCCGCACCAGTAGGTGCTGGTGAATAGCCCCCGTAGGGGCGAGGGAGGCGGAGAGGTATGGGGAGGGCCCTTGTGGTCGCCCGTGCGTGGGCTATCTAAAAGTTTTCACAACGTTGGTTACTCACGTTGAGAAAGGACAGGCATACAAATGGGTATTGCAGCTATGGTTGGTGCGCCGATTAAGCGGCGTGAAGACCCTCGACTAATCACAGGTCAGGCGACCTACGTTGATGATATCAAACTCTATGGCATGCTACACATGTCCGTGTTGCGCAGTCCCTACGGTCATGCTCGCATTAACAGCATTAACACTGAGGCTGCTAAAAACCATCCCGGCGTGGTGGCCGTGTACATAGCAGAAGACCTGAAAGGTGCCGTAGGCACCATTGCAGTTGCCGTTCCCCTGGGGGAGATAACCAAGGGTATGGGCATTCGTACCCCGCTGGCCGAAGGCAAAGTGCGTTATTATGGCGACCCTGTTGCCATAGTGATTGCGGAAGACCGCTATACGGCTCGCGATGCACGAGATTTGATCGATGTTGACTATGAGCCGCTGCCGGCGGCGATTGACGTCGAGAAGGCCATGCAGCCTGGTGCGCCGCTGCTGTATGAGGAGTTCGGCACCAATGTCGCCCTGAGCATGCCCCCGCCAGGGGAGGATATCGAAAAAGCCTTCGAGCAAACAAAAGCTGATGGCGGCATCGTGGTCAAAGCACGCCTTGTCAATCAGCGACTGATCCCGGTTGCTATAGAGACACGGGGCGTCGTTGCAGAGTACCGCAAGAGTGACAAGAGCCTCACCGTTTGGAGTTCGACTCAAATTCCCCACATCCTGCGCAATATTCTGGCCGCGACGGTCGGCCTTCCCCAGCATCAGGTGCGCGTGATCACCCCCGAGGTTGGTGGTGGCTTCGGCTCCAAGCTCAATGTCTATCCCGAAGAACTTGTGGCTGCCTTCGCTTCTATGAAGACAGGGCATCCTGTCAAGTGGATCGAGGAGCGCAGCGAGAACATGGTGGCGACCACCCATGGGCGCGACCAGGTCGACTATGTCGAGATAGCCGCTACCAGGGAGGGCAAGGTAACAGGCCTGAAAATTCATGCGATCTCTGACATGGGGGCGTATTCACAGCTCTTCACCGATGTGGTTATGATTGCCCTTGGGTTCCCTGTGTCTTGTGGCGCCTATGATATTCCGGTCTTGCATCTCCAGGGCGATATCGTCTTCACGAATAAGACTCCTACGGATGCCTATCGCGGAGCAGGTCGACCGGAGGCGACTTACATTATTGAGCGAGCCATGAACCTGGTAGCGCGCGAATTGGGCAAAGATCCGGCTGATGTTCGCAGGATCAACTTCATCCAGCCAGAGCAGTTCCCCCATAAGACAGCGGCGGGGGCGGTCTATGACAGTGGCAACTACGAGGTTGCTCTGGATAAAGCCCTGCAACTGGCAGACTACCAGAGCCTGCGTGCCGAGCAAGCCCGCAGACGTGCTTCAGGCGATGGCAAGCTGATGGGCATCGGCATCTCCTCCTATATCGAGATCTGCGGGTTTGGTCCAAAGGGAAGCCTGCCGGCTGGTGGCTACGAGAGCGCGCGTGTGCGTGTCGAGCAGAGTGGCACCGTGCTGGTCTACACTGGCTCATCTCCGCATGGGCAGGGCGAGGAAACGACGTTTGCCCAGATCGTCGCTGAAGAGTTTAGCATTCCGATAGAGAACGTGCTGGTCATGCATGGAGACACCGACTCAACGCCAGAGGGACGCAACACGTATGGCAGCCGCACGACGGCAGTCGGTGGCCCCGCTGTCTACACTGCTGCCCAGAAGCTCAAAGAGAAGATGAAGCAGATTGCCGCTCACATGCTGGAGGCCAGCCCTTCAGATATCACGTTGGAGGATAGTAACTTCTTCGTGACCGGCTCCCCGCAGAAAGCAGTGACCTTTGCTGAAGTGGCCGCAGCGGCGAATATCTCCAATACACTGGCTCCAGGTATCGAGCCTGGACTGGAGACGACGGTTTTCTGGGAGCCAGAAAATTGTGTCTTCCCCTTTGGCACGCATGTCTGTGTTGTCGAGATAGACAAGGAGACCGGTGAAGCGGAGATTACGCGCTATGTGGCTGTTGACGACTGTGGTCGCCAGATCAACCCGATGATTGTAGAGGGACAGCTTCATGGGGGTATTGCCCAGGGCGTTGGCCAGGCGATGTGGGAAGGGGCCGTCTACGGTGAGGATGGTCAACTGCTGACGGCCACGCTGATGGACTATGCAATGCCACTCGCCTCGGAGCTTCCCAGCTTCGAGCTTGATTCCACCGTCACGCCGACTCCCGTCAATCCGCTTGGGGTGAAAGGTGTCGGTGAGGCTGGCACTATCGGGTCTGCCCCGGCAGTTGCTAACGCTATTACCGATGCGCTGGGTGTAGCGCATGTTGATATGCCATTCACATCGGAGAAGCTGTGGAACGTTATCCACCAGGCGTAAGGTGAAAAGGAGAAGAGAACATGTCTATTCCGGCAGCATTTGATTACCATCCCGCCACGTCGGTGAATGAGGCGATTGCACTCCTGCAACAGTATGGAGATGATGCCAAGTTACTGGCTGGTGGACATAGCCTGCTCCCGACGATGAAACTGCGCCTGGCGCAGCCTGGGCACCTGATTGATCTGGGCAAGATCAGTGGCCTCTCCTACATTCGTGAGGATGGGGGGGCGGTCGCGGTCGGTGCCATGACGACGTATACCACGATCGAGCGTTCCCATCTCCTGCATCGCCATTTCCCAATCTTGCGAGAGGGAACGGCGCTGATCGGCGATACGCAGGTGCGCAACCGTGGCACCATCGGTGGCAGTATTGCGCACTCAGACCCCGCTGCTGATATGCCCGGCATGGTGCTGGCGCTCAAGGCTGATATCCTGGTGCAAGGCGCTGGGGGTGTACGCACTATTAAGGCCGATGATTTCTTCCAGGGGATGTTCGCAACAGCGCTGCAGCCAGGCGAGATCATCACCGAGATTCGTTTTGCCATTGCGCCTCCTCGCACGGGAAGCGCATATGCGAAGCTGGCGAACAAGGCCTCGCACTACGCGGTAGCCGGTTGCGCGGCAGTCGTTACCCTGGATACCGACGGCACCTGCACATCTGCCAGCGTGGTGATTACCGGGGCCTCGGTCGCGCCAACTCGCGCCAGCGCAGTGGAGGCGGCTCTTGTTGGCAGCATGTTAGATGAGGCGACCGTAGCCAATGCTACGGGTAGTGCCGCCGATGGCCTCGAACTGGTGGAGGATATCCACGGCTCTAAGGCCTATCGCGCCCAGATGGCCGCCGTGATAGCAAAGCGTGCCATCTTGAAAGCGGCAGAGCGAGCATAGGCCGCAAGCGGTGAGATGAGTCACCTCGAATGTATAGAGGTAATGTAGAGGCTACGCTGACTGGCTTGCGCCGGTCAGTGCAGCCTCTACATTACCTCCATTCTCCGCATCCAGCACCCGCAGGAATGCCTCTACCACAAGGGGATCATATTGACGGCCTGCACACCGTTCTAGCTCTGTCCTGGCTTCAGCTACAGACATCGGTTCTCGATAGGGTCTGCGTGAGGTCATGGCATCGTAGGAGTCTACCACGGCGAGGATACGGGCACTCATCGGAATAGCCTCTTTCGCTAACCTGTTGGGATAGCCTTGTCCATCCCAGCGTTCATGATGGGTCACCACCACTTGAGCCAGGAAGTGAAAGATCCCCCCAATTTGTTCCAGAATCTGGCGACCGATATCCGGGTGACGGCGCATCACTGTCCACTCCTCATCAGTGAGTGGGCCTGGCTTGTGTAGAATAGCCTCTGGGATGCCGATTTTGCCGATATCGTGCAGGAGCGCTCCCAGGCGGATCAGGTGAAGCTCCTCCTCTGGTCGCCCCAGCAAACGGGCCGTGGCTTCGGCCAATCGCACCAGCCGCTGCGAGTGGGCACTGGTTCCACGGTCGTGTGCACGCGCAGCGGCGGTGAGCGCCTGCACCGCCACTCTTTCCTTTGTCTCTTCATTTGTAGCCGCAGCGAGCACACCCTGAACATCTGCCGTCTCCACGTCTGCGATGCAGACACGATTGCGTCCGGCGCGTTTGGCCTGATACATGGCAGCGTCTGCGGCTTCAATCAGTGCTTCACGTGTCACTCCATGCAGTTGATAGACCGCCACACCGATACTGGCGGTGACTGCTATGGGCATCACGGACTGGCCATCCTCCGGCTCCCAGGAGCATGGCTGAGCAGCAACTGCTATGCGCAAGCGCTCTGCCGTCTGACTCGCTCCACTCACATCAGCATCGGGCAGTACAACTGCAAATTCTTCCCCGCCATAGCGTCCCGCAAAGTCTTCCAGGCGCAACGTCGTGCGAAGCCGACTGCCGACCTCGTGCAGGATCGCATCACCCGCCCGGTGTCCACAGGTATCGTTCACATGTTTGAAGTGGTCCAGGTCCACGAACAGCACCGCGCAGGAACGCTGCGTCCGCTGACAATGCGACACCTCTTCCTCGATCCGGGACATCAGGGCCCGGTGGTTGGGCAGACTGGTGACCGGATCGGTCACAGCGGCCTGTGCTTGTTCCCGGTAGAGCTGATCCAGCTCTGAGAGCAGCACTTGTTGTTGGGTATTGGACTCCTGCAGTTGTCCTCGCAGGGCGACTTCGCGCTCAGTGATCCAGTGTTGTTCACTGAGCAAGGCACGTACACGCGGGACTTCACTGCATATCCACCCTACTCCAAGCGAGAGCAGCGTCGTCCATATGACCAGTTCCGTCCAGCGCTCGTCAGAGATGGTGGGAATCAAGGAATCGGTTACCGTTCCCCAAATGCCGAACATAGATGCACCAATGCCCACCAGAGACAGACTGAACAAGAGCACCTGCTCTCTGGTCGAGATGCGCATCCGACGCCTGTGCCGAAAGAGCAGCCAGAGGACAAAACAGAACAGCAGAGCAGTCGCGAATACCCACACCGCTGAAGCTCCAGCCAGCAGCACATCATAGATCTCAAAGGCCAGGTCAGCCGAATTCACAAACAAGCTCAGGAGGATCGGAAGCACGACGAATGTCAGGATGGTCACGCCAGCAACAAAAGTCGCTTGCACGACAATACTCCGGGTGGGGACCCCGTGGCGATTCGTCCTGGCAAGTGATGCAGGGAGGCGACGGTCCTGTGCGAGCACGACCAGCAGGCGCGAAAATACGAGCAGGTAGGTAATCGCAATACCGACCTGGCTTATTGCAAGCGCTATGGCGGCGGCGCTACCAGCCGGTGAACCAAAGACAATATGGATCGCCTCTAGCCCTGCTGTGATCGTTCCCGCTTGACCGGGCGGCACGATCACCATGATGCCAAATGTTCCCACCACAAATGCGATAAACGTGAGCGCTGCGCCCCACCAGACATAGGAACGTGTACGTTTGATCCCTGTCTTCCCACCCCGGATCTCACCGCTCATAAAGAGCGGAACGTTGACCCCAAGAAATGCCGTAATCACCAATCCGATCACGGCAAATGTGTCGTTCTCATCGGTAGTCTGCCACAGACCCGAGGCATTCAGTGAGACGGCTGCTGAATGACCGTGCCCGAGCCACCAGATCCCAGCTATACCCAGTGTCACCCAGACAAGGAGGTAGAGCGCAGCTATTCCAAGCAAGAGGTGTTTCAGCCAGCGCAGGGGCAAGCAGGTCATCCCCGCCGCCACCAACAGGATCAGCACAATGGCGAGACCTCGCTCTATTTGGGTGGTAAACCATGTCGGAGCCAGATACTTGACGAACGTAAGTCCACTTTCTATTTGAGTGACGACGGTGAGGACACCAGGCAACCAGAGACAAAAGGCAGCGAAGAAACCCCACTTGCTGCCCAGGATATGCGTTGCCCATAGATAGCAAGACCCTCGCCCAGGGAAGCGGCGCGCCAGCCAGTAGGTGACAAAGACACTGGGCAGGAGAAAGGTGAGCAGACTCAGTGTCCAGTAGGTAAACACTGCCGTTCCGCCAACCTGCACCCCCGTTATATCGGAGACGGTCAGCATGATCAGCACCATGAAAACTGTCAGATCGCGCATGCCCAGTACTGCTGGCAGCCGCTCTGGTTCTTGTGTTTCCCGCGCAATGGACGCTGATTCACTACCTCCTGTGTTCTCTACAGCATCGGCAGGCGGCAAGAATGGTTGATCTGTTATATGAGAGGCCATATGTTCCTCCGAATATGAGTTTCCAAGCAACGCCAGGAATCCCTTCATCGTTTCTTATCGGCGGAAAAGGAGGAAGTCAATAGAGCAAGCTGACGGTGGAGACACCCCACTGCCGAGCATAGCGGGGTTGTTAGGGGCAGCAGCCCCTAAACCGCGGTCTGGGGTGTCCCCACCTTCTTTGCGCAGCGGGGTTGTTAGGGGCAGCAGCCCCTAACCGGGGTTTGGGGGTGTCCCCACCTTCTTTGCGTAGCGGGGTTGTTAGGGGCAGCAGCCCCTGACCGGGGTTTGGGGTGTCCCCCCAAGATCTTTCTTTTCTAGCACTAGTATGCGGTGCGAAATGGAGCCTGTGGAGGCGCTTGAGACCACATTGACCAGGGAGGGAAAGGTGACCATGTGAAAAACGAGAGAGGAATATGGTAGAATAGGGGTAGAAGAAGAAACAAGTGCAAGGAGGTGGTCCCGCATGCTGATCGATCGCTACCCCAAAGAAGAGATCTTTGCACGCGTGCCGCGCATGGCCGAACGCATCGACCCAGTGCTGCAGCAACTGGATCGGTTGCTTGACGATGACGAGGTGTACCAACAGGTACGCAACGACTTTGGCAAACGGCATCGGTACACCCTGGTGCATGGGCGGCATTCCACCCCGGTGGAAGTCCTGCTGCGCATGCTCATCGTCAAGCACCTGCATCAGTGGAGTTACCAGGAAACCGAAGAGCAGGTGGACCAGAACCTGATCCTGCGCTGGTTCTGCCGCCTGTTCTGGG
>WNGL01019388.1_pt1 | contig 11966 bp, 7 predicted proteins | sample 5400591 | NCBI WGS metagenome assembly WNGL01 (sample SAMN13153377, study PRJNA577476) | soil metagenome | isolation source: 80 cm soil or saprolite under Garry oak tree replicate 1 | place: USA:California | collected 2016-06-15
TTCTCGCATATAATTTCGAGACCCTCTGCCGTATCCGGCTATGAGTTCAATGGGCGCCGCTTCCGCTTCCACAACCGACGACGCAGTAAGTCGCGTGATACTGGTCACCACCGACCAGGAAGCATTGTCCGAATTTTGCCAGGTCATTCCGCCTTCCCTCGAAACCGTTCGGGTGAACAGCCTCGACGAACTGGACCCGGCACTGGCGGAGTCTCACGCTGACGCTGTCATTCTAGATCTCGATATCATTGCGCCCGCTGCAAATGAAGCCGTTGCGCGGGTAAGGGACGTGCGTCGCGCAAATCCCGATCTCGTCATTATTGCGCTCACGCGATCGCGGAATCGCAGCGTGCGCCTTAAGGCCGAACAGGCTGGGGCGGACGAGTTCTTTCTGGCGCCTGTCGAAGCGCAAGAATTGCGAATCGTCTTGGAAAGGACTATCCGCAAACGCCGGGTTGAAATTGAAGATCGTGAACTTCGCGAACAGGTGGCCGAGAAATATTCTTTCGGAGAGTTGATTGGCGGCTGCGAACCCATGCAACGGGTCTATGAGGCGATCAGCCGCGTCGCCAGAGGTAATACCACTGTCATCCTGAGAGGCGAGAGCGGCACCGGTAAGGAACTGGTTGCGCGCTCCCTAGTAGCCAACAGCGCCCGCGCGGACAAACCGTTTATCAGCCTGAATTGCGCCGCCCTGCCCGAGAATTTGATTGAGACGGAACTCTTTGGCCACGAGAAGGGGGCGTTTACCGGAGCCGACACGGCGCGCCCCGGACACATCGAACTGGCCGACGGAGGAACGTTATTCCTGGACGAGATATCTTCTCTCGGCTTGGCTCTGCAGAGCAAGTTATTGCGAGTACTGCAGGACCACACGGTCACGCGAGTTGGAGGCAAGACTCCGCGCAAAATTGATTTCCGTTTGATCGCCGCCACCAACGATGATCTAGAGCAGATGGTTGCTGCTGGTAGATTCCGCGAAGACCTCTACTACCGCATAAACGTTATCCCTATTCACTTGCCGCCTCTACGCGAGCGGACCGGGGATGTTTCTCTGCTGGTTGAACATTTCCTACGTATCTATTGCGCCGCAAACCAGAAGCCGATGATCCGGATAGAGTCGGACGCTCTGGAAATTCTGGAAGAACACAGTTGGCCAGGAAATATTCGCGAACTGGAGAACTTGATTCAACGGCTAGTGGTGATGGGTGACGGCGACGTGATCAGCGCAAAGCATCTACCCAACCAGATTCTTTACATCAGCACGGCTAAACAAGAAGCTTTGCTTATCCCCGAGGGTGGCATCGATCTGGAAGAGGAACTGACCAAGATCGAATCCGCGTTTCTCCAGGCCGCAATCCGGCGCTGCGGAGGGAAGAAAGTAACGGCCGCAGCGCTACTTCGCATCAATGCGCAGAAAATGAAGTATCTTTGCCGCAAGCACGGGCTGCAGGGGTTAAAAAATGACCCAACATAGTTTAACTTTTAAACCATGGTGAATTAAGAAGCCCACTGGAAAACCCACCTCTGAAATCTAAGTTGCTGATAACGCACAGTTTCGGAAATGCTGATTTACACAAAGAACTTTGGCATAGAAGCTGCTATAGATCTTCACGTCAGCAGTCAATCACAAAAATAAGCGGGGAGAATAACAATGTCAGTTCTGAAGAAATCCTTGATCGTGAATCGCGCCGCAGCCAAGAAAGCCATCATCGCCAGCAATGCAGCTTCCACCGAATTTTCTTCGACTGGCACGCCCAAGCTGGCCAAGAACGTCGGCATCGCACCCAAGCTGACCAAGAATGCTGGCTTCGCGCCCAAGCTGACGAAGAACGCCGGCATGGCGCCCAAGCTGACGAAGAACGCTGGCATGGCGCCCAAGTTGACGAAGAATGTCGGCATCGCACCCAAGCTGACCAAATACATCTAACGTTCAAGGTCGTGCTTGAGGAGAAATGCCCCGAGACATAGAGACCGCAAACGAGCGGTCTCTATTTTTTTTCCGCAAATTACCAGATCTTGCGCTCCAAGAATTCTTTGCACGCTTCCCAGATTATGCCCGCTGCGCTGCGATGGGTGACCATAATCTTTGCTTCTCCAGACATCCCAGGCTTCACTCTCTGGAGCGGGTTTGGGACGATTACAGACGCAACATAGTAGGTCGGGGCGACAATGCCTTTATATCGATCGGTCTGCACCAGTCCAACAACCATCTCTGACGAGGCCGGAGCCACCGAGTCCACCGCGCCGCGAATTGGCCCGAACACAGCGTCTGCCTTTAAGGAAACGGGAGCGCCCACCCGCAGCCTGTGCATTTCGAATTCAGGAATAAATATGCGCGCTTTGAGATCCTGAAGATTGTCAATTTCAACCAACTCCTGGCCTCGTTCGACGAACGATCCGGCCAGGTTTCGCAATCCCGGAGTAACGACGGCTCCGGCGATAGGACTGGCGACTTGCAGAGTTGCTGCCTGTTCAACCGTCGCCTGGTAGTGCCCAACAGCCGAGGCCAATTCAGCACGGGCCTGACCAAGGTTGAGATTTCTTAACCCGGCTTCGCGGGCAGTCACTTGCGAGACGTTGAGTTGCGTCCGGGCCGCGTTGGTCTCTTTTTCCAAATCAACATTTCTGAGCGTGAGAAGTGGAGTCCCGGCGGCCACAGACATCCCTTCATTCGCGAGTACTCCCGTGATTTGTGCGGGCACTGTCGCTCGGATCACCGCACGCTGGCGCGACTCCAGCACAAAGCGGCCGGTCACGGTCTCCCGCCAGATCGGGGTGAACAACAGGACTGCGGCAATCGCTGCTGTCGCCAGTTTTTGACGGGGTGTCCACCACTTCTTGATTTCAGGCTTTTTGTCCAGATAAAAATCTCGCATAAACCTCACTGAAGAGCGTAATCGTGCCCGGAAAATCAAAAGTGCCAGCGCCAGCGCCGGTGCAAACGCCCATTGCGGTGTGAAACGGACCGAAATGTTATAGCAGAGACGCACGACCGCAAACAGCACAACATAACTGTACAAACCAGAAAGCACCGCATAAATCGCGAACAGCCATCGTCGTCGCGGCGAGAGGTAGGGAACGTCCGCAGGCACTCGAAAAAGGTTCTTCTTTACCCAACCGGAAACAAATTCCGTGGAACTTTCTTTCAGAGTCGAAATACCGATTAGCTCACTAAAAAGATAATAGCCATCGAGCTTCATCAGGGGATTCAGGTTCATCAACACTACCGCCACCCCGGTGATCAGCATGATCTTGTACGCGAAGTCGTGTACGGGACTTCCGGCCGGCGTGCCCCACCATAGAATGCTCGCGGTGGCACAAATTATGAGCTCCACCCAGATGCCAGCGATAATGGAAGCGACCCTTTGCCACTTCCCGCCGTAAATGTAAACTTCACTCACGTCACAGAAGAAGGCAGGAGAGAGGTAAATGAGCATGAAGCCCATTTTGTGGACCTGTCCGCCATAATGTTTGCAGGTCAGCCCGTGGGCGCACTCGTGGAAGAAGCCTATGCCGCAGAATAACAGCCAGAATTCCGCTAGATCCCGGGCGCCTTTCTCGGTGAAGGTGTAGTACTTGATCGTATCGCGCCAAATCTCGCTCCACCCGCTGACAAAAATGAGTACCATCACGCCAAAGATTGACAGCGTCAGCAGAGTGAACCATTTGCTGTAAACGAACCTTAGCGCTGTGTGGGCCCCGGTCAGGAACGCGTCGGGGTCCCAGGCGGAAAGACTCATCATGGAAAGATCGACGGTCTTCTTTTTCACTCGCTGCTGCCTCTGGTCATTCAACTTCTGATTGGCAGTGATGTTTTGTGCCAGCGGGCTTTTGTACCAGAATTCGCCTTCATCGAGCGCTTCCGTGAACTCCCGGACTTGCTCTTCCGTATATTCCACTCCGGTCTGCTGGCGATAAAGCTCGGCGACTTGTTTGCAGGATCGCTCGCCATTGAAGAGTTGCACCAGGCTCCACTGCTCCGGACTGAAGCGAAATATGTAAGCGCTGCAGGAAACCATAGCGACCATAACTAGTTCGCCACCCTCGATCTGCTCGTGAAAAATCAGTTTGGGATGAGTGCGCAAGCAGGTCTGGCCGATTCTCCGCGCGGGAAGTTCCGGCAGAGCGACATTGAGGACTTCAGAGAGGTTCATCGCGCGTCCGGAAAGCGGACGTTGGCGGTCATTCCCGGGCGTAAGGTCGCGGAATGGTTTTCGACTTCGGCAGTAACGTCAATAGTGTCGCTTGAGGGATCTACGACCGGGCTGACCATCACCACTCGGGCCCGGTGTATGGCGCCGGTGCCCAACGGCGCCACCACTATGAGTTCGGTGCCTCTGCGCACGCGCCCGAGATAGCTTTCGGGCAAAGCGAACTTCACGCGCAATGGCGCGACCGCCGAAACCCAGAACAAGCGGTCATTCTTTGCCACTTGCTGTCCGGCGCGAACATAGCGCCGGGCGACCACGCCATTAAATGGCGCGATAATTCTGGTTTTCTCCAGCTCCAGTTGCAAGGACTGCAGCGTGCTTTGTACTACTTTCAAATCTTCTGCCTGACGCTGGACTTCGAACACCGTGGCCTCGTACTGATACTTTGCTTTTTCCTCTTGCTCTTTGGCGATGATGTGCGCCTCCCACATGGCCTCGGCGCGGTCGCGCTCGGCTTTGGCTACATTGGCCCCGGCTTGCCAGTTCTCCATGCCATCACGCTGTGCGGCGAGATCAACCTGATTTTCAACCACGATTGGTCCGGAGGCGATGTACTCCACCGGCGCGTGCGACGGATTTGTCTGCGTCAGGCCTGCCTGCGACGGATTGGTCACAGAAGACGGACGATCAGGCTCGGCAGTGAGCGGAGCTGGGCTCGCCGCCGCTGCTGTGGGCGTAGAACCGGAACTGCAGCCGACGAGCAGAGCGGTGACAGCAACAATCCCCACCAATACGAACCGTGAGAGCCTTTGCATAAGTAACTCCAATTCCAATCTCTCGTGCCTACGACGGATTACCAACTAATCGTTACCGGTCAGCCTTCGCTAAACGCCGTCACCAACCAAACCAGGACCACAATTTGCCCCAGATCCACATGGCAGTCCCGCGGAAAAATACGTACCCAGCCGGACGCCAACCCACTGAGATCTTGCCTAGCCCCTGCATCCCGGGACGAATCCTGCCGCCCTCGTTCGATACGTTCACCCGCGCGACGAAGAACCGCTTATCTGATTGGACTTGGCTTTGCGGGCTGACTACGGTCACGGTCCCGTGAAAAGTGCGGACTGGAAAACTCTCGAGCTTGATAGAGGCGCGCTCTCCCGTTTGCAGCAACACAGCGTCACTCTCGGGAATATTGATATCAACACTGACTTGCGCCGTCTGAACCAGCTCTGCGAGTGTGTCGCCCGGCATCAAACGCCGCCCGGCGGAGTTTTCGATTTGCGGGGTAGTGATGATTCCGTCAAAAGGAGCGCGGATCGCCGTGCGATCCAGCAACTCGCGGGAGCGGATCAATTCCGCTCGCCAGTAATCCGCCTTCACACGTTCAGTCCCGGCCTGAGTGCCATCATTCACTGACAATGCATGATTCATCGAGGCCGCAGCTTCATCGAACTTGGCCTGTGCCGCAGCTGCTTCCGCGCGATAGTTCCAGTCTTCCAAGCTGGCCAGAATTGCGCCCTGTTTCACATAGCTGCCTTCGCGTACATAGACATTTTTCACCACGCCATCTAGAGCCGACTGGACGCGCGCCATGTGCGCCGAAGTTACGGTCGCGTCGCCGCTAACCCGCATAGGAAGTGGGCACACCACGAGAAACAGCGCCACCGCGGCCGCGAGCACGATGATCGTACGCCTGCGTCGCTTCTCCATGGCCATGAAGCGCTGCTTTCTTTGAAGCAGCGGCTCGAGTACGTTGATGAAAGGAACTTCGCGATACAACGAAGCGTTGCGCAGCGCGACGGTGGCTTGCGCCGCCAGCACGCGAATCATTTCCAAATGCGCGGTGGTCAAGAAATCAGGGTCGCTGCTCTCGAATGAGAGCAGACCTAATCGTCCCTGATCGTCAATCAAAGGCAGCGCGTAAAACGAGTGCATTCCGGTCCGCGAAAAGTATTCCGCAAACCTGGATTGAATCTCCGGTCGAGCGTCATCAATGTGATCGCCATGCTGGGTAACATAGGTCTCTTCAGTCGAGAGCGACGACCACTCCAACATATCTTTCAACGCCCGAATCAACGGATCGGCGGAGTTGATCTGCGTGGTGCCGGAGACCGCCTTCAGTTCCAGCGAACCCCTTTGTTCGAGCGCAATCGCGGCGCGCTCGAACGCGATAATCGCTTGCGTGTGATTTACCACCGCTTGCAGCACACGGTCTAAGTTGAGCGTTGAAGTGATTTCTTTGCTGATCTGGACCAGGGTTTCCAGAATTTCGACCTTGCGCTCGGCTTGCAGCAGGCTGGCATTGTGTAGCGCCCCGCCGGCAGTTTCACAGAGCGACAACAACAACGAAAGATCATCCTCATCGAAAGCCGCGCCGTCATGCTTGTTCACCGCTTCGACGACGCCGACCAGGTATTCGTGATCCATGATGGGCGCGGCCATCAGCGAAAAGGCCGCACCGTCCTGGACTCCTGAATTGCGCTTTACAAGACGCGGATCCGACGGCGAATCTATAAACACGCCTTCACCGCTCTCCGCAACATCTGCAGGCACTCCTTCATTGGGCCGCTCGACTGCCCCAGCCGATACCGCGGGATCAAAGCCCGAGCGGCTGACCAGGAGTAGATTTCCGTTACCATCAACCATCCAAACATTCACTGCCTGCACGTTCAGAATTTCCAGGAACTTCGAGGCGACAATGGGCAGGAGCTCGTCCATCTCTAACGTCGAATTCAGGACTTTTTCTATGTCGTAGAGTTGGGCGAGCCGTGAGATGGACCGCAGGCTGGAATTGCGCTCGCTTTCATAATCGATGGCCGAAGCGATGGCCAAAGAGGCGCACTCCACAATCTCAAACACTGGCGCCAGCAGAGCTTCATCCAGCGCGCTCTCGAAAGAGATCAGTTCCAGGCCGCCCAGCAATACGCCTCGATGGAGCAGAGGAATATACGCCAGAGAATAGATTGTGCGTCGAACATCAAGATGGGCGTAGTCTTCGCGGGTGACGGAATCATGATCGCGGATGAAGGGAGTGAGCCTATGTGCCAGTTCACCGAGCGTTCCCTGGTCGAGCGGCACCACATCTTGCGGCACGCGCAGGTCTCCTGCGACTGCTTTCAATGTCCATTGGGGATTGTCCTGATCCTCGACGACGTAAAGTGCGACCGCCAAGCCGGGGACAAGTTCGGTAATTCGGGCAGAAATCAGCCGTGCTCGCGGGATGACTTCGCGCTCCGCGAGCAAAGTGGCAGCAAATTCGGCCAGCAACAGCGACGGATCCGGGGCCTGGGTAGCCATTCAAACAGCTTGGAACCTGCAGAGGGGAAGTGGCGCTTGCATTTTCCAGCACATTCCCTTAACGTGACGGGACTGTACCAAAGTACCTGAAAGTCTGTCAATCGAAATACTTACGGTCATTTTGCCGGGTTTTGGAGCGCCTTTGGATATCAACATTCGCAAGCAGTCCAATGTTCAAATCGTCCAGCTTCGCGGAAGTTTAAAGCTTGGTTCGGAGCTCGACAAATTCAAGGTCGCGGTCGATGGACTCCTGCAGAACGGCGACAGCAATATCGTTTTGAATCTCGGCGAAGTACCGATTATTGATTCCAGCGGAATAGGAATTCTGGTGCGTTGCCTAACGTCACTCAAGCAAAGAGGCGGTTCGCTAAAACTCGTGGGTCCGTCGAAAATGGTCCTCCAGACCCTGAAGCTTGTCGGGATACTCAACCTGTTTGAGGTCCATGAGAGCGACGAAGCCGCCGTCCAGTCTTTCGGCTAGAGCCGGATGCTACTCACGTTTACGGTGAAGCACGCGTTGCGCCAACCGCTTTGCTAGGAAGAAGTTGCACCAGTCCTTTTCTCCGCGAACTCTGCGATCATGAAGGCTTTCTCTCTTTCGAGTTGCACCAGGTCCGAAAACTTTTAATCCCTATTTCATTCTCTCTTCACAATCAGTTCACACCCCCTTCCTAGAATCCAGCCATACACCTCGCGCTTAAAAAGGATTAATTCCTCGGGGTGGAGGAGCGTTCGATGACCACGAAGCGCATGCTCGGAGTGTACCTAACCGCTCTGCTTCTCATCCTCTCCCTTTCAATCACCGCAGTTGGACAATCCGCCAAAGGCGCAATCAGCGGGCGAATCGTGGATTCCGCAGGCGCTGTGCTGCCCGGGGCTCGAATTGACTTGCAGCCGCGAGCTGTCTCGGCGGTGACCAACGGCCAGGGAGAGTTCACAATTTCCGATTTGCCGCCAGGAGAATACACGCTGACGGTGCACTACGTTGGCTTCTCGACATTTTCACAACAAGTGACCGTCGCTGCCGGGCAAGCCGCGCGAGTGGATGCCACACTGAAAGTTGCGACCGCCAGTGAAGAAGTCATTGTTTATGCCGACCGAGCCCGCGGGGAGGCGGAAGCCATCAATCGCGAGCTCTCGTCCGACAATATTCTGCAAGTGCTGCCGGTTGAGGTCATCACCAGTTTGCCAAACACAAACATTGCCGATGCCCTGGGCCGCCTGCCAAGTGTGACTCTGGAGCGTGACGAAGGTGAAGGCAAGTACGTGCAAATTCGCGGGACGGAGCCGCGTTTTAGCAATGTGACCATCAATGGTGTGAATGTTCCCTCGCCTCAAGGCGATGTGCGCCAGATCAAGCTCGATATTATTCCGGCGAATCTGGTTGATTCGGTCGAAATCAGTAAGACGCTTTCCGCCAATCAGGATGGCGATGCGATTGGCGGCTCCGTGAACCTGGTCACGAAAACCGCCGGGGAACGGCCGACGATATATCTGAACGGCATCGGCGGATATACTCCCATCGTCGGCGGACGAATGCTCTCAGAGTTTGATGGCACCGTTGGCCAGCGCTTCGGCGCCAACAAGAAACTGGGAATCTTGATTGGCGGCAGCTATGACTGGAACGGGCGAGGCATTGATGACATTGAGCCATCGCTCGACGTGTTCAATTCTCAGACGCCGATTGTACCCAGCATTGATTTGCGTGAGTACCGTTACTATCGCACTCGTTACGGTTTCTCAGGCAGCGTGGATTACAAGTTGGGAGATGTATCCGGGGTTTACGCTCGCTTCTTGTACTCGCATTTCGACAATTTTGGCGATCGCTGGGTCTATAGCCCGGAAACGGATTTTGTAACGCCCACTCAGGGTGACGGCAATGGGGATATTTCTTTCAGTTCGCAGATTCGTCGTCCAGTGGAACTGATCGGGAGCTTGCAGGCGGGTGGGCGGCACGTTTTCAACAAGTGGTTGCTTCTTTATGATGTCTCCGTCTCGCGAGCGAGTTCGGAGGACCACGGCTACTCACAGGCAAAGTTTGATGGCCCCAGCGGACTGGCGTTCAATCTGGATTGGAGCAACCCCAACAAGCCCAAGCTAATTCCCCAAGGGGCGAGCGCCTCGTTGATCTACGATCCGACGATGTACACCTTGAGCGAGATAGAAATCAGCAATACCTACAGCCCGCAATTGAATTTGCAGGGATCATTCTCTGCCGCCAGAACCTACTCGCTGGGAGGCCACTTTGGCACTTTTGAATTCGGTGGGAAGTTTCGCAATGCTCACAAATTCGAAGACGCTATCGATAATCTCTATGACCCGAACACCGCGTTACCGATGAGCAATTTCCTGGGAAATTTTCACAACACAAACTATTACGACGGGAGCTACACGCTCGGGCCGCTTACAGACTTCGGGAAGATCAGGAGCTTCTTCAACAGCAATCAATCTGCATTCGATGCTGATGTGGCCGGTACGCAGCAAAACACCTTCCCCAATGGTTACGACCTGATCGAGAGAGTCTCGGCGGGTTACCTGATGAATACGTTGCAATTCGGCCGGGTCCGTCTCCAGACCGGAGTGCGATTTGAAGGTACGAATGAGAGTCTGCTGGGCTACCAAGTCGTCTTTGATTCGAACGGAAACGTATGCCCGCCGAACTCGCCGGACCCCAACTGCAACGGCGCCGCCAACGGCATTGCGCCAATAACCAGGAAGCCTTCTTATTTGGATGTTCTTCCCAGCGTGCAAGTTCGTTTCGGTCTTGGACAAGACTCGGCCATTCGCGCTTCTTATGGCCGGGGAATCGCAAGACCCAACTTCAACGACCTCCCGCCCACTTTCTCTGCGAACGGAGCAGCGGGCGAGGTTGACATTGGCAACCCCAGCCTGAAGCCAACCCATGCCAACAACTTCGACTTACTCTTCGAACAGTATTTGAGGCCTCTAGGCATAATCCAGGGCGGTGTTTTCTACAAACAACTTTCAGACCCAATCTACAGAATCAAGAGTGCAGTAACTTCCGCACAGCAGTTTGGCGCGCAGTACGTCGGTGACGATTTGGTCGAACCAGTGAACGGCTCGGATGCGCATCTGTTCGGGTTTGAGATTGCCTACCAGCAGCACCTGTCGTTTCTGCCGGGTCTGCTGAGCGGAGTCGGAATTGCTGCGAATTATGGCTACACAAAGTCCAGAGTGCACAGCGTGCCGCTTCGTACCGACAGTCCGGCACTGCAGAGACAGGCACCAAACACATGGAATGTCAGCCCAACGTTTGATCGTGGCCGCCTTTCCCTGCGCGCTGGCATCTCTCACAATGACGCCAACATTTTCGAATACAACTTTTTCAATGTCGATCCCACGACAGCGCAGCCAACCAACGTTGATCTGGGGCTCAAGGGTCCAAACGGCGACGTTTACCTGTATTCTCACACCCAGGTTGACGCGCAGGGCAGCTTTCGCATGTATCGCGGGTTACAATTTATTGTTGCTGGTCTGAACTTGACTAATGAAGTATTCGGCTTTTATCAGGGTAGCCCGCGCTTTCCGATCCAGCGCGAGTTTTACAAACCCAGCTACGAGTTCGGACTGCGATATACGTTTTCCGGTGAGGGGAAGTGAGCGTTAGGATTTGCGTTCCGGTTCTGGTCATCGTTCTTAGCCTTTGTGGAATTTGCCAGGAGAAGGATAAGGACAAAAACAAAGACAATCCGACTTTCAAAGACGATCCCGTACTCGTCGGCGCTGGCGACATCGCCAGTTGTGACGATCTAGCCGGGGCTTACGCCACTGCGAAGTTGATCGAGAAAATTCCGGGGACGGTTTTCGCCGCCGGCGATCTCGCCTATCCGCAGGGTACCGACGAACAGTTTGCCAAATGCTACGGACCCACCTGGGGGCGCTTCAAAGATCGTACACGCCCCGCTCCTGGCAATCACGAATACGGCAGCGTGGGAGCATCCGGATACGCGCGCTATTTCGGGTCTGCTGCCGGCGATCCTGACAAAGCCTATTACAGTTACGACCTCGGGCAGTGGCATATTCTCTCCCTGAACAGCGAATGCGCGAAGGTGGGCGGGTGCGATGCGGCCTCCCCTCAGGGAAAATGGTTGCAGCAGGACCTCGCCCATCGGGTCGCCGGGTGTACGCTGGCATATTTTCACAAGCCACTATTCAGTTCTGGCTTGGCGCATGGCAACGATCTCGAGGTGAAACCTCTCTGGGACATGCTGTACCACGCTGGCGCTGATGTGGTCATCAATGGGCACGATCACGATTACGAACGCTTTGCGCCCCAGGACCCGAACGGTAAGCTCGATCCCGACCATGGAATTCGCGAATTTGTAGTCGGTAGCGGAGGCAAGAACTCGCACCGGTTTTTCGCCGCGACTCGGCCCCACAGTGAAATTCGCAATGCCGACACGTTCGGCGTTCTGAAGCTGACCCTGCATCCCAAGAGTTACGACTGGCAGTTTGTTCCCCAGGAAGGGAAGACCTTCACCGATTCCGGCA
>WNGL01008533.1_pt1 | contig 11964 bp, 10 predicted proteins | sample 5400591 | NCBI WGS metagenome assembly WNGL01 (sample SAMN13153377, study PRJNA577476) | soil metagenome | isolation source: 80 cm soil or saprolite under Garry oak tree replicate 1 | place: USA:California | collected 2016-06-15
ATCGACCACGCCGAATACGCCCTCGCGCGCGAACACGAAACCGGCGCGGGCCAGCCGCGCGATGTGAGTCAGTGCAGAAATCACAAACGCCAGCCCGAATGCAACGCGACAATGCCGCCGGAAAGGCTTTGCCAAGACGCGCGCGCGAAACCTGCCGCCCGCATCAGTTCGGCAAATGCATTCGGCTTCGGAAATTTTCGGATCGACTCGACGAGGTATCGATAGGAGTCGGCATCGCCGGTCACGGCACGGCCGAGCGGCGGAATGAGCCTGAAGGAAAACAGATCGTAAATGCGATCGAGGCCGGGAACATCGACGGTCGAGAATTCCAGACAAAGAAACCGGCCGCCAGGCCTCAGCACGCGAAACGCCTCGTTCAGTGCAAGATCGATCCGCGGCACGTTGCGGATGCCGAACGCAATCGTATAGGCGTCGAAACTGCGGTCAGGGAAAGCCAGCGCTTCGGCATTGCCTTCGACAAAGGACACCCGGTCGTCGAGCTGCCGGGCCGCCGCGCGCCCGCGGCCAACATCCAGCATATCGGAATTGATGTCGCATACGGTGGCCCGAAAGCCCGAGCCTGCCGCCCCGGCGGCGCGAAATGCGATATCGCCGGTGCCGCCGGCCACATCGAGCAGCGCAAACGGCGTGTCGCGGCGCGGCGGATTGAGCGCATTGATCATCAGGTCTTTCCAGACCCGGTGCAGACCCGCCGACATCAGATCGTTCATCAGGTCGTAGCGCTGTGCCACGCTGTGGAACACGTCGTTTACCAGCGTCTGCTTGTCGCCCAAGGGGACATCCCTGAAGCCAAAATGCGTGGTTTGGTCCCGCCGATCCATCAATTTTTCTCCATCGCGCAGACCATAGCGCGGCTGGTTGGAGCGCGCTACAAGCGTGGCCGCGCCATCGTTAAAAGCGCCGCACGACGAGAGCTTTGGTTAATCTGCAAGGTACGCCATGACACCACGGTTTACGCGGACCATCCCCACTCTGAGAATCTTCGATAGCGGCAAAGCCAGGGAATTCTACATAGGGTTTCTCGGTTTCAAGGTCGACTTTGAGCACCGCTTCGAGCCCGACCTGCCACTGTTCATGCAGATATCGATGGGGGACGTCGTTCTGTATTTGAGCGAGCACCACGGCGACTGCTCGCCTGGTGCCAGGATTGTTATCGAAACCACAGGCCTTGCCGCCTACCACGCCGATTTGATCGCGAAGAAATACGGATATGCCCGTCCGGGGCTTGTCGAGCAGCCGTGGGGTACGACCACCATGACAATCGCCGATCCGTTCTACAACCGCATCGAATTCAGCGAACGTCGCAACGAGACATTGTCGGCTTAGCCGCAGGACCGACCGATGCCCGAATTACCCGAAGTCGAAACCGTTCGCCGCGGCCTGCAACCGGTGATGGAGGGATCGACGATCGTGCGAGCGGAAGCCAGGCGAAAAGACCTGCGGTTTCCGTTCCAGAAGGATTTTGTCGCGCGCCTGGAGGGCCAGGTCGTGACCGGGCTCGGACGCCGCGCCAAATACCTGCTGGCCGATCTCGCCTCGGGTGACGTCCTGCTGATGCATCTGGGCATGTCGGGCTCGTTCCGCGTCACCGAGGGCGAGGATCAGAAAGCGCCCGGCAAGTTTCACCATCCGCGAAACGAGGATCGCGCGCATGATCATGTGGTTTTTCACATGTCGTCGGGCGCGGCCGTTGTCTTCAACGACCCGCGCCGCTTCGGCTACATGAAGATCATTGCGCGCCATGCGCTGGAGGGGGAGCCGCTCCTGAGCGGCCTCGGTCCCGAACCGCTCGGCAACGAATTCGACGCGGCGATGCTGGCGCGCTCCTGTGCCAACAAGAAGACCAGCCTGAAGGCGGCGCTGCTCGATCAGCGCGTGGTCGCGGGGCTCGGCAACATCTATGTCTGCGAGGCGCTGTTTCGTTCGCAGCTGTCGCCGCGGCGACTGGCCGCGACGCTGGCGACCAAAGCCGGACCGCGCAAGGGCGATGCCGCCGGACAACGCAAAAGCGTTGCCGGGGGCGAGCCGACCGATCACGCCAAACGTCTGGTCGATGCAATTCACGCGGTGCTGAATCAGGCGATCAAGGCCGGCGGCTCGTCGCTGCGCGATCATCGCCAGACCTCCGGCGAACTCGGCTATTTCCAGCATTCCTTTCAGGTCTACGACCGCGAAGGCGAGAAATGCCAGACCGCGGGCTGTAGCGGCATCGTGCGGCGCTTTACGCAGAACGGCCGCTCGACGTTCTGGTGCCCGAAATGCCAGAAGTGAGCGAGGGACGTCACTCCGGAAAAACTTCCCATGTCATCGCAATGACGAACGCAATCGGCGCCCTTCTTCCGAAGGAAGGAAGCGGCGCCTTATCGTCACATCGTTGAATTCAACCGGCTTCAGGAAGCCAGCGCCGCCGTTCTCGCGCGCGCGCGCAAAAACATCGCGGGATCGATCTCGGACGCTATCGGGAATTCGATGACGATCGGCAGTTCGTCGACGGCCTGCAAAGCGTTTTGTTCGCCGATATTCAGCTTGGTCTCGATCCATTGCCAGAGGCCGCGCATCTCCTCGGCCGATTTACCCGCCGGGGCGAGTTCGGTCACCGCCAGTCCGGCGCTCAGCGCATCCTGGTGGTCGTTGCGCATGACGATGAACGGCTGCGCGACAACGTCGGCGATGTCGAACATCTCGCTGCCAAGCGCGTTCGCTGCTTCGCTGATGCGGTGGCCGCGAAGCGGCGTCTGGTTGAGGACAAACGCGAACGGTTTCTTCCAGGCGCGGATGACATGAAGCGTCACTGCGGTGGCTTCGATATCGGCGATGCTCGGGCGCGCCGGAATCAGGCACAAATCGGCATAGCGAATCGCTTCGGTGGTGGCGGCGTTGATGCCGCCCGCGGTGTCGACGATCGTCAGCGTTACGCCACTGCGTTCCAGCGACTGCAGCCGCTGCTCGATCTCGCGGCCATTGTAAATCGGCTCGACGATGGGCTCGGCAGCGCGCCGGCGCGCCTGCCAGTTCGAAAGCGTGCCTTGAGAATCGGTCTCGATCAGGCGAACCGTATGGCCGGCTTGCATCGCCACAAGGGCGAGGCCGATGGCAAGCGTACTCTTGCCGCTGCCACCCTTTTGGGTGGCCAATACGAGCGTAAGCATTGAAGATTCCTTCAGAGCATTTTTACGGGATCTGCGGGTTACGCCGAACTGAGTGCATCGTGTTACGATGCCGAGCAATTCTCGCTCAGGACGTGCCGGCCCGACCCTTCAAGACTGAGAGGATCGCGGCTGTCCGAATCACCAACGCGTAATTATGCCTCATTTTGGAGAATGTGGCTAATCCGGGGTAATACTGAACGCGGGCGCGCGTAACGCGGCGCCGGCTGCTTCAGGATGGGATTTGATTGTTGCCGGCCGGCCGCGGGGTCGTACCCGGCGGCCGGCGCAAGTGCGGCCGTCAAGGCGGCTATTTCGCAAACTTCGCTTTGATTGTTGCGAGGCCGGCGTCGTAAATTCCGGTCAGCGCTTCCTGCGCATCCTGTTCCTTGCCAGGGTCGGGAACGTAGGTGCTGCTCCACGTGACGGTGGAAACGCCGGGCGTTTTGGCCTGCACCTTGATGGTTGAAGTGTAGCCGGTAACCGGCAGCGGACTCGATTTGAAGGCGTAGGAATAGCTGTGCTCGACGTCGCTGCGCGCGGTCAGCGTCTCCACGAAGGTCGCCTTGCCATCCTTGGTCACGAGCGTTCGCTCCGGCGGAGAGCCTTCCTTCTCCGTGCAGGTACCGACAGGCGGCAGCCAGTCCTTGATGGCGCAGAACGGCCCGATCATCGACCACACCGCCGAGGGCGTGCCGCTGACGTCGACACTACGCGACAGCGTTGCGGCGTATGCAGGCGAGACACTGATGCTGAGAAAGGCAAGCGCGCCGAGCGCTGCAATCCGGGTCAACGCAGAGATATTCGGCTTAGTGATATCGCTTTTCATTGGGTATCCTTTTGCTGGTGCTGAAATGCGGATTAGACTTGGCGGCGAGCAGATTGGCGTGGAGCGTTGAGAACAACCCGTGCCCGCCATCCTGCCAACTACAGGGTCGCGGCCACGCGCCGCCAGTTCAGGAACTGAATCCGGGCCAGTACAGAAACTGAACTAGGAAACTCCGCCGTTGCGTCCTAGGCTTCTCACCATATTTCCTGCGGAGGACGCTATGACGATAGGCAGCTACAGGCAGTTCTGTCCGGTCGCGATGGCGGCGGAGATATTATGCACCCGCTGGACCGTGGTTCTGCTCCGTGAACTGATTGCCGGTTCGACGCGCTTCAACGAATTGCGTCGGGGTGTTCCACGAATGTCGCCGGCGCTGCTCTCGCAACGTCTGAAGGATCTCGAACTGGCTGGCATCGTTGCCCGCGCGGCGTCGGCCTCCGATCCCAACGTCTTCGAGTATCAGTTGACAGTATCCGGACGCGAACTTGGGCCGATCGTGGAGGCCTTCGGGGTCTGGGGTCAGCGCCGGATCGAAGCGGACCTGTCGCTCGCCCATCTCGACGTGCAGCTTCTGATGTGGGATATGCGGCGAAATCTGAACACAACGCCGATGCCGGCGCGCCGCAGCGTGGTGCAGTTCATCTATCCCGAGTTACCGAGCACACAGCGTTGCTGGTGGTTGATCGTCGATCCCGAGACCGGCGTCGATCTGTGTTCAATCGATCCCGGCTTCGATGTTGACCTCTATGTATCCGTGGACCTGCGGACCATGACGGCAATTTGGATGGGGCTCGATACCGTGCGCGTTGCCGTTGCGAACCGGCGGATGACACTGACGGGAAGCCGGCAACTCGCAGCCGCCATGCAGACCTGGCTGGGCCTTAGTCCTTTTGCGAAGGAACGCAAGCTCGCGAGTTAACAACATACGGCCTCGTCGACCCGAAGCTGGGCGGCCGCTTAAATTTCGTTGAAAACCCTCGGTAGCTGCGAATTTCACGATCGGGAAACCAGGCTCCGATACCCTTGCTGAATGAGACGTTTCCTGAATCATGCGGTGCCGGCCCTTATCGTGGTGTCCACCATCCTGTGGGCCGCCGAGAATCTCTATTTCATGAAGCACGCATCGGCCCGCGCGACCAAGGCATGCGCCGGCCAAACCTCGATCCTTGATGGACCGAATTCGTATTATTGGTGCCTGCGGCATGTAGAAGCCGGCGGCCAACCGTAACTCAAAGCTTTTCAACGGCCCTGAAAGTCCCGTCGCGCTGGATCACCGTGAGAAAGACCTTGCTGGGAGCGTCGTGCATCTTCGACCCGAAGGTCATGATCGTTCCACTGATGTCGAAACTTCCGACGTCGTTGATGACCCGAAGCATATCCGCGCGTGTCGGATTCGGTCCGGTGTTCTCCAGCGCGGAGGCAACGAGGCGTCCGGAAAGATAGCCCTCGAGAGATACAAATTCCGGCTTCATGTTCGGATCGAGTGCCTTTTCGGCGGCCTGGTAATCGGCGACCACCTTCACTGACGTATCCCAGGGGAAGGGGACTACCTGGGAGACAATGACTCCCTGGCCCTCGGAGCCAAGCTCTCTCGCCAGCGCGTTGGCGCCAACGAAGGAGATATTGACGAAGATTGGATCAAAGCCGCTCTTGTGCGCAAGTTTGATGAACTCGGCGCACGGCCCGTATGTGCCGACCATGACCACTGCTTCCGGTTCGGCGCGCTTGATCGTGCGCAGTGCCGAGCCAACCGCTTTGGTGTTGCGCTCGAATGTACCTTCGGCCGTCAGTTCCATGCCGCGCTTTTCAAGCGCGAGCTTGACGCCGGCCAGACCGTCGCGGCCGAAAGAATCGTCCTGATAGAAGATTGCGATGTTCTTGAAACCAAGGTCTTCGGTCAGGTGCTTGATCCAGGCCTCGGCCTCGGCGCGGTAGCTCGCGCGAATATTGACGACGTTATGGAGCTCCGGTGCGCGGAGAAATTCCGCGCCGGTGAATGGACCGATGACCGGCACATTCCTGGCACTTGAAATTGGAATGGTAGCGACGGCAGTTGGCGTGCCGACAGCGCCGATCAGCGCGAAGACCTTGTCCTCCTCGATCAGCTTTGTGGTTTGAGCAACCGACCGGTCCGGATCGTAGCCGTCATCGCGGCTGACAAGCTTGAGCTTGCGGCCGTGGACGCCGCCCTTGGCGTTGATCTCCATAAAGGCTGCGAGGATACCTTGCCGCATGCCTTGGCCGAGGGCCGAGGAGGGACCTTCGAGCGCGGCCGCCTGACCGAACAGAATGGTGTCGGAATTGACACCAGCCTCCTCGGCCCCGGCATGCGGCGGACGAGCCACGGCGAACAGGATCGAAAGGCCGGTGAAGATCGTCAGTTGTAACCGTTTCATGGATCGTTTCTGCGAGATGAGGAAGTCATCCGCTTGCGCCTACGGTATCCCTCCGTAATGAAGAGCTCGCTAATCTCCCGGCGTCTTGTCTGATGCAACATGAACCCGCTCGCGCCTCACACGGCGACACGCAGGTTGCATTTTACCGATCGCGTTCAATCGTTAACTAATCCATCCATGCTGGGCGGCACTGGTCCCCGATATTTGTGAGTTTTTAACCTAAAACCATGTCCGATCATGGACGAGGGGACACCTGTTCGGTGGCCACTGTGCTGTTCGAACGAAAGACGAAGATGACCGATCGAGATCCCGGCGACGATTGCCAGGGAGACATCGTCGAGCGGCGGCGAATCTCTGCATCGCGGTCAGGACTCTACCGGCCTGCGCTGGTTGCAGTAGGCATCGGCCTGATGCTGTCGCTGATCGCGGCCTACGCGGTCGGACGGTGGGAACAGCGCGTCACCAAGGTCGAGTTCGAGGGCGTCGCCGCGACCGAATTGCTCGTGATGCAGAACGGGATCAACGAATATCTCAGCCGGTTGGTCACGCTGCGCACCCTGTTCGAATCCACCAACGAGGAGATCACCCGGAGCGAGTTCGAGGTTTTCGGCGGCCGGCTGTTTGCGGATCATCCAGGGATTCTTCGCATCGGCTGGCTGCCAAGGGTCAACCGAAAGGAGCGTGCCGACTACGAGGCCGCGGCGGTCAATGATGGCATCGCCGGCTATCAGATCAGATCTCTCGCGCCGGATGGCGGCCTTTCTCCGGCGCCAGAGAGCAAATTCTACTTCCCGGTCTTCTTTTCCACCGAATCGAAAACTTCGATGGTTTACGGGCTGGACTATTCGACCGAGCCGATACGGTGGGCGACGCTGGAGCGCGCGCGGGATAATGACGCGGTCGCGACGCTGCCCACCAAACTGGTTTACGATCCGAAAGGCGGCACCCCCGGGGTGCTGGTCAGCGTGCCCGTATATGCGAAGGGAACTTCGCGCACCACGGTTCCAGACCGGCGGCGCAATCTGACTGGTTTCGTGGTCGGAGTATTCGATCTGGCGCAACTGCTGCAATCGATCCGAACGGCGACCGCGGCATCTACCGCCATCACCATCAACGCCTATCCGCCTGAGATGGGCCCCGGCGGACCGCAATATCGCTCGATTCCCGATTACTCATCGGCACCGCAAACACGGCAATCGAAGCAAGATTTCGCGGCACGGACGCACTGGTCGGGCGCGCTCAGGATCGGCGATGCCAGCTGGCAAGTGCAGGCCATCCCCACCGCCGGTGGCCGGCTGATCGCGCGGTACGACCGTGCCTTGATCGTGCTGACCGCCGGACTGATCATCACCATATCCGTGGCCGTGTATCTCGGTCTCGCAAGCCGCAACTCGCGCCAGCTCGCACTGGCGAACCGGCGGGTTCTGGAGCTTGCGCAGACCGACATTCTGACCGGGCTTCCGAACCGGGCGTTCTTTCTGGAACAACTGGATGAGGCCGACGCGGACGAGCGCCAGCGCGGCGGGGCGTTTTCAATCCTCATGCTCGATCTCGATCGTTTCAAGAACGTCAACGACTCGCTCGGTCATGCCGCCGGCGACGCGTTGCTGCGGCAGGTGGCGCTTCGTTTGAAATCCGCGCTGCGCAGTACCGACGTGCTGGCGCGGCTGGGGGGCGACGAATTCGCAATCATCCAGGCGAAGTGCGACGATCAACGGACCGGTTCGATCACTCTGGCGACCCGAATCTCCAAGCTCATCGCCGAGCCATTCCTGCTGCAAGGCCATCAAGTGGAAGTCGGTGCCAGTATCGGTATTGCGATGGCCCCGGAGCATGGCAGCGATCAGGAGCGGTTGCTGAAAAAGGCCGACCTTGCGCTGTATCGATCGAAATCGGCTGGCCGGAACTGCTTTACCCTCTACGATGAAGCGATGTCCGCGGAACTGGAAGCCCGAAACACGCTGGAAAGCGACTTGCGGGACGCCGTCGCACGCTGTCAGTTCGAGTTGCATTATCAGCCGTTCTTCGACTTCCAGAGCGGCGAGCGGCGTGGCCTGGAAGCCCTTGTTCGCTGGCGTCATCCGACAAGAGGGCTGATACCGCCCGACCAGTTCATCCCGCTCGCCGAGGAGACCGGACTCATCGTCCCGCTTGGTGAATGGGTGCTCAAGCGAGCTTGCGACGACGCGACATCCTGGCCGGCAGACATCAAGGTCGCCGTGAACTTGTCGCCGGTCCAGCTCAAGCAGGCCGAGTTGTTTGATGTCATCCGGTACGCGTTGCGGAGTTCCGGTCTGCCGCCGGAGCGGCTGGAAATCGAGCTCACCGAATCCGTCCTGCTGGAAAGGGCGGCCGAAAATCACGCCTTGATGGAACGACTCAAGGGTATCGGGATCTCGCTGGCGCTTGACGACTTCGGCACCGGATATTCATCGCTGAGCTGCCTGACGGCGTTCCCGTTCGACAAGATCAAGATCGACAAGTCGTTCATTGCCAATCTCACCAACGGCCACAAGAGTTCGGCGATCATATCGTCGATCGTGGCCCTGGCGCGCGGTCTGGGCATGTCGGTCACTGCCGAAGGTGTGGAAACCGACGAGCAATTCGAGAGACTGAAAACGCTGGGGGTGAATTTCGCTCAGGGCTACTTGCTCGGCCGGCCGATGCCGCTCGACGCCTCAAAGGTCAGTCTCAATCAGATCATGCGCACCTGGGTGCAGCTTTGCGCCGCCAGTCGCGGCAACGACGATTTTGGTCGCAGTTCCCTGAACGATGGAAGTCTTGTCCGTGGATCGTTCGCGCCCGCTCAGCATCATCCGCGGTCGCTTGCCGGGTAATTGTGGAGGTGCTGGTTCGCGTCGGGATGAGCGTGATCGCAGTTCGCGGGGGCCAGACAGCGTCCGCCTACTTCCTCACACAGATCACGCGCACGACCGACGCCTTTGCATCCGACGATCCGTCGGCCGCGTTCACGCCATTCACTTTAAGAAATTCGCGCACGGCATCCGCCGATACCAGCGCCGCCTGCGCCGCGGGCGCGGCATTCGATGGCCCTGCAACGACCGCCGGCTTGAGCAGCGCGATCCCGGTGAATTTGCCGTCATCATCGAACGCCGCTGCGCCGGAAAAGCCCACGGCGGGGGCCGGTGCCAGCGCGAGATCGGTGCCGCTGCCGGCTGGGGTGATTGAGGCCCTGACGCTGCTCGCCGCGGCACCGCCGCCCTGGTTTTGCGGATCGGCAATACCTGTGAGCTCGACACCGGTTTTCGCAGCGCCGCTGCTCAGGCCTAGCGGCTTCAATCCGCGCGCACCATAAATGCGCAGCAGCGCGAGATCGTGGTCCTTGTCCTCGGCGACGCGATCGGCATTGCCATAGCCGGCGATCGCGATCGCCAGGCAGCCGTCGGAGATCTGGCGGTCGGCAACGATGGCGCCGTCGGCACTCACCACAATGCCGGTGCCGTATTCGACGGTCTTGCGCGGCGGTGGGCCTGCAATCTGCGCGCCCGATGGAAATGGATTGAACGCACTCGACATCGCGATCACCACCGGCTCGACCGTGCCTTCGGTGGCCTGGTCGTAGAGAATGGTGAGAATGCGGACTTCGTCGCCCTTGAAATGTCCGCGCACGTAAAATTTTTTCAGGCCCTGCGTGCCCGACAGCACGAAGAAGTCGGGCTTGACCACGCTGTAATCGACCTTGCGTCCGGCGGGTTCCCTTCTTTCCTGATCGGCGAGTTTGGCGGTGGCGGGGTTGGCTTCCTTGCGCCGTGCAAGCTGAATCTGGATGGTGCCGGTCGACGAACTCCATTTGGCGCCGTTGGCGTCGCTGGATTGCTGCGGCACCAGCTTGGTCGGGATACCCAGCCGTACCCCGCTGCCGGCGTCGGTGACGATTTTCCAGCCGACATTGTCCTGCCGCCGCTTGGCGGTTTCGGCGAGCACGCCGCGCTCCTGCGGATTGAGCACGCCGGTCTGCTTGCCGCCCCTCGCTTTTTGAAACTCCTTGATCGCGGCCACCATGCGCTCACTGACTTCGCCCGTGATGGCGCCGTTGTAGTTGCCAACCCAGGCCAGGTCCGACTGGATCGCCTGGCGCTCCGCCTGCGCCATCGCATTGGCGGTATCGGCGGGTGTCTGCAGAGCGGGGCGGATCGGAACGGTCGTCACCGGCTTCGGCTTGACGCCGGTCACGGCTGCCGTCCCGGACATTTGAGCCTGGGCGGAAGCCCCCGCGGCCACGAATATCAATGTTGCTGTCAGCATCGATCTCATGACAAATCTCGGGTCCATTGAAGCGCGCGCAATTAAGCACATCTGCTTGGTCGGCGACAGGGATGCGATGGTTCAGGGAATGATGCATACCCTCATCCTGAGCAGCGGCCGTTTGGCCGCGTCTCGAAGGATGAGATGCGTACTCACATGGTTCGAGACGCGCGAAGATGCGCTGCTCATCATGAGGACCGACAGGACTGAGGGAATGCCCCGATCATGCTGAGTCCCGAAGAACTCGAACGATACGCTCGCCACATCGTGCTGCGCGAAGTCGGCGGCCCCGGCCAGGCCGCCTTGAAGGACGCATCCGTGCTGGTGATCGGCGCGGGCGGCCTCGGCGCACCCGCGCTGATGTATCTCGCCGCGGCCGGCGTCGGCATGCTCGGCGCGGTCGATGATGACGTCGTCTCGCTGTCCAATCTCCAGCGTCAGATCATTCACGCCACGCCGGACGTCGGCCGGCGCAAGGTCGACAGTGCCGCCGGGCAAATTCATGCGCTCAATCCCCATGTCAGGTTTGCGGCGCACGCCGCGCGGCTCGATGCCGACAACGCGATGTCACTGATCGGCAGTTACGACCTGGTGCTCGACGGGTCGGACAATTTCGAAACCCGCTATCTGGTCTCGGATGCGTGTTTCCTGGCCGGCAAGCCGTTGATCACGGCGGCGCTTGGCGTGTTCGACGGATCGCTGACCACGATACGCGCGCATGAGACCAACGCCGAAGGAGAGTTCAATCCGACCTACCGCTGTCTGTTTCCCGAACCGCCGCCGCCGGGCACGGTGCCGGCCTGCGCCGAGGCTGGCGTGCTGGGCGCGCTTGCCGGCGTCCTGGGATCGATGATGGCGCTGGAGGCGATCCGCGAAATCGTCGGCTTCGGCGAGGGTCTGGTCGGGCGATTGTTGATGGTGGACGCGCGCGCGATGCGGTTCGAGACCCTGCGCTACCAGCGCGATCCGGCCAACCCGCTCAATGGCGACGCGCCGACAATCGTGGATTTGAGCGCGTATTTGAGCGGTGACCTCTGAAGGCCCCCACCCCAACCCTCTCCCGCGAGCGGGAGAGGGGGTATGCCGCGTTGTTTGGTGAACGGCGTGCGTGAATGGCCAAAAATATGAAACCGCATCCGATGCGGATGTTTAAGCGCGCCGTGCGCGGCGAGTGTTGACCGCTCCCTCTCCCGCTTGCGGGGGAGGGCCGGGGTGGGGGCGCTTCAGTCGACAACCCCTCACAACATGCTGGGCAGCACGCGGTCCGGCGGCTTGTGATTGTCGAGGAAGGTTCTGATGTTGATGA
>WNGL01019562.1_pt1 | contig 11964 bp, 9 predicted proteins | sample 5400591 | NCBI WGS metagenome assembly WNGL01 (sample SAMN13153377, study PRJNA577476) | soil metagenome | isolation source: 80 cm soil or saprolite under Garry oak tree replicate 1 | place: USA:California | collected 2016-06-15
GTGTACGCCCGTCATGGGCGTGAACTTATGGGGTGCAAGTCCCCTGTACGAGAATCCAGTCACTGTCGCGATGACAGGGTAAAACAAGTACTAGCCGAAGGCAAGGGCGTCTCCGCGAGGAGGGGTCTGGAGGAAGCCGGAGCGCAAAGCTATGAGCCGACGAACAGAAACAGCATACAAGGCCATCATCCGGACAAGTCAGCACAACATGACGAAGTTCCACGGATTCAGGAGAAATGGTAAATGCTGCGGTTGTGTAGCGACAGTTCACGTTCTTATCCGGGGAGATCTGTCCGAATTGCCGTCCCAGATATTTGGGACTGCGTTCTGCATGGCAACATGCCGGGTATCGGACAGAAGTCAGCAAAAGCCATAGTAGGCGTCGGACGCCGTCCCCTTGCGATTGGACGGCTGGAAACAAGCCCGGTTAGCCGGGAAGCCTTACCCCGCCGAAGGGCCGAACGAAGAATAGGGAGGAGCCCCAATGAGCTTTCATGACATAGAGAACCCGACCGGGGGAATGCCCATGGAGCGCGTCATTGACCAGCCAACCCCGGAGCAACACCTACTGGAGCGGATGCTATCCAGTGCGAACATGGAGCAAGCGTGGAAACGGGTACGGGCCAACAAAGGCGCACCCGGCGTCGATGGCATCACTATCGAACAATTCCCCGATCATACCCGCTCTCACTGGAAAACCATCCGCGAATCGCTGATGACAGGCAGTTACAAACCCTTGCCGGTTAAACGAGTGGAGATTCCCAAACCAACGGGCGGATCCCGTCCACTGGGGATACCCACGGTACTCGACCGGCTGATCCAACAGTCCATTGCCCAAGTGTTGACGCCGATCTTCGATCCGGACTTCTCGGAATCAAGCTTTGGTTTCCGTCCCCGCCGGTCAGCGAAAGACGCTGTCCGGCAGGTACGGGAGTACATCCGGCAGGGCTACCGTATTGCCGTGGATATCGACCTTGCCAAGTTCTTCGACACGGTCAACCATGACCTGCTCATGCATCTGGTGATCGGCAAGTACTTGCGGGCCGGGGTGAAGGTGAACGGGCGACTGGAAAAGACCCGCTTGGGTGTTCCCCAGGGTGGGCCACTCTCGCCGCTTCTTGCCAACATCCTGCTCGACACACTGGACAAAGAGCTTGAGACACGCGGTCACAAGTTTGTCCGCTACGCTGATGACTTCGTCATACTGGTCAAAAGCCAGCGTGCCGGTGATCGCGTGATGGAAGGCATGAAAACCTTCCTGACGCACAAACTCAAGCTCACGGTCAATGAGACCAAGAGTGCGGTAGCACGAACCAGCCGCATCGACTTCCTCGGTTTCATCTTCAGCGGAACCCGCATCATCTGGTCTGACAAGGCATACCGGGAATTCAGACGCCGCGTCAAGCAATACACCGGAAGAAGCTGGCGGGTCTCTATGAAGTACCGGTTGTTCAAGCTGGCCCAATATCTCCGTGGCTGGATGGGGTACTTCGGAATCTCGGAGTATTACCGCGAAATCCCGGAAATAGACGGCTGGATACGGCGCAGAATACGGCTCTGCTACTGGAAACAGTGGCGCTGGTGCCGTACCAAGATCAAGAATCTTCTACCGGTTTGACCAACCAATGTCTGAAGGAACAAGGTTTACTGTCTGTCAAAGAACTGTGGGTGAAGCTTCATTACCCGGCTACGGCCCGGTAATTCTATCGAACCGCCCGGTGCGGACCCGCATGCCGGGTGGTGTGGGGGCTGGGGGAGAAAAACCCCCGGCTACCCGATTAGAATCATCTTTATTGCGTAGCGCTCGCTTTTTGTTTCGTCTCGATTATGACCTTTCCGGTTAGAAATGGCTTCAGTAGTGCAGGAGAAGGCGGCCGCCCGTTGACCGTCAGATTAAAGATTTCGACATCAACAGAAGTAGTCCCCGAGAATGACGGGCCGCTAAGTGTTACCATGATGCCATCAGGAGACAGAACGGGTTGAGTAGGGTGTTGACCGGGAATGCTTATCTTGAGCATCTTCGTCAGGTCCGCTTCGGTGGAGAAGTCGGCCTGCTCATGACTCATTGTCACATGCCAATCAGCGCCAGCTTGGCGATGCACGCACGCTGGCTGATAAGGACCATATCGGGTCACTGGTGCCAGGCCCCAGAATTCTGTCTTAAAAGGTTCGGGGCGATTGCGAAGTGGAATCACTAAAGTAAAGCCATCGTTTCCTTCTTGCCACTTAACCCATCGAGTCAGTTCTCCGGTATTCCACCGGACCGCGACAGACCAATTCGACCCTTCTGCCGTCAGGGCGTGAGTGTAGTTAGAAACGGTGGCCGGTGGTTTGAGTGAAGCATCGTGTTGGAGCGCCCGTGTCAGTGCGTCCTGAACATCGTTTTCAGAATAAAAAATTTGGGGTCAAGTCTTGAAAAATCACTTTTCCTGCAATGCAGCCCCGATCACCTTGCTGACTGTGGTATAGTGGATGCCCAAGTGCCCTGCGATTTCCTTGAGCCTATAGCCATGCTTCACATGTGCTTCCAAAATCGCCATATTCCGCTCGTTCTTCGATGTCAATTTAACACTGGAGATAAGAGCCTCTAGTGGCGGGCGACCTGCAAAACGCTGCAACCGAGGAATTTCAGGAATCTGCTCCTTGCCGAAAAGGAACTCGCCTACGAATTCCAGGAACGTGTCGCTACCGAGAATGATCTGCCCTTTTACCTTTTCCCATGGCCTATCCTTTTCTTTCATCCCATCGGCGACGAATTCCCGATAGTTCTTTCGGGCCACGGCCTTGCTCTGACTGAATTGTCCAAGAATCCAATCTGTCGTCAGGAATTGTCCCGTTTTTCGTGTACCCCTGCCGGTGGGAATATAACTGCTCCAGCGCCACTTCTGCGGGGAAGGCACCATGTCCGCCCGCACCGGATTCAACACCACATAGCGACATAGCTCCAAGAGATGGCTCTCCTTTTCAATAACTATCGCTTTGAATCTCCCCTGGAATAGATGCCCGACCCGCTTGTGTCGCCGATTAAAACTCTGAGTGTAGATGCCGTTCAATTGACGCATCCCCTGTGAGAGATTCCCATCCGGAGTTTCGATGAGCAGATGATAGTGGTTGCCCATGAGACAATATGCGTGGCAAAGCCAGTTGTAGCGAGAGACAACCATTTCCAAAACATCGAGGAAAGCCTCTCTATCAGAATTGTCAAGGTAGACGTCTGCCCGTGCGTTACCGCGTGATGTCACATGATATACCGCATTTGGGTATTCTATCCGGAGTTGTCGAGCCATAGGGCTAAGATACCATCGAAAACTTACTTTTCAAGACTTGACCCCAATCCTTTGAGCGCTTTTCAAGACTTGACCCCAATCCTTTGAGCGAAAGAAGAAGTGTATGGCCTGACTTCCCAAATGCGGAGAGCTGCGGTATCGGTCCCTTCAAATATTGTAGAAGGTTGCGCCCGTGAAAGCCAGGCGGATTATTTGCGATTCCTTTCAATCGCTTTTGGATCATTGAGGGAATTGCATTATCAACTGAGTTTATCTATTCGATTAGGATTTTTGGATGATAAGGATTCATTATTGGTTGAATCGAAAATTGTCGAAGCCGAGAAAGTCATGAACGGCTTGATCCGAGCATTGCGCGACGCTTAATAACTTCGGCCTTCAACCTTTGGTCTTCAGTCTTAAAACCCATTGTGTTCCGGTGAGAACGACCAAAGAAGCGAGGAGCCCGCTGGATTTTTGATTGCACTATTCTTCGTAGTCTTACCGCCGCTTCCTACCCCCGCCTTCCCCCTTGCCGGGCAGGTTGCTTTTGCCGCCTCTGCCCCCCTGCTCCCGGTTATCGCCCCGTGGCTGCAGACCGGTCAGCCGTTTGCCGCGCAGTGGGATGCGTGGATACTCTTCAGGACCGGCCGTCCCCGAACTGATCCTGGGGGAGCCGGTTGATACGGTATGTGCCGCAAGGGCAAATTCGATCCGCCGTGTGGCCGGAGATACCGAAGCCACGGTGACCCGTGCCGCATCTCCGATACGGTACACCGTTCCCGTGCGCCGTCCGATCAGTGAGTGCTGCTTCTCGGCATGGGCGAATATGTCATCGGTCAGGGTTGAGATATGTACCAGCCCCTCCACGAAAAGCTCTTCAAGTTCCACGAAGAAGCCGAACCCGGTCACCCCGGTGATGTAGCCGTCGAACTCTTCCCCGACATGCTGCTGCATGTACTGAAGCTTCTTCATCTCCACCACGTCCCGCTCGGCCTCCATCGCGACCCGTTCGCGTTTGCTGGTATGCTCGGCGACCTCCCCCAGCCGTTCGGTGGCAATCGCCAGCTGAATGGAGGCACGCTTCCCTTCGGCTCCGCTCAGGGAACGGTCAGGTTGCTGAGTGGAGCTTCTGGTTAGCTGAGCGGAGCCGCCCGGTAGCTGAGCGGAGCCGCCCGGTAGCTGAGCGGAGCCGCCCGGTAGCTGAGCGGAGCAGCTGAGCGGAGCCGCCCGGTAGCTGAGCGGAGCCGCCCGGTAGCTGAGCGGAGCCGCCCGGTAGCTGAGCGGAGCCGAAGCTCGCCTTCAAAATCCTATGCACGACCAGATCGGGATAACGCCGGATAGGGGAGGTGAAGTGGCAGTAACAGTCCGATGCCAGCCCGAAGTGGCCGACGTTTTCGGCGGCATAGCGGGCCTGCTTCATACAGCGGAGCAGGGAGTAGTTGATCATCCGCTCCTCGGGGCGCCCTTCGGCCTGGGCCAGCAGCCGCTGAAGTTCCGATGGCCTGACCTTCTCTTCGACCAGGCTGAATTCGTAGCCGAAACCGAAAACGAATTCCTGAAAGGTCTGCAGCTTGGCCGGGTCCGGATTCTCATGAACGCGGTAGAGGAAAGGGAGGCCCCGGGCGGTGATGGAGCGCGCCACGGCCTCGTTGGCGGCCAGCATGAACTCTTCGATCAGCTGGTGGGCCAGGTTGCGCTCGGCACGGATGATCCCCTCGGTCCGGCCGGTCAGGCCGATGATGACCTCCGGTTCCGGCAGGTCAAAATCGATGCTCCCCCGCCTTTTGCGCATCGCCATCAGAATCAGGGCCAGCTCCTTCATCTCCAGCAGCATCGGCGACACCGGCCGGTACTTGTCGGCCAGTTCACGATCATCATCGACAATAATCTGCTTCACGATCGTGTAGGTCAGGCGGGCCGTACTATTTATAACGCTCGCATAGAAGGACGACTCCAGCATGGTTCCGGTCCGGTCAAAAAGCATTTCAGCGGTCATCGTCAGGCGGTCGACGTGCGGGTTGAGCGAGCAGATACCGTTCGAGAGCCGCTCCGGCAGCATCGGGATGCAGCGGTCAGGAAAGTAGACGGAGGTTCCGCGCAGGTAGGCTTCACGGTCCAGCGGGCTGTCTTTTCTCACATAATGCGAGACATCGGCGATCGAGACCCAGAGCCGGAAATTCTCCCCTTCCCGGCGCAGTGAAACGGCGTCGTCGAAGTCGCGGGCCGTCTCGCCGTCGATGGTCACGGTCGGCATCGGGCGCAGATCAGTGCGCCCCTGAAGGTCGCTTTTCGACACCGTCTCTGCAATCACATCCGCCTCGGCCAGCGCGTCGGGCGGAAAGATGTGCGGCAGGTCGAAACGGCGAATTACCGACTGCACCTCCACTTCAGGATCGTCCGGCCACCCCAGGACCTCCACGATCCGCCCCTCGGCGGGACGCCCCCCCATGGGATACGAAGCCAGCTCAGCCACCACCTGGTGCCCGTCCTGCGCCGTCCCGCGGCCTTTGACCGGAATGGCTACCACCAGGTTCAGGCGCTGGCCCTCCGGGATGACGATAGCCCCGCGCCGGGTCTCCTCATAGCGGCCGACGACGCGGCTGGTGGCGTGCTCCAGCACCGCCAGTACCCGGCCGTCAAGCTTGCTCCCCCCCATGCGGCTCGGGGATGAACTCGCCTCCACCAGATCGCCGTGCATTGCGCCTTTCAGGAACTTTGACGGGATGAAGATGTCCTCGCCGCCGCCATCCGGGGTCACAAAGCCGTAGCCGTCCCGATGTACCGAGATCCGGCCGCGGATGGTGCTGGTTTTTCCCGGCAGGCCGTAGCTGTTCCCCTTCAGCCGGATCACCTCGCCCTCATCGGCCATGTCATCCAGCATGTTTTTCAGCTCCAGTTTGATACGGCGGCCGCCAAATTCGCGCAGAAGGTCATCGAAATGGATGGCTTCTCCCCGCTGTTTGAAAAGCGCCAGTATATGTTTTTTACTGATGTTCATCGATCGGCTCCTTGCCTGATTCGCGTGATGCCGTGCGAAACACACTGTTAGGTTCAACGCCACACAAAGTCAACCCTGTTTATGATTAATAGCCTGCCGGTTGCGCGGTCGGTTGACATCAGGTATATATAACGCAAAAGGTCGAGTTTGAAAGGGGTACGAACGTGATAATGCAATTGCCGGTACGTAGTGCCAGAAGCGGAACCACGCTGAAACCCGTCATCACGGCAATGGTTCTGATCTGCCTCCTGACTGTGGCAAGCGCCTTTGCCGCCGGCAAGGGCGATACGATCCCGGCCGAGGCCCGGTGCCCGGTCTGCGGGATGTTTGCCGCCAAGTTCCCCGACTGGAGTGCGACCGCCCGCTTCAGGGACGGTACGAGCTCCTATTATGACGGACCGAAGGATATGTTCAGCCACTATCTGGATACCGCCCGCTATACCCCCGGAAAACGGCAGGCCGACATCGTTGCCCTGACCGTGAAGGAGTATTACTCGCTGGCCGTGATCGATGCGCGCACCGCTTTCTATGTGACCGGCAGCGACGTCAGCGGGCCGATGGGGAGCGAACTGATACCGTTCAGTACGGAGAAAGACGCCACCTCGTTCAGGCTCGACCACAAAGGCAAACGCATACTCCGCTTCAATGAAATTACGCGGCAGACCATAAAATCACTAGACTAACCTCCGGGCCCTTCGTAAGGGGCGTTGAAAAGAGGATCATGCGCAGATCAATACAATTTCTGCTGTTCACCGCGGCGACCCTGACGGTTTTCCTGCTGTTGCCGCTGCATGCCCGCCATAAGCAGCTGCAGTCGGATGGTGGATCAAAACTGCTGACGGCGCAGCTGCGGAGCCTGCAGGTGACGGACCTCTGCCTCGCGACGGAGGCCCGCTATACCCGCCATCCGGCCATGGCCGACCGCCACGCCCCTTTTCAGGAGCATCCCCTGGCGCTGGAGCATTTCCCCTCCGGCGCGTTGATTCTGCCGCTCCCCCCCGCGCGTGGCAACCGATGAAACGGGCCGTAGAGCGACATCTGAACATCCTCGAATTCACGCTGGCATCACTGCTGCGCCGAAGAGCCAGGAATCTCTCGCTTCTGGCGATGTACCTGCTGGTGATCTTCATGCTGGCGTCGCTGCTGTTCTTTGTCACCGCACTCAAAAGGGAGGCGGCCATCATTCTGAACGACGCCCCCGACATGGTCGTGCAGCGCCTGGTGGCGGGGCGTCAGGATCTGGTGCCGGCCGGTTACGCTGTCGAAATCGCCCGGATCAGGGGGGTGTCGGCGGTGCGCCCCCGCCTGTGGGGCTATTATTATGATGCGCTGAACGGCGCCAACTACACGGTCATGGCCGGTGATGAGCGGGCCGCGCCGCCGGAACATGCCTCCATCGGCTCCGGGGTCGCAAAGGCCCGCAACCTGGCCGTCGGCGATCTGCTGCCGCTGACAGGCTACGACAGGTCGCCGCTGATGCTGGAGATCGGCACGATATTTCCGGACAGCTCCGACCTCGTTGCGGCTGACATGATCGTCATCTCTCCGGGCGACTTCCGCCTGCTGTTCAATTTTCCGGACGGCCAGGCGACCGACCTGGCGGTAACGGTGCGCAACCCGAAAGAGCTGCCGACCGTTGCGGCCAAGATTGAGAGTCGGCTCCCCGATTCCCGGCCGATCCTGAAAAGCGAGATCCGGCGCACCTACCAGTCGATCTTCGACTGGCGCGGCGGCATGACGCTGATCGTCCTGGCCTCGGCGCTGCTCTCCTTCATCATCTTCGCCTGGGACAAGGCGACCGGGCTCTCGGCCGAAGAGCGGAAGGAGATCGGCATCCTCAAGTCGATCGGCTGGGAGACCTCCGATGTGCTGCTGCTCAAGTTCTGGGAAGGAGCCGTGATCTCGCTGACGGCCTTTCTGCTCGGAACCGTGCTGGCTTACGGGCATGTCTTTTTCCTCTCCGCCCCGCTTTTTGCCCAGGCGCTCAAGGGGTGGTCGGTGATCTATCCCAGTTTTCAGCTGGTGCCGGTCGTGGATGCCTACCAGCTGGCACTGCTCTTTTTCCTGACGGTGGTTCCCTATACGACCGCGACGGTCATTCCCTGCTGGCGGGCGGCCACGATCGATCCCGATGCCGCGATGAGGTATTGACGTGATAGAACTGTCGGGAATCACGAAGAGTTTCAACTGCGGCAAGCCGAATCAGTTCACCGCCGTGGATAACGTCACGCTTGCCGTCAACCCGGAGCAGATCACGGTCTTCAAGGGGCCGAGCGGTTCCGGCAAGACCTCGCTGCTGACGATGGTCGGCTGCATGGCCCGTCCGACCTCCGGGCGCATATTCCTGCGCGGGGTGGCGGCGGCATTGCCGTTCCGGCAGGACGGGGGGGAGGCGGTCGAAATCACCAGCCTGCCGGAACGATTCCTGAACGAGATCCGGCGCTCCACGTTCGGCTTCGTCTTTCAGCAGTTCAACCTGGTGAACGGCATCACCGTCCTGGAAAATGTCATGCTGCCGGCCTATCCGACCGGCGAGGGGCGGGCTCTCTTCCGCGCCCGTGCCCTGGCGCTGCTGGAAGAGTTCGGCATCAGCCGTCTCGCCGGCCAGCGGGTGGAACTGCTTTCGGGCGGAGAGCTGCAGCGGGTCGCGATCGCCAGGGCCCTGATCAATAACCCCTCCATCATTATCGCCGACGAGCCGACGGCGCACCTGGATTCAAAATTGTCGCACGATTTCATGGCGATTGCCGGCCGGCTGAAAGGGGAGGGGAAGAGCGTGCTGATCGCCAGCCACGATCCGCTGGTGTTTGACTCACCGCTTGTAGACGCGCTGGTTGAAATGCGCGACGGTGCGGTCATCGACAGCAGGAGCCGCCGGTGATTCTGCAACCCGCCGCCCTCGCGCTGCTGCTTACCGCGCTGCTGGTGTCCGGCATGGGGCTCTATGCCTGCTATTACGGCATCCGGATACTGGAGCGCTGGGATCCGGCCTCCGGCAGCGAGGGGCAGCTGGAGCTGGAACGCAGGACCTATCTCGTATCGACACTCATGAGCTATATTCTGGGTTTCGAGCTCATCTCCCTGTTCCTCTTCGTCTACACCGCCGACGATCTGCACCCGCTGTTTACCGGCGCCATGTGCGCGGCCGGAACCCTGGCGGTCAACTCCTTCGGCTATCCGGCGCTGCTCCTCAAGATCGTCAATTTTCTGCTGGCGGGGGTCTGGCTGATCGTAAACCATGCCGACAACAGGGGGTACGACTACCCGCTGATCCGGGTCAAATATGAGCTGCTCAATATCGTAGTGCCGCTGCTGGTGCTGGAGGGCGTGCTGCTGTTCGCCTATTTTGCCGGGGTAAAGCCGGACGTCATCACCTCCTGCTGCGGCAGCCTGTTCGGACGCGAATCAGGCGGCTTCAGCGGCGATCTCGCCGCGCTGCCGCGCCTGCCGATGCAGATCGCCTTCTTTTCGGGGATGGCGGTCACCGCGGTCAGCGGTCTGCTGTTCTGCCTGGCCCCGGTAAACGGGACATCCGGGAAAACGCTTGCCGGCCTGCTGAAGGAGCGAGCCGGATATCTGTTTTCGATCTCCGCAGCCGCCACGTTTCTGATCGCCTGCGCTTCCGTCGTCTCGTTCATCTGCCTCTATTTCTATGAACTTCCTGCCCACCACTGTCCGTTCTGCCTGCTGCAGAAGGAGTACGGCTACATCGGGTACCTCCTCTATGCCGCACTCTTCGGCGGTGCCGTCGCGGGGATCGGGACCGGGGTGCTGATGCCGTTCAGGAGGGTCGGGAGCCTGGTCCGCATCATCCCGCTTATGCAGCGCCGCCTCGCCATCGTTACGCTTGCCTGCTACCTGCTGTTTACGCTGATCGTGGTGTGGAAGATGATCTTTTCGGCGCTGAAACTGGGGTAATCATGGCGCGCCTGTCGCCCTATTCCTGTCATGGCAAAAGCAGCCGGCCAGGTGGTCATCGACCATGCCGGTCGCCTGCATGAAGGCGTAGCAGATCGTCGAGCCGACGAAGCGGAAGCCGAGCTTCTTCAGCTCTTTGCTCATCCGGTCCGAAAGGGCGGTGCTGGCCGGGATTTCGCCCATCGTCTCCCGGTCGTTCCGGAGCGGCACGCCGTCCACGAAGCTCCAGAGGTAGGCGTCCAGGCTGCCGTGGCGCCCCTGCAGCTCCAGCACGACCCGGGCGTTGGTGATCGTCGACGAGACCTTGAGTCGGTTGCGGATGATGCCGGGGTCGGCCAGCAGGCGGGCGATGTCGTCGTCGCCGAACGCCGCGACCTTCCGGACGTCGAAGCCGGCGAAGGCCCGGCGGTACCCCTCGCGTTTGCGCAGGACCGTAATCCAGGAGAGCCCGGCCTGGGCCCCCTCCAGGGTCAGCATCTCGAAGAGGCGGGTGTCGTCGTGGAGCGGCACCCCCCACTCGAAGTCATGGTAAGCCCGGTAGAGCGGATCATCGCCGCACCAGGGGCAGCGGCATACGCTGTCGGTCATCGTCTCCTCCCGTTTATAGATCTGCAGGCACGTTGTACAAAGTTATCGGCCGGCTGGCAAGGGCGAAAGCCGCAAACGGCCCCGGCAGCGCCCGCAACCTATATTTTTTGACTTCCAGCGGCGCGCTGTGCTATAAATATCCACTTTTTTATCAAATTGCCAACGGCAGCGATTATTTCGTATTACCGGAGAAGACAGGTATGAATCATTTTCAGTTCAAGGGGTGCGAGCTGTACCGCGCCCTGAAAGCGGGAGCAGACCCCCGGAATGTTGTTTATTCCGGGGTTGGTAAAAGGATGGCAGGATCGACAGCGGCATCCTGAAAGAATCGTTTCGTTTAATTTAAAATACAACTCCACGAGGAGGAAATGACATGTTTAAAGGAAGTATTGTAGCAATCGTCACACCATTCAACAACGGCGCGGTCGACGAGCAGAAACTGCGTGAACTGGTGGATTTCCAGATCGAGAACGGCACCGATGCGATCGTTGCCTGCGGCACCACCGGAGAGTCGTCCACGCTGGATAACGAAGAGCATCTGGACGTGATCCGGATCGTCTTCGAGCAGGCCAGGGGGCGCGTCCCGGTTATCGCCGGCACCGGCTCCAACTCGACAGCCGAAGCCATCCATCTTACCCGTGAAGCGAAAGAGCTGGGCGTGGCCGGCGTGCTGCTGGTGACCCCCTACTACAACAAGCCGACCCAGGAAGGGCTCTATCGCCACTACACCGCCATCGCCGATGCGGTCGACATCCCGCAGATCCTGTACAACGTACCGGGACGTACCGGCGTCAACCTGCTGCCCGAGACCGTGGCCAGGCTGGCGTCTCACAAGAACATCGTCGCCATCAAGGAGGCTACCGGCTCCCTGCAGCAGGCGTCCGAGATCATCGCCCTCTGCGGCGGCCGGATCGACGTCTTTTCCGGCGACGACTTCATCACCTTCCCGATGATGGCGTGCGGAGCCGTGGGGATCATCTCGGTGCTGGCCAACATCATGCCGAAGGCCGTGGCCGACCTGGTCGACGCGTTCTTTGCCGGTGACCTGGAAAAGGCCCGCCAGCTGCACCTCGATACACTGAAGATCGGCAACGCGATGTTCATCGAGAGCAATCCGATCCCGGTCAAGACCGCCCTCGGGCTGATGGGCAAATGCTCCGACGAGGTGCGCCTGCCGCTCTGCGAGATGAGCGC
>WNGL01008534.1_pt1 | contig 11963 bp, 7 predicted proteins | sample 5400591 | NCBI WGS metagenome assembly WNGL01 (sample SAMN13153377, study PRJNA577476) | soil metagenome | isolation source: 80 cm soil or saprolite under Garry oak tree replicate 1 | place: USA:California | collected 2016-06-15
CGGCGCCTTTTGGCGTTTCTCGCGCGACTTCCACATACGCCATCTGCAAATTGGAAAGAGCGTTCCGCAACACGGTGGACTCTTCGTTCGTCAGGTTTCCCCGCGTTTTTTCCTGAATCATGGCCAGTTGATCGATGAACATTTTGGCCAGCTCCAGGTTCACTTCGCCTTCGCCGGTCTTTGGATTTGGAATTTGACCAAGAAATAGAGCGGCGTTCTGCGCGTGCATCATGACGAACTCGATGAAGCGCTGCGAAAGCTCGCCGCTCTGCGTGCTGGTTTGGACTTCAGCCATGGCTCATTTCTGTTTCGCGGCTGCGGAGCCTTCTGGCGGTCGCACCGTCGCCAAAACATACGGTTGATCACGAAAATATTTCGCAGCCACGCGCTTAATATCGTCGAGGCTCACTGCGTCAACATCGTGTTCAAGTTGTTTGTAAAAATCAAAGCCAAGTCCGTAGATCTCGTCGAGGGCACACTGATAACCGAAAGCATCGTTGCTTTGGTTCGCAATATCTTGTTGCCCAATCAATTTCTTTTTCGCCCGCGTCAATTCCTGACTTGTCAGACCATCGTTCGCAAGCTTGTGGATTTCATCGAGCAACGCCGTCTTCACCGGCTCAATTTTTTGCGGATCGGTGCCGAGATAAAAGGCGAACAGTCCCGGCACGAGACCTTGCATCTGGTTCGCGCCCACGTAATAGGCCAGCCCCATTTGCTCACGAATGCGTACGAAAAAGCGTGAGCCGAGATCGCTGCTTGCCTCATCGATTAAGTCCAGCACGGTTCGATCCGGACTCGATACACTTGCACCACGAAACCCGACCATGATCACGCCTTGGGCTTTGTCCTTCCTGCTTTCGACGGCTTCTGTCCCGCTGAGTGGCGTGGCCGGATGTATGTCAGTCAGGGCGAGCATACCCGGTTTCATGCTATCGAGCGCTTTCTCGAAAAGCGCCTTCACGTCTGCCGCCTTCACATCGCCAAAGACGAAAATGACGCCGTTTTTTGCGACCATGTAGCGATCGCGAAATGCGAGCAGATCTTTTTGCGTGAGCCGCTGCACGGAGTCGACCGACCCATTTGCGCGAAGGGCATACTGATGTTGCGGGAAGAGCGCCTGCCGCATAATGTTGCGCGCAACGGCTGTCAACTGCTCTTCTTCCTGCTGGATGGCGGCGATCTGAATTTCTTTTTCTCGCGCGATCGCTTTTTCCGGCATGGTCGCGTTGAGCAACACATCCGAAAGCAACTCAACGCCTAACTTCACGTCAGGCTTGGTGACACCGAGTGAAACATTAAAGGTGTTGTTCCCGGCATCGCTCGAAATCGAGCCGCCGACCGCTTCGATCTGGTTTGCAATTTGTTCTGCGGTCCGCGTTTTGGTTCCTTTCAGCAGCACCTTCGCCATCAAACGCGTGATGCCGTTGTCCTGCGTAGTCTCCGCGAGAAGGCCGCCACGGAAAACCGCGCCCATCGCAACCAGCGGCAGCCGACGATCTTCGCGCACCAAAAGTCGCAATCCATTCGAGAGCTCGAACTTTTGAATCTCAGCCGCCCCAGCGACCCTTGGACCCTCCGCTTTAGCAGCCAGCGAACCCTTCGGATTCAACGACACAAGGGTCAGGTTGGTGTCCGTCAGGTAATTTGCGGCGACCCGCTTAATGTCATCGAGCGTCACCTTCTGGACAGCATCGAGATAGTCCCGGCTGAAATTCAGATTTCGCGTGAGAAACCAATTCGAGCCAATATCCGAAGCCTGGCCGCGCATTGTCGTTAGAGCGCCCAGATGGTGACTAAGCGATATTTTTTTTGCCTTGGTCAATTCCTCCGCCGTGACACCCGCTTGCTTCACCTCGTCGATGATGCGCAGGACCAATTGCTCAGCTGCATCGCGTTTCTTTGGATCGAGAGTGGCATCAATTCCAAATAAACCAGGATCGCCCGGCGTGTAAGAAAACGCCGATATACTGAAAGCGAGACCGGCCTCTTCACGCACGCGCCGGTACAAACGCGAACTGCGCCCGTCGCCGAGGATGGTCGAGAGAAGATCGAGCGCGGGGACGTCGGGACTCGTGATCTCCGGAATGTGCCATGCGAGCTCGAGATGCGTCAGTTCCGTGGGAAATTCCTGATGCGCTTCGCGCCGGCCGAGCTGCGGCGGTTCCGCAGGAATGAACACCGGTTTGACCGATTGTTCCGGATAAAGCTTGAACAGCTCAGCGAGCTGTTGCCGCACTTTCTCTGTATCCACATCACCCACTATGGTGAACGTCAGATTGTTCGGGACGTAGCGCGTCTTGTAATACTGCATCACCTGTTCTTGTGTGAGCTGATTGTAGATTTCAATCTGGCCGATCACCGGGAAGCGGTATGGATGCCGCTGATACGCGGTGGCAAAAAGAAGCAGCCCCACCATGCGATCGGGATCATCCATGCCCATGGCGAATTCGCGCCGGATCACTTCCTGTTCTTTCCGGTATTCTTCCGGCGGCAAAGTCGAATTCATCATCGCATCGGCCAAAACGTCGAGCGCGGTAGCGACACCATCCTTCGGCACATCGATCCAAAAAACGGTGCGATCGAAAGACGTGTAGGCGTTAATGTAGCCGCCGACGTCCTGAATCTTCTGTGCGATCTCGTTGGTCGATCGCGCTTGGGTGCCCTTAAAAAGCATGTGCTCGAGAATGTGAGACAAGCCCGCGCCAAGATGCGCGTCTTCATCGATGCTCCCTGTGGCACACCACGCCTGCACACTTGCCACCGGCGCGCTGTGATCTTCCTGCACGATGATCGTCAGCCCATTTGGCAGCACCCATTTTTGTGCCGAGCTCGGCGGAAACGTGATTACGGACGAGCCGTCAGGCACAGCGGCATTCAGATTGGCAGTCCTAAACATAATCGCGACCAAAAGCGCCACGCTCGGCGCGAATCGCATCATACAGGCTTAGATACCGGCAATTCCGAAGGCGGCTTCGCAGCCTGTGGTTTTGTCGGCGCGAATGGCTTCACAAAAGCCTCTTCAAAATCATAGACGTTCTTGAAATCTTCGATCGAATCCTCCTCGGTCTTCCCGAATATCCCGGCGCCAATCAGATTAAAAACCATGTTTCCAATATCCTCGCAGGAATGAATGCCCCAGTTATCGAAAACCGTCATGACCAGCGGACCAAATTCCTTAAGGGCGTACTGCCGCACGCCTTCCAGCAGTTCCGGCCCACTCACATGGCGCACCGTGGCTCCCTTGATTTTCTTCTGCTGTTTCGTTGTGAAATCGAGCGCGTCGCGTAGAAAAACATACGCGTCCCCCTGGTAACGCGCGTCGCTGGCCAGGATCGAATCAAGAGCTTCGGCAAATCCAATTTTTTGCATCAATAGAAAAAGCGCTCGTTTCGGCGCCCACTACGATAAGCAGCAAGCTTCGCGCGAGCAACTCCGCACAAATTTGCAGGAACGCCTGGCCGCCCGTCCGTCGCGACGGAGAAACCTGTGCTACTGCTGGTAGTCTTCGAGCTGGTCCTGCAGCGCATCCAGATAAACTGACAGCGGATCGCGCCGCCGCGGTTCGGGTGCCTGCGGCTGGTCCGCTGCTCTCAGGTAATCAGCGAAAACACCGCTCCTACTCTCCATTTGCGTCGCTTCGAACCAGTTCATGTAATCATCAATGTCGCTCATGCGAGAGGCGAGTCTTTGACGAGTATTTTCCAACCGCGCCAGACGCTTGGTGACTCCCCTCCGTTTACCGCGCGCAAGCCGCGTTGCGATTTCTTGGTATTCGCGGGCGACCGGCCGCAAAACGGGGTTCGCCTGCCCGATTAGCAAGAGTAACGCCTGGCTCAATTGATTAAGGGCCACTTTTTCCGGCGCCGAAGCCTTTTGCCGCGCGAGCGCGCCGAGATCGACTGATTTTCCGATCTCCGGAATTTTAGCGCGCAACAATTCATCGAGGCGTCGTTCGCTTTCGGCAAAAGTAAGCAACTGAAAACTTTGAACTCCACTTAATCGAGTGATGGCCGATTGCCAGGTCTTTTCTGCATTGCCAGCCAGCGAGGGAAACTGCGCTTTCAAATCGGCCAGCGAATCGTTTGACGCATGCGACAGACTTCCGATGTAACGTGCCAGTCGCGAGCGCCCATCGGGGCCATCGATAAGGAATTGCACCAGCGCAAGGGAATATGCGCGGTAAAGCAGACGGCCAGCGGAATCAAGTAGCCCGGGGCGTTGTCGCAGAAATTCCTCCAGCGACACCCCCTTGTCCGACAGGGAAAGCGCCTCGACAAGAGGGCCGCGGTCGCCTTCGCCTGCAAGCGCGAGCACGCCTTCGAGCAACCAGTCCGGCGGCTCGACGAATACGTTGCCAGGAGCAATGTCCGGTTCTTTTCGATAAATCATCTCCAGCAGAATCGCGCGCAGCAGTTCGCGCTCCATCAATGAAGCGTCCAAGTTTTGGGCGATCTTCAAATCGAGCTGCAGCTTTAGGCCAGAACCGGTCTGGCTAAATCGTAACTCCGTCGGCGGGATTTCGGGCAGGTTTGCCTGCTGCGGTTGCAAATTGACGACGATTGGCGTTTTCCACCGGTCAGGCTGCTGCAACAGCGCGAGCAAATTGGTCTTGGTCTGCTCTGCAAGCTCGGAGAGGGCGCCGCGCAGCGCCCCATTAGCGCCGTAAATAATGAATTGCTGTGAAGGACTCACGCTCCGCTCGAGCCCTGCGCAACGCAGCCCGGTTTCACTCAGTGCCAGTACGATTATAACCGAGCCAACGATATGAGCTGGTGACTTCATTAGGTGAAAGCCAACATCGGATCGCACTATATGCGCCGCAAAACAGTGGAGACGAGGCGAAAATGTTCTGGGGTCTATTCTTACACACCCGTAAAAAAAGCGAGACTTTACCCGGCCTGCGGTGTCTAATAATCGGAAACCCCATTTACTATGAATAATTCAAAACTTATACTTTTCTTGAGTTGCCTTGCTGCGCTAACACTAACTGCGTCAGTAGTCACAGCTGCTCCGCGCGGTAGCGGCGGCCACAATTTCGGTTCGATGCCTGCGCGAGGCGGGCAGACGTTCAATCGCGGCGCAATGGGCACATTCAACAATCGTAACGCTCACTTCCGCGGTTTTAACAATCGCGGTTTCCACAATCGAACGTTCAACAATCGCGTGGTTTTCATCGGCGGCTTTGGCTTTCCGTGGTGGTGGGGCTGGGGTTGGGGCTGGGGCTGGGGCTGGGGATATCCATATGGATATTACGGCTACGGCTACCCCTACGGCTACGGTTATGGGTACCCATACGGTGACGGATACGGTTACCAATCTGGGTACGATTCTAATTATTACGGTAGCTCAGGCGGCGGCGGCACGGCTTACGGATCCGACTATCCCACCCATTCACGGGTCGCCGAGTTGCAGCGCCGGCTTGCACGGGCTGGGTATTACCATGGCGCCATCGATGGAATCTTGGGGACTCGAACGCGAGAAGCAATTCGAGCGTATGAGCGCGACCACGGGTACGCAGGCTGATCGATTAATCGACAGCTTCTCTCAACGACCGGCGGAGATTCAAGCGGACGATCCCTTATCCGGTTTTTTCTCAGGAGTTTTGGTTGCAGCGGCTGGAGGGGGCTTCGTGGCGGTTTCTTTCGGCGCGGTCGATTTTTCGCCAGCCGTCGGGGTAGGAGGAGATTCTTTTTTGGCCGCTTCTTTATATGAATCGCTTCGATAATCCGTGATGTAAAAGCCGGACCCCTTGAAGATAAGGCCCGCGCCGGTGCCCAGGAGGCGCTTCACCTTTCCATGTCCCCACTTTGGCAACCGGCAGAGATCCTTTGGGCACTCGCGAAAAGGTTCGTCGCGCATCGACTGGAACGCTTCAAAATTCTGGCCGCACTTCTGACAAGAATACTCGTAGGTTGGCATGGAGATGTTGATTGACCCGCTTGGCGGACAACGGCGTGAAGTCTGCATTAAACAAAACACAATTCAAGCCACAGCCGGCTTATGCAGATTAGCGTTTTAACTAAATTTTGTATGCTGAGTGATCACAATCTCTTGACTTTTTGGGTTCCTTGCACATTAAAGTGCCGTCGAAAAATTCTTATGCTCCGTCCATTTTACGCCACTCTGCAGGTGGCATTCTCTATTGCTTTCCTTCTTTTCGCGGCCGGTTGCGGCGAAGATCCCCGCTACGCAGCCAGGACCCAATATTTGGGCGGCGCTTACGGGAGCGCGCCAGCCGGCCCCCCACGCGACACGGTCTCATATTGGGATGGAGATGGAATTGAAGGAAAACCTTCCATTACCATCAGTCTCACAGAGCAGCGCGCCTATTTCTATAAAAGCGGTGTGCTCGTCGGCGTTTCACAACTTTCAACTGGCCGCGAAGGACTAAATACTCCATATGGCCAGTTCTCGATCATTCAAAAGGACCAAAACCATGTCTCCAGCTTATTCGGGGACTACGTCGACGCGTCGGGAAACGTAGTGGTGCCTAATGTCGATGTGACCAAGGACCCCAAACCGCCGGGTGCCCATTTTAAGGGCACGCCGATGCCTTACTTTATGCGCATCGTTTCTGGGACAGGATTGCATGCGGGTTATTTGCCCGGTTATCCCGCGTCGCACGGTTGCATCCGCATGCCGGAATTCATGGCCGAAAACTTTTTCAAATCGGTCTCGCTCGGTACGCCAGTCACGATCAAGAATTAGATTCCTCGGGGAAGCATCAGCATCCGGGCTTGCAGAAAATTGGCGGTGGCGGCATTCTGAACTTTCCTCCGATGGGAATATGATCATCATCACGCAACCGAATGCCACCGAGGAACAGATCAATCGGATTGTCACACGTGTGCGCGAGTTCGGGCTTGACGCGCAACTCAGCCGCGGAGCGTCGCGCGTGATCATCGGTGTAATTGGGCCCGAAGCGCTCCTTCGCGAAAAGCCGCTGGCCGCAATGGCGGGCGTGGAAGCAATCGTTCCGGTGTTGAAACCCTACAAACTTGCTGCGCGGGACTCCCGTGGGCCCTGCGCCGTCACAATTGGCGGGGTGAGAGTGGGCGGAGATGAAGACGTAGTTCTCATTTCCGGCCCATGCTCGGTCGAAAGCAGGGAACAGATTTTCTCAATCGCGAGGATTGTAAAAAAATCTGGCGCAAGGATTTTGCGCGGCGGGGCGTTCAAACCGCGCACTTCGCCATATAGTTTTCAGGGATTACGTGAGGACGGCCTTCGGTTTCTTGCCGAAGCCCGCGCGGAAACGGGCCTGCCGGTGATCACCGAAATCATGGACCCGCGCGATCTCTCCGTGATCGAAAAATACGCTGACTGTCTCCAGGTCGGAACTCGCAACATGCACAACTTCTCTCTCCTGAAAGAGGTGGGCCGCAGCAGGTTGCCGGTCCTGCTCAAGCGGGGATTCAGCGCCACAATCAACGATTTGATGATGAGCGCGGAATACATCCTCAGCGAGGGCAACATGAATGTGGTTCTCTGCGAGCGTGGCATTCGCACCTTTGAGACCGCGACACGCTACACGCTTGATCTGAGCGCCGTTCCGCTCCTAAAATCCAAAACGCATCTGCCGATCATTGTTGATCCGACGCACGCAATCGGCCTGCGCGAATTTGTTCCGCAGATGTCTCTCGCCGCCGTCGCCGCCGGGTCAGATGCGCTCATGATCGAAGTGCACGATTCTCCTGAGCTGGCCAAAAGCGATGGCGATCAGGCGCTGACGCCGGAAGTTTTTGCCGATCTGGTTCCGCGCCTCCGCGCCGTCGCCGCAGCGATCGGTCGCAAGTTGTAATCGCTTCGCTGCCTGCCACGCCGTATCCTCGCGAAGGCAGGTGCGAAGCGCGGGGCTAAAATGTTTGCACGCGCGCGAGGCGCGTCTCACAGAGACGCGGCTACAACTCTGCAATAATTTGGCGTAAGGTTCGCGGTGAAAAGACAGATCCGCGACGAACTTCCGGAAACAGTCGCGACGAGCCAGCCAATCGCACGCAAACTTCGCGCAATCGAGAGAGCCCAATGGCCAGTACAATTTTCGCACGTCATCCAGTCGGCACAGGCATTTCTTGTTGCCACTATCGCACGCAAGATCGACGAGACGATTTGGGTCCTCTGTCCCAACGTTCATTCTCAAGAATTGCTTTACGAGAGCTTGCTCAACTGGTATTCGACCGCCCTTTTCCTTCCGGAAGCGGAATTCGCTGCGGTTGAAAATGTCTTGCCCGACCCGGAAATCGCGGCGGAACGGCTCGCGCTGCTGACGCAGATCGAGCGCGAGACCGGTCCACATCTCATCGTCGCAACGCGCGCAAGTCTCGACCAGGCTGCGCCAAGACGTGGCGCACTCCAATCCGCTATCGTTCAGCTTCAACGCGGTGCCAACGAAAAGATGGAGCGCGTTCTTGAGCAGCTCGCCGACGCCAGTTACGAACGCGTTGCCCAAGTCACGACGCGCGGACAATTCGCCGTCCGCGGCGGCATCGTCGACCTTTATTCGTGGCAGGCGCCTTTGCCGGTGCGCCTGGAATTTTTAGGCGACGAAATCGAATCGTTGCGCGAGTTCGACATCGATACCCAAGTTTCGGTGCGCGATTTTGACTCGGTCGACATTTTCCTGGGAGCGACAGAAGATCAAAGCGGCATCATTCGCGATTACGCCGCACGCGATCATCTCAAGATCGATATCGAACCGGAAAATAGTTCCAGCGCAAACATTCAAATCAGCGAATGCTGGATTGAGATCGGTCCGGAAGATTTTCGCGGCGCGTTCCAAGATTGCGAAGTCGGCAAGTTCGCAGTTGGCGATCTCGTGCTGGCAGAGGCAAAACGTGCGCAGTTTGCCGCGTTCTTAAAGGAATGGCGTGCGAACCAGGCGAAAATCGTCATTTATTTTCAGACCGAGGGCGAGATCGAGCGCTTTTGCGAAATCCTGGGAGGCGTTACCGAAGGCGTTGATCTTGTCGAAGGAACTCTCGCTCGCGGATTTTGTTTCCCGGCGGCCAATCTCGTCGTGCTTGCGGCGGCGGAATTATTCGGACGATTCGCTGCCCATCCGCGGCGACGCCTGCGTCGCGCGGAACGTCATCGTGTGCAGATCGATTTCAGCGAACTCACCGAAGGCGATTTTGTCGTGCATCTCGAACATGGCATCGCGCGCTTTCTGGGGTTGCAAAAGTTTGGTAGCGCGCGGCCTGAGCCTCTCCCGAGCGAAGTCGAAGGAGGCGCGCCGGGAAACGCCATCACGGACGGCCCGGCGGTCCGTCCCTACCAGCAGGAAGCACAGGAAGTCCTCGTGCTCGAGTTCGCCGATGAAGCGAAACTCTACGTCCCGCTCGAGCAAGCGTACCTCGTTTCCCGCTATGTCGGTGTGGGAAAAAAATCGCCGTCGCTCAGCTCGCTGGGCGACGCGAAATGGATGCGCGCCAAGAGAAACGCCGCCGCTTCCATCTTCGATTACGCCGGCAAAATGCTTGCGGTCCAGGCGGAGCGGCAGACGCATCCCGGCCACGCGTTTGCCCCTGATACAAGATGGCAGGCGGAATTCGACCACTCGTTTCCCTTTCGCGAAACGCCGGATCAAATGAAAGCGATCATCGATACGAAGATCGACATGGAGCGTTCGCAGCCGATGGACCGCTTGATCTGCGGCGATGTCGGCTTCGGCAAGACCGAAGTCGCAATTCGCGCGGCGTTCAAGGCGGTCATGAACGGTAAACAAGTCGCAGTGCTCGCGCCGACTACGGTTCTCGCTCAACAACATTTCGAGGTGTTTCGGCGACGCATGCTCGACTATCCGGTGCGGATCGAAATGCTCAGCCGTTTCCGTTCACAATCCGAACAGAAGAAAGTATTGCAGCTATTGCGCGAAGGCGGCGTTGATATGGTTATTGGCACGCACCGGCTTATCTCTGGCGATGTCGTTTTCAAAGATCTCGGCCTCGTCGTGATCGACGAAGAACAGCGGTTTGGGGTTCTGCACAAAGAAAAATTCAAAGAACTATTTAAACTTGTTGATGTCCTGACGCTTTCCGCAACGCCAATCCCGCGCACGCTCTACCTTTCGCTGGTGGGCGTAAAAGACATGTCCACGATTGAGACCCCGCCACTTAACCGTTTGCCGGTGGAGACGGTGGTGTCCGCCTACGACGAGCGGATCATTCGCGATGCGATCAATCGCGAACTGGAGCGGCAAGGCCAGGTTTTCTTTTTGCACAACCGGGTAATGACCATCGAGCGCGCGCGCGATCGCATTGTCGATCTCTGTCCGCAAGCGCGGGTCGAAATCGGCCACGGCCAGATGGATTCGGATGAACTCGAAGCCATCATGGCCCAGTTCGTGGCCGGAAAGATCGACGTGCTGGTTTGCACGACGATTATCGAAAGCGGCCTCGATATCCCAAACGCCAATACCATCATCATCGATCGCGCGGACAGGTTTGGCCTCGCCGATCTTTATCAATTGAGGGGACGCGTGGGTCGGGCCGAGCATAAGGCGTACGCTTATCTTCTTCTCCCGCGCGAATTGCTGCCAATTGGCGCCGCACGCAAGCGGATCAGTGCGATCAAGCAGTACAGCTCGCTGGGCGCTGGGTTTCGCATCGCGATGCGCGATCTGGAGATCCGGGGCGCGGGCAGCATCCTTGGTACTGCGCAAAGCGGCCACATTATGACGGTTGGTTTCGATTTATATTGCCAGTTGCTCAAGCAAGCAGTCGCACAACTCAAAGGTGAAAAACTGCGGCTCCGGGTCGATGTCGATCTACGGCTTGATTTTGTTGCTACCAATGAGGCACAGTTCGCTCACCTTGGGCCCGAGACGTGTGTGCCCGCGTTTGTCCCTAGCAGTTTCATCGACGATGCCACATTGCGAATCCGGGCTTATCGCGATATCGCGGAAATCACCACGCATGAGCAATTGGATCGCTTGCGGTGCGATTGGCGTGATCGGTTTGGGCCGTTCCCACCCGCGGTTGACAATTTGTTTCTTCTCGCCGAAATGAAACTCGCCGCGGCAAAATCCGGGGTGAGCCGCGTCGAAGTGCGCGACCGCAAACTGATGTTAACCCGGGGCAGGGACTTTATACTTGTCGCGGGCAAATTCCCCCGTTTAGTTGGAACCAAAATCGAACAGCGCCTCAGGGAAATTCTGGAGCTGATTAAGAAACTATGAGACACATGATGCGTCAGTTTGCCATCGCCTTGCTGGCGGTTTTTGCGCTGACCGTATTGCCTATTTGTTGGGCGGCATTCGCCCAAGAGCCGCAAGTCGTTGACGGCGTCGCCGCGGTTGTGAATGGCGACGTCGTCACGTACTCACAAGTGCGCATGTTGTCGGCGCCACGGGAAAAACTACTGCGTTCGCAGTACACCGGCGAGGAATTAGCAAACAAGCTGAAGGAAGCGCGAGAATTGGCGTTGAAAGATTTGATCGATCGACGGCTTGTCATCCAAGCATTCAAAAAGGAGAGCTACGAAATTCCGGATCATATTGTAGATCAGCGGATGCACGACATCATTCGGGAGTCATTCGGCGGCGACCGCAACACGTTTATCAAGACGCTCGAGGCGCAGAATTATACGCTGGGCGAGTTCAAAGAAAAGGAGATGGAGAGGATAATCGTGCAGGCGATGCGCAGCAAGAACGTCAAGACGAGTCTGATTATTCCACCGAATAAAATCGAAGAATACTACAAGCAGCACCGCGACGAATTCACCTCCAAGGAGCAGATCAAGCTGCGCATGATCATGATTCCCGGCCACGCCGACACCGGGAATTCTGCGGCGCAGAAAGCGATGGCCGAGGAAGTGCTCGGCAAATTGGCAAGCGGCGCTGAGTTCGATCAGATGGCGCAGGTTTATTCCGAGGACAGCACCCGCGACATGGGTGGTGACTGGGGCTGGATCGAACGCAAAACGCTCGCTGCACCGCTGGAAAAGATCGCCTTCAACATGCC